>Ga0308004_10000014_pt1 | contig 114147 bp, 89 predicted proteins | sample Neamet38_FD_203156 | JGI IMG/M metagenome (GOLD analysis project Ga0308004, IMG submission 203156) | Marine microbial communities from water near the shore, Antarctic Ocean - #38 | ecosystem: Environmental > Aquatic > Marine > Unclassified | place: Southern Ocean | collected 2014-06-06 | reverse complement strand
TGTATAAAATCATTGAGGGTAAAAGAAATATGAAACTTACTCATAAATGGGTGAAAAGAACAGAACTCGTAGATGAAAATTATTTAAAAAACACAATCATTCAAATAAAAAAATTACAGAACAAAGGCTATTCTAATATTCAAATTTGTGAAAACCTAAACGAAAATAAAATTAAAACAGTTCGAAAGAGGTTATGGAATAAGGGTTCTTTAATAAAATTCAAAAACAAATATATTACTCCAGAAACTGTCCCAAAGTAATTAGGGGTGAATACAATAGTCACGGAATGACCCCTACCCACGGTGGAGTAGGTATCAATCTTTATAAAAAAATAAAAAAGGTTCTTTTACTAAACAGTATAAAGAACCTTTTTTTTTGAATAAAATTCAATCAAAAATTGTCTTAAATTTAAACGAATCACACATGGGCAACATGTGGGCTATTTGTTGTGTTAACTTGGTTTATCTTTACAAGAAGTTGTTTAATATTTTATACCCTATTTAAAATTATATTTTAAAAATTAACTATTAAAAAAGAGAATACCTTTTTAATAGGCTGTTTAGCTATTATATATTTTTAGAATTAGGAATATTAACCGTTTTACATCTAAATTTAAGTATTTACAATTAAACTATAGGAAGTTCTCACACAGGACTTCTTTCTGTTATTTGTAAATTTTATTTTGCGGTAAACTGCAGGTTTATAGTCGGTTTACTGAAAGGTTAATTTTTTAATAAGGCGTAATATTATACATTAAAATAAATAGTAAAACGGTAATTAATTTACTGTAAAATAGTTTTTTAGATAGTATGTCCAATTTGTTTATAAATACAATTATTATGAAAAAAAAGTTACTTTTTTTAGCACTCTCGGTTTTTACATTGTCTGTTTTTTCACAAATAACCCCCGCAGGAAGCGGTTTATCATCATTAACAATTAATGAAGATAAAAAAAACAGCATAGAAGTAGAGTTATTTAATTCTACAGATTTAGATGCAGTGGCATTAGATAATATTGAGGAAGATATTACTACTACTATAACAACTGTAAGTTCTGTAAATACAGATGCCGCAAGAAGTGACGCTGGTGCAGATATTGTACAAAAAGCAAAAAGAACTGTAAATGTGTCAAACAATCAATTAGTTACATTGGTTACATCAAATACAAGTATTGTAGAGGGTGAAACTTTTACCGTAACAGCATCAGTAGATACTGCCACTACTGCAGATATTATTGTTAATTTAACCAGTGTAGGAGCTGCAAAATATAGTACAGATTTTACTAGTAATGCAGCAACTAGAATAAGTACCGTTGCTGGGGGTAATGGTTATGGGAGTGATCAAAATCAACTTGCCGAACCTCAAAGTGTTTTTGTTGATAATGCAGGAAGTATATACGTTGCAGACCGAAATAATGGTAGGATTCAGAAGTTTGCACCTGGTTCAACTGAAGGAGAATTACTTATTACTGGTTTATCTGAACCTATTAATGTTTTTGTAGACAACGTTGGAAGTATATATGTTTTAGAACATAGTGCGCACAAAGTATCAAAATGGGCAGCAGACGGATCATTTATAGATATTGTTGCTGGATTAGATGGATATGGAAGTAATTCAAATCAACTATACTATCCGGAAGGTTTATTTGTAGATACTGCAGGTAATATATATATAGGAGATAGAGAAAATCAACGTATTCAAAAATGGCTACCTAATGCTAATGAGGGCATTACCATTGCGGGTGGAAATGGTAACGGATGGGATTTAAACCAATTTAGTTGTATTTCAAATATTTTTGTAGATGATTTAGATAGTCTATATGTTGCAGATAGATGTTTGGGTAGAGTTACGAAATGGGTATCAGGGGCAATTCAGGGAGAAATACTTTTTGAAGGGCTAGATGCTCCTCGAGGAGTATTTTTAGATAACGCTGGTAGCATTTTTGTTTTAGAATCAAATCAGTCTCAAGTGAAAAAATACAATCCTGGCATGTCTTCTGGAGTTGTGGTAGCGGGGGGAAATGGTTCTGGTAGTAATGCGAATCAATTTAATGAGTCTATGGGGTTGTTTGTTGATGAGATGGGGACTATTTATATTGCAGATAGTAGAAATAATCGTGTGCAAAAGTATGACTCTTCTCCACAGTTAATAATTTTAGCTGGTGATACCGAGGCATCTTTAACATTTTCTGCAATTACAGATACTAAAGATGAAAATACGGAGGCGATTACTTTAAATACCACTATAATAGGTGAGGGTTCATTAAGTACAGATGAAATAACCGTAAATATTACAGATATTAACAATCCGCCAACAGTAGTATTTACTTTTAGTGAAGACAGAATTATCGAAAACTCTAACACAGACGTAACACTTATTGCAACATTATCAGACGTCTCTGGTAAAGAGATTACTATAGATTTTACAATGGGTGGTACTGCAGTAGAAGGTACAGATTACAATATAAGCACCAATACGATTACCATTCCGATAGGCTCACTTTCTGGTATTATTACAGTTTCTACAGCAGAGATACCTGCAGACGATCTTGTAGAAGGTTTAGATAGTATTATATTTAATGTAACAACAATTACTAATGCAACCCAAGTAGAAGATACAGCTACTTTATTTTTAGATAGTATAGAAGAGCCGAACTTAACGCTTAGTGTTTCAAAAGAAAGCATCGCAGAAAACGAAACCTTTAAAATTACTGCAACTTTAGATACGGCAACTTCAAAAGATGTTGTTATTAATTTTAAATCTGCAGAAACTGCCACTGCAGCATACAATACAGATTATACTAGTGCTTCAGAAACGAGAATTAAAACAATCGTAGGAGGAAGTTCTGGCAATAATTCAAATCAACTTTCAAGCCCTAGTGGTGTTTTTGTAGACAACTCAGGCAATCTTTATGTTGCTGATAGTAACAATGGAAGGATTCAAAAGTTTGTACCTGGTGCAACTGAAGGACAGACCCTTATTAGTGGTTTAAATTACCCTGTAGATGTTTTTGTAGAGAATACCTCTGGAAGTATTTATGTTGTAGAGCAAAATGACCATAAGGTAACAAAATGGGATGCAGACGGGTCTGGTGGGACAATTGTTGCAGGAGGAGCTGGAAACGGAAGTAATGCCAATCAACTTTGGAATCCAAGAGCATTGTTTGTAGATGCAATTGGTAATATTTATATAGTAGATAGTGAGAATAAACGTATTCAAAAGTGGGCGCCTTTAGCTATTGCGGGAGTTACGGTTGCTGGAGGAAATGGTCAGGGATGGGAACAAAATAAGTTTGAACAGCCTAGTGGTATTTTTGTTGATGAATTAGATAACATTTATGTAACAGATGAATGGGCGGGTAGAGTCCAAAAATGGATACCTGGAGCTATTCAAGGAGAAACAGTTATTAATGGGCTTAACAGCCCTTATGATATTTCTATAGATGCATCTGGGAGTATATACGTTTTAGAAAGGCAAGAACATAAAGTAACAAAATACCTAGCTGGCTCTTCTTCTGGAGCGGTAGTTGCCGGAGGAGAAGGCAGAGGAAGTAGTAACAATCAATTAAATTATCCAAGGGGACTATTTATTGATGAAATAGGAAATATTTACATAGCGGATTCCGATAACCACCGTGTTCAGAAGTATGATATTTCACCACAATTAGTCATTACAGCAGGTGAAACTGAAGCAGTATTATTATTCTCTGGAAAAAGAGATACTACAGATGAAGTTGATGAAACTATTATTTTAAATACAGCAGTAAGCAATGCAATAATAGCAAGTACAGACGCTTTAACCATAAACTTAACAGATATTAATGAGGAACCAACTGTTGCGCTTACATTTAGTAAAGAAAATATTACTGAAAACTCTAGCACAGACGTAACACTTACAGCAACTTTATCTGAAATTTCTGGTAAAGAAGTTAATATTATTTTTGTAATGGAAGGAACTGCGGCAGAAGATGCAGATTATTCTTTAAGTAGTAAAACAATTACCATTCCAGCAAACTCATCTTCTGGCACTATTATGGTCTCTACAGAAGAGATACCAGCAGACGGTATTGTAGAAGTATTGGCAAGTATTGTTTTTAGAGTAAATGAAATTACAAATGCAACAGCAGTTGCAGAAACGGCTACTTTATTTTTAGAAAGTATAGAAAACTCTAATTTAACACTTACAGTTTCACAAGAAAGTATTGCAGAAAATGAAACTTTTAATGTGATTGCAACTTTAGATGCTGCGGCTTCAAAAGATGTTGTTGTTAATTTTGAATCTTTAGGTATTGCAATATATAATTCAGATTATACTAGTAACTCAGAAACTAGAATAAGCACTATAGCTGGTGGAAATGGTTATGGAAATGCACAAAATCAACTTCAAAATCCTCGTGGAATTTTTGTAGACCAAGCGGAGAATATATTCGTAACAAATGCAGATAGAGGTATAATTCAAAAATTTGCACCAGGTGTTACAGATGGCGAAACACTTATTGAAAACCTTAACGGACCTATAAATATATCTGTTGATGCAGAGGGAAATATTTATGTTTTAGAACAATATGCGCATAAAGTAACAAAATGGGTTGCAGATGGTTCTTCTTCAGAAGTAGTTGCAGGAGGTAATGATCAGGGAAATAATTCAAATCAACTCAACTACCCCCAAGGCTTATTTGTAGACCTAGCAGGTAACGTTTTTATTGCAGATTCAAATAATCATCGAATTCAAAAATGGACACCAGGCGCCACAGAGGGTATCACTGTTGCAGGAGGCAATGAAGAAGGAGGTAATCAAAATCAAACTTCAAATCCAAGAGGTATTTTTGTAGACAAACTAGACAACCTGTTTGTTGTGGATCAACAGTATCGTAGAATTCAAAAATGGGCAGTTGGTGCGATTCAGGGAGAGACCGTTATTAAGAATTTAAATAATCCAACAGGTGTAAGTGTAGATATATCTGGAAGTATTTATGTTTTAGAAGAAACCGATCATACGGTAACAAAATATGCCCCTGGGTCTTCAACCGGAGTTATCGTTGCGGGGGCTCTTGGTCAGCAAGGTGGCAATGCCAATCAATTAAATTATCCACAAAACTTATTTGTTGACGCCATCGGTAATATTTATGTCTTAGACTCTAATAATCAACGTATTCAAAAGTATGAAAACTCTCCACAATTAGTAGTTAAAGCTGGTGAAACTGAGGCTGAGTTGTTATTTTCAGGAATAGAAGACACCAAAGACGAAGAGGATGAAACGATTATTTTAAACACATCTGTAAGCAATGCCGTTTTAGTAAATACAGAAGCAGTAAGGGTAAATTTAACAGATACTACAGAAGAACCAACGGTTATATTTTCATTTAATGAAGATAAGATTACTGAAACTTCAAGCACGGATGTAATACTTACTGCAACACTATCTGCAATTTCTGGAAAAGAGGTTAAAGTTGTTTTTACAATGGAGGGTACTGCAGAATTACTTGTAGATTATAAGCTAAGTAGTCAAACCATCACCATTCCTGCAAATTCACCTACAGGTACTATTATTATTTCTACAAAAGAGATACCAGCAGATGATGAGGTAGAAATATTGGACACTATTGCGTTCAAAGTAGCTTCAATTGAGAACGCAACCTCAGAAACAGAGAGTGCTACTTTACTTCTAGAAAGTAATGAAAGCCCCAGTGTTGTGCTTTCAATTTCAAAAGAAACGATTGCAGAACACGAAACGTTTAATATTATAGCAACTTTAGACGCTGCAACTTCAAAAGATGTTGTTGTTGGTTTAGAATCTATTGGTACCGCTTTATACGATACAGATTTTAAAAGAAATGCTGTTATCGAAATAAAAACAGTAGCTGGTGGAAATGGTTACGGAAGTGCTAAAAATCAAATAGCTTCTCCTAGGGGCTTGTTTATAACTGCTGATGGTAGTTTATATGTTGCCGATGAAGCAAATGGAAGAATTCAAAAATGGGCTCCAGGAGCTAAAGAGGGACAAACAATTGTTAACGATTTAAATAGTCCTAGAGATGTTTTTGTAGACCTTTCTGGAAATATCTATTCTGTGGGTGGAGATGGAAGAGCTGTAATTAAAACGCCATTCGGCACAACTAACAAGGAAGTTGTTGCAGGTACTTATTCAGAGCCGGGCCAAGCATCGGATAAGTTAGCAAATGCTCAGTCTATATTTGTAGATTTAGAAGGGAACGTTTTTATTGCAGATAGAAGTAATAATCGTATTCAAAAATGGGAGCCTGGCGCTACAGAAGGAGAAACTGTAGCAACAGGAAGTATTCAGGTTCAGGGAGCTGAGGATAGTGACTTAACAGGTCCTTATGCTATTACTATGGATTTGGAAGGGAATTTATTGATTATAGATGATGAACGTCGTGTTATAAAATGGGTGCCTGGCGAAGATACAGGAGAAACAATAATTTCTTATAATGAGGCTAATAATTATTATAACACGTATCCTATAGATATTGAAGTAGATTCAGAAGGAAATATTTTTGTATTAACGGAGTCTTATGATTATAATCTGAATCAGCAGCAATTCAGTATTTTAAAGCACGATAATATATCTTATGAAGCGATTATCGTTGTAGGAGGAAATGGTACAGGCTCTGAACCAAACCAATTGAACGAAGCTAGAAATTTTACGTTTGATGCTTTGGGTAATATTTATATATCAGATGAAGGTAATAAGCGTGTACAAAAATATGAGTTTAGCTTACAGGTAAAAGTAAAAGCAGGTGACACTTCTGGTGCACTTGTTATAGCAGGAATAGAAGATGAATTAAATGAGGAGGGCACAGAATTAATAGTTATAAGAAAGACACTAGCTAGTAATGCTATTTTAAATGATACAGATGAGTTGTCTATTACTTTATTAGACAATACCAAAACAATGGTTCTTAAAGACAGTCCTTTTTTAGGCTTATCTGAAGGGGCTGTTTCTTGGGGAGATTATGATAAAGATGGTGATAAAGATGTTGCCATTATGGGTAAAAGTGGTTCTCTTGGGGCCGTTACTAAATTGTATGAAAATAATAATGGTGTATTTGAAGATACTCAACAAAACCTGATAAATTTATTTGGTGGAGACATTACTTGGGTAGATTTAAATAAAGATGGTTATATAGATTTGGTAGTTTCTGGTTATGATGGTGTAGCAAAAATACCGGTAACAAAAGTTTATATAAATGAGGTTTCTGTTGATGAAAATATTTTTATTGAACAAATTGAGGGGTACCAGCTACCGCAATTATTTTCTACCAAAATGGCTTGGGGAGATTTAGATAATGATGGTGATATAGATTTAGCAATTGCAGGACAGGATGCAGACGACAGTTTTATTTTTGAGGTCTACTATAAAGATGATGCTACAGACAACTATATAAAAGATGCTGATTTTTCTGGCAACCCTAATGAGTGGTGGAATGAGTCAAATGTTGGTTTTATAAATGGAGATCTTAAAATAGTAGATATAGATTTAGATGGAGACAATGATATTATTTATAATGGAGAAAACAGTAATGGTGATCCGGTAGGAAAAACAATCTATAATACTTACATAAGAGTTAAGAACTATGAGAATAATATTAGTTTAAAAAATTCTGCTATTGAAGTTGCAAAACTGACTGCAGAAAGCAACAATATTTCTATAATTTCTAGTGGACAAAATTCTGAAGGTAATATAGTTTTGTCTGTTTCCAATAATTATGGAATTAATTCTTCTATTTTTCCTAAACTTAAAAATGGTGATATTTCTGTAGCAGATTATAATAATGATGGTAGAAATGATATTTTATTTACAGGTGAAAACGAATTTGGCGAACCTATAACTAAGCTATTTAAGCAAGCTTCTGTTCCCTCAGACCAAAACGCTACTGAGACTTATTTTAAAGATTCTGGAATAGTATTAAAAGGTTTAAGAGCCTCAACTGCAAATTGGGTAGATTATGATATGGATGGAGATTTAGATTTGTTTTTAACAGGAGTCGGAGATGCTGGTGCAGAAACTTTATTGTATGAAACAGAAATTGCAAACAAGAAAAATACAGCTCCTGAAAAAATTACAGGATTAGAATTGGTAGATTTAGGAAACGGAAATGTGCGTTTTAATTGGGATTTACCAGCAGATGATTATGCTACTAATTTAGGGTACGTGTTAAGATTAGGAATAACTCCTGGTGGAACAGAGTTGTCTAACACAGAAAGTGATTTAGTAACGGGTGAACGTCTTATATCTAAGGCACCCCCTATTTATAACAACTTTTACGATATGCAATTAGATCCAGGTAATTATTATTGGTCTGTGCAAGCAGTAGATCCAGGATTAAAAGGTGGAATATTTTCAGAAGAAGATGCCTTCACCTTAGTATATGAGTGGAAAATATTAAACCAAGGAGGTATTGTCGATAGAACTGTCTCTGGTGTTTCAGATCCTGTTATAAAACTGGCAGATGTAGATAACGATAATGATTTAGATGTAATTTATAGCTCAAAAACAGGAGGGAATACCCAATTATTAAAATATGATGGAACACAATTAATAAAAGATAACCAAAGCCCCTTGCAATATGTTAGTAATGTTACAAATAGTGAAGTTGCTGATATTAACGGAGACGGAATTGCAGATATTTTAGTAAATACAGCAGACGGTTCTAATTATCAATTAAAGATTTATTTAAGTAATGGAGAAGATGTTACAACCGATGACGACCCAGCAAATGGAATCTATGCAAATTCTGGATATAATGAACAAAATATTGGACAAGGTTTGTATAACGCAAAAGCTAGAATTGTAGATTTAAATAATGATGGCCAAGCAGAAATATTTTTAGCAGGAATGTCTTCTAGTTCAATCAATGGGGTGCCAAAATTATATTTGTATGAGTACACTGACACTGTGATGGTAGATGAATATGGAAACCCATCTGGTAATCCTAGTTTTACCTTAAATGACGTGTCTAGCCAAATAGCAACACTACAAAATGCTTCTTACGATCTAGGAGATGTTGACAATGATCAGGATATAGATTTTATAATAAGTGGTTGGGACTTTGGCAGTGGTCATCAAAGTTATATTTATGAGAATATAACAGAATTAGGTGGTGAGTTTACACTAAAAGAAACCAGTAATAATTTAGTAGCTGTACAAAACGGCACAACAAATTTTATTGATTTTGATGGTGATGGTGATTTAGATGCCGTATTTACTGGAGAAAGTGAAGGTGGAGATGTTTTTGAAATTTATATGAATACGCTAAATGAGGGTATTGCTATCTTTTCAAGATTACCAAATGATTTAGCTCCTATGAGAGAAGGTAAAATAGATTTAGGAGATTTTAATGGTGATGGGTATGCAGATTTATTATATTCAGGTACTTTTCCAGGAGCTGGAGATGTAACGAAGCTAAGTGAATACAATCCTACTACAAAATCTTATGTAGACAGTGCATTTGATGTTAGCGATATTATTAAAGCAGAAGTAGAGTTTGGTGATTTGGATGGTGATGGTGATTTAGATTTTGTAATTGCAGGTAAAAGTAATGAAACTGATAACTATGGAAACATAAGTAGTGCAAATATTTTTAGAACCTATATAAATGTTCGAAATCAATCTGCAGCAGTTTTAGAGAACTCAACCGAAAACAAAAGACCACAGTATAAAGGAAAGAATGCGGCTAAGTATGTTCAAAATGAAACATTTACTGCAAATAACCCACCATCTGCTCCCATATTAAAAGATGTTAAGTTTTTATCAGAGACAGAAGGTTCTGCAGATATTCCTGTAGAATTTGAGTGGGGTGCAGCTACAGATGATCATACACCAGGTATAGGTTTAACGTATGCTATTAAAATTGGTTTAACACCTGGTGGTGAAGAAATTATGTCTTCAAATTCTAATACAAATGGAATTAAAAAAGATGCAGAAAAAGGAAATGTAGAGCACAATTTAAAATGGAAATTAAGTTTACCAGAAGGTACTTACTACTATTCAGTTCAGGCTGTTGACGCTTCTTATTCTGGCTCTGTATTTACAGAAGCAGTACAATTTAAAGTAACAGCTTCTGGTATAGATTCCGATACAGATTCAGATGGTATAGAAAATTCTGAAGATCTTTGTCCAAACACACCAAAAGGAGCAGCAGTAGATAACAACGGATGTGAGGTAATAGCAATATTAGGAGATGCTAACGGAAACACAGAAGTGGCATCTTCAGATTTAGTAGTTGCTGTAAATTATATTTTAGGTAATAACCCAATACCTTTTGTTTTTAAAGCTGCAGATGTTAATAATGATCAAAAAGTAGATGTAAGAGATATTGTAGGTATTGCTGATCTTGTCTTAAACGCAGCATTAAGTAAGAATAAAGGCACCAGTAAAACAACACCATATTATTCAAATATACCAATTGGAGATGCATTATTTTCTTGGGAAGGGAACGACTTGTATGTTTCAACAGATAAAGAAATTGCAGGAATGCAGTTGGTGTTTGACAAAGATTTTACTTATGAACTTTCTAATAATTTAGCAAATTTTAATATTCAAAATTTCAAGAAAGGCAGTGTTAATACACTTATAATCTATAGTTTTAGTGAGGTTTCTATAAAATCTGGGAAAACGAAACTATTAACCAAGTATGAAGAGGATGCTATCATTTTAGATGTAAAGAAATCTTCTACCGGTGCATTAAAGGGCTTAACATTAACGGTTGCGTTTAAACCTAATGCTTTAAATCAATTAGAGCCATTTATATTAGGTCCAAATCCTTCAAGTGGTGAAATGAATTTATTTTATAATGTACCCAAAGAAACAGATGTACTTCTTTTAAAGGTATATAACGTAAATGGTTCTAAAGTATGGTCTAGCAATAAAATTAAAAATATTGAAGGTTCACAACAAACAACCCTTGATCTATCTTTTTTATCAGATGGTATTTATTTTATGCGAATTGAAGAATACAGCAAAGGAGCTTTGCAACAAAATGAGGTGAAACGATTAATAATAAACAAATAATTGTGAGATTTAAATTATTTTTATTGGTGCTACCTTTTCTTATTTTCTCTAATGGCGTTTTATCACAAAACAAGCTTGTTGTAGAATCAGAAAATGTAGCGAACTCATCCGTATTTAAATTAGGTATTTCATTAGAGAATACAGATGAAATATCTGCACTTCAATTTGATCTAAGCTATAATATTAATGAATTTGATGTACTAACAGGAAGTGAGTTAGAAGATCTGCGAATAGGAGATCATCAATTGTTGACGAACCCTACCGAAGGTGTTTTAAGAGTAGTTATATTCTCTATGAGTAATGCTGTTTTAAAAGAGAATTCTGGAATCTTAGTTAATTTAGAGTTTAAATCTAAGACAAACCCTGGTGCCTTTAATTTTGAACTTTCTAATGTTCGCGCATCCTCTGCAACAGCGCAAGATATTAGCGCAACAATTGCCAATGGGCAGATAACTGTTTTAGGTTCTAAAATGGAGATTATAACTGATACACTTAATTTTGGAAGCGTTGTATTAGGAGATAATAGGTCAAATAGTTTAGTTATACGCAATGGTGGTAACGAGCCTTTAGTACTTACTAGTGCAACAAATATTTCACCTTTTAGTATTCAAGAAGATTTCCCAATCACTATTTCCGCTAATGAAACTTATTATTTATCGGTAGTATTAGATACCTCAATTAAACAAGAAGTAGTTAAAGAGTTAAGTTTTACAAATAATGATGTTGATTTGGTTAGAAAAAATCAAAAAATAACATTAAGTGCAGTCGTTTTTGCAACAAATACCATCAGTCTTGGAAATATAAGTGCAGAAAAAGATGTTGCAACTGAGATACCTGTTTTGTTTGAAAACATGGAGGAATTTACAGGTTTTCAATTTGATGTATTAATTCCTGATGGATTAGAATTTGTTTTAAATTCAATAGAAAAAGAAAATAGTCGGTTTGATGGACATGATGTACAAGTAAACCTTAATGGGAATAAACTAACATTTATTGGTTATTCTGCCGCTAATAAAAATTTTATTGGATCAAACGGAATTTTATTTAGCTTTAAATTAAAACCAATTGTAAATACTGGTTATTTTAATTTAAACATATTAGACGCTATTATAACCAATATTGCGCAAGAAGATATTTTATCTAACTCTTACAATGGTTCTTTTCAAATCAATACCCCAAATTTATCAATAAGCACTATTGATCTTAATTTTGAAAATATTCCGTTAACATTACCTCAGCAAAAAACAATAACATTGTCGAATACAGGAAGTGCAGTATTAGTTATAGATGAGGTACTTTTGGATGCTTCTGAGTTAACCTCAGATATTTCATTACCTTTAACTATTTCCGCTTACTCTTCTAAAGATATTACTTTAACATATACACCAAATATTGTAGGAGAGTTTTTAGAATCTATTTTGTTTAAAAGTAATGGATTAAATGAAGAGAGCTTAGTTACGGTGAGAGGCGTTGTGTTTTCTCCAAATTATGTAATAGTAGAAAGTAAAGAGGTCTTTGCAGGTGAAACCAATATTTTGCAAATATTGCTTAAAAATAACGATGCCTCGCGGGGACTTCAATTTGAGGTTGAATTACCAACTGGTTTTGAGTTGAAAATTGATGATTTAGAAATTACCTCTAGAACAGATGGTTATAATGTAGCTGCACAGAAAATTGAAGGCTCAACATCATATACAGTTATTTTGTATTCAACAACAAATAAAATATTAGAGAAAGGAGCTCTGTCTATATTGAATTTCCCTGTTTTTATAATGAAAAGCGTTTCATTAGGAGATTATGAATTTAACTTTAGGAATGTAATTATTACAAATATTGAAAACATAGATATTAGCAGTTTGTCTCTAGAGAGCGGACAATTAACTGTTCTAGATGCTCAATTAAGTATTGAAGACGAGAAGCTAGAGCAGTCTATTCAATTGTACCCTAACCCTGTAAAAGACATCTTATCAATTAATTCTAAAGCAATTGTAATTTCTAAGGTTGCAATATATTCTGTTTTAGGAAAAAAGATAAAGGAGGTTAAATCAAATTTCGAATCTATTGGCATTCACAATCTATCGAAAGGTCTGTATATAATTAGAATCTTTTCTGATAAAGGGTCGATAATAAAAAGAATTATAAAAAGATAATAGTACGGTTGTAATAATTAAAAATCCAGCTATTTTTAGCTGGATTTTTTAGTTATACCTTATCATGAATTTTAACATGATTGCCTTTATTCCAGAGAGTTAAAACGTCTGTTGCAACGGCAGCACCGCTGCCTGCGGCAATAGCAAACTGACTTCTGCAGCCAGCAATAGTGCCGCAACAATACAAGCCTTCTTTAATAAAGCCCTCTTTATTTTTAAGCTGAATTCTATCTTTTTCTAGATTTGTTTTTGCGTGTGGTTCAATAAAATCATCTAAACCTCTTACAGTAAAAGGTTTGGAATAATTTAAGGCAATAATTACTATTTTAGAAGTGTACGTCTCTTTATTTGTAACAACTTTATAAGCGTCCTTAAAAGAGTTGATAGAGATTACTTTCTCATTCTCTATTTGAGAAACACTAGAGTACAAGGTAGCCAATTGTTTTTTTCCTTCTTTTAAAATGTCTTTTCCTAATGTTTTAGAAGACAATCCTAAAGCATTATTAAATATCGCATTTTGTAAATGAGAAGTTTTTTGGTGCAATACAATACCAATTTTTTTATCAATAGCAAAGGGTTTCTTTTGTGCAGAACCTAAAACTAATGCACATTGCAAACCTGCAACACCCCCGCCAATAATTAATACGTCAAAATTCATTTTAAAAGAGTTCTTTAATATTTGTTGCAAATAATTTCACAGAAATGGCTAGTAATATTACACCAAATATTTTTCTTATAATTAAGATTCCATTGGGCCCAATTATTTTTTCAATTTTAGAAGAGGTTTTTAAAACAATGTAAATGAAAAACACATTTAATATAACAGCAATAATTATATTTTCTATATGAAACTCTGCACGCAAAGAAAGTAAGGTTGTTAAGCTACCCGGGCCAGCAATTAAAGGGAACGCTAAAGGGAAAACAGTAGCGGTAATGGTAGCTGCATTTTCATCCTCTTTGTAAAGTGTAATTCCTAAAATCATTTCTAAAGCAATAAAAAATAAGATAAAAGAGCCTGCAACCGCAAAAGAATTTACATCAACCCCAATTAAACTTAATAAACTTTGTCCTAAAAAAAGAAATAGAATCATAATAACACCTGCAATTAAAGATGCTTTTTCAGATTGAATTTGTCCTGCTTTTTTGCGCAAATCTATAATAATAGGAATACTTCCAATAATATCTATTACTGCAAATAAGACCATAAAGGCTGTAATTATTTCTTTAAAATTTAATTTCATATGCTTTTTTTTTGTTTTCGCGAAATTAGTAAACTAAGTATAGCAAAGTGTAAATGTAAAGTAAATAATTATCTTATTTTTGCAACATGTTTCAACTAGGAAAAACAATAGTTTCAGAAGATATTATAGAAAAAGATTTTGTGTGTAATCTTTCTGCTTGCGGTGGTGCTTGCTGTGTAGATGGAGATGCGGGTGCACCTTTAGAGGAAGAAGAGGCAAAAATTTTAGAAGATATATATCCAAAAATAAAGCCTTTTTTAAGAAAGGAAGGTATTGCTGTTATAGAGAAAGAGGGTGTTTGGGTTAAAAATGAATTAGGAGAAATAGAAACTCCGTTAATTAATAATGCAGATTGTGCCTATGTAATTTTCGATGAGAGGAATACTACGTTGTGTGGTATTGAAGAAGCATATAATTCTGGGGCAATAGATTGGAAAAAGCCAGTTTCTTGTCATTTATACCCAATACGTGTAAAAGATTACAGCGAGTTTTCTGCTGTAAATTACCACAAGTGGGAAATCTGTGATGATGCCTGTACTTTAGGAAAAGAATTACAAGTACCCGTTTATAAGTTTGTTAAACAAGCTTTGGTGCGCAAATTTGGCCAAAATTGGTATGATGAACTTGAAAAGGTCGCGGCAAAACATCTAGAATAAAAGTTATTTTTTCATAAAAGAACACAAACAGTATTAAAGAAATTTAATACTGTTTTTTTTTTGGCATGTTCTTTGGATTAAAAAATCCTGAACGCTTAAAAACCAATTAATTATGAAAAACGTAAAAAAGCAGCCCACGAAACAACTAGAAAAATTCTCTAATATTTTTATGCAGCTAGGTCTTGTTTTAGTCCTTTTTGTGGTTTATATTTCTTTAGAGCATAAAACTGAAGAAAAACTGCCAACAGGAAGCACTTTTATTTTAGAACCCATCCCTGTATTTATTGAACCTAGCACAGAAATTATATTTGAAAGAGTGGTAAAGGTTATTCCAGAAATAAAAATAGTTAAAGCAACGTCTTTTATTTTTGATGCGCCTATTGAAAAAGGTAAAAATGAAGTCATAGAAACAATTATAGATATACCCTCAGAAGATTCAGTTGTTTTGCACCCTGAAGATATTGTTGTGATTAAGATTCCGGAAGAAAACCCAATTGTAGAAGATGTGCCTTATGATATAATTCAAAATGCACCTATTTTTAAAGGGTGTGAAGGTTTGTCTAAAACGGAGAATAAAGTATGTTTTGATAAAAAAATAAAACGTTTTGTACAACGAAACTTTAATGCAAGTTTGGCAAATGAATTAGGTTTAAATGCCGGGAAATATAAAATTCAGACACAATTTTTAATTGACAACAAAGGTAATGTAGTAGATATTAAAATTAGAGCACCACACAAAGAGTTAGAAAAGGAGACCGAGAGACTTATTAAAAAACTACCTAAATTTACCCCAGGACAGCAACAAAATAGATTTGTAAGGGTGCGTTACACGCTTCCAATTTCTTTTAGTGTAGAATAAAAGAAAAATCGAACCAAATTAATTGGTTCGATTTTTTTAATACCTAGCTATTTAGATTTTGTTATTTTTGTGATATGAAGATAAATCAATATTTAGATGCAACGTATTTAAAAACAGCTGCGCAAGCGGGTGTTTCTGAAAGAGAAAACTTGCAAAAAATAGTAACTCTTGTAGAGGAGGCAATTTGCTATGAATATAAGTTGGTTATGATTCGGTTAAATTACATTACCAAAGTAAAATCTATTATAGCAGCTGCTAAGGCTGCCGTTTTAATAGGAACTGTAATTGATTTCCCTAACGGAGACGCATCTATAGAACACAAATTACAAGAAGCACAAAAGGCGATTAACTTAGGGGCAGATGAACTAGACTTTGTAATTAATTATAAAGCTTTTAAAGAAGGCAATACAAAGTTGGTAATAAATGAAGTAACGCGTTGCTTAGCACTTTGCTTGAACCACCAAAAAGTTGCAAAATTTATTATAGAAGCGGCAGCATTATCAAATGAAGAAATAATTGTAATTTCACAACTTATGAAAGAGCTTGTTTTAGCTAATTTTGGAGAAGAAAATGCAAAATATATATATGTAAAGTCTTCTACAGGTTTTTTTAAAACAGATGGTAATACACCAAACGGAGCAACTTTAGAAAATATGATGTTAATCTCTAAAAATGCAAAACCATTAAAAATTAAGGCTGCAGGTGGTGTAAGAGATTATGAAACTGCTCTAAAAATGATTTCTTTAGGTGTGGATAGAATTGGTACTTCTGCATCAAAAGAAATAATTAATAAAGTACAAAACACAAAACAAAGCTACTAATTTTGAAAGATTTTTTTGCACACGAAACAGCTGTTATAGATGCAGGCTGTACCATTGGGAAAGACACTAAAATATGGCATTTTAGTCATATCATGCCGTATTGTATTATTGGAGAAGACTGCAATATTGGTCAGAATGTAGTAGTTTCTCCAAAAGTAATTCTAGGAAAAAACGTAAAAGTGCAAAATAATGTATCAATTTATACAGGTGTAATTTGTGAAGACGACGTTTTTTTAGGGCCTTCTATGGTTTTTACAAATGTTATAAACCCAAGAAGTGCTATTAAAAGACAAAATGAATATCAAAAAACCATTGTAAGAAAAGGTGCAAGTATTGGTGCAAATGCTACTATTATTTGCGGCAATAATATTGGTAAATATGCTTTTATTGGGGCTGGTGCTGTTGTTACTAAAGAGGTTTTACCTTTTGCACTGGTGGTTGGCAATCCGTCTAAACAAATAGGATGGGTTAGTGAATATGGGCACCGATTAGATTTTGATAAAAATGGGGTAGCATTCTGTTTAGAAAGTAAACAAAAATATCTCTTAGAAAATAATATGGTTATAAAAGTATCGTCTATTTAAGATATTACTATTGGCTGCAATTATCATTTATAAAAACTTTTTCTTAGAAAATAAATTAGGCTAAAATTATTTTTTTCATAAATTTTACCTGTTTTTTATCGTTTATTTAGAATAAAGACTATCTTTGAAGCGTGGTTCTTCTAAAGAATCACACTTTTTCTTTTTCATAGCAATTTTCCCACTCAATTTATTGAGTGGGTTTTTTTATTTATTTAATATCAAAAGCTGTAAAAACTATGGTAAATTCATATTTATCAAATATCTTTGCAACCTAATTATGGTGATATGAATACGGCTGTTATTTCAGACAATAAAACATCTATGAAAACTATTATTTCAGACTTAAAGCAGCTTACCAAAGTTGGCTTATCTTTAAGTGTTGTGTTTTCTTCTGTTGCAGGTTATTTATTAGCTGTAGAAACTGTAAATTACTTTATATTATTTCTTTTAGCTATTGGAGGTTTTTTTATGGTAGGTGCTTCTAATGCATTTAATCAAATTATAGAAAAAGATACAGATGCTATTATGAAGCGCACGCAGAATAGACCTTTACCAACAGGTAGAATGTCTGTAAATGTTGCGTTAACTGTGGCAATAGTATTTACCGTTTTAGGAATTTCAATTTTATATAGTATCAATCCTAAATCTGCCTTATTTGGTGCAATTTCAATATTTTTATATACATGCGTTTACACGCCGTTAAAAGCAGTAACGCCTTTAACTGTTTTTGTGGGTGCAATTCCTGGAGCAATTCCTTTTATGTTAGGTTGGATTGCTGCCACTAATAATTTTGGTATTGAAGCAGGGTTTTTATTTATGATTCAGTTTTTTTGGCAATTTCCACACTTTTGGGCAATTGGCTGGTTACAGTTTGAAGAATACAAAAAAGCTGGTTTTAATATGCTACCAATGGGAACAAAAGATAGAGGAGCCATAAAGCAAATTATTTTTTACACAGTAATAATGATTTTAGTTTCTATAGCGCCAGTTTTAAAAGTTTCGGGGGCCTTTTATATTTATCCACTAACAGCAGTAATTATTGCATTGTTGGGTATTGTAATGTTGTATTACGGCGTTAAGCTTTACAAAAGTGAAGAAAATATAGATGCAAGAAAATTAATGTTATCGAGTGTTTTGTACATTACAGTGGTGCAAATTATATATGTAGTAGATAAATTTTTACATTAAAAAAAGAAGATGGTAGAACAAACATTAGAACAAGAAAAAACCGTTAACAGAAGAAAATCTGCAAAACCAATGTTATGGGTTTCTATGATAAGTATGGTGATGTTTTTTGCTGGTTTAACAAGTGCGTACGTAATTAGTATGGAAAGAGATGATTGGGTAACTTTTGATTTGCCAGATGCTTTCTATATAAGTACTTTTTTAATTGTTGCAAGTAGTTTAACAATAATGCTATCTCAGCGTTTTTTAAAACAAGACAAAAGACAAGCATCACTGCTACTATTAGTAGTAACTTTATTTTTAGGAATTGGTTTTATTTGGCAACAATATGAAGGCTTTAATGAGCTTAAAGGTTTAGGTTTGTATTTCACGGGTCCGGGGAGTACAGTTTCTACGTCATTTATAATTGGCATTACATTAATGCATGTTTTACACCTGTTAGCTGGTGTAGTTGTACTTTTTGTTGTTATTTATAATCATTTTAAATATAAGTATAAACCAAATGATTTGCTGGGGTTTGAACTCGGTGCATTCTTCTGGCACTTTGTAGATATACTATGGATTTATCTATTTTTCTTTTTCTATTTTATTAGGTGATGAAAAATGATTAATTTTGCACAACTATTTTTAACATTCAATTAATAGAATACATTTATGGAAGCAAATATTGCTGTACCAACTGACAAAAAAGATATCTGGAATGGCGGAGGTGGGAAACCATTTGGCGCTAGTTATGGTAAAATGATGATGTGGTATTTTATCTTATCAGATGCATTAACTTTTTCGGGATTTTTAGCTGCTTACGGGTTAACACGTTTTAAGTTTATAGACACTTGGCCAATTGCAGATGAGGTTTTTACACACGTACCTTTTGTACACGGAGATTTTCCAATGATTTACGTAGCAATTATGACGTTTATCTTAATTTTCTCTTCTGTAACAATGGTATTGGCAGTAGACGCTGGTCATCAAATGAAAAAAAATAAAGTAGCATGGTATATGTTTGCTACAATTATTGGGGGTATTATTTTTGTGGGTTCACAAGCCTGGGAATGGAATACTTTTATTAAAGGATCTTACGGAGCTGTAAAAACAACAGAAGGTAAGTTGTTACAGTTTGTAAAAGACGGAGAACAAATTGCTTTGGCAGATTTTGTTGTTGGTCATAGAACAGACGGTAGAGTGCAACATACTAAGAAAAACGGATTATGGTTTGTAGATGAAGGTACCATTCCTAACTATTCTGTAGCACAAGTAATAGCAGCATATAATGCAAATTCTGAAATTCAAGTAAGAACAGAACTTATAGATTTAGACAAGAAGCAAAAGACAATTCTTTCTAGAGAAGAAGGTTCTCGAATGCTAGCAAGAACAGATAGAGTTGTAGAAGGTGCTAACCTTGTAGAAAATGAATATGGAAACACTATTTTTGCAGATGCGTTTTTCTTTATTACAGGTTTTCATGGTTTTCACGTAGTGTCTGGAATTGTAATTAATATTATTATTTTCTTTAATGTTATCTTAGGAACTTACGAGAAAAGAGGACATTATGAAATGGTAGAAAAGGTTGGTTTATATTGGCACTTTGTAGATTTAGTTTGGGTATTTGTATTTACCTTTTTCTACTTAGTATAACAAAAAAATAAAGAGAAGAAATGGCACACGCACACGAATCGAACACAAAAAGAATATGGATAGTTTTTGGTATTCTTTCTTTTATAACAATAGTAGAAGTTTACTTAGGTATTATTAAACCAGCATCTTTGCACTTACAGGGTTTAGGTACAAGTTGGTTAAACTGGATTTTTATTATCTTAACACTAGCAAAAGCATACGGAATTGCATGGGTTTTTATGCATTTAGAAGGAGAGAAGAAATGGTTTAGACGCTCTATTGTCTGGTCTGCAGTCTTTTTAATTTCATATCTAGTCACACTATTTTTAATTGAAGGAGGCTATATATTCGATACATTATCACCACTTGTAAAATGGTAATATAAAAATTAAAAAGGTGGTTTTAACCACCTTTTTTTATACATTAAATTGATATTTTAAAAGTTAATTATGAAATTTTTCACTAAAAAAAGAATCGTTTTATTTTTACTGTTTATTTTTCCACTGTTGTGTTTTTTACTGCTTTCAACAGGAATAAATAATGCCTCTAAGTTACCTATCTATAATGAGAGTGCTTTAGATATAACAATCATAGATTCTACAAAAACATTAAAAAACAAAGTTTCTTTAATTTGTTTTTTAGGAGATGATATAGTAAACAATAAGGGAGGTATTTTTAATTTGAATCAGAATATTTACAAGAAATTTATTGAACATAATGATTTTCAAATTATAGCCATTTACCCAAAAGGAACGGAAGAGGAAGTTTTAAACTTTAAAAAAGAACTTGGTGCCTTTACAAATATGGCAAAATGGAAATTTACAGAAGGTTCCAGAGAAAATATAAATACTTTTTTTAGTAGCTTTAATACAAACGCTTCTCTAAATAATGTTTATACTTCAAACGTTTTCTTAGTAGATAAAAACGGCTATTTAAGGGAACGTACAGATGATGCTGAAAAGAAAGAAAGGAAGGTAATTGGGTACGACATGAACTCTGTTGCAGAATTAAAAAAAATAATGAAGGATGATATAAATGTACTTTATTACGAATATTATGCGGCATTTAAAAACAAGAACAAAGCAGACAGAAAAGAAGTAGGCTTATGAAAAAGAAGTATTCGTATATAGGGATTGCATTTGTTATTCTATTATTTGGTATTTATACAGTGCCAAAAGTAGTAGACAGGTTTAAAGTAGATACATCTCTAGCATATTTGAAAACAAACGATGTAAATCCTCAAAAAAGAAAAGTACCAAAGTTTGAGTTTATAAATCAAGAAGGAAAAAAAATTACCAATAAAGATTATAACGGTAAGGTATACGTGGTTGAGTTTTTCTTTTCTACATGCCCAAGTATCTGTCCAATAATGAATCAAAAGATGGTAACCATTCAAGATGAATTTTTTGGAAATCCAAATTTCGGAATTGCATCTATTTCTATTACACCAGAAATAGATACGCCAGAAATTTTAAGGGAATACGCTAAAGTAAACGGAATTACACATAAAAATTGGCATTTGCTTACAGGTAAATCTGATGAAGTGGTGTATGACCTAGCAAAACAAGGATTTAAACTATATGCAGGAAAAGGAGAAGATGAACATGGTGGTTTTGAGCACTCTGGTTATTTTGCTTTGGTAGACAAAGACGGCTTTATTCGCTCTAGGAATGATGAAAACGGAAATACAATTATTTATTATAATGCTTTAGAAGACAATGGTTTTCCAGATCAAATAAAAGAATTAAAAGAAGACATTAAAATATTATTAAATGAATAATCTAGCACAAGAAAAAAAGTATAAAAAGATAATTACAGCATTATCAATAATTATTCCTATTGCTGTAGCTGCCTTATTTGGTGTTAATTTAAGAAGCCTTGGCTTTGATGTGGCTCCTTTAAAATTTCTTCCACCAATTTATGCTTCTGTAAACGGTCTAACAGCAGTATTATTGATTGCGGCAGTTATTGCTATTAAAAAAGGAAATAGAAGGTTGCATGAACAATTAAATACAGCAGCAATAGCTTGTTCTTTATTGTTTTTACTAATGTATATAGCGTATCATATGACATCTGATTCTACTTCTTTTGGTGGTGAAGGAATTATAAAGTATGTATATTATTTTATATTAATTACGCATATTGCATTGTCTGTAATTGTAATTCCGTTTGTTTTGGTAACATATATGAAGGCAAAGCTAGGGAAGTTTCCAGAGCATAAAAAAATAGCAAAAAAGACATTTCCACTTTGGTTATACGTAGCTGTAACTGGAGTTATAGTATATTTAATGATAGCCCCTTATTATGTTTAGAAAGAACTTTTTATTTATATTTTTTATTTTTTTATCTTCTAAAACTACATTTTCTCAATGTGCAATGTGTAAAGCCGTTGTAGAAAATGGAGATATTTCAATGGCAGAAGGCGTAAATAGTGGTATTACTTATCTAATGGTTTTTCCTTACATTTTAATAGGTCTCTTATTTTTTACTATTTACCGCTACAATAAGAAGGCGAATAATTAACATTTAAATAAGAGCATAACATTGTAACAAATTTTATTTTTGTTCGTCTTATGTATAGTTAACAAAAAAATAAATAGATTGTTGTCAGAATTTTAATGTTTTTTGATTTTCAATATTTCTTTTGTTAGCCATATTATTAGAATCAACTAACATCATATAAAATTATAAATTTTGAAAAATAAATTCATTCTATTTTTAGCACTTTGCACTTCAATTGGTACTTTTTCACAAAAAAAGTGGACATTAAAAGAGGCGGTAGATCAGGCATTAGCAAAGAACATCTCTATTCAACAGAATAAATTAAGTGTATCGCTTGCAGAAAAAAATGTTGCAATTGCAAAAGGGAACTTCTTACCTAATTTAAATGGTAACACGGGAGGCAATTTAAATTTTGGTTCTGGTTTCGATCCGGTTTCAAATAACAGAATCTCTACCAGTATTTTTGGAGGTTCTTTAGGTTTAAGTTCTGGGTATACTGTATTTAATGGTTATAGAAACACAAATACTTACAAACAAGCACAGTTAGGTGTTGCATCTAGCATATACGATTTAGAAAAAATTGAAAATGATATTTCTCTTAGAGTTGTAAATACGTATTTAAATGTATTATTTGCTAAAGAAAATTTAGAGGTTGCCAGAGTGCAGGCGGCAATAAGTAAAAAACAAATAGAGGCTGCAGAGGCAAGATTTAATGCAGGGGTAATTGCAAAGGGATCGTTGTTAAACTTTCAATCTACAGCAGCAAATGATTTACAAAATGTAATTTTACAAGAGAATGCATTAGATTTGGCATTGTTAAATATTGCGCAGTTGTTGCAAGAGCCTGTAGAAAATTTTGATGTTGCTCCAATAGAACTGGAAGCTCCCTCTGTTAATCTGTTATATGATAACTCTTCTACCGTTTTTCAGAAATCTTTAGATTATATGCCCGAAATTGCAAGAGCAAAACTAGATATAAAAAATGCAGAATTTAATATCGCTATCGCAAAAGGTAGCTTTTTGCCAACAATTACTGCATCTGCAGGCTTATCTACAAATTATGGTTTCAATTTAAATTTACCTGAAGGCCTAAAAAATACAGCTTTGTTTACACAATTTGATAATAACTTAGGTTACGGATTGGGTTTTAATATGAGCATACCAATTTTTAATAGATTTCAAACAAAAAACAGGGTTGCCCAATCTTTTATAAATAAAGAAGCCTCTGAATTAAGATTAGAAAGTCAGAAATTAATATTAAAACAAACGATAGAACAAGCGTTTTTAGATGTAAGATCTAGTTTAAAATCATATCAAGCAGCTACAATTTCTTTAGCAGCGCAAAAAGAAGCATTCAAAAATGCGCAAGAAAGATATAATTATGGAGCAATGACCTTGTTTGATTTTGATTTGGTTAGAACGCGTCTGGTAACAGCAGAAAGCGCTATGATTCTTTCTAAGTATGATTATATTTTTAAAACAAAGACTTTACAGTTTTATTCTGGAGAGTTAATCTTTGAATAAATAAAGTAAAATAATTAGTATAAAACCTCACAGAATTTAATTCTGTGAGGTTTTTCTTTTTGTGAGTACTATCTTTGTAAAAAATAACAACAGAAATTGGCAATTATCCTTAATATAGAAACTTCAACTAAAAACTGCTCTGTTAGTATTGCAGACAGTGGTAGAGTTATAGCTAGTAAAGAATTGAATAATGGTAATTATTCTCATGCAGAAGTATTGCATCCGTTTATAGCTCAAATTTTAGAAGAAGTAGCTATTTCTAAAGACAAAATAGACGCAATAGCGGTAAGTAAAGGACCAGGTTCTTATACCGGATTAAGAATTGGTGTTTCTGCCGCAAAAGGCCTTTCATTTGCCTTAAATAAGCCTTTAATTTCTATAGACACACTTACATCTCTATCTTACGCTGTTAGCATTAATAAGGGTGTAATTGTGCCAATGTTAGATGCTCGAAGAATGGAAGTATATGCTGCTATTTTTGACAAAGAACATCAAAAAATAAGAGAAATTAAAGCAGAAATTATAGATAATACTTCTTTTGCAGAGGAGTTGGAAAGAGGTGAAGTATATTTTTTAGGTGATGGAGCGCAAAAGTGCAAAGAAACAATTACACATAAAAATGCAGTATTTGTAGATGATAAGTTTCCTTCATCTATAGAAATGGCAGAATTATCCTACCAAAAATATAATAATAACAATTTCGAAGATGTTGCTTATTTTGAACCTTTTTATCTAAAAGATTTTATAGTAATTCCAGAAAAGAAAAAGAAACCTACTTTTTAAGTGCTATTTAGTATTGGCTAGAATAATATTGGTATTTCTTTCTTGAATAAATTCATATCAGTTGTGCCTTATTTTTCCATAAAACTTATTCGATACTTTTACTAAATAGAATTATTAGCTAATGTTTGTAGTTGGTAAATAAATTATTTTAAGTTTTGAGTGCCTTAACAATTTTTTTACTATTCTTTATTTCTAATTATAAATAGTATCCGGAAAAATTAGGAAATAATCTTAAAGAATTCCAATGTTAAATTAATGTTACGTAAATGTTTGGTAATTGTTATATAATCTTTATATTTGTTGAGTAGTCAATAACAAAAAAAGAAAAAAACATGAAACAATTACTAACAATTGCAATTTTTTGCATCGCAGCAATAGGGTATTCACAAGAACCTAAGCCGACTTATGAAATTGAAGGGGACTTAGTTAAGGCTACATATTACTATGATAACGGAGCGATAAGCACACAAGGTTTTTTTAAAGATAAAAAGCTAACGGGTAAATGGGTACGTTTTGACAAACAAGGAAATAAAACTCAAATGGCTTTTTATAAAAAAGGTAAGAAAACAGGAAAGTGGTTTTTATGGAGTGAAGGTGCACTTAAAGAAATAAGTTATAATAATAATAAAATACAAAGCGTAAATTTATGGAAATCAGACAATAGGGTTGCTGTTAATAAATAAATAAAACGTTATTTTTAAAAAGAATGTCTAAAGTAAAATTTACTTTAGACATTTTTTATGCCTTGTTTCCAGCTATTTTAAGGTACCGCATTCTTTTTTAACGTCATTGCTATTGTGTTTTTACGCCTAGGAAATCAATCTATACAGGTCTTTAAGGTTCCTTTAATTTCTATTTAATTACCATGTAATGCCGTTAATAAATGCTATTTTAAAAGGCTTATTGCAGCTTTGTACTTCTTGAAATAAAAAGGCAAACCTTACTACAAAAAAAACGCTTAGAAGTTAATCTAAGCGTTTTGTATATTTTATAAGATCTTATTACTCTACTAATAAAGAGAAAGGAATGTTATAACTAACTCCTACAGGTTTTCCTCTTTGTTTACCTGGTTTCATTCTAGGTAACATTTTCATTACTTTAATAACCTCCGCCTTAATTTTTGGATGGGGTGCTCTCGCTTGAATGTTTACAATATACCCTTGTCTATTAATTTTAAAACCAATAAATACTCTTTTCTTCCCAGGAGATAAACCTAGTTCGTTAGGTAAATCTGCATCAAATTTTCTGGTAAAGTGTTTTTGTACTTTTTTACTAAAACAATTCTTTAGTTCTTTCTTAGAACCTTTACATCCAGGAAATACAGGTGCATCTTCAATAATCATAAAGTTTACATCTTCAATAACCTCTTCTGCTTCTTCAATTTCTACAATTTCCTCAACTTCTACAGCTTCATTTTCATCTGTTTCGGTAGATTCTATTACAGTTTCTTCCACTTCTTTTTCATCCTCAACAACTTCAATTTTTTCAGGTGCTGGTGGTGGTGGTGTTTTTGGCTTTACGGGCTCTACTCTTTCAGTAATAGGTATTTCCTCATCCATCATTGCATTCATATTTACAACACCTAAACTACCTGTAGTTTTGTCGTAAGTTTTCTTTTCAATTGCAGCATAGGTTACAAATAAGGCTAATACAAGACCAATTTGCATAAATATTTTACTGTAATTTTCTAAATTAGATTTAGGATTCTTCTTTATTTCCATAGAATAAGAGTTTTAATAGTTCGCTAATTTAACTAAATTATTGTTTTAATTACAAATCTTTTTGTTTTTTTAACTTCAATTTTTTTTTAATTTGATTGAAAACAAATAATCCTAAGAAAACACCAATAGAATTTGCAATTACATCTAGATAGTCTCCTGTTCTATAATTTGTTAATTCATTTTGTAAAACTTCAATAAGTATGCCAAATAGAACACAACATAAAACAATAAGATATTTTTTATTTTTTTTGGAAAACACAAGCAGCCAAAGACTACTTAATATGAAATAGGCAAAACAATGTTGCAATTTATCTAAGTGGACAATACCCGCATTATATGAGGGCATTTTTACAAGGCTTAAATATAAAACAACAGCAGTTACAGCTATTGCAATTATATGTATTTTAACCTTGAACAAGGCTTTCATATGCTGCAGCATCTAATAAGTCTTCTAGTTGTGTGTTGTCAGTAAATTCAATTTTAATCATCCAACCTTTGTTATATGGGTCTGAGTTTACTAATTCTGGATCTTGTTCTAAAGTGTCATTAAATTCGATAACTTCTCCTGATAATGGCATAAATAAATCAGAAACTGTTTTTACAGCTTCTACAGAGCCAAAAACTTCTCCTTCTTCTACAGTGTCATCTAATGTGTCTACATCAACATAAACAATGTCTCCTAGTTCTCCCTGTGCAAAATCTGTAATTCCTACAGTTGCTACGTTTCCTTCTATTTTGATCCACTCATGATCTTTAGTATACTTTAATTCTGCTGGTATATTCATTCTAATATATTTATTCTTGTTAATTATTTAATTTCCACCTAAATTATAGATAATATTAAAACCGCCGTTTATGGCTTGTCTTGGAAAAGTGGTAGAAATAGCATATTTAGATGTTTGGTGATTGTAATAAAATGATGCTGTAAGACTACTACTTAATCTATAATCGGCTGTAAATTTAATTGAAAATAATCTTTGTCCACCACTAATTTGATTATTATCTTCATCTACAGATCTAATTTGTGTTAAATTATCTCTTAAAGAGACATCTGCTCTTAAATTAATATCTCCTTTTAGAGTTTGTTTTTTACCGGTAAAACGCGTTTTTACTTTTACATCTTTAAAAACATAGCCCATTCCAAGTATATATTCAGTTCCTTTTATATCTGTTAAAGTACTATTGTTAAAATTCATTGTAAGTGTTCTATCACTTTTAACTTCACCTCTTAGAGAAAAAGAATTTCTCATTTTCATATCTATCTTAATTAAAGGAGAAAATTCATCTACTAATGTAGCGGCAGAAACTAATAATTCTGGCTCATAATTTCCTGCAGCATTGCTAGTTGAAAATGCGTTACTAGCATCATATTGTAAATTGTTTGTAAAACTAGATACTGTGTAGGAAGATTTATAGCCGTGAGAAACTACAAAATTACTAAAGTTCTTTTTAAAGAAGTCTAATTTCATAAGGCCAGAATAACGCAAAGTCCAGTTAGGAATAGGAATATTTCTAAACAAGCTAGTATTTACTTTATTTGGGCTTGCACCAGAATACGCAGCCATAAATGCAGGTAGTAAAACTTGCTGGCTATTATTACCAAAACCATTAACTGGGGTATTATTCTCTTGAGCCAATCTATTTGCAATAATACCTCTGTACTCTTTCATGTTTTGAAATAAGGCATCACCATTTGCAAAAGTAGTAGCTATCATAGAATAACTGGTACTAAAGTTACCGGTCTCAAAAGCTGCTGCCCTAAAATCTAAGACCCCTGTAGAAGACCCATTTTCTAAAACATCTAGTTGTTGCGATAAATCTCTAGTTTTAATTTGATTCCCACGAACATCAATATTTAAATCTTTAATTGGCTTTAGCGTAAAGTTATAATCTAATTTATTGTATTGTGTTCTGCTATATGTTTTATTGTAATATTCACTATTATCTGGGTCTCTAGGTCCAACAAGCCATCCATTTTGTAAAGCTGTGTTTCTAATATCTACTTGACTACCAAAAGCAAATGAAGTTGGTGCACCACCAAGAAAGCCAACATCTTGCGTGTAACCGGGTAAATATTGCCCGTTATTTTCTGAATAACTTATTTTACCCTGTTTTACAGAGGTTGCAATGGTATATAGGCTTCTTAAAACTTTTTTTACAACGGGTATTTTTTTACCAGGATATGGTACTCTTTTATATTTTTGTCTAATCCTTTTTGGTTTTTTTGCTAAACTATCTAACCCTTTTAAAGCAACTGCTCTTTTAGGAATTGGCTTTCTTTTTGTCTTTAACCATTTATCAAAACCTAAACTCTTATAAAATTTATCAAATGTAAACGTAGTATTTATGTTGTGTGTATTTGCATTCTGAATAACATTTCCTACTAAATCTACATAAGCCACATCAGTTCCACCAATATCAATTGTGCTTTGCGCCGCGGCTTGCCAATCAAAATCTGCTGTATATGCATAATCTGCTTTTATCCAACTTAAAAAAGGAATTTTAGCAAATGGTAATTTATAGGTACCATTTAGTTTTTGATGATAATGATTTGCTCTTCCAGAATTAAAAAATTCATCAAAAATTTGAATTTCATCATTAGAGCCAAACGTATCATAAATATAACTATTGGTAGCGTTAAAGTTAAATTGAAGCGATTTTGTTAAATCGAAACCAATGGTATAGTCCCAATCAAATAAAAATCTTCGTTGTTTTAATGCTGGTTGGTCAGAGAGCCCTTCTACTAAATTTCTAGATTGTTGTTCTGTAAAGTTTCTATTAATTCTAGAGTTTACGGCAATATTAGAAGGAATAGGATTAAAGTTAAAATCTTTAATTAGCTTTAGATATTTGCTCTGTAAAAACCCTATATTTTTAAAGGGTTCTATAGATTTTGATTGAAAGTTATAATTATATGTAGCGCCTGCAGTTACACTTTCATTTAAATACTTTTTGATATTATAGTCTCTATGAAATTCTTTATTATGTGCATAAGAAACAGAAACGTTTTCAACATTATAAAATTTTGGTTTCTTGGTTGAATTTTGGTTTCTATTCTTTTTTACATTAATAAAACTAATGCTAGTTCTTTTGGTATAATCTCTAGAGAACTCGCTATTAGGGTTTTGCTCTAATGCATCTGCTAAAGTAACATCTTGGTATTGAGGGTCAAATTTAGGGTCTATAAAAGTCTCACCAATACTATAGCTCATAGGTAATTGTATTCCCCATTTTTTTGGAGTAAATACTTTTCCTAAGTTAATTGTGGTTGCAATATCATATTGTTTGGTCTCATCTAAACTACGTTGGTTTACTCTATCTTCTACATTACCAAAACCTACGGTAGACATACTTCCTGCTAGAGATACATTTGCAACATCTGCAAAATTTGCATCTGCATTTACAACGGCAGCCCAACCTCCTTTATTATCAAAGCCAGCCGAGCGTAATTCATTAAACCAAACTTCTGCACTTCTATTATTTAAAGCCGTGTTTTTTACTCCTAGCATAATAGTTCTTAATTGCGCTAATGTTGGGTTTCCTTTTACGCTAATTGTATATGGTAAATCTGTGTTTTGATCTTGGGATTTAAAAATATCAGAGACCGGAAAATTAGCACTATTTCGTTCTAATTTCACCTTACCAAAAGTTTCTAAAAAGGCATCTAAATTATTAGCTTCTGGCCAAATATCTAATGCAGAGTTTCCGTCTAAAGAGACATTAAGCGGAATTTCAATTTGATAAAAATTCTCATTTAAATCGGTTCCTAATCTAACAATTGCAGAGATATCACCATCATTTAAAGCAGTTCTTGTAATAGTTTGTTGTAGGTGCATAAACATTTTTAATTGTTTAAAACGTCTTAAATCTACACTAATATTCTTATAAATTGCTCTTACCTCGTTTGGTTTTAATTCATTTACTTTTAAGGTTACAGATTGTTCGTTTTGCAATTGCACATTAGTAGTACCTTGCAAGCGTTCTCGTTCAATTCCTGGGGGTTGTATATAACTTCCTTCATTTTGTTCTATACTTACAACACCAACTTCAAAGTTATTTAATTCTTCTTGTGTTAATTCTTTATCTGTACTTATTGTTTGGTCTAGGGAGCGCACATAGCGCCTCCAGTCTCCACGAACCAAATCTAACTCACCAAAACGAATAACAATTGGCATTTTAAAATTGGTTAAAAACATTCTTATAAAACGAATACTATTAAAATCTGAAATACCGTTTATTGGTGTTCCGCTTCTTACAGGAACCCTAAATTGATACCATGTTGTTTCTTGTGGAGTGCCATCTTTTAAAGTAACGGATGTTGTTTTTTCATCAACAACATACCCAATACCTTTTTTTAAATCTGCTTTATTTAGAGAGATCTTATATTCAAAATAACTCTCCACAGTACTCATGGTTTGATCTCTGTTAATATCTTCTGTATCTGGGTACGTGGTAGCCGATGTAGGATACGCTTCTGTAGATTGGTTTAATGTTGGCGAGTTGCCTTGGGTGTTGTTAAAGTCTTTGTATCTTGTTATTAAAGAAGCTTTTGTGGCATCTAGATTAGCGCCTCTAAAAAACTGAAAATTATCTCCGGCAGGATCATTTAAGTTTGCGAATTGTCCAATTCCAGCTAGATTTTTTTCTTCTACATCATTTAAACCGTCAAAACCAAGATCTTGATTTGCTCTTGCATCATCTAATTCATTAAAAGCATAAATTATAGAAGGGTTTCTAGGAATATCTCCCCAAATAGTTCTATTTACATTATTCCCGTCTACTTTTAAACCGTCTTCTGGTAAACCGTTTTCGTACATTTTACGATTGTCTTTTAAAATGTCTTCAGAAATATTACCTAAGTTAATGTATAAGTCTCCTAACTTGTATTGTTCTGCTAATTCTCCTGCAACAAAAGCTTCTTCTGGTCTTCCTTCTTTTGTCTTTAAAGAATAATTTTGATAAGGATCCATAATCCAAAATTGCATGTATTCTACATTGGCTTGGTCAAAATTATTAGTAGTTAATGGGCGCATAATTCCACCCCAATTCTCTTGAGGTTTTAGAAGTGTTACTTTATTATTAGAAACATCTATGGCTGCCTCATTAGAATTTTGATTAAAATTATAAGATCCTCTTTCTTGCGGGAAGTACGCTAAATCTAGCGTTCTAACCAAAGAGTTTTGTGTAATATCTAATTGAACATTAGGAAACAATTCTCTATAATTAACTTGTCTTGTTTCTGCTCTAGAAAGTTCTTCTGCATCGATACTTGCAGGTGTGTCTCCGGCGCCATAAAATAGTTGATCTACTCGATACCAAGCGAGTTTTCCTCTTTTGTAATTATAAGATAAATTATCACTTTCTCCATTTAAATTAGGAAAGTATTTTGGTGTACTTGCCTCATACCAATCTAAGGCAGATAGTAAGCTAATTGGTATTTGAGAAGCTTCAAAATCATCTATATAAGAAGTTGCAGCGCCAGTAACGTCTATTCCGCTTGGCGATCCTGGTATTAAGTAAGCAACGTCTCCTCGTATAGATAAATTAGAGATTGCATCTGTGTCTACAAAAGGTAATTTATTTGCCAATTTTGTAAAAAACGGAATTTCTGAAGAATAATCGAAGTTAAAACCTAACATGGTATTGTTTATTGGTTCTGCACCAAAATTTACTTTAGGTGTTAAAGGTCTTTCTTCTATATTTAAATAGGTTGCACCTACAATTAAATCATCTGAGAATTTGTGGGCTACATCAACTCCAAAAAATGTTTTTCTTTGTTGATTAAAAACAGCATTATTTTCTGTAGAAATACTAATTGGCACTCCAGAAGCGCGTAAACCTGGATCTATAATTTGAACTCTTCCTAATTGATAATCTACCACATAATCTACCCCTTCTACCAATTGTCGTCCACCAGCAGAAACCTGCACAGAACCTCTTGGTACGTTAAATGCGCCAATAGGAATGCCACCAGAATTCTCTGATTTAAAGTACCCTTTTAAGAAGTACTTATCTTTATTTTGAAAATTGTTTTTTATATTAATTTTAGTATTCAAATAAAGTTCTTTAAATAAGTAACTTGCATCTGAAGGATTTGTTAATGCATCTTCTAAGTCTTTTCCAAAGGGCTCTGGTTCTGGGAAAAATATAAATCCGTTTTCTGAGTTTACCGTAACCCCTTCAACATAATCGAAAAAACCATCTGAAGTTCTAAACTGACTCTGGTCTAATTGGTCTAATTTTAAAACCTGTAATAATGGTATGTTAGAAATACCAGCAGTTTGTGCGTTTTGTAAAACGTTAGAGGGTATTCCTGTTTGGTCATCTCTATATTGTATTTCAAATCGAAAACCGTCTTGTGTTAGTGGAAAAGCACCTAAAGCATAAACGTTTTTCATCATTAAACGCCATGTTGGGAAAGATTCATCTAAACCCGTTGTGCTATTTGGACGTTTGGTTTGTAAAATTTCTGAACGTAATAATTTTACAGCTAAATTGTTTGGTGCTAGAATTCCGTCATTTGAAAATTCACCAATTTTAAAAGAGTTTTTACTGCTTCCATTTACATTACCAGCAACAGTATATTCATACGCAACGGCTAAAACCTCGCCATCATTTAGCCTTCTATTTAAAGATATAAAACCTAATTGAGAGTTTAAGCGATATTCATTTTGATTTAACTTTCTAGCATTTTCTAAAACGGAGTAATTGGTTCCGTTTTGCATATTATAAGGCAATAAAGAACTGTCTATATTAGAAACATCTCTAATACCACCGCCAGGTATAATTTCTGTACCAATTCTGTTAGCACCATTAAAAGGTAAATTGTTTCCAGAAACTTGTGCTTGTGTAATTACGTTGTTTAAAATTACACCATTTTCATCAACCAATACATTTGTTTTAGATTCACCAATATCTGCAAAAGCTACAATACTTCTAAAATCTTCTGTACTTGCATTTCTATTGGTAATCCAAACTTCAACCCTAGTAATATTTATAGGACTGTTAATTAACGGGTAGTTTTTAAGTGAATTTGCGTAATTATCTATAAAGTACTGAGATAAGAAAAAGTGTCTGTCATTGTCATAGTCTGTGGTTCTTAATTCAAATTTTTGAATAGAAGCGCCACCTTCAGCAACAACGGTTTTACTTTCAGAATTTTGCTGTGAGAAAACGGCAGTAATATTAGTATTACCAAACTGTAATTTTGTTTTTACACCAAATAAACTTTGAGCTCCATTAATTAAAGAGTTCTTAATAGGCATAGAAATATTACCAGCTTCTAAACCCTGTATAATTCCGTCTTCATTATATTCTACGTCAGAGATTGCAGGTGGTATAAATTGAATTTTTACTAAATTTTGAAAATCGAAAGACGCCTGTGTATCATAATTAAAAGACGCTTCTAAACGTTCGCCAACTTTTGCACGAACACTTGCATTTATTTGTTGATCAAAATCAAACGTAAGATTGCTTCTATTCTGTTCTGAAATTTGAGGATTGTCTGTGTTTTGATATATAAAACCAAGCTTTAAATTTAAATTACCTGTTGGTGTTACTTTTACTTCTGTACCGCCAAAAATAGTAGCAAAAAATTTATTATTTACATAATACGTTGGTAGTAAGTTTTTTTGAGCCTTTAAAGCTCCTTTTTTCTTACTATTTGTTGCACTTACTTTGTCTTTAAAGTATTGCAACATATCTCTTTTTAATCTGTATTGTTGGTATTCTTTTGGAGATAGATAAATAGGCGTTCTTGTAGCGTAATTTCCAATTTTTTCAACAATAACATATTTATTTAGCAGCTTATCAAAAATAATTTCTTTTTTAGCTAAGTCATCTAAATATAGACCACCTTTTTGCGTATTTTTAAAATTGTATTGTAAGTCTAAAGTGTCTTTTTGTGTTGTATTTTGAGCACTCATTGTTAAGCTTACTGCAAAAGTAATGGTAAGAAGTAAGAAAATTCTTTTAAAAAAAGTACTCAATTTATTATAGATTTTTTAAGGCTAATTTTATAATTTGCTCAACAGTAGCATCTTTGTTTTCTTTTACAATAGAAGTAACTAGTTTTTCTGATTGTTTTCTTTGAAAGCCCAAAACTTCTAAAGCAGATAACGCTTCATCTTTATTTGTATTGTTTGCACCTATAGAAACTTCATCAATATCAAAAGTCTTTAAGATTTTATCTTTTAAATCTACAATAACTCTTTGTGCTGTCTTTGCACCAATACCTTTTACAGATTGAATAACAGCCACGTTTTCTGACGCAATTGCTTGCTGAATTTCTTCCGAAGTCATAGAAGAAAGCATGGTTCTAGCAATACTAGGTCCAACCCCAGAAACAGAAATTAAGAACTTAAAAATAGCCCTTTCTGTTTTATTTATAAAGCCAAAAAGTGTGTGTGCATCTTCTCGTATAGACAAATGTGTGTATAAAACTACGTTTTCGTCTGCAGGTAATGCAGAAAATGTATTTAATGAAATATGTAATAAATACCCAACACCGTTGCAATCTACAACAACTTCTGTTGGATTTTTTTCCACTAATCTTCCCCTAATTTGTGTAATCATAAACTATATTGCTTGACGTCTAAAGTAATAATTTTTATTTACTGTTTCGGTCCATTTTTAAACTTTGATTTTTAAAGGGGGAAAGAACTAAGAAGTTAGAGAATAAACACCCACAAAACAGTATGTAAATAATGCTTATTCTCTTATAATTTTGTATTGTTATTTGTTATTTCTTTTTTCTTTTTGTTGTGCATCTACAACTGCTAATGCAGCCATATTTACCATTTCATCTACGCTTGCGCCTAATTGTAAAATATGCACAGGTTTGCTAAAACCTAAGATTACCGGTCCAATAGATTCTGCACCTTCTACTTGTTTTAATAATTTATAGGTAATATTGGCAGATTCTAAGTTTGGAAAAATTAAAACATTTACTTTTTTTCCATTTAATTTAGAAAAAGGAAATTCTTTGGCTAACATTTCTGGGTTTAAAGCAAAATCTGCTTGTATTTCTCCGTCTATAACCGTGTCTGGAAAATGACGATGAATATATGAAACTGTTTCTCTAATTTTTTTAGAGGTTGCAGAGTTTGAAGAGCCAAAGTTAGAATAAGATAACATGGCAATATTTGGCTTCATACCAAACATATTTACAAACTTACCAGTCATTTGTACAATTTTAGCTAATTCTTTTGCTGTAGGGTTCTCATTTATAGTAGTATCTGCTAAAAATAAAGGTCCTTGTTTTGTTAACATTAAATTACAGGCTGCAATTCTAGAGACATCTTTGTCTTTTTCTATTAACTCTAACATTGGTTTCACAACGGTTGGGTAAGGTCTAGAATATCCGGTAATTAATGCATCTGCTTCACCTTCATTTACCATCATTGCAGCAAAATAATTACGCTCTCGCATTAATTTTTTTGCTTCAGAAAATGTTCTTCCTTTTCTTTGGCGTGTTTTCCAATACGCTTCTCCAAACCTGTTTATTCTTTCCTTTTCTTCGTCTGTTTTTGGGTCTATAATTGTTACTTCATCTGAAAAACCAATTTCTTCTTTCAGCTCAAGAATTACCTCTTTTCTACCTAATAAAATTACTTTTCCTAGTTTTTCTTCATGCACTCTTTGTGCAGCTTTTAAAACATCTAGATGGTCTGCTTCTGCAAAAACAATACGCTTTGGATTGCTTTTTGCTCTGTTATGTAAAATTCTAATTTCTTTGTTACCAGAACCAGAGCGCTCCATTAATTCTTCTCTATATTTTTCCCAATCTGTAATTGGTTCTAAGGCCACTCCAGAATCCATTGCAGCTTTTGCAATTGCTGGTGGAATTTCATAAATTAATCTTGGGTCAAATGGTTTTGGTATAATATACTCTCTACCGTAAGTTAAACTTACTTCATCATACACAATATTTACTTGTTCTGGCACAGATTTTTTAGCTAAGTCTGCTAAAGCATGTACAGCTGCCATTTTCATTTCTTCATTAATTTTAGTAGCTCTAACATCTAAAGCACCTCTAAAAATAAATGGGAAGCCAAGCACATTATTTACTTGGTTAGGATGGTCTGATCTTCCGGTAGCCATAATAATATCATCTCTAGTGGCTACAGCAATATCATATTCTATTTCTGGTTCTGGGTTGGCCATTGCAAAAACAATAGGGTCATTTGCCATTGTTAAAAGCATTGCGGGTGTTACTACGTTTCCGGTAGACAAACCTATAAAAATATCAGCATTTTGCATGGCTTCATCTAAAGTTTGTAAATCTCTATCTGTTGCAAATTCTGCTTTTTGTGAGGTAAGGGTCTCTCTGTCTTTTCTAATAACACCTTTACTATCACACATCACAACATTTTCTCTTTGCACGCCTAACTTTAGGTATAAACGGGTACAAGAAATTGCTGCTGCGCCAGCACCATTTATTACAATTTTTACTTTACTTATATCTTTTTCTGTAATGTCTATTGCATTTTTTAGAGCAGCTGCAGAAATAATTGCAGTTCCGTGCTGGTCGTCATGCATTACAGGAATATCTAATTCTTCCTTTAAACGTCTTTCTATTTCAAAAGCTTCAGGAGCTTTAATGTCTTCTAAGTTAATTCCGCCAAAAGTAGGTGCAATTGCTTTTACTGTTTGTATAAAGAGCTCTACATCTGTGGCATCTACTTCAATATCAAAAACATCAATATCTGCAAATATTTTAAAGAGCAACCCTTTTCCTTCCATTACTGGTTTAGAGGCTTCTGGGCCAATATTTCCAAGGCCTAAAACAGCTGTACCATTAGAGATTACAGCCACTAAATTACCTTTAGCAGTATACTTATAAACGTTGTTTTTATCTTTCGCAATTTCTAAACAAGGTTCTGCCACACCAGGAGAATATGCCAAGGCTAAATCATGCTGAGTTGCATATTTTTTGGTAGGAACAACCGCAATTTTTCCTGGCTTTGGTTTTGCGTGGTATAATAAAGCTTCATGTCTTTTTCTAGAATCGCTCATAAGTAATGTTTTTATTAGAACTAGCAAATATATGATTTTCAGCAGAAGTGAAAAGGAAGAAACAGCATCTTTTCTAAATTGAATACCTTATTTAAAATAGGATAAGGTAGTATCTTATGGCGCTATTTTTTTTGGCTTTATTCTTGATAATATTTTATGATAATAATATTGATGAATAAATTAAGAGTTTATTATGCAAGCTTTAACAGATCTTAAAGATTTTCTTGTAACATAAACTTTATGTTTGCGTCTATTAATAAAAGCCACCTATGAAAAAAATTACTTTTATTTTGCTATTTTTTTGTGCATTTTTTATGAATGCGCAGATAAAAGGAAACATTACAGATACAAAAGGGGCACCTCTTTCTTCTGTAAGTGTTTATTTAGATAACACTTTTACAGGCACCACTACAAATGATAATGGAGATTACAATCTAACGTTACGAAAGTCAGGAAAGTATGTAGTAATTTTTCAAATTTTAGGGTTTACCACCTTAAAGAAAGAGGTAAATATTACTTCTTTTCCTTTTCAATTAAATGTTGTTTTAGAAGAACAGAATGTGCAATTAAAAGAAATTGTTATTTCAACAAAAGACAACCCTGCAAATAGAATTATTAGAAATGTTATTGCTAATAAAGATAAAAATACAGATAAGTACGCAAAATATACTGCAAAATTTTACTCACGTGGTTTGTATAAAATAAAAGATGCGCCAGAGAAATTTTTAGGGCAAACCATGGGCGATTTTGGGGGAGGTTTAGATTCTACTAGAAGCGGTATTGTGTATCTTTCTGAGACAGTTTCTGAAATTAATTTTCAAAAAAAACCAAAAAAATTTAAAGAAAAAATTATTGCATCTAAAGTCTCTGGAAAAGACAATGGCCCTAGCTTTAACAGAGCAGAAGATGCAAATATTAATTTTTATGAAAACACGGTAGAGTTTGGTAATGACTTAATATCGCCAATATCTACAAATGCTTTTAGCTATTATAAATTTAAATTAGAGGGTTCTTTTTATGATAAAAGCGGAAAACTGATTAACAAAATAAAGTTAATTCCGAAGCGAAAAAATGACAGAGTATTTATTGGTTCTATATATATTGTAGAAGATGATTGGGCTTTGTATGGTGCAGATGTTTCTGTTACTGGTGCGCAAGTAAATATTCCTGTTGTAGATGTTCTGCATTTAAAACAAAACTATAACTATTCAGCTGAAAATGATGCTTGGGTTTTAATTAGTCAAAGTATAGATTTTAGGGTAAATGTTTTTGGGTTTAAGTTTGATGGACGCTTTTCTGCAGCATTTTCAGAGTATAATTTTTCACCTAAATTTTCTGAAAACACATTTTCAAATGAAGTCTTAACTTTTGAGAAAGATGCTACAAAAAAAGATTCTGTGTATTGGAATAAGTTAAGACCAATGCCATTAACTAAAGAAGAGGTAAAGGATTACTCAATTAAAGACAGTCTTAAAATAGTTAGAAAATCTAAAAAATATTTAGATTCCGTAAATGGAAAGCAAAATAAAGTAAACTTACTTTCTCCAATTACGGGGTATACCTACAGAAATTCTTTTGAAAAATGGTCTTTATCTTTTAAAGGTTTATTGGGTAATTCTGGCTTTAATACTGTACAAGGTTTAAACACTTCTTTAGATTTTAATTATTTTAAAAGATTAAATGATAAAGGAAAACAGTGGAATGCAGGTGTGAAAGTCAATTATGGTTTTTCTGAAAAAAGAATAAGACCAACTCTCTTTTTTGGTAAAAAATGGAATAATATTTCGAGACCTCAATTAGAAATTTCTGGAGGAGTTACAACCGCACAATTTAATAATAGAGAACCAATCTCTGCTTTAGATAACACAATTAGATCTTTATATTTAAGAGATAATTATTTAAAAATTTATGAAAAGGAATTTGCAAAAATCGCTTATTCAGAAGAAATTAAAAACGGAATTTTCTTTTCTTCTTCTTTAGAGTTTGCAAATAGGAAACCTCTTTTTAATACCAATAATTACTCTTTTGCAAAACAAAGTAAAAATGCACCGTATACATCTAACAACCCTCTAGATAAGACAGATTATAAAAATGCTGCTTTTAAAGCGCATACAATAGCAACTTTAAATATTGGGGCAACGTTTATTTTCAATCAGAAATATTTATCATATCCAGATAGAAAATTTAATATGGGTAATAAAAAGTACCCTTCTTTAACTGTAAATTACAGAAAGAATTTTGCAGCGTCTAATGCTGCTTTAAATTCAGATCTATTTACAGCAAATTTAAGACAGGGTATTAGTGCTAGTAATTATGGCGATTTCTCCTATAATATACAAGGAGGTCTATTTCTAAAAAAGAAAGACATTGCTTTTATGGATAATTTACAAGCCAACGGTAATCAGTTAACTTTTGTTACGGACAACCAATTAAATAGTTTTGGTTTGCTAGATTATTATAAGTTTTATACCAATGACAAATATGCAGAAGCACATATTGAACATAATTTTAGAGGAGCCGTTTTAAGTAAAATTCCGTTAATAAATAAATTAAACCTCCATTTGGTTGGAGGGGCAAAAACTTTATTTATGGCAGATAATAAACCGTACACAGAATATGCTGTTGGCCTAGATAATATAGGTTTTGGTAAATGGCGTTTTTTGCGAGTAGATTATGTAAAGTCTAACCATGCAGGAATTAAAAACAACGGTTTTTTGTTTAGATTAAGTTTGTTTTAACTATTTTTAAAGTATGAAGATTATAACACTTTTCTTTGGTATTACTGCCGATTTAATTGGTAAAACCGAACTAGATATAGCATTAGAAGATTCAATTACTGTGGGTGCCTTTAAATTCATTTTAAAAGAAAAATACCCGCAGTTAAAAAACATAAATTCTTATGCAATTGCTGTAAATGAGGTATATGCAAAAGATTCTATAATTTTAAAGGAAGGTGATGTTGTTGCTATTATTCCGCCAGTTAGTGGAGGTTAGCATCCGTTTAAATTTGTATATTCTACACCAACGAACTTTGCAGAATGAAAGCACTATTTCTGTAGGTATTTTTTATCTACATAAAAAGTACCAAAAGGAATTACAGAGGCAAGCACAACAATTCCTAAAGTTTTTAGATTCCATTTCATTTGCTTTTGAATAACAATTGCTAAAACAATATAGCCCATAAATAACATTCCGTGTGGCATTCCTAACATTTTCACATAAGAAGTATCACCCTGAAAATATTTAATTGGTACGGCAATAAAAAGTAGTAGTAAATAAGAGAGTCCTTCTAAAAAGCTAATAATTCTAAAGATGTTTTTCATAGATATTTTAATAATGTTTGTTCGAATGATTCTAATTTTTAATTGAAATTGTCTCGAGAACTTTTGATTTTAAATCAAAAGACAAAAATACAAATTTGTTTCCCTATTTTTGTTGCACAATGCAGAGAACTTCCATAAAAATAACTTCAGAAAAATTAGACTTACAAGAATGCTACCGTTTTGTAGAAGACCCTGCTTGTGGCGGAATTTCAGCATTTATAGGAACTGTTAGAAATGATACGCAAGGTAAAGAAGTAACACAGTTAGATTTTTCTACTTACAAACCAATGGCTATTAAAGAAATGCAAAAAATTGCAGCATTGGTTTTAGAGAAGTTCGATATTCATAAAATTGCTGTACATCATGCAGAAGGAATGTTGCAAATAGGAGATATTCCTGTAATAATTACCGTTTCTTCTAAACACAGAAAAGCCGCTTTTGAGGCGTGTGAGTTTGCAATTGATACCCTAAAAGAAACGGTGCCAATTTGGAAAAAAGAACACTTTTCTGATGGCGAAGTATGGGTAAATGCGCATCCTTGAATTCTTCTTTAATACTAGCTTGCGTTGCATTGCAAAATTAAAGACATCTGTTAAATACTATTTTATTTTGCATACTTGTTCTGTAGCCACAAATAAAACTGTAACCCAAATAAAAGTGCGCCTGCCAATAAATGTATTGCCTGTGTGCCTATTGGTATTTCTGCATAGTACATTAAAATACCCGTTATTGCTTCTAAGAAAATTAAGAATACAATCCAATTTACTAGAGTATAACCAAGGTTTTTAATTTGGTTTAGATAGAACATTCCTAAGTTTACTAAAACAATAGCAATAGTAAAAGATCGATGAAAGTAGAATTTAAAACTAGGATTCATTAAACTATGATTCTTGTTTTCGAAACCATATAACTTTACCTGCTCATCTATAAATTGCCGTACTTGGGTTCCCATAGCAATTTGTATCAATGAGAAAATTACAGAAATAATTAGTAATTTGTTAAATAGCTTATTGTAGGTAAATATCGTTTTGCTTTTAGAAACTATAAACTTCAACCATAATAAAAGCGCAATAATAACAAGACCAATAGTCATATGAACGGTAATAATTGCCGGCGTTAAATTAGTGTCTACTACCGTTTTTCCTAACCAAGCTTCAAACAACATTAAAAAGAAGGCACCAAATGCTAATAGCGGAATCCTTTTATCTGTTTTTCTAAGTTTAAAAGCTCCGTAGATAAGAAACAGAAATACAAAACCAGCCAAAACAGAAACGAGTCTGTTAATGTATTCCGTCCAAGTATGAAATTTATTAAACTTATTATAATCGTGTTTCGTGTATGTAGACCAGTTTTTTTGATTGAATTTCGATTCCGTTTTTAAATCATGTTCTGCAACAAATAAAACTTCATCTTTAATAATAATAAAACCTTCGTTGTAGATGGTATTTGGTTTCCAGGTAATTTGATCTTCAGAAGTTGGCGGAATATAATATCCAAAACATTTTGGCCAATCTGGACATCCCATTCCAGACCCCGTCATTCTAACAATTGCTCCTGCTAAAAAGATTAAATAAACAGAAATAATAGCGATTTGTACTATTTTTGGAAACCTATTTTTCATTGAAAAAACTTTTTACAAAGATACTTCAAAAATGACCCTGCAAAAATAAAATAAAAGACTTCTCTCTATGTATAAAAATTCTAAATAGTAACTATATAATGGCTGTTTTTTTACATTTTATTTTTAATTATTTTTTGTGCTAATTTTATTTAAATAAAAAGTCTTTTTTAGGAATGTCAGCAGTAGCAGGAACTTAGCTTTTTTTTACGTTATAAGTAACTTAAAATGAGTAACTTATATAATTATTTAATTTCATTAATTTTTACAAAAAAAGTCATATTGTTAAAAACTTCAATGGTTTTGTGAATAAGTATGGCTTTCATTTAAAACGAAAAAGCCCAATCTTTGTAAGACCCTAATTAATTATTAAATAACAATATTTTACCGTGGAAATTACTCATATCATAAAAAGAGACTCCGAAATCAGCATTTTTGAGTTAGAAAAAATTACAAAAGCGATAGAAAAAGCAATGCTTTCAGTGAACAATGGTTCTAAAAGTGATGCTTTAGAAATATCTAATAGTGTAAACGAAGCTTTGTTAGAAACAAAGTCTAATGAACCAAAATATACACCCACAGTAGAACAGGTTCAAGACATTGTAGAGCTTAAGTTAATGAACAGTCCTTTTCAGGATGTTGCTAAAGCATACATCCTATATAGAAACGAGCAAACTAGGGGTAGAAAAAGAAATGTTTTTGAGAAGAGACTAAACTTAAAGCCTTATGATTATCCTGCGTTAACAGATTACGTAGATGCCATAAGACACTCTTATTGGATTCATACAGAATTTAATTACACAAGTGATATACAAGATTTTAAAGCAACACTTACAGAAGTAGAACAAAGTGCTATAAAAAACACAATGTTGGCAATTTCTCAAATAGAAGTAGCGGTTAAAACATTTTGGGGAGATATTTATAAAAAAATGCCCAAGCCAGAAATTGGTGCTGTTGGGTCTACGTTTGCAGAAAGTGAAGTGCGTCATCATGATGCATATTCTCACTTATTAGAAATTTTAGGGTTAAATAATGAGTTTCACAACTTAAAGAAGAACCCAGTAATGATGAGGCGTGTAAATTATTTAGAGGGAGCTCTAAAGAATGTTAAAAGTGAAGACAATAAAGAATTCTCTGAATCTATTATTTTGTTTTCTCTATTTATAGAACACGTGTCTTTATTTTCTCAGTTTCTAATTATAATGGCTTTTAATAAGCACAAAAATGTATTAAAAGGAATTTCTAATGTGGTAGAGGCTACTTCTAAAGAAGAGCAAATTCACGGAGATTTTGGTATTGATATTATTAAAATTATTAAAGAAGAAAATCCAGAATGGTTTGATGAAGATCATAGCTTAATGGTCCAAGAAACCTGTAGAGAAGCTTTTATTTCTGAAAGTAAAATAATTGATTGGATTTTTGAAAAAGGAGAATTAGACTTCTTACCTAAAAAAGTAATAAAAGAATTTGTGAAAAACAGATTTAATAATTCGTTGACAAGTATAGGTATTACAAAAATATTTGAAATTGACGAAGTTTTATTATCTGAAACAGATTGGTTTGATGACGAAATTATTGGAACCAAACACGGAGATTTCTTTGTAAAAAGATCTATTAATTACAGTAAAAGAACTAAAAGTATAACCAGCGACGACTTATTTTAAATCTATGAACTCAAACGAACTTAAGACTACCCACCTTACAGAGCACGAACAGTTAATTCAAGCAGCAAACACTGCTAGAAAAGAAATTCTAGAAAAAAGAAAAGAACCAGAAATTAGTTGGTTAACAGAAAATAGCCGTAAATTTTTAGAGTCTGGTTATTTAACAGGAGACACAACACCAGAAGAAAGAATACGAGAGATAGCAGATAATGCAGAAAGTATCTTGAAAATTAAAGGATTTTCAGATAAGTTTTACAAATATATGGCTGCGGGTTATTTTTCTTTGTCTTCACCAGTTTGGTCTAATTTTGGAAAGAAAAGAGGATTACCTATTAGCTGTTTTGGTTCGCATGTAGCAGATGATATGGGAGATATTTTATTCTCACAATCTGAAGTTGGTATGATGTCTAAATTAGGAGGAGGTACTTCTGGTTACTTTGGTAAATTGCGAAAGAGAGGCGCAGATGTTAAGAACAACGGTTCATCATCTGGTTCGGTGCACATCATGCAATTGTTTGAAAAAATGGTAGATGTTGTTAGTCAGGGTTCTGTAAGGCGTGGCCGTTTTTCTCCATATTTGCCGGTAGACCATGCAGACATTAAAGAGTTTTTAGAAATTGGTACAGAAGGAAACCCAATACAAGAATTAACCCATGGTGTTACGGTAAGTGACCAATGGATGGAAGAAATGATTGCAGGAGATACTGAAAAGAGAAGTATTTGGGCAAAAATTTTACAAAGAAGAGGAGAAATAGGATATCCATATATTTTATTTAGAGACAACGCAAATAATGGAACAGTAGATGTTTATAAGGATAACAAGCATGAAATTTATGCGAGTAATCTTTGTACAGAAATAATGTTACCTTCTAATGAAGATTGGTCTTTTGTTTGTTGTTTATCATCAATTAATTTGGTGCATTATGAGGAATGGAAAGATACAGATGCAGTAGAAACTTTAGCTTTCTTTTTAGATGCAGTAATGCAAGAGTTTATTACTAAATTAGAAGTGTTTAAAGATTCATCAGATAGAGACGACCAGTTTACGTTTCGTTTTATGGAGAAAGCTTATAATTTTGCAAAAGAAAATAGAGCTTTAGGTTTAGGAGCTTTGGGTTGGCATTCTTTATTACAATCTAAAATGTTGGCATTTGATAGTCAAGAAGCATATAACTTAAATACAGAAATTTTTAAAGTTATAAAAGAAAAATCATACAAAGCATCAGAAGAGATGGCTAAAATGTATGGTGAACCAAAAGTATTAAAAGGATATGGTAGACGTAACACTACTTTAAACGCAGTGGCACCTACTACATCATCTGCATTTATATTAGGGCAAGTATCTCAAGGTATAGAGCCAATATGGTCTAATATTTATGTCAAAGATATTGCTAAGATTAAAACAACTATTAGAAACCCTATTCTAGAAAAACTTTTAGAGGCAAAAGGGCAAAGTACTTCAGATGTTTGGAAAAGCATTAGAGACAATGACGGTTCTGTACAACATTTAAGTATTTTAACAGATGCAGAGAAGGATGTGTTTAAAACGTATTCAGAAATAGATCAAAAAGTAATTGTATATCAAGCAGCAAATAGACAAACTCATATAGATCAAGGACAATCCATAAATATTATGGTGCACCCAGATATGCCAATTAAAGAAGTAAACGATGTATATATTACTGCTTGGAAGTTAGGTGTAAAATCTATGTATTACCAACACAGTATGAATGCAGCACAGAAATTTAAACAAAAGAAAGATTGTGCAAGTTGCGAAGGATAATTGAATGGATTATTCTTTATTACAAAATTGATAGAAAGAGAAGTCGAAAGGCTTCTCTTTTTTGTTTAAATTAGACAATATTTTATAATTATGATGAATTGGGAACAACTACTTTCTTTAAAACGCTCTGGCGATACTCAAAAACGCCCAAGAGCAGCGCAAGACGAAACACGTTTGGGTTTTGACGTAGATTTTGACAGGATTATCTTTTCATCAGCATTTAGAAGTTTACAAGACAAAACACAGGTAATTCCGTTATCTGAAACCGATTTTGTACACACCCGTTTAACGCATAGTTTAGAGGTGTCTGTTGTAGGTAGAACTTTAGGTAGAAGAGTTGGTAAAGTGTTATTAGAACGCCACCCTAACTTAACGGCGCTAGGTTATACTTTTAATGATTTTGGAGCCATAGTTGCTGCTGCCTCCGTAACACATGACATCGGGAACCCGCCTTTTGGGCACTCAGGAGAAAAAGCTATTGGTGAGTATTTTAAAACAGGAAACGGTGCAAAATATAAAGAGCAACTTACAGAAAAAGAATATCAAGATTTAATAGACTTTGAAGGAAATGCAAACGGATTTAAGATTTTAACAGAATCTAGAGAAGGTGTTTTTGGAGGTTTGCGCCTGTCGTATGCAACTTTAGGGGCTTTTTTAAAGTATCCAAAAGAAAGCCTTCCAAAGAACCCAACTAGCCATATTGTAGATAAAAAATATGGCTTTTTTCAATCAGAAAAACAAGAATTTTTAGAGGTTGTAGAAGATTTAGGTATGTTGCAGAAATCTAAGGATTCAATTTCTTTTTATAGACATCCTTTAGCATATTTGGTAGAAGCTGCAGATGATATTTGTTATACAATTATAGATTTTGAAGACGGAATAAACCTTGGTTTAATTGAGGAGGAGTTTGCTTTAGAATACATGATTAAATTGGTAAAAGATCCAATTGATAGTAAAAAATACCATTCATTAAAACATAAAACAGATAGAGTAAGTTATTTGCGTGCCTTGGCAATTGGTGTATTAATTAATGAAGCTGTAGCTATCTTTTTAGCAAATGAAGAGTCAATTTTAAAGGGTACTTTCGAGAAATCATTGTTAGATAAATGCAAGTATGAAGCACAAATAAACGATATTATTAAAATAAGTGTTGCTAAAATCTATAAAAGCACAGAGGTTGTAGAGAAAGAAGTAGCAGGTTATCGGATTATTGCAGATTTGTTAGATGTCTTTGTTACCGCTCTAAATAACAAGTTTGACGGAAATCCGTCTAATTTTGACAACTTGGTTTTAAACTTGTTACCAGATGAATACAAAACCGAAACAGAGCATCTGTATGATAGAATTATGCAGGTTTGTAGTTATGTTTCAAGAATATCGGATAGTTATGCTATTAGAATGCATAAAAAATTAACAGGAAATATTATATAAAAGTATTCATAAATACTTTTATACTTATCACAATAGAGCCTAAAAAAAGACGAACACTTTCAGTTTTATAGTACTTCCGAGAAACAACCCTTCGTAATAAAATTTCACTAACTTTTTAACTATTTTCTTCCTTGGAAGTACAAAAGGTTTTTTTATTGTTATTGTTTTAAATTACAGAAAGCAGCAATCATTGCTAAAAAAGCGAACAAAGAACATATCATGCTGTCATTTTTTAATAATTCTTCAATATTATTGTGTTTTTCATAAAAAAGTGAAGTAAAAAAGCCTATTAAATTATTAAATTTTATTAAATTTTGTTAAATTTGGTTTATTTTTTAAAAATCCCCCAAAATGAACAAAAAATTTATTTTTATTTTTAGTGCGAGTTTATGTCTAGGATTTCTATATTTTAATGCAGAAACAACAGCAGAAAAGAAAACTAGAGAATACCAACAACTTATTAAAGAGCATCCTTATAGCAAAAGAATGTACTTGTCTAGAAAGGAAAGAAAATCTTTAGGTCTTCCGCCAAATGCATATTTTGAGCAGGAATATTTAAATGAAATAAATCCGAATACAGGAAGAACGCATCCAGAAAATATTTTAGACCTTCAGAGAAAATTAAAGTTAGAAAAACTTCAAGAAAAAGCTCCTGGAAATGACGCAAACAATTCTTGGATAGAAAGAGGGCCTAACAATGTTGGTGGTAGAACTAGAGTAGTGCTTTTTGATCCTAATGATGTTGATCAAAAACGAGTTTTTGCAGGAGGTGTTTCTGGAGGATTATGGGTAAATAACGACATTACAGATGCAGAATCTTCTTGGATAAAATGTAATATTAATGAAACTCTATCTGTAAGCTCTATTACTGTAGATCCTAATAATTTTAACACATTGTATTTAGGTACTGGAGAATCTTACACAAATAGTGATGCCTTAGGTAACGGAGTGTGGAAATCTACAGACGGAGGAGATACTTGGGCTAACATTTATAATGAAGACGATAAAGGTATCGAAGATCGGTTATTTTATATTAACGATGTAATTGCTTGGAACAACCCAACAACTAGTAAAACAGAATTATTTATTGGAGCAGGTGCACAATATTACGCAGAAGGACAGGCTTGGGTAGGAGAGAATACTACTGGTTTATATAAATCTTTAGATGATGGCGCTAACTGGTCTAAAATAGCACTTACTCCAGGAAGAGATAAACCACCTTACGAACCAAATGATTTTGAAATAGGTGCAGACAATAGTATTTGGTTTGCAGCTAGTAGCAATGTTTTTGGTGAAGGTGGAGGAACTGTTTTTAAATCTACTGATGGCGTAACTTTTACAAAGATGCATGAAGTTGAAGGTGGTAGAAGAACAGAAATTGCTGTTTCTAAATCAGATGCAAATATCGCATATATCTTGGCAGAAGTAAGTTTAGCTGATGAAGGGCCAATAACCATCTTAAAAACTACAGATGGTTTTGATACCGTTACTGTGTTAAATTTGCCTATTGATGCAGATTCAGGAATTCCTTCTAATGATTTTACAAGAGGACAAGCGTTTTATGATCTAATGATAGAAGTTGACCCGAATGATGATTCGGTTGTATTTGTGGGTGGTATTGATTTGTTTAAATCAATAAATGACGGACTTTCTTGGTCTCAAATATCTAAATGGTCTAATAATTCGGGTTTAAGTTCATTAGATATTTCTTCAGTGCATGCAGACCAACACGGAATTGCTTTCTCTGCAGGATCTTCTAATAAAATTATTTTTGGAAACGACGGTGGAGTTTTCTATACCAGTGATGGTGGAACCGCAATAGATGCAAGAAACAAAGGGTATAATGTAACACAGTTTTATAATGGTGCCATAGGGCAGAGTATAACCAATGAAAGGTTATTGTCTGGTGCGCAAGACAATGGAACTCAGATGATAGATGCCGCAAGTTCAGGAATTAATGCTTCAGTAGAAATACGAGGAGGAGATGGTGCTTATTCATTTATAGATAAAGATGGTGAATATGCCATTGCAAGTTATGTTTACAATAATATAAGAAGAATAAATTTACCATTAACTGCATCGTTTGCAGGGGTTACTATAGAAAGTGATTCTGAATCGGGTAAGTTTATCAATCCGGCAGAGTTAGATGATAATTTAGATATTTTATATACAAATTCAACAGAAGGAGGGAATGACAGTATTGCTAGATATTCTGATATTCTAACACCTAATCCAATAAGAAAAAATATTTCTAGTCCTCTTTTAAATGGTAGTGTTACTGCTTTAAAAGTATCTCCATTTACTACCGCATCTACAAAGTTAATTGTAGGAACCTCAAACGGTCAAATAATGAGAGTAGAAAATGCAGATACAACGCCACAATGGTCTAATACCTTTTTACCTATTTCTTCTGGTAGTGTTTCTTCAATTAATTTTGGAAGTACGGAAGACGAGATATTAGTAACCTATCATAATTTTGGCGTTATTAGTATCTGGTATACTGATACAGGAGGTGGCTCTGGAGGTTGGGTCTCTAAAGAAGGAGATTTTCCAGACATTCCTGTAAAAGCAATTATGATGAATCCTTTAAATAATGATGAGGTAATTATAGGAACACAATTAGGAGTTTGGAGTACTAGTAACTTTAAAGACACGGAACCAACTTGGTTGCCTTCTTTTAATGGAATGTCTAACGTTAAGGTAACCTCTTTTTCATTAAGAACAGCAGACAATACAGTATTAGCATCTACCTATGGTAGAGGCATGTTTACAGGACAGTTTTCAGCAGCTGGAGCTGTTGCCTCTGTATCGGATGTTTTAACAGCCACAGAGCCGTTTACAGTATACCCAGCAATTTCTGAAGGAAAATTTACTGTTTTTGCTAAAAACACTTTGGGTAAGGCAAAAATAAATATTTTTGATATTTCTGGAAGACAAGTTTACAACGCAAATTTAGATTTTGGTTTACAAGAAAAACAAGAAGTTTCTTTAAATGTAAGTTCAGGAATATATTTTGTGAATTTAACAGATGAGACTGGTAAAAAATCTTCTAAAAAGATTATAATACAATAAGAGCATTTAAAAAAAAGAAGAATAAAAAGACGCTATGTATAGCGTCTTTTTTTATGCTTTAGAAAATAGGATTGCTAAGTTTTTAGCATCTAATCCAATTTTGTGTTGAAGCTCTAAAACACTTCCATGTTCTATGAAATTGTCTGGAATGCCTAGTACTTTAATTTTATTTTGATATTCATTTTCAGAAGCAAATTCTAAAATAGCAGTACCAAATCCGCCTTTAATACTTCCATCTTCAATAGTAAAAACGTTTTTGTAATCTTTAAAAATTTGGTGTAATAAACTTTCATCTAAAGGTTTTACAAAACGCATATCAAAGTGTGCAATTTCTGTAGAATTATTAGCCAACTCAATAGCATCGGTAACATTTTTAGCAATGGTGCCAATAGATAAAATAGCTGTTTTAGACCCTTTTTTTAATTGCACTCCTTTTCCTATTGCTGTTTTTTCAAAAGGCTGCTGCCAATTAATGTTATTTCCTGTTCCTCTTGGGTATCTGATTGCAATCGGATTTTTTAACCCCAATTGTGCAGTGTATAGGATGTTGCGCAATTCAATTTCATTACGAGGTGCAAAAACAATTAAATTAGGAATAGCGCGTAAATATGCCAAATCGAAAACCCCATGATGTGTAGCGCCATCCTCTCCAACCAAACCTGCTCTGTCTAGACAGAAGACAACTGGCAAATTTTGAAGTGCAACATCATGAATTACTTGGTCATATGCACGTTGTAAAAATGTAGAATAAATGTTGCAAAATGGTATAAGACCTTGTGTTGCCATTCCGGCAGCCAACGTTACTGCATGTTGTTCGGCAATACCAACATCAAAAGTTCTTTCTGGAAACTTTTCAAACATAAATTTTAACGAACTTCCTGTTAACATTGCCGGTGTAATTCCTACAATTTTATTGTTTTCTGTGGCTAATTCTACAATTGTTTTTCCAAAAACATCTTGGTATTTTGTATATAAACTTGCTGTTTTTTTAATGCGTTCTCCAGAAATTTTATCAAATTTTCCGGGTGCATGGTATGTCACTTGGTCTTCTTCTGCTTTCTGCAGTCCTTTTCCTTTTGTAGTAATAACGTGCAAAAATTTAGGCCCTTTTACAGACTTTAAACGTTCTAATTCTGCCAATACCTTTGGTAAATTGTGGCCATCAATTGGGCCAGAATAATCAAAATTTAATGCTTTTATAATGTTGTTTTGTGCGGCAAGTTTTCTGTCGGTTTTTACTTTTGTCAAATACTCTTTTAATGCACCAACAGAGGGGTCTATTCCAATAGCATTGTCATTTAAAATAATAAGTAAGTTTGCTTTAGAAACTCCGGCATGATTTAAAGCTTCAAAAGCCATTCCGCTTGCAATAGAGGCATCGCCAATAACAGCAATGTGTTGTTTTTCGGTTTCACCTTTTAGGTTAGACGCAATTGCCATACCTAAAGCAGCAGAGATAGAAGTAGAAGAATGGCCAACACCAAAAGCATCAAATTTGCTTTCTTTTCTTGAAGGGAAACCTGCAATGCCACCAAATTGTCTATTGGTGTGAAAAGCGGCCTTTCTTCCTGTTAAAATTTTATGTCCGTAGGCTTGGTGCCCCACATCCCAAACTAATAAATCGGTAGGCGTATCAAATAAATAATGAATAGCAATGGTAAGTTCTACAACACCTAAACTTGCGCCTAAATGGCCTTCTTTTGTAGCAATAACATCAATAATAAATTCTCGCAACTCTTTGGCTAGTTGCGGCAATTGCTCAGAATTTAATTTTCTTAAATCTGTTGGATTTGATATGTGGTCTAACAAATGTTTCATTCGATTACAAAAATACAACTTCCAATTTTATATTGGTAAAACAGCTGCTGCATAAATACAAATCTATCGCAAATATTTTACTTAATTTTGTCATTCTTAATAAAGCACTTATGATTCAACCTTTTGATGATGTCTATTTTATGAAAAAAGCTTTTCAGGAAGCAGAAACGGCTTTTGGTAAAGGTGAAATTCCTGTAGGGGCAATTATTGTCTTTAAAGATCAAATTATAGCAAGAGCACATAATTTAACAGAAATGTTAACTGATGTAACAGCGCACGCAGAAATGCAGGCATTTACATCTGCCGCAGATTTTTTAGGTGGAAAATATTTAAAAGAATGTACTTTGTATGTTACTTTAGAACCTTGCCAAATGTGCGCTGGTGCAAGTTATTGGGCACAAATTGGTAAAATTGTTTACGGAGCTTCAGAACCAGAAAGAGGTTTTATCAATTTAAAGACCACACTGCATCCAAAAACAGCAGTTGTTGGCGGAGTTTTAGAAACGGAATGTTCGCAAATTTTAACACGTTTTTTTGTTGAAAAGCGGAACTTAAATTAAAGCGCATACAAACATTAATCAGCTACAAATGCTAAAAGATCTGCAGGTTGGCATTCTAAAGCTTTACAAATTGCTTCTAAAGTAGAGAAACGAACAGCCTTTGCTTTGCCAGATTTTAAGATGGATAAATTTGCTGTGGTAATGCCAATAATTTCTGCTAATTCTTTGCTGCGCATTTTACGTTTGGCAAGCATTACATCTAAGTTTACAATGATTGCCATATTATATTGTTAAGTCGTTTTCTTGTTTTGTGTATTTTGCTATTTTAAAAATTTCACTTAAAACTAAAAAGAATAAACCTAAACAAATAATTACTAAATACTCATTTAGGCCAAATGAGATGCTAACTTTTTGCTTAAAATATACTGTACCAATTATTGAAATTATTAATGAAATTAGACCAGAAACAATTAGTAGATTTCCAATCTTTTTAAATCCTATAATAACCGTTCTTTCAAATATTTTTATGCGAATAAAATTATTTAATATTTCTCTAAAGAAATACAATGCTGCAATAATAAATAGATAATTTAGTGTTGAAATAATAAATAATATTTTTGAGGAGAGATCATTTTGATCGAAGTTAATGCTATTTATTTCTATATTTAAATCACCGATGTCTATAAAAAAAACTGCGAATGAAAAGCCTACAATAATTAATATTACGGGCATAGAAAAGATCCAAAGTAAATCTACAATAGCTTTTAAAATGTTTATTTTTTTCATATTTGGTGTTTTTATAGCACTACAAATATATATAAATTATTGAAAAACAATAATAAAACATCTTAATAAGATAATTTATTTTTTGATAGCGTATCATAAGCACTTTTCAATTTTTGAATTACAACGCCCATTTCCTCGGTATCTAAATGTCCAAATCCGAATCTAAGGGCACAGGTATTTTTATCTTGGTACAATATTGTTTTGGGAATAAACAAGTCGTTTTTTTCCGCTTCTTCAGCTAGTTTTACTAAAGATATTTTAGGGTGGAACTGCAACCAAATAGCCAAACCACCGGGCGGTATTTCCCAATGGGCAATTTCTGTAAAATATGTAGTTAGTTGTGCACATAAGAAATTACGCCTTTGCTTATAGATAACGACATTTTTTTTCATGAGGCGATAAATCTCTCCTTCAATAATTAATTCAGATAACATTTGTTCTTGTATAAAATCGCCTTGTTTGTCTAGCAATTGCAGGTAATTGGTGGCTTCTGATATTAGGTTTGCTGGAGCTACTACAAATCCTGTTTGAAAACTTGGAAATAAAGATTGCCCTAGTTTTCCTAAATAAATAACCATACCGTTAGCACCAGCACTTGCCATTGGTAGCATTGCAGAACCTTCAAATTGAAAATCGTAATCATAATCATCTTCAATGATTGCAAAACCATACTCTTTTGCAAGTTGCAGCAATGCTAAGCGTCTTTCTGCACTTAAGTTTACCATTGTAGGATAATCTCTTTGTGCGCAGACATACACGCACCTAATGCTATTTTTTATAAAATGTTTTCTAATATAATTAATATCTAAACCATCTGTATCTACAGGAATTGTTTTAATGCTTGCCCCAGCTTGTTGAAAAATCATGTTTGCAGCATAATTACTTAAATTACCTACTAAAACAACATCGTCTTTTTTTATTAATAATTGAGATACAATATATAGGCTCATTTCTGAACTACGTGTGCTTAATAAATTATTAGGACTTATATGAAAACCTCTGGTTGCATTTAAATAATTACAGAGTTGTGTTTGAAATAGAGAATATGAATGTTCGTTTGGCTTGTTCCATTTTTTAACCAATGTTTTACGTTTCATAGCAGCACTGTACCACCTTGTAAATTGATGCACAGGGTGCAAACGTACATCAGGTTTCCCATCATTAATACTGTACTTAGCATTTGTTAGTTGAATAGTAGAAGCTAAATGAAAGGATTTTTGAAAAGGAAATCCTGTTGTTTTAGCATACACATAGGGTTCATTTATTTTCTGAGATACTATTTTATTCTTTTTCGTTTTTTGCCCTGGCTCTAAAATAAAGGTACCTTTGTTTGGTATTATTTCTACCCAACCTTGCGCCGCTAATTCTTCATAAATAGCAACAGCTGTATTTCTATGCACTTTTAATAACTGGCTTAGCATGCGGGTGCCAGGTAGTTTTGTTCCTTTATTTATATACTTGCGTTGTATGGCATTTACAATTTGCTGTGATACTTGAATGTACACAGGTTGTGCCATCGATTTATTAAAATTGATGAGCTGCTGTAGTATTATATTAACCGGACTATCTATCATTTTAAAACTGGACTAGTTTAGTCGTCCGGAAAGTTACGACTTTTGTACTGTATTTAAACTAAAATAACAACTAAAATGAACCATAGTAAATTACTAATTATTGCAATTCTACTATTGCACTTAAATTTGTTTTCTCAAGAAAAAAAGGAAATACAAGCATTAGATACCATCTTAATAAAATCTACCAGAATAGATTTACCTTTTAAAGAAAATGCTAGAACTATACATGTAATTACCGCAGCAGATATTAAAAATAGTGCAGCTACAAATGTTGCAGATTTATTGCAGCAAGTTGCAGGTGTAGATATTAGAAGAAGAGGTACTGCTGGTAGCCAGGCAGATTTATACATTAGAGGTGGTGGTTTTGACCAAACTTTATTGTTAATAGACGGTATTAAAATGGATGATGCACAAACAGGGCATCACACGATGAATGCCGCTTTGCCAATTGAAGTTATTGAAAGAATAGAAATTATTAAAGGGCCAGCTGCAAGAGTCTTTGGACAAAATGCGTTTACTGGTGCTATAAATATTGTAACCAAAAGTACATTAGCAAATACTACTTCTGTAAATATAGAAACAGGCTCTTTTGGGCAGTTAAATGGTTCTGTAACGTTTGGTAAAGAATTCGAAAATTCATCTATTATAGCGCATGTGGGCATGTTAACTTCAGATGGGTATCGTTATAATTCTGATTATGACAATAAGAATTATTTATTAAAAGGGGTTTTCAATAAGAAAAAGCAACCTATAGAAGTTATTGCTACTTTTTTCGATAAAAAATTTGGGGCAAATGGCTTCTATGCAAGTGCAACTGCTACAGAACAATATGAAGAAACACAGAGCAGTTTGTTTGGAGTTTCTTCGACTTTTAGAACAGAAAGACTGAAGGTTACTCCAAGAATTTATTGGAAAAGAGGTGAAGATGAATATGTCTATATAAGAGACAACCCAAGTGTTTATAGAAATTTACACATTACAAATAAAGTGGGTGCAGAAGCAAATGCCTCTTACACCTCTAATGCAGGAATTACAGGTTTTGGTGTAGATCTTTCTAGAGTTTTTATTAGTAGTAATAACTTAGGAAATAGAAACAGAACCATGGCAAACTTATTTTTAGAACACCGTTTTAAATTGGCAGATGGTAAAATAGACATTACGCCGGGTGTTGCAGTCACGTATTTTTCTGATTTTAAGTTTCACGCATTTCCAGGTTTAGATATTGGTGTTAGATTAACAGATAATATAAAAGCATACGGAAATTTAGGAGTTACCTACAGAATACCTACGTACACAGATTTATATTATAACGACAGAAGTACTATTGGAAACGCAAATTTAAAGCCAGAAGAAGCATTTGCACAAGAAATAGGATTGAAGTTTAATTCTGGAAGATTTACATCTTCTGTAGCTGTTTTTAATAGAGATGCTACTAATTTAATTGATTTTATTCGTCAGAATACAACAGACGATAAGTTTACGGCAACGAATATAGCAAAAGTAAATACCCAAGGTTTTGAGGTAAATACAGACTACCGTTTTAAAATAAATGAGTTTAATCAGACATTGTCTATTGGGTATAATTTTTTAAATGATGATATTTTAGACCAAAATAAAGATTTGTCTCGCTATTCTTTAAATACTTTAAAGCATCAATTTATAACTCGTTTTTCTAGTAGATTGTTTAAAAATGTAAGTCAAAATATAATTTATAAACATGCAGAACGCACCATTGGTACAAGTTATAATGTTTGGGATGCTTCTATACTTATAGACCTTAATAAATTTAACTTTACAGTTACTGCAAATAATATTTTTAATGCAGATTATATAGAGTCTGGCTTTGTACCAATGCCAACAAGTAATCTTTTGTTTGGTTTGCGCTATAATTTGTAAAGTATAAAATCTAAAGTAAAGTAATTTGTTTCTTTTCTTCTTGTTAAGAAACTAAAAAAAAGCCTCACAAATTTAATTTGGGAGGCTTTTTAATTTTTTTAAGAAGCTACTTTTCTAAAAGTAATCTTTTAAGTTTCTATAGACATCATTTCCGTTTGCAAAAAGTAATAAGGCAACTAACAAAATAAAGCCAACAACTTGCGCATATTCTAAGAATTTATCTCCAGGTTTTCTACCTGTAATCATTTCCCAAAGGGTAAAAACTACGTGCCCACCATCTAAAGCCGGTATTGGTAATAAGTTCATAAAACCTAACATAATAGATAAGAAAGCAGTTATTTCCCAGAAAGATTGTGCGCTCCATTCACTAGGAAAAATACTCCCGATAGAGATAAAACCACCCAGACCTTTGTAAGCACCCGTGCTTGGGTTAAATATCTTTTTTAACTGTTTCATATAATCTGTTAAGGTTTTTACAGACTTGTTCCATCCAGCAGGAATTGCCTCAGCAAAAGAGTATTTAAAATCTGCTAAATCATAATAGCCTAATTTTTCTAAATCTGGAATAGATATTGTTGTAAATACAACTCCTATATTTCCGTAGTTAGAAACCTTTACAGGTACCTCTTTAGAGGTACTGCCTCTTTTTACTGTAATAGAAATGTCTTGACCTTTATAGATTGCCAATGCTTCTTTAGCTTGGTCATAATAAGAAATGGCATTGCCATTAATTGCTGTTATAATGTCTTTAGGTTGTATATCTGCCCCACCATTTAAAGAATCTTTTTGAACATTTGCAATTACAAATGGGTATCTTATATTTAAAAAACGGCCAGAACCTTTTTCTCTATCCATTAACTGAGAAATAAAATCTTCTGGAATTTCTTGATCTAAAATTGCACCATTTCTTTCTATTTGGTAGTTATTTCCGTTGATAAACTCTAAAGATAAACCGCCAAATTTTTTCACTTTCTCACCGTCAACACTTAAGATTTTATCACCTGTTTGTAGGCCTAAGTTTGCTGCTAGTGTATTGTTTACCCAAACCCCATCTTTTACATTTTCGTTTGGTAAATACCTATCGCCATAAGACCACATTAACATAATGTAAATAAAAATTCCAAGAATAAAGTTTACAAAAACTCCACCTAACATAACAATTAAACGTTGCCAAGCTGGCTTAGATCTAAACTCCCAAGGTTGTGGTGGTAGAGCCATTTGCTCGGTATCCATACTTTCGTCTATCATACCAGAGATTTTTACATAACCTCCTAAAGGAATCCATCCAATACCATACACGGTATCGCCAACTTTTTTCTTTAAAATAGAGAATTTATAATCAAAAAATAAGTAGAATTTTTCTACTTTAATTTTAAACAATTTTGCGGGTATAAAGTGCCCTAATTCGTGCAAAACAATTAGCAAAGATAAACTTAGTATAAATTGAGATGCTTTTATTAATATTTCCATTCGGCGTTAAATCAGGTTTAAAAAAGAAACAAATGTAAGGTTTTCAATAGAGTTGTAAAAGAACTATTAGTGCTTGCTTTTTTTATTTAACAAAGATTTTAGATAGCTTTTGTTTTTGTTTGCTTTTTTAGGGTATTTTTAAGTCGTATTTTTGTAGAACAAATTAAAATTATGGAGCTTAAATTCTTTAAAAAATCGATTCCTACATTTATTTTTTTAGCCGTTTTTTCTGCGATTGTTATCCCTGTTTTTTATCAATTATTAAAGGTAGAAGAAAAATTAAAAATTTACAATCCGGCAGATGTAAATCCGCGTTTGGTAGACTTTTCTATGAAACACATTACTAAAGATCATACCATTGCAAATTTTGAATTAACCAACCAAAATGGTAAAAAAATTACGAATAAAAACTACAAAAATAAAATTTACGTAGCAGATTTCTTTTTTACGCGTTGCCAAACTATTTGTATTGCCATGGCTTATAATATGAGTGAATTGCAAGACTTTTATAAAAATGATACAGAGATTATGTTTCTCTCACATTCTGTAACACCAGAAATAGATAGTGTTTCTGTGTTAAAAGAATATGCAGATTTAAAAGGAGTTATTGATGCGAAGTGGAATGTAACTACGGGTTCTAAAAAGCACATTTATGAGTTGGCTCGAAAAAGTTATTTTGCCGTTTTAGACGAAGGAAACGGAGATGAAAATGACTTTATACACACAGAACAATTTGTTTTGGTAGATAAAGAGAGGCGCATTAGAGGTTATTATGATGGTACTGAAAAGGAAGATATGACAAAGTTAAAGAAAGATATTGTTTTGTTAAAGGAACAATATGCCTCAGAATAAACTGTTTAGAATCATTCTAAATGATTATCTTTGCTGTCCAAATAAAAAACCTTGAATACAATAGCATCTTTACATATTGGTGAAATGGGATATATTTCTGAGGAGTCTTTGGACTCTATTCCGTTAAAATTATTAGAAATGGGTTGTTTGCCTGGTGCTGAGGTTCAGTTGGTGCAAATTGCGCCTTTAAAAGATCCTTTATATATATGCGTAAATGGAAGCCATTTGGCAATTAGAAAAGAAACAGCTTCAAAAATTAAAATTCTAAAAAGCGAATAATTCATGTCTAAAAAAGATATAAAAGTTGCTTTAATAGGAAATCCGAATACAGGAAAAACCTCACTTTTTAATCAACTTACAGGTTTAACACAAAAAGTAGGAAATTACCCAGGAGTAACCGTAGATAAAAAACAAGGATCTTGTAAATTATCTTCAACCCAAAATGCAATTATTACAGATTTACCGGGAACTTATAGTATAAACCCTACTTCTGTAGATGAAAGTATTGTTTTAAAAACTTTACTTAAAAAAGATATAAAAGAATCTCCGGATGTAATTTTAGTAGTTGCAGATGTAGAAAATTTAAAGCGGAATCTATTATTATTTTCTCAAATTAAAGATTTAGAAATCCCTACGGTTTTAGCCATAAATATGGTAGACCAAATGGCTAGAAAAGGAATTTCTATAGATTTAACTGCTTTAAAAGAAGAGCTAAATACAGAAGTAGTTTTAATTAGTGCTAGAAAAAACCAAGGAATTGAAGCTGTAAAAGCTGCCATTATTAAGTGCCATGTTGCTGCAAAAGCAACCCCAATGTGCGATAATAAGAAGATAGACCCTGCGTATTTTGAAAAACTAAAAGCAATTAACCCTAATTACACTTTATATGAGTTGTGGTTAATGGTTACCCAGAAAAATTTTCCAGAAGGCATTTCTAAACAAGAAAAAGAACAACTACTTTCTTTTAATAAAGATGTTTCTAAACTTAAAAGATACCAGCACAAAGAAACTATTTATCGCTATCAAGAGATTAATAAAGTTTTGCAGAAAACCTATTTAGTAGATAAAAGCAAAGCAAAAGATGTAAGGGCAAGGTTAGATAAAATTTTTACACACAGAATCTTCGGATATTTTATTTTCTTGTTGGTTTTACTGCTAATTTTTCAGGCTATTTTCGATTGGTCTTCTTTACCAATGGATTTAATTGACACCACATTTGCAGAACTATCAGACTTTGCAAGAAGTAATTTACCAACAGGTATTTTATCAGACTTAATTGTTGAAGGAATTATTCCGGGTATTGGAGGTGTTATTATTTTTATACCTCAAATTGCCATTCTATTCCTTTTTATAGCCGTTTTAGAAGAGACAGGTTATATGAGTAGGGTTGTTTTTTTAATGGATAAAATTATGCGACGGTTTGGGATGAATGGAAAATCTGTAATTCCATTAATTTCTGGAACAGCCTGTGCAATTCCGGCAATAATGGCAACCAGAACTATTTCTAGTTGGAAAGAACGCTTAATTACTATTTTAGTAGTGCCTTTTACAACGTGTTCTGCAAGATTGCCAGTCTATGCAATTTTAATATCGTTAATTATACCAGACACAAAAATATTTGGCTTCTATAATTTACAAGCTTTTACATTACTAATGTTATATGCTTTGGGTTTTGGAACTGCAATTTTAGCTGCTTATATTTTACAGAAAACATTAAAAATAAAAACCACCTCTTTCTTTGTGGTAGAGATGCCTAACTATAAATTACCATCTGTAAAAAATGTATTGTTTGATGTTTTAGAAAAAACAAAAGCGTTTGTTTTAGGAGCTGGTAAAATTATTTTAGCCCTATCTGTAGTTTTATGGTTTTTAGCTTCTAACGGCCCAGAATCTTATAAAAACGCAGCACAAAATACGATAGAAAAGGTTGCAAACAAAAACTTAGGAGTAGAAGAATTACAGCAAAAAATAGCAGCCGTAAAACTAGAGAATTCTTATATTGGTATTATGGGTAAATCTATAGAACCGGCCATAAGACCTTTGGGTTATGATTGGAAAATAGGAATTGCGTTAATTACCTCTTTTGCAGCAAGAGAAGTATTTGTAGGTACTTTGGCTACTATTTATAGTGTAGGTTCAGATGATGAAAACACGACCACTATTAAAGAGAAAATGCGTTCAGAAATTAATCCGGCAACGGGCAAGAAAATATTCAATTTTCCAGCAGGCATGTCTTTATTGGTTTTCTATGCATTTGCAATGCAATGTATGGCAACTTTAGCTATTGTAAAGCGCGAAACGAAAACATGGAAATGGCCTTTAATTCAACTTTTTGGAATGACAGGTTTGGCTTATGTTTGTTCATTAATAGTTTTTCAAATTCTTAAATAATGCAAGAAATAGCCGTTTACGTATTGTTGTTACTTGCCTTGTTTTACTTGGTGAAGAAATATGCATTTCCATCGAAGAAAAAAGGAAACTGTAATACAGGTTGTGATTGCCATTAAAAGTTAACAAAAAATTAATAGAAGCCAATGTTAGGTTTTCCATTTTTTTTGACAAATTTGAAAATCAATAATAATTAATTTTATAAAAATGAAAAAATCAATACTAGCAATTGCAATTTTTGCAATTACATTAATTAGTTCAACAGAAATCTCTGCCCAAAAATTCCCTAAACTAGATTTAAGTCCTTTAGATGCAGCATCATACCCAAGTAGCTACAAGATTTCAGATAAGGTTGTAAAGGTTGTTTATGGAAGACCACAATTAAAAGGAAGGGATTTAGCGAAACTAGCACCAAATGATAAAATTTGGCGAACAGGAGCAAATGAAGCAGCAGAAATTACATTTTATAAAGATGTAACTTTTGGAGGGAAAGCAGTAAAAGCAGGAACATATTCTTTATTTACAATACCTGTTTCAGAAGGAGATTGGACAGTAATTTTAAGCACAGCAAGAAACGTTTGGGGTTCTTATTTTTATGAACGAGACGAAGATGTAGTTCGCGTTTCAGGAAAAATTTCTACATCAGAAAAAAGTATAGAAGCTTTTTCTATGATGTTTGATAAAAACATGACATTAAAAATGGGTTGGGCCAATACTATAGTTTCTGTGGCAATAATAGCAGAGAACACAGAAGAATAAAACTTATTTTTTGAATACTACCTAGAAACCGCAAACATTGTTTGCGGTTTTTTATTGCTCTAATCTTTTTTCTCCTACTTGGGGGTCTCTGGATCTAATTACTTAGACTGTCTATAAAAGCTTTAAAAATAAACTTGAAATGTGTTGTCTTTTGTGAAATTAGAACTAAAAAAAAGGTGTGGATTATTTGTTTTTTTTTAGGGCTGTTTGCCAATTTTTCAGCTTGTTAATTTTTGTGTAAAATTTTAAAGGAGCTGTGTAACAAAATGGCACAAAATTTGTCTAATGGGTGTAAATAAAAAGTAAAAAATTATGATTAAAAAATTATGGATTGCATGTTTCGCAATCGCTTTGATAGGAAAAGTTAATGGGCAAGATGTAAAAGTAGGAGTAAAATTAGGAATGAACGTTTCTTCTACTCTTGAAAGTCAAGTAAATAGTTTAGATCCAAAAACAGGATTTGTTCTTGGGGTTACTTCAGAATTTTCATTAACAGAAAAAATTTCATTACAGCCAGAATTATTATTTTCTCAGCAAGGAGCAAGGGAGTCAGATGGTTTTACATTAGACTTAAATTATATTACTTTACCCGTAATGGTAAAATATTATATTGCAGATGGATTTTCAGTTGAAGCAGGACCTCAATTTTCTTTTTTAGTGAAAGATGAAATTTTGAACGGATCACAAGTAACAGATGTAACAGCAAAAAGTTTTGATTTAATGGCAAATTTAGGGTTGGGATATCGATTTAAAAATGGTCTTTTCTTTCAAACAAGATACAATTTAGGATTAATTGATGTTGATATTAGTGAGAATCTTAATATTAAAAATGGAGTTTTTCAAATGTCTTTAGGGTATCAATTCTAAGGAATTCAAAATATTTAAAAAAGCCTCTTAACTCAGTTAAGAGGCTTTTTTATTTTTAGTTAAGTTTGCTTTTTTTAGGTGTTTTGCTAATTAAGTACACACCAACGATAACCAAAAAGCAGCTTGTGATTTTTACAGCATTGATGTCTTGAGCATATTCAGAATACCCTAAAACATAGGCATAAAGACTCACCATAAAAAAGCTAATAGCAGGTTGTAAATAGATGTAACTTCCGTTTACTGACGGAGATACATAATTAAGTGCATAAATATTAAATAAGTTAGCTAAAAAAGTAGGGCCAATAATAACAAAGGCAACCGCAAAATAGGTTTGTGATGTAAATGCCGAGAAATCTGTACTTGCAATGTCTGCAATTCCAAACGGAAACATACAGACAAACCCAAAGAAAAAGACCCAGCTAACAATCGTAATAGAATTGTATTTTTCATTAATGGCTTTACCAATACTAGATACAATCCAAAAGCAATTGCATTGATAAAAATAAATAGATTTCCAAGCAAAGAACTCGTGCCTTCAGACTGATTTCCGTAAGCTATCAATACTACAGCCCCGATGCCGCCAACGGTTATTCCGAGTAATTTATTTTTAGTAATTTTTTCCTTTAAAAGGATGGATCCAAAGACCACCGCAACAATGGGTATTGCCGTAATAATGATCGAAGCATCTATTGGAGATGTTAAGTTTAATCCATGAAAAAACAATAATTGATTGGTGGCGACACCTAAGAATCCACAGAGTAACAACCTCGGAAAATCTTTTGAATTCACTTTCTCTTTGACCCACAATTTGATAAACCAAAACAACAATCCAGCACCCAAAATTCTCAGAAAAACGAAAGCAGAAGGTCCAATTTTATCAGGCATCACCCCTTTGGCAATGAGATAATTTGCGCCGTAAATAACGTTGGCACTTAATAAGGCAATATGAGATTTTAAAATATTATTTTTCAAAATGACGAATTTAAGACTACAAAGAACCACATTTTTTAGAAACGAATTACCTTCTAATAAAGATAAATTGCTTTGCTATTTTTGCAGATTTTAGATGCCTCAACACGACCAACTTAAGCAAGTTTGTTTTTACTTTCTTTTTTTGCAGAATAACTGTAACTTTGGGGCTTCTAAAAAAGAAAAAAATAGATGCAATACAATCATCAAGAAATAGAAGAAAATTGGCAAAAATTTTGGGCAGAGAATCAAACTTTTAAAGCTGAAAGTAATTCTGAAAAGCCAAAATATTATGTATTAGATATGTTCCCTTACCCAAGTGGTGCGGGTTTGCATGTTGGGCATCCTTTAGGATATATTGCAAGTGATATTTATGCACGTTATAAACGCCATAAAGGTTTTAATGTATTGCACCCACAAGGGTATGATTCTTTTGGTTTGCCAGCAGAACAATATGCAATTCAAACGGGGCAGCACCCAGCAAAAACTACAGAAGCAAACATTGCAACCTATAGAAAACAATTAGATAAAATTGGTTTTTCTTTTGATTGGAGCAAAGAAGTAAGAACTTCAAATCCGGAATATTATAAATGGACACAGTGGATTTTTATTCAACTATTTAATTCTTGGTACAATAAAGACACAGACAAAGCAGAAGACGTTGCAACTTTAATTTCAATATTTAAAAAATCTGGAAACAAAACTGTAAATGCGGTTTCAGATGAAGACATTCTTCCTTTTTCTGCGGAAGAATGGAAAGCTTTTTCAACAACAGCGCAAGAAGAAATTTTATTACAGTACCGTTTAACCTTTTTATCAGATACAGAAGTAAATTGGTGTCCTGGTTTAGGAACCGTTTTAGCAAATGATGAAATTGTAAACGGAGTATCAGAACGTGGTAGCCATGCTGTAGTTAGAAAAAAAATGACCCAGTGGTCTATGCGAATTTCTGCTTATTCACAGCGCTTGTTAGATGGTTTAGAAACGATAGATTGGCCGCAACCTTTAAAAGATTCTCAAAGAAATTGGATTGGACGCTCTCAAGGAGCCATGGTTTCTTTTGCTGTTGCAAATGGCTCAGAGAATGTAAATTCAGAAGTAAAATTATCTTACAAAGAGTTAGAAGCTTTAAAAGAATTACGACAGAATTTATCGAAAGCAGAAACCGTTCTTTGGGACGAATTAAAAAACAAAAAAGGAGCTGCAAAATTTAGAAAAAAATACACTATTGGTGCATTTTTAGTAGATTATGTGTGCTTGGCAAAAAATATAATTGTAGAATTTTCTGGTAAAGAAGACGAAGTAGCAAGAACCACTTATTTTGCAAACGAGGGCTTTAATGTAGTTCGTTTTTCAAATGAAGAGGTAATTGAAAACGTGCTTTTAGCAGTTTCTAAAATTAATACAGCAATTCAATTTCCAAAAAAAGTTGAAAAAGTTGCTGAAAAAGAAGCCGTTGTAGCCGTAAAAAATCAATATAAAATTGATGTATTTACAACAAGGCCAGACACTATTTTTGGTGTTTCTTTTATGACATTGGCTCCAGAACACGAATTGGTTTCTAAGATTACAACAGCTGCTCAAAAAGCAGCAGTTGAAGGCTATGTTAAAGCAACTGCAAAGCGCTCTGAACGTGATAGAATGGCAGATGTAAAAACCATTTCTGGTGTATTTACTGGTGCATATGCAGTGCATCCTTTTTCTGGTGAAAAGGTTCAAATTTGGATTGGAGATTACGTCTTAGCAAACTACGGAACAGGAGCTGTTATGGCAGTACCGTGTGGAGATCAAAGAGATTATGATTTTGCTAAAAAGTTTCAGATCCCGATTCCTAATATTTTTGAGGGTATAGATATTTCTGAAGAGGCGCATGCAGGGAAAGACGCAACAAAAATTGCAAATTCAGATTTTTTATCAGGATTAAAATATAAAAAAGCATTAAAATTATCAATTTTTGAAATGGAGAAACGTGGCTTTGGTTACGGAAAAATAAATTACCGTTTACGAGATGCTGTTTTTAGTAGACAAAGGTATTGGGGAGAGCCATTTCCTGTTTATTATAAAGACGGAATGCCACAAATGATTGATGCACAATACTTGCCAATTGTATTGCCAGAAGTAGAAAAGTATTTACCAACAGAAGATGGGAAACCACCTTTAGGAAATGCGACAGAATGGGCTTGGGATTCTCGTGCAAAGAAAGTGGTCTCTAATGAGAAGTTAAAAAATAAGACAGTTTATCCTTTAGAACTAAACACAATGCCAGGTTGGGCAGGAAGTTCTTGGTATTTTAATAGATACATGGATGCTACCAATACAGAAGAATTTGCAAGCAAAGAATCTTTAGACTATTGGAAAGAAGTAGATTTATATATTGGAGGCTCAGAACACGCAACAGGGCATTTATTATATGCGCGTTTTTGGCAAAAATTCTTGTTTGATAAAGGAATTGTGCCGGTAGATGAGTTTGCAAAAAAACTGATTAACCAAGGAATGATTTTAGGAACTTCTGCATTTGTTTTTAGAGCAACTGCTTTTGTAAAAGAAGGCTGTGGTTGTGCAGATGAAAAATCTAATGATGATGTTTTAAGTAAAATACCTACAGTAATTGTTTCTAAGAACTTATTTAATTCTGATGATGAATTTGAGGCGGTGGTTAAAAATTACTTAATGGATGCAGGATTTTTGAATCCTAATAATGCAGATATTGTAATGGTTGTAAAGACCGCAATTCATGCAGATGTTTCTCTGGTGAATGCTTCGGATGAATTAGATATTGAAGCATTTAAAACGCATGCTTTAAATGCAGATTATAAAAATGCCGAATTTATTTTAGAAGAAGGTGTTTACAAGGTTAAGCGTGAAGTAGAAAAAATGTCTAAATCTAAATACAATGTTGTAAATCCTGATGATATTGTTGCCCAATATGGTGCAGATGCGTTGCGTTTGTTTGAAATGTTTTTAGGCCCTTTAGAACAAGCAAAACCTTGGAAAACTTCTGGTATTTCTGGTGTTTCGTCATTTTTAAAGAAATTATGGAAATTATACTTTAATGAAGAAGTTTTTGAGGTTTCAAAAGAGAAAGCAACAAAAGAAGAGCTAAAAGTTTTACATAAAACAATTAAGAAAGTGCAAGAAGATATAGAGAATTTCTCTTTTAATACTTCAGTTTCTACCTTTATGATTGCTGTAAATGAACTAACTGCTTTAAAGTGCAATAAGAAAGAAATTTTAGAACCTTTATTGGTTTTATTATCTCCGTACGCACCTCATATTTCAGAAGAATTATGGAGCTTGTTAGGAAATAAGGAATCTATTTCTACCGCAGGTTTTCCAGTTTTTGATGAAAAACATTTGGTAGAAAGTGCTAAAAATTATCCAATTTCATTTAATGGTAAAATGCGTTTTACTTTAGAACTTCCGTTAGATTTATCAAAAGAAGAAATAGAAAAAACAGTTTTAAAACATGAAAAAACAATTGCACAATTAGAAGGTAGAGCTCCTAAAAAAGTAATTGTTGTTCCTGGTAAAATTATAAATATTGTAGGTTAATGCAGGCAGTTTGTGTTTGGTATTTGTTTTATTAGAACTGATGAAAAGCATCTTTTAATTTTGGTCTTTTGAAAAGTATACTAAAAATACAAGTAAAAAATAAAAAAGAAGTGATTGATTTTTACGAAATTATTGGTTTGTTAGCAGCGTTTATTACAACAGCGTCTTTTTTGCCGCAGGTTTTTAAAACGTATAAAACCAAAGATACTTCAGGGCTATCTTTAACCATGTATATTGCTTTTTTTATTGGAATTGTTTTATGGTTAATTTACGGAATTCATCTAAACAGTTTGCCAATGATTTTAGCCAATTTAATCACTGCAATTTTATCTTTATTTCTAGTAATTATGAAATTAAAGCATAAATAAGAAGAAAAGCTATAAAAGTCATTACCATCTATTTTAAAGATTGTAATGACTTTTTATTTGGTTACCTTTAATTAATTTTTTTAATTTTAGTATCTTTAGAAATCGTTTTTGAGACTAATAAATAAACCATAAATGTCAATTCGTTTTACTAGTATATCTTTAAGAATTCGTATTTTTTTATCCATGATTTTATTGGTGTTGCTAACATCTATTTTAATTTTGGTGGTAACTGTCTATCAGTATGATGAGCAGACGAAAGATTATAATATTCAGCGTTTTGAGCGTAAAGAGGCAATTGCAAAAAAAACGATTGAATTAGAGTTAACCAATAAAACTACTTACGCTGTAAATACAGATAATTTACCAAAGATTTTTAAGGATAGAATTTATGAAATATCTTCCATAAATAAATTGAATATTACGATGTATAGTTTGGAAGGAAACTTGCTAAAAACATCCTTTGGCAATGCATTTGAAAAAATAGATACTACACCATTAACAGATTATATAGTGTCTGAATTGGCACAAAATTCTAATCACACAATTTTAAAGAATAAAGAAATTGATGGCACTAGTTATCAAACCTCTTACTCTTATATAAACGACCCTAAATTTAAACGAATAGGTATTTTAGAGTTGCAGTTTACGCAAGACAATTCTGAAATAGAAGCAGAACTTAAAGAGTTTATTTACAGATTAGGTTTGGTGTATTTACTTATGTTTTTGTTAGCAATTTCTTTTGCATACTTTTTGTCTAGTTATATTACGCGTTCTATTAAAATTATTTCAGATAAAATGCAGCATACGCGTTTAAATGAGAGAAATGAAAAAATTATATTAAATAGAGCAAGCTCAGAAATTGAGATTTTGGTAGCTGCCTATAATAATATGATAGATCAGTTAGAAGAAAGTGCTGCAAGATTGGCTAAAAGTGAAAGAGAACAGGCTTGGAGAGAAATGGCAAAACAAGTGGCCCATGAAATTAAAAATCCACTAACACCAATGCGCTTATCTGTGCAAAGTTTCGAGCGAAAATTTAATCCAGAAGATGAAAATATTAAAGAGAAGTTAGCAGAATATAGTCAGACTTTAATTCAACAGATAGATGTCATGAGTGCTATTGCGTCTGCTTTTTCAGATTTTGCAAAAATGCCAACTCAGAAAAAAGAGAAAATTGAAATTATAAGTATTGTAAAATTAGCATTAGATATTTTTAATGAAAAGTCTGTAAAATATCAAACAAAAGAAACAGTATTATATGCTTTTTTAGATAAAACACAGTTAATTAGAATTGTAACTAATTTAGTTAAAAATGCACTTCAGGCAACAGAAAGTGAAGAAAATGCACTTATAAATGTTGAAGTAATATCTAAAGGATCTAAAATAAAGATAGTAGTTTCAGACAATGGAAAAGGAATTTCTAAAGAGGTAAAGGATTTAATTTTTGAGCCTAAATTTACCACAAAAACAAGCGGAATGGGGCTAGGTCTGCCAATGATAAAAAATATTATTGAGGCCTATAATGGCACTATTTCATTTACATCTAAACAAGGTACTGGTACTGTTTTTACTGTAATTTTACCAAAAAAATAAATTAAGTTTAAAATAGATTTTATAGTTTTTACAAGAATTTTAAATAGATAATAAAATGATTTTCAAAAATATTTTAGTTGAAAAAACAGCAGCTTTAGCACAAATAACAATTAATAGGCCAAAAAAATTAAATGCTTTAAATAAGGCAACAATTTATGAGTTACATCAGGCGTTTGATGCGTTAGAAAGTGATTTAAAGATAAGAGCAATTATACTTACAGGTAGCGGAGATAAAGCATTTGTGGCAGGTGCAGACATCTCTGAGTTTGCACATTTTTCTAGTGAAGAAGGGGCTACTTTAGCAAGAGAGGGCCAAGAAATACTATTTAATTTTATAGAAAACTTAGCTACGCCAGTTATTGCTGCAATTAATGGTTTTGCTTTGGGTGGTGGTTTAGAGCTCGCAATGGCGTGCCATTTTAGAATTGCGTCAGACAATGCAAAAATGGGTTTACCCGAAGTTTCTTTAGGTGTAATTCCTGGTTATGGTGGCACACAACGTTTACCGGAGTTAGTTGGTAAGGGAAAGGCAATGGAAATGATTATGACTGCTGGAATGATTTCTGCAGACGATGCTAAGCATGCTGGTTTGGTAAATCATGTAACAACACAGGAAGAATTAATACCATTAGCAGAAAAAATTATAAGTAAAATTATAAGAAATTCTCCAGTAGCAATTAGCGCTGCAATTGTGGCGATTAATGCAAATTTTGAAGAAGGTGTAGACGGCTTTGATACAGAAATAAGTGCTTTTGGAGACTGTTTTGGTACCGAAGATTTCAAAGAAGGAACCACTGCTTTTCTTGAAAAAAGAAAACCTAATTTCTCTGGAAATTAAAATAAAAAAAAGCGAGCCAATGAAGGCTCGCTTTACCATTAAGCTTTAGCATTAGCTTAATGAACAATTAACTAAATTGTTTTTATATAATAAAATTTTTACTGTAATTTTTATTGTTTGCGTTTATAGCTACTGTATAATTTCCTTTTTTACTTTTTAACAATCTAAATGCCCTATTTAAGACTTTATTATCTTGCGTAGTTTCTGTGTAAATTACATTTCCTTCGTAGTACAATGTTATTTTTACAGGCTGTTTGTTTAAAGATATTTTAGAAATAAGCACCAAGTTTTCGATTGTTCTGATAACGGGCTTAAAAATTGTTTTATTTTCTTCAGTTAAAAAAGTAACCAAACCGTTTTCTACTAAAAATGGCTTTATAATGGTTTCAAAATTTTTGTCTAATTCTGTTGTATAGAAACCGTTTTTTAAAGCGGTTAAATCAAATGTTTTAGTATAGTTTCCAGCCATTTCAATAACGTCGTTATAAATTGCTAAACCATTTTTATCTTTTATAGATAAAACCTGTCCTTTTTTTACTGCTGTAAATTCTACCTTTACTTTTTTGCCATCAATTGCAGTCGTAGAAATATTTTTTTCTGTTGCGTAGTTTGCTGATGATAATAACATTGCAACCGCTACTAAGTACTTTTTAATTGTTGTTTTCATATTTTTTTATTTAAGTATTATGAACAGTACAAAATTACGTTAGATTTAGAATTTAGAAAACATCTAAATTGGTAGGTATGTGTTCTATATTATCACATTACTCAATGTTAAATAATTGTTAAGGTAAAATAGCATATAATTTAGTTAATTTTATACAACGTATTACTTTTTAGTATTGTAATTTTGTATAAAAAGAATTTCTATTGAAAATAAAACCTACATTAGAAAAAATTACACCAAGTTTTGGAAGTTCTTTATTAGTTAAAAAACACATACAGTTTTTAAAGACTAATAAAGCTTTCTGGCATTTTCATCCAGAAATAGAGATTGTGTATGTAAATAAAGGAAAAGGGAAAAGACATATTGGCAATCATATTAGTTATTTTAACAATAGCCAATTGGTTTTAATTGGGTCTAATTTGCCACATTTAGGATTTACAGATCGTTTAACTACCAATGGTTCTGAGACATTAATACAGTTTAAACCTGATTTTTTAGGAGCAGATTTTTTTAAGATACCAGAGATGGTTGCGATAGCAAAACTTTTTGAGCGTGCTAAAAAAGGGATTCGTTTTAATATAGAAATCAAGAAAAGGATAGGGGCTAAAATAGAAGAGCTGGTAAATTTAGAAGGGCCTAATAGAATTATTTCTTTCTTAGATATTTTAAAAGAGTTGGCGCAAACAAACGATTATACTATTTTAAATGCAGATGGTTTTGCTTTTGAAACACAACCGCAAGATAGTAGTAAAATAGATATTATTTTTAAGCATATAAATGAGAATTTTAATCAGCATATAAGTTTAGACGAAATTGCAGGTTTGGTTAGTATGACGGTACCTGCCTTTTGTCGGTTTTTTAAAAAAACAACTTCAAAAACATTCACTAAATTAGTAAATGAATATAGAGTTGTACATGCTACAAAATTATTATCTGAAAGTAATATGAGTATTACAGACATTTGTTTTGAGTGCGGATTTAATAATTTTTCTCATTTTAATAAATTATTTAAAGAGTTTACAGGCAAATCTGCATCAAAATATAGAAGTCAAATGTTAAAACTTGTACAGTAAATTAAAACCCTTTAATGAAAAACACAAACGATAAAATTGAAGAGACGTTAAGTTATTATAGTTTTAAAAGTTTAGAAACTTTAAATTATATAAATTCTAATTCTAATTTAACAGTAGAAGAAATTATAGAAAAGGCAGAAGAACTTTCTGTTTTGGAGTATAAAATTACAGCTTTAGAGGCTGCAAATGAGAACTAAAATTATTTTCTTCCATTCCATTCATCATAAAATTGCTGAAGATATATTTCCATAAAATCGTGTCTCTGTGCAGCAATTCGTTTGCCAGTAACCGTATTCATTTGTTCCTTTAGCAATAATAATTTTTCATAAAAATGATTGATTGTTGGCGCAGTTGAACTTTTATATGCTTCTTTTGTCATTTCTAAATCCGGAATAATTTCAGGGTCATATAAACCCCTGTTTTTAAATCCGCCATAATTAAAACAGCGCGCAATACCAATAGCACCAATTGCATCTAACCGGTCTGCGTCTTGCACCACTTCTAGTTCTTTAGACGTAAATTTTTCGCTATTTTCATCAAAAGTATTTTTATAAGAAATATGTTTTATGATTTGTACAACATGTTCAATAATAGCTGGGTTTACGGCCTGCTCTTTTAGAAATTTAGCAGCCATTTTTGGTCCAATAGACTCATCTCCGTTATAAAATTTAGGGTCTGCAATGTCATGTAAAAGTGCTGCTAAAGAAACTGTAAAAACAGCTACTTTTTCATCTTTAGAAATTAGAATAGTATTTTTAAATACGCGTTCTATATGAAACCAATCGTGGCCACCTTCGGCATTTTTTAATTCTTTTTTTACAAAGGCAATGGTAGCTGTAATAATTTTTTCTTTGTTCATAATATTTTTATTACAATAAGTCTGTGCTAGTTTCTAACAATGATAGCCAACTTTTTAGTAAAAATAAAAAATCCACTCTATATAGAGTGGATTTTTTTAAAAGTCTTTACTTAAAATGATACTAGCAAAATTCATCATAAGCTTGCGCTAAATTCTGAGCAATCATTTGTGCAGATCTACCTTCTATATGATGGCGTTCTAACATGTGTACTAAGTTACCATCTTTAAACAATGCAATTGCTGGTGAAGATGCTGGAAAAGGAATCATAAATTCTCTTGCTTTTTGCGTAGATTCTTTTTCTACACCTGCAAAAACAGTAGTTAAGTTTGTAGGTGTCTTTTCGGCACCTAATGAAGCAATTGCTCCTGGTCTAGCAGTACCAGCTGCACAACCACAAACAGAGTTTACCATCACTAAAGTTGTTCCTTTTTTAGACATTGCGTTATCAACGTCTTCACTTGTATATAATGCTTCAAAACCTGCGTTTGTTAATTCTTCGCGCATTGGTTTTACTAATTCTTCTGGATACATAATTGTTATAATTTTAAAAGGCAAAGGTAGGAATAAGTTCACAAAAAGTCAACTTTAAATGTATCGTTGTTACAATGCAAACATCAATAAAATTGATGCTTTGAAAATAGCCTTAAAAATACTACTTTGCATATCTTTGAAAAATAGAAAATATAATTATGGGAAATTTTACAAAATGGTTAGGTGCAGGTTTAGGTTTTACTTTTGGTGGCCCAATTGGCGCTGCTTTAGGTTTTGCAATTGGCAGTTTTGTAGCTGGTTTTTCTGAAGCGGACTTAACCCAAGAACAAAGAGAATACCAGCAAAGAACTGGCGATGGTAGAAGTGGTGGTGCAGACACGCAGTCTGGCGATTTTGAAATGAGTTTACTTGTTTTAGCTTCTATTGTAATAAAGGCAGATGGTAGAATAGACCAGAAAGAGTTAGATTTTGTGAGAGCACAATTTACGGGAATGTATGGTAAAGATCGCGCCAACAGTGCTTTTAAACTTTTTAAAGGTATTGTTAAAAAAGAAATTTCTGCAAGACAAGTTTGTATGCAAATAAGAAGTCATATGCCACATGCTTCTCGTTTACAATTACTTCATTTTTTATTTGGTATTGCAAAAGCAGATGGTTTTGTTGCAGAGAGTGAAATTGAAGAAATAAAAAAAATTGCAGGTTATTTGTATATAAATGATAGAGATTACATTTCTATTAAAGCAATGTTTTATGACGAATCTGGTAACGCTTATAAGATTCTAGAAATTACAAAATCTGCTTCTCCTGATGAAGTAAAGAAAGCATACAGAAAAATGGTAAAGAAATACCATCCAGATAAATTACAAGGTTTAGGAGAGGAACACTTAAAAGGTGCTAATGAAAAATTTCTGAGTATACAAAAAGCTTACGATAGCATAAAGAAAGAAAAAGGAATGTAATTTAAGTTAAAAAGCACATTTATTTTTTACTTAAAGGCTAAGAAGTAGTACTTATATTTTTCTTACTATTTTGTAATAGCTTCATAACCAAACTAAAAAAGAATGAAATAAATTTATTTTAAATGGGTTTGTTTGTAAAGGTTAGAACTTCAGTTTCTTTGCAACTCTACAATTTTGCTACCTAATTTCTCTATCAAACTCAAAAAATTGATTAATTTCGCATTCTTATAAGAAACAATACATAATGAGCGCGAAATTTCCTGAATATAAAGGCCTTGACTTACCAAAAGTAGCAGAAGAAATACTAGACTATTGGCAAGAAAATAACATATTTGAAAAAAGTGTAACTACTAGAGAAGGCGCAGAGCCTTACGTGTTTTTTGAAGGACCTCCTTCTGCAAACGGATTACCAGGAGTGCACCATGTTTTAGCTCGCGCTATTAAAGATATTTTTCCACGTTATAAAACTATGAAAGGATTTCAAGTAAAGCGAAAAGCTGGTTGGGATACGCATGGTTTACCAATAGAATTAGGGGTAGAAAAAGAATTAGGAATTACCAAAGAAGATATTGGAAAGAAAATTTCTGTAGAAGATTACAATGCAGCATGTAGAACAGCAGTAATGCGGTATACAGGTATTTGGAACGATTTAACAGAGAAAATGGGGTATTGGGTAGATATGGAAGACCCATACATTACCTATGAACCAAAATATATGGAGTCTGTTTGGTGGTTACTAAAAGAGATTTACAATAAGAAATTAATTTATAAAGGCTATACAATTCAGCCATATTCGCCAAAAGCAGGTACCGGTTTAAGTTCTCACGAATTAAACCAACCAGGAACCTACCAAGATGTAACAGACACTACAGTAGTTGCACAATTTAAGGCGATAGAAAATAGTTTGCCAGACTTTTTACAAAACGAAGGAACGGTTTATTTTATAGCGTGGACAACTACACCTTGGACGCTGCCAAGTAATACTGCATTAACAGTTGGGCTTAAAATTGATTATGTTTTAGTAGCTACTTTTAATCAATATACATTTGAGCCTACAAAAGTAATTCTAGCTAAAAAATTAGTTGGAAAACAGTTTGCAGGTAAAAATAATTTTGAAGTAGAAGATGCAACCGCTTTAAATAACTATAATTCTGGCGATAAAAAGATACCTTTTTACGTAATAAAAGAATTTGTAGGTAAAGATTTAATAGATATTAGATACGAACAAATCTTAGATTACTGCCTTCCCAATGACAATCCGCAAGACGCTTTTAGAGTAATTGCAGGAGATTTTGTAACTACAGAAGACGGGACAGGAATTGTACACACAGCCCCAACTTTTGGAGCAGATGATGCCATAGTTTCTAAGCAAGCAGTGCCAGAAATTCCGCCAATGTTAATAAAAGACGAAAACGACAACTTGGTACCGTTGGTAAATTTACAAGGAAAATTTAGACCAGAAATGGGAGAATTTGCTGGTAAATATGTAAAGAATGAATATTATGCAGATGGCGAAGCACCAGAAAGATCTATTGATGTTGAGTTAGCTATTAAATTAAAAACAGAAAATAAAGCTTTTAAGGTAGAAAAATACAAGCACAGTTATCCTAATTGTTGGCGTACAGATAAACCAATTCTATACTATCCTTTAGATTCTTGGTTTATTAAAGTAACCGATGTAAAAGATAGAATGCACTCTTTAAACAAAACCATTAACTGGAAACCAGAATCTACAGGAACTGGGCGTTTTGGAAACTGGTTGGCAAATGCAAACGATTGGAATTTATCGCGTTCTAGATATTGGGGAATTCCTTTACCAATTTGGAGAACAGAAGACGGTAAAGAAGAAATTTGCGTAGGTTCTGTTGAAGAATTAAAAAATGAGATGGCAAAAGCTGTTACAGCTGGTGTTTTAGCAAAAGATATTTTTGAAGATTTTGAAGTAGGAAATAATTCTGAAGAAAACTATGCGAAAATAGATTTACATAAGAATATTGTAGATGAGATTGTCTTAGTTTCTGCAACTGGGCAACCAATGAAACGTGAAAGTGATTTAATTGATGTTTGGTTCGATTCTGGTTCTATGCCTTATGCACAGTGGCATTATCCGTTTGAAAATAAACAAAAAATTGATGGTAATGAATCTTTTCCAGCAGATTTTATTGCAGAAGGGGTAGACCAAACAAGAGGTTGGTTTTATACTTTACATGCAATTGCAACGATGGTTTTTGATTCTGTAGCTTACAAAAACGTAGTTTCTAACGGTTTGGTTTTAGATAAAAAAGGACATAAAATGTCTAAACGTCTAGGAAATGCAACAGATCCCTTTACAACATTAGCAACATACGGTGCAGATGCAACCCGTTGGTATATGATTTCAAACGCAAATCCTTGGGACAATCTAAAATTTGATTTAGAGGGAATTGAAGAGGTAAAACGTAAGTTCTTCGGAACATTATACAACACCTATTCGTTCTTTACTTTATATACAAATATTGATGGTTTTTCTTACGAAGAAGCAGACATTCCTTTAGAAAAAAGACCAGAATTAGACCGTTGGATTTTATCTGAATTACATACTTTAATACACAAAGTAGATACGTTCTATTCAGAATATGAACCTACAAGAGCTGCAAGGGCAATATCAGACTTTACGCAAGATTATTTAAGTAACTGGTATGTTCGTTTAAGTAGAAGACGTTTTTGGAAAGGAGATTATCAAACAGATAAGATCTCTGCGTACCAAACTCTATACACGTGTATGAATACAATCGCAAAGTTAGGGGCACCAATTGCACCCTTTTTTATGGATAGACTGTATCAAGATTTAAATTCTGTAACTCAAAAAGAAACTTCAGAAAGTATTCATTTAGCAGATTTTCCTGTATATAATGAAAGTTTTGTAGATAAAGGGTTAGAGCACAAGATGGAAAGTGCGCAAACTATTTCTTCTTTGGTACTTTCTTTAAGAGCAAAAGAGAAAATAAAAGTAAGACAGCCACTTCAAAAAATAATGATTCCTGTAGATAATATAGCCCAGAAAGAGGCAATTTTAGCCGTTGCAGAATTAATTAAGAACGAAGTAAACATAAAAGAAATTCAGATTTTAGAGGATGCATCAGAGATTTTAATCAAACAAATTAAGCCTAATTTTAAAACATTGGGGCCGAAGTTTGGAAAAGATATGCGCTTTGTAGCTGCCGAAGTTCAGAAATTTAATCAAGAAGATATTAACAAAATAGAGAAAGATAAAAACATTTCTATTGAAGTTCATGGAAAAAATATTATTTTGGATGTCTTAGATGTAGAAATATCATCTAAAGATATAGAAGGTTGGTTGGTTGCAAACGAAGGTTTGTTAACGGTTGCTTTAGATGTTACTATTTCTGAAGAATTACGTAAAGAGGGTGTTGCCAGAGAATTGGTAAACAGAATACAAAATGCGCGTAAAGACACAGGGTTAGAAGTAACAGATAAAATTAAGTTAACAGTTTTAAATTTTGAAAACCTGCAAAAGTCTATTTCTGATAATAAAGAATATATTATGAGCGAAACATTAACTAAAGAATTGGTTTTTGTAGATGAGCTTAGCAATGGTACAGAGATTGAGTTTGATACCATTAAAAGTAGAATATTAATAGAAAAAATGTAATAGTATGTTGGACGTTAAATTAAGATATTCAGACGAAGATTTACAAGAATTCAAAGTAATTATTGATCAAAAAATAACAAGAGCAGAAGCAGATTTAGCATCTTTAGAAAGTTCTTATAAGAATAATGCTGGAAACGGTACAGATGATACCTCACCCTCATTTAAATCATTCGATGAAGGTTCTGAAGTAATGAGTAAAGAGGCTAACGTGCAACTTGCCATAAGACAAGAGAAATTTATTAGAGATCTTAAAAATGCCTTAATTCGTATAGAAAATAAGACATACGGCGTTTGTAGGGTTACACGTAAATTAATTCAAAAAGAGCGTTTAAAATTAGTACCGCATGCTACTTTAAGTATAGAAGCAAAACGCAAACAATAATATTAAAAAAGCTTCCATTTGGAAGCTTTTTTAAGTTTAAATAAACAGGCGGCTCTTTTAATTCTATTGTAACTTAAATTATATTTTAATGAATACTGGTAAAGGTGTTTTATTAAAAACAATCTTCTTTTTTTTTCTTATTTCTAAGGTTACTTTCTCTCAAAAAAAAGCAATCGAAAAATTCACATCCGACAGCAAAGAGATCTTTATTTCTACAGACGGTTTAGACGATTTAGTGATAGAAAATTCAGCATCTGAATTTATAGAAGTTTTTTTGTTTGCTGAAAATCCAAATAAACAACACATTTTAATTGAGCAAAAAATTACTAAAATTGATATAAAATTTAGGATTCCTATTTTAAAAAATGAAGAAGCTGTCTTTAGAAAGTATATTACCAAGAGATTAAAAAGAGCCGCGGTAACTATTAAAATTCCAAAAAATAAGCAAGTTTCTGTTTTAGGAGAACATATAAATATTACGTCTAAAAGTTATAAAGGAGATCTAAGAATTTACATAGAAAAAGGTATTGTAAAGTTAGATACAATACAGCAAAATGCCACCTTAAAAATGTACGGAGGCACTGTGTTTGCAACACTTAAAAACACCAACTTAGCAATAGTTTCTAAGGTTGGTAAGATTAAAATTGATAGTGTTTTTTATGAAAAAGAATATCAAGAAACAGAAACTAGAACCGCTAAAAAAATAGCAATTACTACCATAAAAGGGAATATTTTCTTAAGACGGCAATAAGTATAATAATATTGTTATTTTTGTGCTTATAAATTTAAAAAAAATGTCAAAAAAGACGCTGGCAATTGCTACTATAATAATTGCAATTTTATTAGATCAGATTATAAAAATCTATGTAAAAACGCACTTTGTTTTAGGTGAAGAAGTGGTGGTTTTTGATTGGTTTAGAATTCATTTTACCGAAAATAACGGTATGGCAATGGGTTTTGAATTTGGCGGTAAAGCAGGAAAACTTTTTTTAACTTTATTTAGATTAGTAGCGGTATCTGCAATTGTTTATTGGCTAGTTGGCGCAATAAAAAGTAAAATACACAATGCTGTAATTATTGCTATTTCCTTAATATTTTCTGGTGCAGTAGGTAACATTATAGACTCTGTTTTTTATGGAGTTATTTTTGATAATTCTAATTACAAGATAGCAACATTGTTTGCAGATAAGCCTTATAGTGAAGTCTTTTATGGTAAAGTGGTAGACATGTTTTATTTTCCGCTTTGGCAAGGAACTTTACCAGAATGGATTCCTTTTATTGGAGGAGACTTTTTTACTTTTTTTCAGTACATATTTAATCCTGCAGATGCTTTTATATCTATTGGTGTTGCTTTATTGTTTGTTTTTAGCAAACAAGCTTTTCCAAAAGAGGAAAAATAACTGGCACTTAGAGATCCTTAAATCATAGTTAAGCTTTACGAAGAAAAAGTTGAGATACAAATTCTACGTAAGACACTTATCTTTTGAAGAGGGTTTTTAGCAGCCTTAAGGCTGATCTAAATTAACACTACTTTCTGTAAAAATTTAAAGCCAAGTATTAATTCAGTTTATCAATTATAAATTTTCGTAATTTTGTAAGATGTCTGCACCTCTAGAACTTCAAGTAAAAACCTTACCAAATGAACCAGGTGTTTATCAATATTTTGATAAAAACGAGGTTATTATTTATATTGGTAAAGCTAAAAACTTAAAGAAAAGAGTTTCTTCTTACTTTTCAAAAACGCATGAAAATGGTAAAACTAAAGTTTTAGTAACAAAAATTGTTAGTATAAAACACATTGTTGTAGAGACAGAAACTGATGCCTTATTATTAGAAAATAATCTTATAAAAAAACACAAACCACGGTATAATATTTTATTAAAAGATGACAAAACATACCCTTGGATTTGTATAAAAAAAGAACGTTTTCCTAGAGTTTTTATGACACGTAGAGTTATAAAAGATGGTTCTGAATATTTTGGACCTTACACTTCTATAAAGACGGTTAGAATTTTATTAGACTTAATAAAAGAATTATATCCATTAAGAACTTGCGCGTACGACTTAAGTTATCAAAATATAAACGAAGGCAAATATAAAGTCTGTTTAGAGTATCATTTAAAAAATTGTAAAGGAGCTTGTGAAAATTTAGAAACAGAAAGTTATTATAACAATTCTATTAAAGCAATTAGAAATATTATTAAAGGAAACTTTAAAGAAAGTCTAGAGAAGTTTCAAGAAATGATGCTGGTATATGCTGAAAAGATGGAGTTTGAGGAAGCTCAAAAAATTAAAGAAAAACTAAGCTTATTAGGCAATTATCAATCTAAAAGCACCATTATAAACCCTTCTATAAACAACGTAGATGTTTTTTCTATTATTTCTGACGAAACACACGGTTATGCAAATTTTTTAAAGATTTCTAACGGATCTATAATTCAATCTCATACCACAGAAATTAAGAAAAAGTTAGCAGAGTCTGATAAAGAAATGTTAGAGTTATTTATTGTTGAAATACGGCAGCGTTTCAACTCTATTTCACCAGAAATTTATGTGCCTTTTAAAGTTGATTTAGGTGAAATAGTAAAAGTTACCATTCCTAAGTTAGGAGATAAAAAACGCATTGTAGCACTCTCTGAAAGAAATGCAAAATACTACAGACAAGAGCAATTTAAGCAAACACAAATTGTAGATCCAGAAAGACATGTAAAAAGAATTATGGGGCAAATGAAAAAGGATTTACGTTTGCATGTAGAACCTCGTCATATAGAATGCTTTGATAATTCTAACATCCAAGGAACGCATCCTGTGGCGGCTTGTGTAGTTTTTAGAGACGGGAAACCTAGTAAAAAAGAATACAGACATTACAATATAAAAACGGTTGTAGGGCCAGATGACTTTGGCTCTATGGAAGAGGTGGTTTTTAGGCGTTATAAGCGTCTGTTAGAAGAAGAACAATCTTTGCCACAATTAATTATTGTAGATGGTGGAAAAGGACAATTATCATCTGCATTAAAAAGTTTAGATGTTTTAGGTTTGCGAGGTAAGATAGCCATTATTGGTATCGCAAAAAGGTTAGAAGAAATTTATTACCCAGAAGACCCTATTCCGTTATACTTAGATAAAAAATCTGAAACTTTAAAGATAACACAATACTTAAGAAATGAAGCCCATAGGTTTGGTATTACATTTCATAGAAATAAACGTAGTAAAAGTGCCATAAAATCTGAGTTAGAACAAATTCCAGACGTGGGTGCACAAACAATTACAACTTTATTGCGTAAATTTAAATCGGCAAAGCGTGTTAAAGAAGCTTCTTTAGAAGAGCTAAAAGCAGAGATTGGTCACGCTAGGGCTATGAAGGTTCATAGCTTTTATCACAAAAAATAACGATGAGGTTAAAACTTTTCTTTTTCTTTTTTTTTGTATCCTTACTACTTTTTTCACAAAAACAGCAACCAAAAGTTGGTTTGGTTTTAAGTGGCGGAGGTGCAAAGGGTTTTGCGCATATAGGGGTTTTAAAAGCTATAGATAAAGCAGGTATTCAAATAGATTATATAGGCGGTACTAGTATGGGAGCCATTATTGGTGGTTTGTATGCTGTTGGTTATTCTGCCAACCAAATAGAAGAAATTATTTTAGAAACAGACTTCGTTGCCTTATTAAGAGATAGGTTGCCAAGAAGTTCAGAAACTTTTTTTGAAAAAGAATCTGGAGAGAAAACAGTTATTTCATTACCTGTTTATAAGGGCAAAATAAGTTTACCAAGAGCAATCTCTAAAGGGCAAAATGTGTTAAACTTATTATTAGAATTATTTGATGTTAAAGAAGAGTCTCAGGATTTTTCTAAACTTAGCATTCCTTTTTTTTGTATTGCTACAGACGTAGAAGATGGTTCTTCTGTGCTTTTAGAAAACGGTTCTTTGCCAATTGCATTAAGAGCAAGTAGTTCTTTTCCGTCTCTTTTAAACCCTGTTGAAATGGATGGGAAACTTTTAGTTGATGGTGGTATTGCAAATAATTTTCCGGTAAGTATAATGAAGGGTAAAGGAATGGATATTGTGATTGGAGTAGATGTAGAGGGTAAATTATTTCAAAAGGAAAAAATTAATTCTGCAGTAGCTTTGTTAAATCAGATTATTAGTTACCAAATGTATCGAAAGTCAGATGAAGAAATCAGGAAATTAGATGTGTATATTCATCCAGAAATATTTAATTATTCTGTAGTAGATTTTAATAAGAAAATAGAGATTCTAGAAAAAGGAGTTATTGAAGCTGAAAAATTTGTAGAAGTTTTTGAAGAAATTGCGGCAAAACAAACATCAACCAAGAAGAGAAAAACAAAAGTATTTAGTGAGGAAAAATTTTTGATTTTAGACATTGGTATAGAGGGTTCTTCTAATTACACAAGAGCCTATGTTTTAGGGAAATTAAATATTAAAGTAGGAGACAGCTTGTCTAGAAGAGATATTACCAAGAAAATATATTTACTTTCTGCAACTAAAAATTATAATAGAATTGTTTATTATTTAAAGAACAATGCAGCGGGTGGTTATGCCTTAAATTTTAAATTAAAAGAAACGAATGAAAAGGCTAATTTAAAATTAGGTGTGCATTATGATTTATTATATAAATCTAGCGTTTTAGCAACGTACAGTAAAAAGCATACACTAAAGAATAATGATTTATTTTCTTTTGACATGATTTTAGGAGATAACATACGATACAATTTAAATTATTTTGTAGATAATGGGTTTTACGTTAGTTATGGTTTTAGGTCTAGATACAATCATTTTAGAACCAAATCTAAATTTAATCAGGTTTCTGATGGGTTTAATGTAAATAGTATCAATTTAGATTATTCAGACATTACCAACCAAGCCTTTTTTCAAACAACTTTTAGTAGAAAGTTTGCATTGGGTATTGGTATAGAGCATAAATGGTTAAAAATATCTTCAGAAACCTTGTCTTCGATAATAAATTCTGAAACAATTATAGATAAAAGCAACTATTTAAGTGCCTACGGATATATAAAATTAGATACGTATAATAAAAGGCACTTTGCAACCAAAGGTTATTTTGCTTCTTTAAATTATAAATGGTACGCCGCTTCATCAGATTATAGTAATAATTTTAGAATGTTTGCTCAAGTAAAAGGTACCATTGGTTTTGCGACTACACTTTTTAGTAAGTTAACGTTTCAAAATACAAATGAAGCGGGTTTTACTATCGGGAATCCAACTTCTAATATCTTTGATTTTCACTTAGGCGGTTACAATCAAAATTATATAAATACTTTTGTTTCTCTATATGGTTATAGATTTGCAGAGTTGTCTAATAACTCTTTTATAAAATCTCAGTTTGATGTAAGGTATAAAGTTAGGGATCTACACTATTTTTCATTGATAGCTAATTACGCAAGGTTAGAAGATAATGTTTTAAAAAACCTTCAGCTATTTGATAACATAAAATCTGGCTACGCAGTTGGTTATAGCTACAATTCTCTTATTGGGCCAATAGAGTTAAAATATAGCTGGTCTCCAAATAATAAAGAGCAATTTTGGTTGTTTAATTTAGGTTTTTGGCTTTAATTTTAATAAAAAAAAACCATGAAATTAATCATGGTTTTTTAAATAGGTACTCTTTCTTCTTAATCGTTTTGTTTTGTACTTAAATAGAATTCTTCATAGGTATTTAGAAGGTTCATTAAACCAGAAATTAAATCTTTAGTTTCTAGCAGTAAGCTAAAGTATAGCGTGGTGTTTTTAGGACTTGTTTCGTCTGTTCTAATCCTAGAAACTTGCTTTTCTATAGAGTCTGTAACATTTGTAAATAACTCTTGTTTCTCAATTAAAATTTCACTTAAATTATCAAAAGTTCTTTTTTCAAAAACATCTGCAACCTTTAATAATAAAGCAGATAATTCTTCATCTATTTGCTTAAGATCATTTAGTTGCCCTTTCTTTAAGTTTTTATGATTGTTATTTACGTGCTTATAACTAGCTCTAGAAATGTAACTAATAGATTGCGCAACATCTTGCAAATAACCTAAGACCATAATGTAAAATCTACTTGCTTGCACAGAAGTATCATCTAGTGATTTAATAAAGTAGAAAACACCGTCTTTTAATGAATCAATTTCATCATTTAATTTACCAACATGCTTGTCTGTCTTTCGTAGTTTATTTAAATCATGCTTGGCTAAATCATCTACAACGTTTGTGTATAATTTATTTACTCTGTTTGCTACGTTAGAAATATGATCTGCACTTTCTTCAATTACACCATTTATTGTAATTAATTCTGCTCTTTCTATATAAACTTGTTGCTTTTCTTCTTTCTTTTTTCTTCTATGAATTAACGTGTTTCTTCCGATTAAAAAAGTAACAACTGCTAATAAAATAGGTATCATAACCATATCATAACTAATAAGGTATGCAACTAAAGCGGCAGCTAAAAAGGCTGTAATAGCAGTTAAGAACCAACCACCAATTACGTTTAATACACCTGCTACTCTATATACTGCACTTTCTCTACCCCAAGCTCTGTCTGCTAAAGAAGTACCCATTGCTACCATAAAGGTTACATAGGTTGTAGATAAAGGCAATTTCATTGAGGTTGCAATAGATATTAAAATACCTGCAACTATTAAGTTTACGGCTGCTCTTACCATATCAAAAGCAGGTAATTCGTATGTTTTGTCTTTTGGTAATGCAATAACTGGTTTGGTAAATTTAGAATCTATAAAGGCTAAAGTTGGTTTTGGTATAACAAATCTAATTCCAGTATTTATTGTCATAGCTAATCTTACGGTAACTCTAGATAACGGGTTTGGTTTAAACTTTTCATGGCCTTCTCCTTGTCTAGATAAATCGATACCTGTTTTAATTACATTTTTAGCTTTGCTAGACGTCCATAAAGTTACTACCATAATTGCTCCTGCAAGAAGTAATAACCAAACATTAGAAGGTACTTTTTTTGCTAAAACCCCCATAGAAAATGCATCTGCAGAAACGCCTGAAACACTCCAAGCTTCATAAGAATTCCATGCAGCAATTGGCACACCAACAAAGTTTACCAAATCGTTTCCAGAGAAAGCCATTGCTAAAGAAAAGGTACCTATTCCTATAATTAATTTTAAAATATTAATTTTAAAAGCTTGTATTAAAATTTGTGATATAATTGCCCAAACAACAAAACTACCAGCAATAATTACTATTGTATTTCCTTCAATTAAAAACTTTACATCTTTATAAAAAGGGGTTCCTTTCATTCCTTTTATAATAATGAAATATGTAATAGCCGTAATTGCAAAACCACCAAATAATGCACTAATATAAGTTGGTCTTTTATCAAAATTAAATGAATAAATTAGTCTAGAAACAAACTGCACAATGGCACCAACGGAAAAAGCAACAACAACAGAGAGTAGAATTCCAAGAATAATTTTAGTTGCAGTTTCATGGTTTATATAGTTCCAAAGATCTGAAAAAGTTTGCGTGTCATTTGTAGAAATCTTTATTAAAGAAATACAAACTGCAGCACCTAAAAGTTCAAACACAATAGAAACGGTTGTAGATGTTGGCATACCTAATGAGTTAAAGATGTCTAATAAAAGAATGTCTGTAATCATTACTGCCATAAAAATAATCATGATGTCTTGGAACATAAACATGCTAGGATTAAAAATTCCTTTACGTGCAACTTCCATCATACCGCTAGAGGTTATTGCTCCCATGAACACACCTAAACTAGCAATAATCATAATATTTCTTACAGATATAGCTTTTGAGCCAATTGCTGAATTTAAAAAATTAACAGCATCATTACTAACTCCTACTACTAAATCTACAATAGCTAAAACAGCTAAAGCAACTAACATCAAAATATATGGATCTCCCATTTTGTTCTATTAAATTAAGTTAAGCAAATTTACAAACACAAAAACACGTGAATGTTACCTTTATGTTATGTTACGTATATTAAAAATGAATGTCTACTTGTACTCTAAAAAGTAATTGATTTGTTTTAAAACCAATGTCTGTATAACTTAGATCTGTTTGTACCTTTAAGCTATGTTCTGCAATGTATTTAGACAAGCCTAAAGTGTATTGATTTTCAGCCCCTTTTCCTGTAACTTCTTTGTCTAAAGAAATATTAGTGTAACGTCCAGAAAGTTCTATGGTTTTAGATAATAAATACCCGGTTTGTAAATTTAAACCAGTACCAACCTGTACTTTATCTCCTGTGAACGTACCATCAGAATTTCTTGCAAAAGCCTCATCTGCGGTTCTATTTGCATACTCTGCCATTAAAGAAAATCCTTTGTGCTTATACATTGCATCTACAAATAATGTGGCAATATTTGTTCTATGGTATAATCTATCGTTTAAACCTTTATTTTCTGTGTTATCAATAAACATATAAGAACCTTGGTTACTTCTTGTTTTTGATGCATTATTATTAAAATCATAAGCAACACCTATAGATAATTTAGGTTTTGGTTCAAATTTTAAATCACTTCCTTTATAATCTCCTTTACTTGCAAAATCTCCAAAAGGAAATAACTCTAGCCTAGTGGTATATTGATGGCCACCAATATTACCTGTAGTAATATTTCTTCCTTCACCTTGGGCAATAGAGAATATTTCTTTTATTAAAAAAGTATCTGAAAGTTTAAATTGGTGTCTCAATTGAAGACCCATATCTCTATCTATTGTAAATCTGCTATTTAATAAAGAACGATCTACTTGCTGCAGGTTTGCAGATGATATAACGCGCTCTCTGTTTCCTGGTAGTTTTGTTTGCCCTAACCATAAAACAAAGTTTCCAGAGAAATTCCATTTTAAAACAGCATCTAAAATCTGTCTAGAAGCATTACCCGTATATATAGATGCCCCAGATTGATCTCTATTAGACAATCCTAATTCTACTTTGTATTTTAATTTTGGTGAAAATGCAAAACCATCAAATTTTAAACGAGAGCGTCTAATTAACATTGAAGATTCTGGATTAGACAATCCATTATTAATATCCCAATTGCTAGTTGCAAGTGTTTGAAAACGAAGACCAATTTTCATAGACCAAGTACTGTCTTGCCCCATTAAATTAAAAAGACCTTTCCCAAATTTTGGTGCGTTTGGTTCTTGAGCATTGGTACTTAAAAAAGCACTGACGCACAATAAGATAACTGCTTTGCGTAGTTGAAATAATTTCATTATTATTAGTTTTTGTCGCTGCAAAGAACTGATAATAATGTTAAGGCAATGTTACCTAGAAGTTACTAAAACATAAAAAAACTGCCTTAGCTAAAGGCAGTTCGTCATATAAAATAGTCGACAAAAACTAACAAGTTATAATGACATTTTATCTTTAAAGATTACTGCAAATATGCAACGCCAATTTTAAGTTTGTGTTGCATTTAAATTAATTAAAAGTTAAGAAATTCTTCTACTTAACTTTTAATTAATGTTTCCATAATACAAACATAATTTGCAACTAACATAGACTTTACAACAGTACTAGACTTTTGCAGTAGTAAATAAAACAGAAGAATGAAAAAAATAATATGTATTGCTTTTATAGCTATTAGTCAATTATTAACGGCACAAGATAAAGGAACTTTAAAAGGTTTATTGACAGATAAAGAAGCAAATAATGAATCTTTACCTTTTACAAATGTTTTTATAAAAGGAACTAATATTGGTACAACAACAGATTTTGATGGTAATTATTCTTTTAAGGTTCCTGCCGGAACCCATATTGTTTCTTTTAGCTTTTTAGGTTATAAGACAGTAGAAAAAACAATAATAATAAAGGCAGAAGAAATAGTAATCTTAAACCAGGTAATGTCTGCAGAGGAAGGTGTTGGTTTAGATGAAATTATTATAAAATCTACAATAGGTAAAGAATCTGTAAATGCACTTTTGTTAGAACAAAAGAAAGCAACCGTAATTATAGAAAGTATTGGAGCACAGACGTTGGTAAAAACTGGAATATCTAATGCAGCAAATGCGACTGCTAAAATTTCTGGAGTTACTAAAAGTGAGAGCTCTGGAAGTATTTATATAAGAGGTTTAGGAGATCGTTATTTAGCTACTACTATGAATGGTTTGCCAATTCCTTCTGATGATGTAGAAAATAAAAACATCAATCTAAATTTGTTTTCTACAAACATTATAAAAAATGTGGGTATTAGTAAAACATATAGCACAACTAGTTATGCAGACCAAGGTTCTGGTAATGTAGATGTAAATTCTAAAGAGTATTCTAAAAAAGGAGTTACTATTTCATTTTCAGGAGGTACAAACACAAATGTTGCAAGTCTTACAAACGATTTTAGAACGACTATTACCAATACAGATGCAACTTTAGGGTTTCATAAAAAACAATTTGCATTACAAAATTTAGTTACACGCCAAAGTTGGGATACAGAAACATTGTCTGCACCAGTAAACTTTAATGTTTCTTTTTCTGCTGCAAAGAAATTTGAAGTGTTTGGTAAAGATGTGTCGGTATTTTTTACCGCTTCCCATGCTAAAAATTTCGATTATCAAAAAGGAATTTTTAGAGCGTATAGATCTAATGTTTTAGATAGAGAATTTACGGATGTAGAGCAATATGCCTCAAACTCTAATACAACAGGGTATATAAATGTTGGTGTAAAATTAAATGATACTAATAAAATTAAATACAACACTCTTTTTGTAAATACAGGTGCAGACAACTTATATGAGCAAGGTAGAAATGGTTTAGGCTATGTTTTTGATCAAGATCCTCAAGAAACGGGTGCTTTTGTAAGAGATCAAAACTTTAGACAAACTACCTTATTTGTCAATCAGCTTTTAGGAGAGCACAAATGGAACGAAAACAATACTTTAAATTGGGCCGGAGGTTACAATTTTGTTTTGGCAGAAGAGCCAAATAGAATTAGAAATGAAGTAAACATATTAGATGTTAATACTTCACCAGAAATACAATACGCGCATGTTGGCGATTTTCAACAAAGAAAATCTAGTCAGAAAATACAAGACAAAGAATACAACGCTTTAGTAGAAAATAAATGGGCTTTCGGTTTAAAAGATGAAGAGGATAATAAACGTTATGGATTAAACTACGGATTTAATTATAGACATAAAGAAAGAACGTTTAAATCTTTATTTGTGGGTGTTAGAGCAAAAGATTTTAGAGCTTCTTCTGTAGATGAATTATCTGCAACATTTACCAACACCAACTTTAATAATGGTTTAACTTTAAGACTTAGAGAAGCAGATAGATACCAAGCAGAATTGGATATTATGGCTGGTTTTGCAAATTTCGATTTTAAATTAGAGAATAAAATATCTGGTAGTTTAGGTCTGCGTTTTGAAAGAGATGAAATAAATGTAATTTGGGACGTTGCTAATTTTGTAGGTAGGGTAGGAACCTTAAATAGAACTTATGAAAGCTTATACCCAAGTGTAAACTTAAAGTATGAATTAGCAGAAAATAAATACCTGCGTTTTGCTTCTAGTATTACACAAACATTACCAGAATTTAAGGAGTTATCTCCTTTTGAATATGTTTCTCCAACAGGTCGTGTTACCAAAGGAAATCCAGATTTAGAAAAATCAGAAATTTATAATTTCGATTTAAAATATGAGATGTTTCCACAAAGAGGCCAACTTTTCTCTGCAGCGGCTTTTTATAAACAAATTAATAATCCTATTAACTTATCTCAAACAAGAGGTTCTTCTGGTTATTTTATATACTCAAATACCGGAGAAAAGGCAAATGTGTATGGATTAGAATTTGAAGCGAAGACAGATATTTTAAGAAATGCAGATGATGAAGGGATCTTAAATCTTACGGGTAATGTTACTAAAATGTGGTTAGAGCAAGACTTGTTAAAAGATTTTCAATACAAAGGTATTACTAGTTCTAGTCTACAAGGTGCATCAGATTTTATAGCAAATGGTACTTTAAGTTATAATAATAAAAAGGAAAAAGAATTTATTGCAACCTTAACAGGTAACTATTCATCAGATAAGATTTTTGCATTAGGTTCTCCAGAAGACTTTGCAAATAGTGCGGCGCTGTATAATGATGAAATTATAGAAAAAGGATTTGTAGCATTAGATTTAGTAGTAAGCAAAGCTTTAACAGAAAATTTATTGATAAAATTAGTAGGTAGAAACTTATTAAACCCAGAAATTAAACAAACCCAAAAAGTAAGAAGTTTAATTACCAATGCAGAAACAACTGAAACGGTACTGTCTTATAAGAAAGGTAGCCAGCTAACGGTAAGTATTAAGTATACATTTTAGGTAATTAACCATTAGTTAACAAAAGAACTTGTTTTATCAAAAACCTAACATACTATTAATATTTAGTTAAACAGCATAGGAGAATAAGGCCATAACTTTGTATAAAAATAATAATAAAACTAAATTAAAATGAAAAAATCAGCTTTTAAAATTTTAAATATTGCAACGGTTTGTCTTGCTATTTTAACCCTTTCTAATTGTGGTAGTGAAGAGCCAGGCATTATTATTGACAGTACAGATTCTTTAGTAATTGAAAATCTAAAGTCTGGAATTATGAATGGTAATCTTGATAAAGACTTTACCTTAAACTCAAATCAGGTTTATAATTTAAATAATTCTTTTATAGTATCACCTGGGGCAACGTTAACCATTCCTGCAGGAACAAAAATTGAGGCTAAAGCCGATGGCATAGCAGTTTATATTGCGGTTTTAAAAGGTGGTAAAATTGATATTCAAGGAACAGAAAATAATCCGGTTGTAATGTCTTCTACTGATTCTAAGCCAGGAGATTGGGGCGGTTTAACAATTTGCGGAGACGCAACAACAACTGCAGGTGTAAATGCAGAAGCAGAGGTTGGTGGTTTTATCTACGGAGGAACAGATGATGCAGATAATTCTGGTTCAATTACCTATTTGGTTATTAAAGGAACAGGAGCGCAAATTAATGCAGACTCGCAATATAACGGAATTTCTTTATATGCAGTTGGTGCAGAAACTACAATAGAAAATGTTTCTGTAATTAATGGTGCAGATGATGGTTTAGAGTTTTTTGGAGGAACTGTTTCTGCAACAAATGTGTACTTAGAAAATAATGAAGATGACTCTGTAGATTGGACAGAAGGTTGGAATGGGACAGTAACAAATACGTATATTTCTCATACAGCTTCTGGTTTTTCTACTGCTTTTGAAGGAGATAAAGATAATAACAATCCTAAATTTATAAATTTAACAGCTATTTCTACAGTAGGAGGTACGGGTTTACAGTTTAAAAAGACGTCTGGTGCAACAATAACAAATATTTGGTTAGAAGGGTATGAGAAGAATATAGATATGAAAGACGGAGGAGATCTAGAAAATGTTATCATAGATGGCGCTGCTGCTTCAACAACTTTAGACTATAAGACAGGAACTAAAGTAGATATTAGCACTTGGACTTGGAAAAGTGTAGGACTATAATATATGTTATTATTAACTAAGAGAAACAAAAAAGCAGGCTTAGAAGCCTGCTTTTTTACATTTATAAAATGAAGTTTTACTTCGTCTTAGTTTTGTTTACACAACATGCCTTTTTACAGTCTGCTTTGCATTCCATTTTAGTAGTTTTATGTTCGCAATTTTCTTTACAGGCATTAGAGCAAATATTTGCTTCTTTAGTATTGGTTAGTTTTATTGTACTTTCTAACGCTTTGTATAAACCTCCACCAGCAATACCGTCTACAAAGGCAATTAAGTCTTTCTTAGAGGTTGTATTTCCATCATATTCTATGGTTGCAATACTGTCTGTAAAAATTACTTTGGCATTTAGTACACCTTCTTTTTTAGATAATTTAGATTGAATTGTTTTTGCACAACCAATTTCACAAGTCATTCCAGAAATTGCCAAGGCAACTTTTTCTTTTTTCACTTCTTGGTTTTCTTTACATCCTGTTAAAATAAAACAAGCAATTGCTATTCCGAAAAATATTTTTTTTGTCTTCATACTATTATATTATTTATATATTTTACAAATCTATAGATAATGAACTTAGTATTTATATTTTTATCGGATTTTTACAAAAAAAAAGGAATTATGAATAATCAACAAGAGAGATGGTTGTACTTCGCCTTGCTTTGTTTCGTTTGGGGAAGTTCATTTATATTAATGAAAAAAGCATTATTAAGCGTAACACCTATTCAACTAGGCGCTTTAAGGATAATTTTTACCGCAATTTTTTTACTTATGGTAGCTACTCCGTCCTTAAAAAAAATACAAAAAAAACATTATAAATATGTTTTTTATACTGCCATTGCAGGTACTTTTATTCCTGGGTTTTTATACGCATTTGCACTTACAAATATAGATAGTTCTGTAGTTTCAATTTTAAGCTCTTTAACACCTTTTAATACCTTAATTTTTGGTGCAATGGTCTTTGGTTTTGCATTTAATAGAACTCAATTATACGGTATTTTAATTGGCTTGATAGGAACTTTAATTTTGGTATTAAAAGGGGCTGATTTAAACCCAAATCAGAATTATTGGTACGCCCTATTAATAATTATAGGTTCTGTTGGGTATGCACTTAATGTAAATATGATTAAAAAGTATTTAAATGATTTAAATGCTCTTTCTATTGTAACGGGTAATTTTTTAATATTACTTGTTCCTGCAACTATTGTTTTAAGTTGTACAGATTTCTTTGCCACGTTTGATGTAAATGATGACGAGTTAATGCAATCTTTGGGTTATTTAATGATTTTATCAATTGTGGGTACAGGTATTGCAAAGACTATTTATAATAAGTTAGTTCATATTTCAGATCCTGTTTTTGCATCTTCTGTAACCTATGTAATACCTTTAGTAGCTATTTTTTGGGGGGTTTTAGATGGTGAAAAATTAAGTCCACTTCAAATTTTTGGAGGAGTTATTATTCTTGTAGGTGTTTATTTGGTAAATAAAAAAAAGTAGTTTTTTTATAGACAAGACGATAATTTTATTGTGAGATAAGCTAATGTTTAAAACAAAAAAAAGAGTCAAAACGTATTGTCTTGACTCTTGATTTTATAAAATATTGTTTCTATTTTAATTATTCAAAATCTGCATCAGAAACGCCCTCGTTTATTTTAATTTCTTGTACAACGAAATCTAAATTCATTGGGCCAGATTTAATTCCAATTGAGTGCGGAAATTTTACTCCATTAACTTCTTTATAATCAGCATATACAGTTGGTACTTTTACTTCTTTACCATCTGGTCCTTTTGCTGTTTTTACTTCTTTCACTTTTAATCCAGAAGTCATATCATAATAAACTTCAGAATCCTTATACTTTAAAACAATAGCATTTTTACCTTCTAAAGGTTCTACTCTTACTAAGGTTCCAGAAGTATATGCTATGTCTTTAAAAAGAGCACTTTCGGCTTTTGCTTTAGAAATTTCTTCTGCAGTCATCTCTTTCTTTTGGCCTCTTGATGCGGCATACCCCGTAGTACCGTTAAAAACAGTTTTTTGCATGGTATTGCCCATTACAGAAATTTCTTGAGAAGATTTATTTGTTGTAGTAGCCTTCATTGTCATTACTAAAGGGGTTCCTTGAATGGTTGCATTTGCAATAGTCATGGTTGTTTTAATAGCCATTACTTTGTCTTTACCCCCAATAGCAGTAATGTATTTATTAATTACAGTTTCTGCGGTCATTCCTTCAGGAATTGGCAATGTCATTGCTGGCTTTTCTATTGGGTTTCCTTCTACATCAAAATAATTAATTACATAATCTGTTTTCTCTAAATTTTTAAGAACATCAATACCTTTACCGGTAACCATAATTCTAGCTTTATTACCTCTAAAATATTTGATTGCTGCATTTTGTACATCATCTATTGTTACAGAATTTATGTTTTTAATATAGTTTGCATAAAAATCTTCTGGTAAATTATAAAGTGCAATGTTTAATGCATAGTCTGCTGCGGTTGCAGGTTTTTGTACATCCATTACAAAACCACCAATATATTCTTCTTTGGCATTTTGCAATTCTGTTGCGCTTACTTTTTGGTAACGAATCTTATTTATTTCTTTTTGCATTTCTACAATAGCACTATCTGTAACCATGTTTCTTACACCGGCAGTTGCCTTAAAAACACCTGTTTGTCTGCTTTGGCTAACTCTAGAATAAGACCCATATGTATATGCTTTGTCTTCTCTTAAGTTTTGAAAAAGTCTTGCAGAACCACCGCCACCAAGAATTTTATTTGCTAACAATGCTGCGTAATAATCGGCATCACCTAGCGTTAAATCTATTGTATTTACAATAGAAAGCTCAGATTGATTGGCATTAGACATGTTTACGAAATTAATTTCTGTAGTGGTAACATTTTCTGGCTTTGGAAAACTAGAAACAGGAATTTCTCCTTTTTTCCAATCAGCAAATAAAGATTTTACTAATTTTTTAGTTTTTTTAGGATTGATGTCTCCAACGATAATTAAGTATGCGTTGTTAGGCTTGTAATAGCTGTTAAAGTTGTTTTTGACAGCTTCTAATGTAATGTTATTCACAGATGCTTTACTTACAAACTCTCCATTCGGGTGCTTATTTCCGTAGACTAAAACATTTTCTACTCTATTCGCAATTGCAGGAATATTTTTTTCATCAGCTTTTAAGCCTTCTAAGGTTACTTCTTTTTCCTTATCAAATTCTTCTTGTGTAAATTTAGAATTTTTTACTCCGTCTGCCATTAGACCTAATACTTCAGGGAAGTATTTTTCTAAAGATCTTGCAGAAGCACCAGAACTAAAAAAGCCAACACTAGCTCCTAAAAAATCTACTTTTTCATTAAATTCATCCTTGGTTATATTAGAAGTTCCTCTACCTAGTAAATTTCCCATCATGCCAGAAACACCAGCTATTTCTCCTTCAAAATAAGGATCATTGTCTATTCTTAAGGTGGCAGCAACTCTTGGTAGTTTATGGTTTTCTACCATAATTACTGTAAGGCCGTTCTCTAAAGAAAACTTTTCTGCAGTTCCTAACTTTACTACAGGATCTGGTCCTGGAGTAGGCATTTTACTTCTATCTATTTGCGCACTGGTGGCAAAAGACATCGCTATAATTGCTATAATTGATAAAATTTTTGTCTTCATTTTTCTTGTTATTTTTTCTTAGGTAAATATTCTAAGATTAATCTCTGATTTTTATTTAAGTATTTATTTGCAACGTCTTTAATTTCTTCACGAGTAACAGATCTATAAATATCTATTTCCGAATTAATTAAATTAGTATCACCATACATTACGTGGTAGCTTGCTAAAGAACCTGCAATACCAACAACGCTAGAATTTGAATTTACATAATTATTTTCAAACTGATTTTGTAATTTTTGAAACGCTCTTTCAGAAATTAAATCTGTTTGAATTTTCACAATTTCTTCATCCATTTCTGCAATTAATTGATCTAATGTTACATCTCCTAAAGGCAATGAGAAAAGTGCGTAAATACCGTAATCTTGCTGACTAATATTTACCGCCTGTACAGCTAAAGCCTGCTTATTAGTGTCTACCATTTTCTTGTAAAGCACAGAACTTTTACCAACACTTAGGTAAGAAGAAATCATATCTAAAATTTTAGAATCTCTTGTTTTGAATGAAGGTGTTCTATAGGCAGCAATTACTGCAGGTATTTGAATATTTTCATCATACGCTTTTGCTCTAAACTCTTCAGTAATTGGCGTTTCTGTTGGAAAACTTCTAATTACGTCTGCACCTCTAGGTATTGGGCCAAAATAGTCTTGAATCATTTTTTTTGTCGCAGTAAAATCAATATCACCAGCAACTACTAATGTAGCATTATTTGGCACATAGTACTTTTTATTAAAGGCTAAAAACTCCTCTAAAGTTGCCGCATCTAAATCTTTCATATACCCAACATTTGGGTCTTTATAAGGGTGTACTTTAAATAAATTTTTACTTACTTCTTCTAAGATGTTAGAGTAAGGTCTTGTACGTTGTCTTTTTTCTTCTTTTACAACCTCGTTTTGTGTGTCTACGCCTTCTTGCTTAATAATTGGGTGTAATAAACGTTCGGATTCCATCCATAAACCTAACTCTAATTTATTTGAAGGAAAGATTTCGTAGTAATATGTTCTGTCTTGAGAAGTGTTTGCATTGTTTCTTCCACCATTAGAAGATACAATTTTAAACCATTCACCTTTTTCTATGTTTTCAGTTCCTTCAAATAGTAGGTGTTCGAAGAAATGTGCAAAACCGGTTCTTTCTCTATCACCATCTTTACCACCAACACCATACATTACAGAGGTAATTATAACAGGTGCAGATTTATCTTGATGCAATATTACATGCATACCGTTGTCTAATTTGTACTCCTCAAATTCAACTTTTTGTGCATTTGCAGAAATTGCAAGCAACAAAGCGGAGCCCAGTGTTAAAATACTTTTGTTCATTTATTTTTTTATTTAGTTCATAAAGATTTAATTATAAGACGCTATTAATCATTTTTGTTACAAAACTTATATAGAATTACCTTACGTCTCCAAAAATAGCAAGAATTTGAGTAGATAGGAAACGAAAAGGCATATATTCACTTGATTTTAACACTTTTATTTTTTTTGAAGCAATGTTGTAGCTTTCTAAAAAAGATGTATATTTGCATCCTCATTTTCAGTAGAGAAAGTGAGTTAACTAGTAGTAATACGCAAAACAAATAGTATGTACGCAATCGTAGAGATAGCAGGGCAGCAGTTTAAAGTAGCACAAGACCAAAAAGTATACGTTCACCGTTTAAAAGGAGAAGAAGGATCAAAAGTAACTTTTGATAACGTTTTTTTACTTGATGACAATGGAACTATATCTATTGGCGCCCCAGCTATAAAAGGAGCCGCAGTAACGGCAAAGATTTTAGGTCACTTACAAGGTGATAAGGTAATTGTTTTCAAGAAGAAAAGAAGAAAAGGATACCAAAAGAAAAATGGACACAGACAAGCTTTAACTGAGATTCAAATTGAATCTATTGCTGCATCTGGTGCTAAAAAAACTGCTCCTAAAAAAGCAGAAACTAAAGCAGAAGCTCCAAAGGCAGAAGCTCCAAAAGCAGAAGCAGTATCTAAGGACTTAAGTTCTATGACTGTTGCAGAATTAAAAGCTTTAGCTAAAGAACAAGGTATCTCTGGATATACTTCTTTAAAGAAAGCAGAATTAATCGAAGCTTTAACTAAATAAGAATTTACAAATTTTAAAACCATAACATCATGGCACATAAAAAAGGAGTAGGAAGTTCGAAGAATGGTAGAGAATCAGAATCGAAACGACTAGGAGTAAAAATATTTGGAGGACAAGCTGCAATAGCAGGTAATATTATTGTTCGTCAGAGAGGTACAACACACAATCCAGGAGAAAACGTTTACATGGGTAAAGATCATACTTTACATGCAAAGGTTGATGGAGTAGTGGAATTTAGAAAGAAAAAAGACAATAGATCTTACGTTTCTATAACACCATTTGAAGCTTAGTTAAATAAGTTTTAAAAAACATAAAAAAGCACTAACATTTATTGTTAGTGCTTTTTCGCGTTTTAGAACATTCCATTTTGTATTTTTACTTTTATGAAGTTAGTGTATCATTTTGCAATTTTTTTAGCATCAATACTTTTGCCTTTAATTGCTGTTTTTAGTAAAAAAATAAAATTGTTTGTGAATGGCAGAAAAGATACCTTCTCTAAAATTGCTTCTTTAAAAAATGAAAAAATCATTTGGTTTCATGCTGCCTCTTTAGGTGAATTTGAACAAGCAAGGCCAATAATTGAGGCATTAAAGAAGAAGAATAAACAGTATAAAATTTTAGTTACTTTTTTTTCTCCTTCTGGTTATGAAATTAGAAAGCACTACAATTTAGCGGATGTTGTTTGTTATTTACCCCTAGATTCTAAAGCAAATGCGAAGAAATTTGTAGCAGCAATAAACCCAACTATTGCAATTTTTATAAAGTATGAGTTTTGGCCAAACCTTTTAAATGAGCTTAAAAAGAAAGAAATTAAAACCATTTTAGTTTCTGGGATTTTAAGAAAAAATCAATTATTTTTTAAGAGTTATGGTGGCTTTATGAGAACGTCTTTAGAAGCGTTCCATCACTTTTTTGTGCAAGACAAGAACTCTAAAGAACTGTTAAGTAGTATTAATTTTAATAAGGTAACTGTTGCGGGAGACACGAGGTTTGATAGAGTTTTAGAAATTTTAGAACAAGACAATTCGTTAGATTTTATAAACGAATTTAAAGATAATATATACACAATTGTTGCAGGAAGTACCTGGAAAGAAGATGAAGAATTGCTGGTAAATTACATTAATACTAAGGCAACCAAAGATGAGAAATTTATCATTGCACCGCATAATATAAAGCCTACTGCAATTTTAGAATTGAAAAAAGCTATCCATAAAAAAGTAGTTTTATATTCTGAAAAAGAAGGTAAAATTTTAGCAGATAATCAGGTTTTTATTATTGATACCATTGGTATTTTAACAAAAATATACGCAGTTGCAGATATTGCATATGTGGGTGGAGGTTTAAAAACAGGGTTGCATAACATCTTAGAACCTGCAACATTCGGAATTCCTGTGATGATTGGTAATAAATACTTTAAGTTTAAAGAAGCGGTAGATCTCGTAAAAATAGGCGGTTGTATTGCAATAAAAAATCAACAAGAATTTACAGAGAACTTGCTTCATTTAAAAGAAGATAAAAGCTTTAGAAAATTAACAGGGGTTATCAATAAAAAATATATCGAAGACCATTTGGGTGCAACAGAATTAGTTATAAATTATTTAAATACTCACTTATAAAAATGGATTTTATATTACAACCTTGGCCTTGGTATGTTGGTGGTCCGTTAATTGCAATTTCTTTGCTCCTATATTTTTATTTTGGAAAGAATTTTGGCGCCTCAACAAATTTTGAAACTTTGTGCACAATGGCCGGTGCAGGAAAAGTTTCAGATTATTTTAAGAAAGACTGGAAGGAGCGCAATTTTGCATTATTATTTGTGATTGGGTTAATTATTGGTGGATTTATTTCGGCTATTTATTTAATACCGAATCAGGAAATCGATTTAAATCCGAAAACAGTGCAAGAGTTAACAGAATTAGGGTTTTTGCATGTTGGAAATCAGTATTTTCCTGAAGAAATTTTTGGAGCAGATGCTTACGGTTCTATTAAAGGTTTTTTAATCTTAATCGTTTCAGGAATTTTAATTGGGTTTGGAACGCGCTATGCTGGTGGATGCACCTCTGGTCATGCAATTACTGGTTTAAGTAGCTTGCAATTTCCATCTTTATTAGCTGTAATTGGTTTCTTTATTGGAGGCATTATTGCAACCTGGTTTTTAATTCCGTTAATATTTTAATTATGAAAAATAGTAGATTTTTAATATTAGGAATTTTTTTCGCAATTGTTTTAAGTAAAACACAGGCTATTTCTTGGTATCGTTTTTATGAAATGTTTACCTTTCAATCATTTCATATGTTTGGTATTATTGGAGGCGCAGTTGTAATCTCTGCTGTATTTATGCAGTTGTTTAATCACGGAAAAATAAAAGATATTAATGGCAATAAGATTGTACCAAAACCAAAGAAAAAAGGTTTCATAAGTACCATTCTTGGAGGTACTTTTTTTGGATTAGGTTGGGGAATCTCCGGAGCCTGTGCAGCACCTATTTTTGTAATTTTTGGATTCAAGTTAGTTCCTGCTTTAATTCTATTAGTTGGGGCACTTCTAGGAGCTTTTATTTATGGTCTGTTAAGTAAAAAATTACCAAATTAAATGAATAAATTAGTAGACAATTTTGGCAGACAAATGGAGTATGTACGCTTGGCGGTTACAGACAGATGTAACTTGCGTTGCCAATACTGTATGCCTGCTCAGGGCATAGATATTGTGCCAAGACAAGAACTACTAACCTTTAAAGAAATGTATCGCTTAATTCGTGTATTAACAGAGTTAGGCGTGCAAAAAGTGCGTTTAACGGGTGGCGAACCTTTTGTGCGTAAAGATTTTGTTGGTTTTCTAGAAATGTTGTCTCATAACGATTTGTTAGAGGCTATTAATATTACTACAAATGGCGCATTAATAGCGCAGCATATTGATAGAATTGAAAAGCTAGAAAAAGTAAAAGATATCAACTTAAGTATAGATAGTTTATCTAGAGAAAAATTTGCTAAAATTACTAGAAGAGATGCTTTTCCTGAAGTGTATAAGACATTAGAATTACTAGAAAAAAGCAGTTTAAATTTAAAATTAAATATAGTAGTGCAATCTGGTTTTAATACAGATGAGATTGTAGATTTTGTAAGATTTACAAAAGATAAAAAAGTGGCGGTTCGTTTTATTGAAGAAATGCCTTTCAATGGAAAAGGCCAACGTGAAATGGAAGAAAGCTGGACATTCAAAAAAATTTTAAACGAGATTAAAACCGAGTTTGATGTGAAAGAAGTAGTGTCAGAAAAATCATCTACTTCAAGAAATTATTCCATAGAGAACCATTTAGGGACTGTTGGAATTATTCCTGCATTTACAAGAACTATTTGCAACAATTGCAATCGAATTAGAATTACATCTACAGGTACTTTTAAAAACTGTTTGTTTGATGATGGGGTTTTTAATTTAAGAGATTTTATGCGAAAAGGAGCTTCTAATGAAGATTTAAAAGCACTTTTCTTATCTTTAGTAAAAGAGAAACCAGAAAATGGTTTTATAGCAGAGGCAAACAGAAAAGATGGCGGTGCTTCCGAGAGTATGAGTACTATTGGAGGGTAGTAGAAAGTTGGTTTTTTTAATGGTTTAATTAATATTTATACAAATAACAATACATATTTAATATGATATCGGTAGCAAATGCCTTACAAACCGTTCTAAAATCATCTCAAAATTTAGGGGTTGAAGAAATTTCATTTCTAAAATCTTCGGGGCGTATTTTAAAGGAAGAGATTTTTGCAGATAGAGATTTCCCTCCGTTTCATAGAGTTTCTATGGATGGGATTGTTATCGATTATACGTCATTTAAAAACGGACAGAGAGCCTTTAAAATTGAAGGAATTCAGGCTGCAGGAAGCGAGCAAATAGCACTGCTAGATGTTAAAAATTGTATTGAAGTCATGACAGGTGCTGTTTTGCCGAACAAAGCAAATACGGTAATTAGATATGAAGATGTAACGATTGATAACGGAATTGCCACCATTAATATTGATGCCGTTATTAAAGGTCAGAATATTCACGCACAAGGAAAAGACGGAAAGGCTGGAGCGCTATTAATTCAAGAAAACACAAAAATATCAGCAGCAGAAATTGGAGTTCTAGCAACCGTTGGGAAGTCGTTTGTAAAGGTTGGAAAACAACCAAAAGTAATGATTATTTCTACAGGAGATGAATTGGTTGATGTAGCTGAAATTCCGTTAGCGCACCAAATTAGAAGAAGCAACGTGTTTACGCTGGTTTCTTTATTACAAAGGCTACATATTTCTTCTGAAACCGCTCATATTACAGACAATAAATCAATTTTAAAGTCGAAGATAGAAAGCTATTTAAAAGAATATGATGTGTTACTTTTTAGCGGAGCAGTAAGTAAGGGTAAGTATGACTTTCTACCAGAAGTTTTTGAAGAATTAGGTGTTAAGAAATTGTTTCATAAGGTAGCACAAAGACCAGGAAAACCTTTTTGGTTCGGACAAACGGGTACTTGTAGTGTTTTCGGATTCCCAGGCAATCCTATTTCTACTTTTGTAAATTGTTTGGCATATTTTTATCCTTGGTATTATAAATCTATAGGAATTGAACTCAAAGAAGAAACTGCTATTTTAGCAGAAGACATCAACTTTAAGCCAAATTTAGCCTATTTTTTACAGGTCCAATTAGTAAGTGAAAACGGTCAATTAATGGCGTATCCAATTACAGGAAATGGTTCTGGAGATTTGGCTAGTTTGGTAAAAACAGATGCGTTTATTCAGTTACCAAGTGATAAAATTGAATTTAAAAAAGGAGCAGTGTATCCGATAATAGGGTATCGGAGTTTTTAGTTTTTAATGCTTAGTTTTGAGTTAAAAATACGTGATGAAAGAAAGTATCGTTTAACAAAAAAGTTTTCAATTTTAATTAAAAATCATATCACTTTACAAAAAATTACAAAAGGACAAAGAATTTATAGTTTCTAATCAAATTTTAAGAAGTGGAACTTCAATTGGCGAAAATATAGAAGAAGCACTGGCAGAAGAAACTAAATATTGATTAAGATTATTAAAAGAAAGTGAGTTAACAAATTTAGATGTGAATTCATTAATTTTGGCTTTTGATGAGTTAATTCGAATTTTAACCTCGATTGTTAAAACAGCTCAACAAAACCTAACTAAAAATTAAAAATTATTTAGATGAAATTTTCACATTTAAATCCGAAAGGAAATCCTAAAATGGTCAATGTTTCTGACAAGAAAATTACCAAAAGAACAGCTATTGCAAAAGCAACGATGTTTCTAGGTGCTGCAATAATTTCTCATTTTACAAATGAAGAATTAATCACCAAAAAAGGACCTGTTTTTCAAACGGCAATTATTGCAGGAATTCAAGGTGTAAAAAAGACTTCAGAATTAATACCTATGTGTCATCCATTATTGATAAATGGTGTTGATATTGATATAAAAATTATAGATTCTGAACATATAGAAGTGCTTTGTGAAGTAACGATTGAAGGAAAAACAGGTGTAGAAATGGAAGCACTAACAGGCGCAAATATTACTTGCTTAACCATTTATGATATGTGTAAAAGTATGAGTCAAGAAATGGTAATTAAAGAAGTGAAATTGTTAGAAAAAACAGGAGGAAAATCTGATATTAAAAATGTCTAAACATAAAAAACATACAAATTTAGAAAGACGAAATAACGATAATTTTGCGCCAAACGAAATCTCAATTTTGGGTACAAATTGCAACAACATTTCTAATTTGGTTTCTAAAGTTTCTCAGCAGTTATCAAACTATAAATTAGCGTATTTTGATGCTTCACACGCAAAAGATGTGCAGAAGAATAAGTTATCAGAATACGTGTTTCATCATGAAGGAAATGTTCAAATAACAACTACTGAAAATGTAAATAAATTTCAGCAAAGGTTAGATTTTGCACAATATGATTATGTGTTTATTAACGGAAATCATTACCAAGGAGCAAAACAAATTCTAATTTTAGATGCGACAAAAGAGGCTTCTGTTTTAAAAAGATTAGCACAATTAAACCGCATACAATTTATAATTAAACTGACAGAAGATACCGAGTATTTTTCTTTTTTAGAAGAGAAATATCCACATATAAAAAATATAATTTGGTACACTATTGATGAAGTGGACAGAATTGCAAAGCATATTCATAACTTAATTCAAGAAAAAACTGCTCCTGTAAAAGGCTTGGTTTTAGTTGGTGGAAAAAGCACTAGAATGGGCCAAGATAAGTCTAATTTGAATTATTTTGGAAAACCTCAAAAAGAAGTGGCGAGAGAATTGTTAGAAAATAATAATTTAGAAACGTATTATTCAGTGGGGAAGTTGTCAAAAAAAGAAGACGAAATTCATGATGCATTTTTAAATTTAGGTCCGTTTGGGGGTATTTGTTCTGCCTTTCAGAAAGACCCAAATGCAGCCTGGTTTGTATTGGCAACAGATATCCCTTTTGTAAATGATAAAATTATTCAATTGCTTTTAAAACACAGGAACTCGAGTAAAGTAGCTACAGCAATTAAAGGAAAAGGCAAGGAGTTTGTAGAACCTTTAATTACTATTTATGAGCCAAAAGCTTATCCTATTTTGTTGCAATATTTAGCACAAGGGTATTCTTGTCCGCGTAAAATGCTTATTAATTCTGATGTAAAAATTGTAGAAATTGATGATGATTTTATACGAAATATAAACACTTCACAAGAGTATGAAGATGCTAAAAAGGAGATTCTATAATTAAAATGAAACCAACAAAAAACGAACTTTTTAAACGCCAACTTACGTTACTAGAAATAGGTAAGGTTGGGCAAAAAAAATTACAAGACGCTGCCGTTTTGGTGGTGGGCTGTGGTGGTTTAGGAAGTCCGATTGCAGTTTATTTGGCGGCAAGTGGTATTGGAAAAATACATTTGGTAGATTTTGATACTGTTGCTATTTCTAATTTGCATAGACAAGTTTTTTATACTTTAGAAGATGTTAATAAACCTAAGGTTGAGGTGTTATCATTATTTATAAAAAAGAGAGCCCCTTTTACTGAAGTCTGTTTTACCAATGAACCAATTACAAAAGAAAACGTTTTTAAGTTAATTGAAAGCGTAGATATTGTTGTGGATGGAACCGATTCTTTACCAACAAAATATTTATTAAATGACGCTTGTGTGCTAAAAAACAAACCATTGGTTTACGGTTCTTTGTATAAGTTTGATGGCTATGTTGCTACTTTTAATGCGTTACAAAAAGACGGAAGTTATTCAGCAAATTTAAGAGATGCTTTTCCAGAAATGGCTACAGATATTCCTAATTGTGAAGAAGCAGGAACTTTAAATGCTATTGTTGGCATGATTGCTACGCAACAAGTAAATGAAGTTTTAAAATTGATTACAGGTATTGGAACGCCCTTAATAAATGAATTATTAGTCTATAATACACTTCAAAACACACAATTAAAAATGAAGTTAAAAGCTACATTTTTAAAAGAGCATATTACCGATATTTATCAAAAACAAACATATACAGATACTATTTGTGTATCTCAAAATACAGATTGGCAAATTTCTGCAAAGAAGTTAAAAGAGAAAATAGGAACTGCAAATTTAGAAATTATTGCTGTTTTAAATAACTTAGATCTTCCTTTTGATGTGCAACAAACTATTTCTATTAAGGAGTTTGATGCAGCTAAAATTAGTATTGATAAAAGCAAAACATACGTAATGGTTTGCCAAAGAGGCCAAAATAGTTATAAGGCCACCGAATTATTGAAAAACAAATATCCAGATTTAGAAGTATTTAGTTTAACTGGCGGAATTTCTAACTACAAATAATTTATATTGATGACAAACCCCTTAGAATTTTATACAAATACAAAAGCTGAATTACAAAAAGAAGCTATAATTTTAAAAACAAAAACAGGCTATCTAAGTATTTTTAGATTTGCTGTTTTTTTAGGAACTAGCTTTTTAATTTATTCAACTTTTGGAAAGTATCCAGATGTTTTTATAATTGCTTTTTTGGGCCTTTTGCTGTTTGGTTTTTTGGTGTCGAAACACATCAACCTTAAAAGAAAAAGAAATATTTTAGACGAGAAAATTAAGATAAATGAAACAGAAATAGGTGTTTTAAACCGTAATTTTTATCATTTACAAACAGGAGTTGAATTTGTGAATGCTACACATTTTTATAGTAATGATATTGATTTATTTGGCAAAGGTTCTTTCTTTCAATATCTAAATAGAACCAAAACAAATGATGGAAAAGTAGTACTAGCAAATACTTTAACAGAGAATAAAATATTAGGTATTTTAGAGAAACAAAAGGCAATAAAAGAACTGTCTGATAAAGTTGTTTGGAGACAGCATTTTACTGCTTTGGCAAGTTTGGTTTCAGTAAAAAGTACCTCGAAATCTATTGTAAACTGGATAGCTAATTACGCAGCCGTTTTACCAAAATATGTAGCGAAGATGCAGTTGGCCTTCTCTATGGTTTCTTTGGTTTTAATTGGGTTGTTTTCTCTCGGGTTTATCTCATTCAACTATATTACAATATGGTTTTTTATAGGTCTTTTTATAACGGGTAGGTTTTTAAGTAGGACACAAAATTTATACTCAGAAACAGATAAGGTTAGAGAAACCTTTAAACAATATCATCAATTATTAAACGAGATAGAAAACACTTCATTTATTTCAGAAATTTTAGAGAAGAAGCAACAGATTATTGCTTCTGAAGGTAAAAAAGCATCTGCTATTTTTAAGGGTTTTTCTAGAATTTTAGACGCATTTGATCAACGAAATAATATTGTGATTTCGGTTGTGGGGAATGGTCTTTTTCTTTCTGAAATTTACAATGCATGTAAAGTAGAAAAATGGATTTCTAACTACAAGCATACGGTTAAAAAATGGTTTCAGGTGGTTGCCTTTTTTGATGCTGAAAATTCATTGGCTAATTTTCATTTTAATCATCCTAAATTTATTTTCCCAGAAATTACTTCAGAAAAAGAAGTGATAAGTGGTTCTAATTTAGGGCATCCTTTATTGAAAACAGAAAATAGAATAGATAATAATTTTAGCATAAATAAAGAAGAGTTTTTTATTGTTACTGGAGCAAATATGGCAGGTAAAAGTACTTTTTTAAGAACTATTTCTTTGTCTATTGTTATGGCTAATTGTGGTTTGCCTGTTTGTGCAACCTCTTTTAAATATGCACCAATAAAGTTAATTACAAGTATGCGAACTACAGATTCTTTAACGGAAGATGAGTCGTATTTTTATTCAGAATTAAAACGGTTAAAATTTATTGTTGATGAAATTAAAGAAGCTGATTATTTTATTATTTTAGACGAGATTTTAAAAGGAACCAATAGCAAAGACAAAGCTATTGGCTCTAAAAGGTTTGTAGAGAAGCTATCTAGATCTAAGTCTACAGGAATTATTGCAACGCATGATGTAAGTCTGTGCGAACTAGAATATGAACTTACAGACATTAAAAACTATTATTTTGATGCAGAGATTATAGATAACGAATTACACTTTGATTATTCCTTAAAAACCGGAATTTGTAAAAATATGAATGCTTCTTTCTTATTGGAAAAAATGGAGATTATATAACGGTAAAGTTATTAGTTTTAAAAAACTGAAAAGGCTTACTCTAACCACTCTAAAGTTTCTACTAAATGCAAAATATCTTCTTTGATGTAGTTTACAGCTGGTAAAATAGAATCGTAATTTGGTTTTGCATAAAAATAAAGAGAACCTTTTATGAAGTTTTTTGTACTATCTGTAATATGAAATTGCAGATGTGATGCTGCATTTCCTGTAATTTCGTAGATACTTCCGTAAACTCTTTTTTCTTTATTTATAAAATCTTGCGGTATAATTTGCTCTGCCTTTGAAGTGTGTTTAAAGACCAATTTCTCGGCTTCAGTAAGTAGCTCTTTTATGTTGTTTTTTACAGGTCTGTAGGTAATATCTATAGAGGCTTTTAACTTTGGATATTTAATGGTTAACCAATTTTTTTTCTCATTAATAGTAAGAGTATTTTTTAAGATTTTAAAAGTATAAGGTCTCTTAATTTTTAATGTTTTATAGCTTTTTTCTGGGTATGTTAGGCTTAAGTATGCTTTTGGCTTGGGTAGCACATCTTCTTTGCACCCAAAGAAAATTAATAAAAAGAAAATTAATAAAAGATTACGCATTTCTAGTTGCTTTTACCTGTTTTATGCGCTTTTTATCTAGCGCTTCTATTGTAAATATATAATTCTTAAAGGTTATTTTCTCTCCTATTTTAGGGAATTTTCCGGAAATTTCTAAAATAAAACCAGCTAAGGTTTCACTTTCTCCTTTTTCTTCCTCAAAAATATCTTCGTCTTCATCATCTAAAATTTTACAAAAATCTTTTATTGAAGTTTTTCCTTCAAAAAGATAATTATTTTCATCTATTTTAGAATAAGAGATGTCCTCATGATCAAACTCATTATTTATGTCTCCTACAATTTCTTCGATAACATCTTCTAATGTAACTAATCCGCTAGTGCCTCCATATTCGTCTACAACGATGGCTAAATGGTTTTTCTTTGCTCTAAAATCGCCCAATAAGTCATCTAATTTCTTATTTTCTGGCACAAAAAATGTTTCGCGCAACAACGTTTGCCATTTAAAAGATTTCTTATTTAAATGTGCTAATAAATCTTTTGCATATAGAACTCCAACAATATTGTCTATATTTTCTTTGTAAACAGGGTTTCTAGAATACCCATTGATTAAAATCTTATTTAAGACTTCTTCATAAGTTTCGTCTTCAGAAAGCGCAAAAACATCTATTCTTGGCTTCATTATTTGCACGGTTTCTGTATTACCAAAGCTTACAATTCCTTGTAAAATTTTTTGTTCATCTTTATTAGTGGGGTCTTGAGATGTTAACTCTAAGGCCTGCGATAGGGTTTCAACAGAGAAACTTCTTGCTTTACTTCCAAGTTTTTGTTCAATCCACTTTGTAATTGTAATTAGCGGTGTGCTAAAAGGTGTTAATAAAATATTTATAGTATGTATAAATTTAGACATTTTTTTAGAAAAACTCAACGCGTTTCTAGAGGCATATACTTTAGGGAGTACTTCACCGAACAAAAGAATTAAAAAGGTGACTAATATTATTTCTAATAAAAAACGAATTGGAACTGCAAAGAAATAGAGGTTTAAAGAAAGGTTGAAATTACCAAATAATGTTTCTGCCAAAGAAGCAAAAAGCAATACAATTAAAATATTTATAAAGTTGTTGGTAATTAAAATAGTAGCTAATAATTTTCTAGGTTTTTCTAGCAATGTAACTACTATGTTTTTCTCTTTTCTACTGTTAGAAAGTTCATTTATATCTTTTTGGTTTAAAGAGAAAAAAGCAATTTCAGAGCCAGAAATTAAGGCAGAACTAATTAAAAGTAAAATTAATATAATTCCGTTTAAAGCAGTAATCATATCTAAAGAAGCAACTAGTAAAAGTAAATGTTCGGGATCTGGGTCCAAGTTTTAAAATTTTATAATTATTAAAAAGGTAAATCGTCATTTTCTTCTGGTGCAACCGTTTTTGGTGCAGCAGCAGTTGGTGTATTTGGTTGCTGAATTGGTGCATTGTTTTCTGTACTCTTTTTGGTACTTAACATGGTCATTTCTGTCACTACAACTTCAGTAGAGTAGCGCTTTACACCATCTTGTTCCCACTGTTTGTTTTTCAGTTTTCCTTCTAAATAGACCTTATCTCCTTTCGATAAATATTTTTCGCAAATTTCTGCTAATTTATTTCGAACCACAATATTGTGCCAATCTGTGGTGGTTACTTTTTCTCCAGTTTGCTTGCTTGTATAACTTTCTGAAGTTGCAATAGGAAAACGGCCTACACTATTTTTATCATCAAAATAATGCATTTTTACATCATCGCCTAAGTTTCCAATGAGTATTACTTTGTTTATTGATCCTGCCATAACGTTTTGTGTAATTTTTGTTCCCTATTTTAAATGGCTAAATTACTAAATAAAACAACAACGAAGAAAGTTGCGTGCTTCAAAAGGTTTGGACTTTTAGAAAAAGGTTTTAATTGGTAATTCATTTTGTGCGAAACCCATTTTTAAAATATTTTCCAAATTTACGATGTTTATGTTTGATTACTTCGCTTACAATCAGTGGCTTTAACCAAACAAAATCAACTTATAATTACTCTTTTCTATAGAACATTTGTAGGTTGTAAGGAGTGATTTTTAAAAATAAAATGAACCCCAGTGAAAATAAACTTGTTTTATCACGCAAAGATATCGGGAACGGAAATAGGCATTATTATAGTATTATTTATTTGCCCCCTTTGTTATTTTTGTAGCATTTGCTGAACTACAATCTCGATATTTTTTTTATTACGAGCTTCGAGTGCAGCAATTAGTAAATCGATATCGTTTAATGAATATACCAATTTCTTTGTTGATTCCTCGTAAGATGTTCGTACATTTTTAAAAATATTGATGGCGTTTGAAGGTGTTCCTGACTCGAGGAATTTTGCAAGATTCTCTGCCATATTTGCGTTACTAGGATATTCTTCTTGCTCTAAAGTGGTGGTTACCTCTATCATAAATCGTTCTTTTTTGGCTGCGGCCGCGGCAAACCAAATTTGATCGGCATAGGGTTCACCAATTTTTAGTGCGGGGATGTGGAATAGATCGGAAACCATTAAAGCACGCGGTGTAAGAATGGCTGTTTTGTGCTCATATTTAAACCTAAAAAACATGTTCATTACATCGGCAAGAATAGCATTCCATTGCGGGTAGGAAGTTGAAACCTCTGTGATTTCTACCTGCCCCATTATTACAGATTCACCGGCCTTTAGTTTCTCTACGGCATCTGGCAAGGTGCTTTTGTCTACTAAGATCTGGTCGTCATCTATGATTGCAAAAACGGTAGCATTCATAAGTGTGCTGAGCGCAACAACGTTTTCTTGTTTGGTTTCTAGTTTTTGAGCATTCACGTTATTACGAATGCGGGCTACTAATGTTGAAAAATTTCTTTGATAGACTTCTGCCAAACCACCTTCCAACTGTTCAAAAACAAGTTGAACCTTAGGTGTATTTCTCTTCAAATTATTTGCTTCGATATATGTTTTGGCTGCCTTTAGACTTGCTTTAGTCAGCGCATCAATAGGACCAAGCGGTTGATTTATGGAAAGTATAATTTCTACTTTTTGAGGCTGCAACCAGTGTTGAGAAATGATGGCATTCAGGGTTTTTAAAAAATCTGAACCTGACCGATAAATTGGTATTAAAATAGCTATTTTAGGAATATCGAGCCATTTAGCAGCTTCAGTAATGATAAATTCATCGTTTGCTTTGAGATAATCACCGCTGTTACCAACCCAGCATTTTGATGAAAAAAGCGCATCACCCGTGGGTATTTTATTACCCTCACAATCAATTATATAAGTTGTTTTCATACTCTTTTGTATCGTTAGTAAGTTTATTAAATTTTGCGCTGCCTCTTAAAACAGCCCTCGGTTGGTAGCATATAAAAAGCGATAGACGTGTAAACTTGAATAAAAAATATTTGTTATGTAAATTACACCAAATTAGGTATGTTGGTCTTTATGCGACTCGAAATTAAATCAAGCTCTTCTTGTAAATCACCAGTATCAAATAATGCAAATCCGTCATATTTTAAAGAAACTTCCGTTTCGTTATTCTGAAAAGAAATAGATAATTCTTTTGGAAATTTTTCACCAGAAATAGTGAATTGCGTTCCTGCTTTTCTCATTATTAGTTTTTCATCACTTTCTCTGTGAATAAAATAACCATATCGAACGAAAAAAAGAATGCTCTTCTCTTTATTTAAAATTTGTTGTACTTTGAATGATTTGGCTTTCATATTTAAATTTTTCATTTGCTTTTTTTTTAAATATTCGTATATTTTTTTAAAACAACTGCAATTTATTTGTGCTTTTGAAATCCATTTTTTTTAAAAAATAGGAGACATCAGTTTTTAGTGTGAAACTTTTTTTACGATGAGATTTGATGACTATAAAAGTACAGATTTAAAGTAAAAAAATAATGGCTAATGGTCTTTTAAAATCAATTATTTCGCAGTTTCAAAAGCCTCTAAAAAATTAGCAATTAAAACAGGAACTGGAAAATCTTGAATATTTTTCCAATGGATATCTGCATTTTTAAGGGTTTTGGTTTCTACAATCCAGAATTGCGTGTACAAATGCTGATGTGATAATTTATGTACAATCTCTTTTTTATTAAAAAGTGAAATAGTGGTTTCCTCTGGGAACAGCGCAATAAACTCTTCGGAAGCTATAATTTCTTTTTCATCAATGGTTTCAATTCTTTCAATTAACGGAAATTGATGCAAGCCTTGCCAAATTCCTTTCCCTTTTCTTTCTGTTAAGATTGTTTTCTGATCGTCGGTTTTTATGACTAAGAAATTAAAATAACGTTTTCTAACTTTTATCTTCTTCTCTTTTACGGGCAATTCTTTTGTCAACTTCTTTTCAAAAGCAACACAGCTGTCAGAAAACGGACAGGTATCGCATAACGGATTCTGTGGTTTGCAGTGCAAGGCACCAAAATCCATAAGCGCTTGATTATAAGTTCCTGGTTGCGATGCGTCTATAAGTGCCTGGGCAAGCGCTTTAAACTCTTTAATACCAGAAGTTGAGTTAATTGCCGTATGAATACCAAAGTACCTAGAAAGGGTTCTATAAACGTTTCCGTCTACAACTGCAGTGGGTTCATTAAAACAAATAGAGGCAATTGCAGATGCAGTGTAGTCTCCAATACCTTTTAGTTTTATAATTTCTTTGTAAGTAGATGGAAATATGCCATTTAACTCTTCTGCAACCTGTTTCGCAGAAAAATGTAGGTTTCTTGCACGCGAGTAATATCCTAAACCTTGCCACATTTTTAAAACGGTACTTTCGTCTGCTTTTGCGAGGTCGAAAACGGTTGGAAAAGTGGTTGTAAATTTGGTGTAATAAGACAAACCTTGTGCAACTCTTGTCTGTTGTAGCATGATTTCGCTGAGCCAAATAAAGTATGGATTCTTGCTTTTACGCCAGGGCAAGTCTCTGTTGTTTTGTAAATACCAGTATATTAGTGTATTAGAAAATTTCATGGATAAATAATAGAAATACAATATTACATTTTAAAATTCACATAAATTTAAGTCATTATCTTTTTGCAGTTGATTAATTATCATATATTTGCATCCGCATTTTTGGAGGTAAATTAATAAAAATATAGTAAAAAAAGAGACATGACGAAAGCAGATATCGTATCTAAAATTTCAGATAAATCAGGAATCGAGAAAACAGATGTATTAGCAACTGTTGAAGCATTTATGACTGAGGTTAAGGGTGCATTAGAAAATGGCGATAACGTATATTTAAGAGGTTTTGGTAGTTTTATTATCAAAACAAGAGCAGAGAAAACGGGTAGAAATATTTCTAAGAATACAACTATCAAGATTCCTTCTCACAATATTCCAGCATTTAAACCGGCAAAAACTTTTACTGAAGGAGTAAAAAGTAAAGTAGCTGTTAAATAACACAATACTAATCTAAACCTAATAGGTTTAAAAAAATCGAAACATTATGCCAAGCGGTAAGAAAAGAAAAAGAGCGAAGATCTCTACACACAAGAGAAAGAAAAGAGCAAGAGCTAACAGACACAAGAAGAAAAAGTAAGCTTTAGCTTACTTTTTCGTTTATTGTTTCGCGAAATAAAATTAAGTAAACAAAAATAGTTCATTGACATTCGAGGGTTTGCTTGCTGTGTAAAGCAGTAAATCTTCTCACGGTATTTACAAATACCTCAAAATTTTAATCCATCTGCACAATTAAGTGTAGATTAAAACCAAATTCAGTATGAAAACAGAATTAATAATTCGTTCAAATTCATCTGATATTGATTTTGCCTTATTAAGAGATGGAAAACTTATTGAATTAAATAATGAAACAACTGGTAATAAATTTTCTGTTGGCGATA
>Ga0308004_10000013_pt1 | contig 116558 bp, 114 predicted proteins | sample Neamet38_FD_203156 | JGI IMG/M metagenome (GOLD analysis project Ga0308004, IMG submission 203156) | Marine microbial communities from water near the shore, Antarctic Ocean - #38 | ecosystem: Environmental > Aquatic > Marine > Unclassified | place: Southern Ocean | collected 2014-06-06 | reverse complement strand
TTCTTATTGCTGCTATTGATTTAAGTCACCCACAAGGGGAACGAAATAGAACTATTTTAGAAACGATGTATAGTTGTGGTCTGCGAGTTAGTGAAGCAATTACTTTAAAAATTTCTGATTTATTTTTTGAAGAAGGCTTTATTAGAGTTTTAGGAAAAGGAAATAAAGAAAGGTATGTTCCTATTCATATAGATGCACAAAAGTATATTACAATATATCAAAAGGCAGTAAGAAATCATGTTTTACCAAAAAAAGGATTTGAAGACACTCTTTTTTTAAATAGAAGAGGAAAAGGTTTATCGCGGCAAATGATTTTTATGATTTTAAAAGATTTGGCTATTAAGATAGATTTAAAGAAAAAAATAAGTCCACATACATTAAGACATTCTTTTGCAACTCATTTATTACAGAATGGAGCAGATTTAAGAGCTATACAGCAAATGTTGGGTCATGAAAGCATAACTACAACAGAAGTATATGTTCATGTAGATAAAAGCTATTTAAAAGAAGTAGTGGAAACTTTTCATCCTAGAAAATAAAAAAATCTCGCAGAAGCGAGATTTTTTATTTATAAAGAAATATCTTATTTATTTGGCAACATTCACGGCTCTTGTCTCTCTTATAACCGTTACTTTAACTTGACCAGGATACGTCATATCATTTTGTATTTTTTGAGAAATACTAAAAGATAATTCTGCAGCCTTTGCATCATTCACCTTTGTACTTTCTACCATTACGCGCAATTCACGCCCAGCTTGTATAGCATACGCCTTTTGCACTCCTGTAAAACCAAAAGCAATATCTTCTAAATCTTTTAAACGTTGTATGTAAGAATCTAAAACCTGTCTTCTTGCACCTGGTCTTGCTCCTGAAATAGCATCACAAACCTGTACAATTGGAGATATTAAACTTTTCATTTCAATTTCATCATGATGGGCTCCAATAGCATTACAAACGTCTGGTTTTTCACCATATTTTTCTGCCCATTGCATCCCTAATAAAGCATGCGGTAATTCACTCTCTGCATCTGGTACTTTACCAATATCGTGCAATAAACCTGCACGTTTTGCAACTTTAGAATTTAAGCCCATTTCTGCTGCCATAATTCCACATAAATTTGCAACTTCTCTAGAGTGTTGTAATAAATTCTGTCCGTAAGAAGATCTATATTTCATTCTACCCACTGCTTTTATTAATTCAGGATGCAATCCATGAATACCTAAATCTATCACAGTTCTTTTACCAACTTCTATAATTTCTTGTGTAATTTGCTTTTCTGTCTTGCTTACAACCTCTTCAATTCTAGCAGGATGTATTCTACCATCTGTTACCAATTTATGAAGAGATAAACGTGCTATTTCTCTTCTAATAGGATCAAAACAAGAAAGAATAATTGCATCTGGTGTATCATCTACAATAATTTCTACACCGGTAGCGGCTTCAATAGCTCTAATATTACGACCTTCTCTACCAATAATTCTACCTTTTACATCATCAGATTCTAAATTAAAAACAGATACACAATTTTCTACTGCTTGTTCTACACCAACCCTTTGTATTGTTCCTAAAACAACTTTTCTAGCTTCTTGCTCTGCGGTTAATTTTGCTTCTTCAACCGAAGTTTGAATGAAAGCCATTGCTTCCGTTTTTGCTTCATCTTTTAAAGAAGTTACCAACTCTTTCTTAGCTTCATCTGCAGATAAGCCAGAAATTTGCTCTAGCATGTCTACATGACGCTTATGCATTACTCCTAATTCATCTTCTTTTTTCTCAAGAAAATCTAATTTTTGATTATAATCTTCTTCTTTCTGCTCAATAGAGCGATTCAATTTTTTATTCTTATCAACCTCTGAAGCCACCTGAGATTCTCTATCTCTAATACGTTTTTCAACATCAGAAATTTTCTTTTCTCTACTTAAAATAACCTTCTCATGCTCAGATTTTAATTCTATAAACTTTTCTTTAGCTTGTAAAATTTTATCTTTTTTTATTGCATCAGCGTCAATTTTAGCTTCTTTTATAATAGAAGACGCCTCTTTTCTTGTTGCGTTTAGTAAATTTTTTCCTTTAGATTTCTCTATAATTTTTGCAATAATAAAACCGATTGCAATTCCTATAATTCCCGCAATAATGGGAAGTAAATTTTCGTCCATAATTTTAATTTAATGTATAAAAAAAAGCCTACGTTAGTTTGGTTTATATAAACTCCATTATTACAGGTTTAGGACTAACCAGATGATCAAGGATCCACTTGAAATTAAATAAATCTAATTTCTATGGCTTGCTTTAGCAACTGAGACTTATCCTTTCTAATAGATACTCGTTGAGTTTATCAAACAATTTACTAACGTAGGCAGTGTTTTGTTAATGTATTTTAAAGAACTTATTTTAAATGAGCGTCTACCAAATTGGTTAACTCTTTTAATTTATTTATTGTTTCAGTACTGTCAGATGTTTTTTCTAATGTAGAAATTTCTAATTTAGAAGCAAATTGTAATGCGCACATTGCTAAAACATCTTGTTTATCACTTACCGCATAATTTTGCTCATACATAGAAATTAATTTATTAATAGCATTTGCTGCTTTACGCATCCCCTCTTCTTCTTTTGTGTTATTCACACTTAAAGGATAAGTTCTACCCGCTATAACAATATTAATTTTTAATTTTTCCACAATCTAAAGAACTTTAATCTTGTAACTGAATAATACATTTATCAATTTCTCGAATTAATGTATTTATTTTGAGTTTTGTATCTCTTGTATTTGTACCACTGCCGTCTATAGCTTTTGCAACTTTTAACAAATCAAATGATTTTTTTTGATTTACTATTACTTGCTGTTGTTCTAATATTTTTTGTTGAAAATTAGTAGTACTTTGAAGCAGAATTTCATTTTCCTTTTTTAAAAATTCATAATTAGAAAGTAAGGTTTGTAACTTATCTTCCAGAGAATGAATTGCTTCTAAGATATTACTCATAAATTTATTAGAATAAAACTATACTTACAAAGTTAACAATCTGTTTTAAATATACAACATTTAAATGGTCTTTTAATAAAACCCTGAAATTAAACAGTTTACAAAAAGATGTTTTTTCACTACTTTTGCATAAAAATCCTACTTTTTGAAACCACTATTTCTCTTTTTATTATTTCTATCTAGTTTAAGTTTTTCACAAAAAAAACATCCTAAAAATTATTTTCAAAATCCTTTAAATGTTCCTCTAGTGCTCTCTGGAACATTTGGCGAGTTAAGAAGTAATCATTTTCATTCTGGTTTAGATATTAAAACACAGGGAAAAGAAGGCTTACAAGTTGTTGCTGTTGCAAATGGTTATGTTTCTAGAATTAAAGTGCAACAATATGGTTATGGTAAAGCTATTTATGTAACACACCCTAACGGTTATACTTCTGTTTACGGACATTTAAGCAAATTTAATGACGAGATTGAAACGTATGTCAAAAAAATTCAATACAAAAAAGAGAAGTACCAAACTGGTAATATATTTCCCAAAAAGAATGCTTTTCTTTTTAAGAAAGGAGAGGTAATTGCTTTTTCTGGAGATACAGGTGGCTCTGGAGGACCGCATTTACACTTTGAAATTAGAGATACAAAAACCGAACATGTTATAAACCCCATGTTGTTGGGTATTGATATTCCAGATTCAAAATTACCAACAATTCAATCATTGCACGTTTATCCGCTTAGCGAAGATGCAAGAGTAAACCAACAATCTAATAATTATAAAATAGGTGTTAAAAATTTGGCAGACGGAAAATATACTGCAAATAGAATATCAGCAAGTGGAACTATTGGTTTTGGAATAAATGTTTTTGATCGATTAAACAATGCTTTAAACAAAAATGGTATTTACAGTCTTGAGATGCTGGTAAACGGAAAAAGACACTATTACCATAATGTAGCAACTTTCTCTTTTCCAGAAAGTAAGTATCTAAATCTTTTAATTGATTATGAATATTTCAAGAAGTATAAAAGTAGAATACAAAAAACATTTAAAGTAGCTAAAAACAACCTTTCTATCTATAAAGATTTGATAAATGATGGAACAATTAATATTAAAAACGGTTTTAATTATAGCATAGAAATTATTGCAAAAGATTTTAAAGGAAATACCAGCACTGTTAAAATCCCTGTTGTTGGTAAAAAAAGTAATGCCCTTTTTAAAAAACAAAGAGATACAACCGCTTATAAAATTATTGCTAGTAAGTTTCAAAAATTCAAAAAAGATAATATTACCATCGCTTTTCCTAAAAATACTTTTTATGAAGATCTTTATTTAAACTTTCAGGTAAATAATGGCATTGCAAAAATACATACACCCACAATTCCGTTAAATAAAAGCTATACCTTAACTTTTAATGTTGCCAAGTACTCTAAACAAGAAAAAGAGCAGCTATACATTGCAAATATTGAATATAAAAAATATCCAAGATATGTATATACTCGGAAAAAAGACAGCACTTTTTACACCACAACAAAAACTTTAGGAAAATACTGTTTAAAAAAAGATACCTTAAAGCCAAAAGCAAAAATTCTTTATTTAAAAGAGAATCAATGGATTTCTAGCTCTAAAACTTTGAAAGTTAAAATTTCTGATGATGGTTCTGGAATAAAAAACTGGAAAGCAACTTTAGACGGAGCCTGGGTTTTAATGCAATACAATCATAAAAAAAACATTTTAACCTATAATTTTACTGATAAAACATTGGTTAGTAGCAAACATATCTTTAAAATTGCAGTATCAGACAATGTTGGCAATACTACAAATCGTTCTATTACGTTCTTTAAGAAACAAACAAAATAATATTCGTGAAAAAAATATTTCTATTTATTCTCTTTTTACCCTTTTTAATGTTTGCTCAAAAAACAACCATTTTAAAAGGAACCGTTAAAAATAAAGACAACAAAGCTATAGAAAATGTTTCTGTAGAATTTGGTGTAGCAGGAACTGTAACAGATAGAGCGGGTAACTATTCTTTAAGAGTGCCATATCAAAAAGAAATTACAATAACATTTAGCCATATATCTTATAAAAATTATATCTACACAACAACTGCAAAAAGTAGAAACGCCATTCGGTTCTCTCCTGTTCTAGCCTTTAAAAATGAAAAACTATCAGAAGTTATCATAAAAGATAGAAGAAAAGAAGCACAGGGTATTATAAGTATAGATGTGGCAAAAGCAAAAGCTATAATTGGCGCAAATGCAGGTATCGAAAATATTTTAATGACCTTGCCCGGTGTAAATAACAACAATGAATTAAGTACACAATATAATGTTAGAGGTGGTAATTTTGATGAAAACCTAGTGTATGTAAATGGTATTGAGGTTTTTAGACCCTTTTTAGTTAGATCTGGACAACAAGAAGGTTTAAGTTTTATAAACCCTAGTATGGTGCAAAATATTAATTTTTCTGCAGGTGGTTTTCAAGCAAAATATGGAGATAAATTGTCTTCTGTTTTAGATATTACCTATCGAAAACCAAAAGAGCTGGCAACAACCATAGATACTAGTTTATTAGGAGGAAGTATTACATTTGAAAGTCCGTTTTTAAAAAATAAACTTAGCGCCATTGCAAGTTTAAGATATAGAGATAATAGCTTGTTTGTAAATAGCAAACAAATAGAAACTAACTTTAGGCCTCGCTTTACAGATCTGCAATCTTTTATTACCTATCAATTTACAAATAACTTAACGCTAAGTTATTTAAGTAATTTTTCTTTAAACAGTTACAACTATGAGCCAACATCTAGAAGAACTCGTTTTGGAACTGTTGCAGAACCATTAGAGCTAAATGTATATTATGACGGTAAAGAAGAAAACAATTATTTAACACTTTTTAATGCAATTTCTTTAGACTATAATGTAAACGATAAATTATCGTTCACAGGAACCGTTTCTAGCTATAATTCTCAAGAGGAAGAGTATTATGATATAGCTGCTTCTTACAGTTTAGGTGAGGTTGATGCTAATATTGGTTCAGATAATTTTGGTGAAGTTGATTTTTCTCAAGGTATTGGCTCACAATTAAACCATGCCAGAAATGATTTAGATGCATTTATTAATAACGTACAAATTAGAGGGACTTATAAAAAAGAAAAATCTCAATTAAATTTTGGTGTAAAATATCAAAATGAAGATATTCGAGAACGTATCAGAGAATGGGAAGTTATAGATTCTTTAGGTTTTTCTGTAAGACCCCCTAATAGTTTGGGCAATACGCAACCTTATGAGCCATTTATAGGCCCAATTGAACCTTTTAAAAATATTAGAGAAGATAACAGTGTACATATTCATCGTTTTTCTGGTTTTATGCAATATAACCAGCAGTTATTTTTAGGTGAGCATGAAGTTTGGTACAATTTAGGTGTTAGAGCGCAAAACTGGACGGTTACTTCTGGCAGTGCTTCTTCTACAAACCAGACAATTATTTCTCCTAGGGCACAGTTCTCTATTAAACCAAATTGGGAAAAAGATCTGTTATTCCGATTTTCTGGAGGTTGGTATTCACAACCACCATCTTATAGAGAGTTAAAAAATTACAACGGTAAAATAAATGTTAACGTAAAAGCGCAAAAATCTATTCATGCAGTTGCTGGTATGGATTATAGTTTAGAGATGTGGAAAAGACCTTTTAAACTAACTACAGAAATGTACTACAAAGATTTAAGTAACGTAAACGCATATTCTGTAGATAATGTAAGAATAAGATATAGAGCAGATAATGTAACTACTGCTTATGCATATGGTTTTGATGCACGTTTAAACGGAGAATTTGTTCCTGGAAGTGAAAGTTGGGTTAGTGTTGGTTATTTAAAGACAGAAGAAAATATTGACAATAAAGGTACTATTTCTAGACCTTCAGATCAACGCATAAAATTTGCGATACTCTTTCAAGATTACGTACCTAATTTACCAAATTTAAAAGCATACTTAAACTTAGTATACAATACAGGGGTTCCTGGCGGTGCTCCTGCTTATGCAGATGTATATAAGTTTCAGCAACGTTTAAGAGATTACAAAAGAGCCGATTTAGGAATTTCTTATGTCTTCGCAGACGCTAATAAACAATACGCTACAGGTTGGTTGTCTAAATTTAAAGAATTATCTGCAGGGTTAGAATTATTTAATATGTTTGATATTCAAAATTCTATTACAAATACCTGGGTTAGAGATGTGTATTCTAAGAATCAATTTGGCATACCTAATTATATGACAAGTAGGGTTTTAAATTTTAAAATTAGTATGAAGCTTTAAATAGCAGATAATTATCATTTAAAAAGGCATTCGTTTTAAAACGAATGCCTTTTTAAATATTCTAAATACCTATAAAATCTAATCTAAAATCTGAGCAGCATGTGCCTTTGTCTTTACTTTTGAAATTACATCTTCAATAACCCCATTTTCATCAATAATAAAGGTAGTTCTATGAATACCGTCATATTCTTTTCCCATAAACTTCTTTGGTCCCCAAACACCAAAAGCTTCAATTACAGCTTTGTCTTCATCTGCTAATAAAGGAAAAGGAAGTTCATGCTTGTTAATCCAATTTTGTTGTCTTTTAGCAGAATCTGCGCTTGCTCCTAACACATCATATCCTTTTGCTAAAAAAGATTGGTAATTGTCTCTTAAATCGCATGCTTCATTAGTACAACCTGGCGTACTTGCTTTTGGGTAAAAAAATAAGACTAGTTTCTTACCACTGTAATCAGCTAATTTTACGATGTTTCCTGCATTGTCTTTTGCTTCAAACTGTGGCGCCTTATCTCCTATTTTTAATGTTATCATTTTTCTATTTTTTTAACAAAGATACAAACCTAATGGTAATTCTTTTGGAGGTAAATAAATTTTAATTCTACATTAACTTTGTAACTTGCCTACTCTAAAAATTTGCAACGCTAAGAAATGAATAAACAAGAAAAAGTGCAATTTGTAATTGATGTCCTAGAAGAAAAATACCCAGAAATACCCATTCCTTTAGATCATAAAGACCCATACACCTTATTAATTGCGGTTTTATTATCTGCCCAATGTACGGATGTTCGTGTAAATAAAATTACACCACTTTTGTTCGCTAAAGCGGATAACCCTTTCGATATGGTAAAAATGTCTGTAGAAGAAATTAAGGCAATCATAAGACCTTGTGGCTTATCGCCAATGAAAAGTAAAGGAATTTATGGTTTGTCTAAAATTATAATTGAGAAATATAATGGTGAAGTTCCGCAATCTTTTGAAGGTTTAGAAGAACTACCAGCCGTTGGTCATAAAACAGCAGGCGTAGTTATGAGCCAAGCTTTTGGTGTGCCTGCATTTCCTATAGACACCCATATTTTACGCTTAATGTATCGTTGGAATTTATCTAACGGAAAAAGTGTGGCACAAACAGAAAAAGATGCAAAAAGATTATTTCCTAAAGAATTATGGAACGATTTGCACTTACAAATTATTTGGTATGGTAGAGAGTATTCACCAGCAAGAGGTTGGAATTTAGATAATGATATTATTACAAAAACAGTTGGTAGAAAATCTGTTTTAGATGCCTATTATAAAAAATTAAAGTAGTCTTCTAATAATATTTGTACTATTTAGGCAAACCTATAAAATCAAAAAATCCTTATCTCTCGATAAGGACTTTTCTAGTCTTAATTCAAATTTAATTCAATGAAACCTTTTGATTTTGTCTTTACAATTCTTAACGACTTGGAAAAATTAATCAAAAATTGAATTGTTTCTTTCTTGGGTTGCTGCTGTATACCAGAAGTCTCTTTAGAGTAAAGTTGCATCATATAGTTAATTTAATTAGCTGGTTATAAACAATTAACGGTGCTTTCTTTACTTTATTGTTAGTTGACCAAAATAATATTATGTTTTTCTATTAATTTACGCATATTAATTAAGGCGTACCGCATTCTACCCAAAGCGGTATTTATACTTACACCCGTATTCTCGCTAATTTCTTTAAAACTCATGTCTTTATACATGCGCATTACTAAAACTTCTTTTTGTTCTTCAGGTAGCTCATTTATAAGTTCTCTAACATCATCATAAATCTGTTCTTGTATAATTTTCTTCTCTACATTTAAACTTCCATCATGTAAAACAGAAAATATATCAAATTCATCTGTATTTTGAAAAGAAGGCATTCTATTATTTTTTCTAAAATAATCAATCACTAAATTGTGTGCGATACGCATTACCCAAGGTAAAAATTTTCCTTCTTCATTATAATTTCCTTTTTTTAAAGTTCTAATTACTTTAATAAAAGTGTCTTGAAAAACATCTTCAGTTAAGTCTTTATCTTGAATTTTACTATAAATAAAGCCATATAGACGTTGTTTATGTCTGTTGATTAATATAGCTAAAGAAGCTTCTTTGCCATTTATATAATCATGAACCAATATGCTGTCGGAAATTTTATCTTTACGTACCATAATTACTTTTAGAAAAGCGATAGGGCTCTTCTTATTATTAATTGTTAATAATTTTAAAAGTAATTTTTTAGCTATAGACGTCTAGTTTTATGTAGTTTATCAGTTACAAATATCAATATTATTTGTTAAAACAACAAACAATTTGTAAAAAATTATTTTACTGACTATAAAATGAGCTTATTTTTTGGTAAATTTATAGCTTATATTATTGATACATGAAGATAGATATTTCCGCAGTAAATCCAAAAGAAAATATTATTATAAAAGGAGCAAAACTGCACAATTTAAAGAATATTGATGTTGTTATACCTAGAAATAAATTAGTAGTAATTACAGGCCTTTCTGGTTCTGGCAAATCTTCTTTAGCATTTGATACGCTATATGCAGAAGGACAAAGACGATATGTAGAGAGTTTAAGCTCTTATGCACGCCAGTTTTTAGGAAAATTACACAAGCCTAAAGTAGATTATATAAAAGGTATTGCACCAGCAATTGCCATTGAACAAAAAGTAAATTCTACAAATCCGCGTTCTACAGTGGGCACCTCTACAGAAATTTACGATTATATAAAATTACTATTTGCTAGAGTGGGTAAAACCTACTCTCCTATTTCTGGAGATGAAGTTAAAAAAGATACAGTGTCTGACGTTGTAAACTTCATAAAAAAGTTTGATGATAAAACAAAGCTTTTACTACTTGCACCCATAATTATTGACGAAAACAGAGACTTAAATACAATACTACAGGTTTTAGATCAACAAGGTTATGCACGTTTAAAATGGAGTGATACCATATATAAAATTTCAGATTTTCCGCAAAAAGAATTTAAAAATGAGCCTTTATTTTTAGTGGTAGATAGAGTGGTAACTAAAGATGATGAAGATTTTTACAACCGTCTGGCAGATGCCATTCAAACTGCCTTTTTTGAAGGTAAAGGAATGTGTTTTATCGAAAATTTAACAGATCATAAAGTAGCAGAATTTAGTAATAAGTTTGCTTTAGACGGCCTTACATTTTTAGAGCCAAACACCCATTTATTTAGTTTTAATAATCCGTATGGGGCCTGCCCAACTTGCGAGGGTTATGGCAATGTAATTGGTATTGACAAAGATTTAGTAATTCCAAATACTGGGCTATCTATTTTTGAAGATTGTATATTTCCTTTTAAAACGCCATCATATATTCATTATAAAGAAAACTTGATAGATGTGGCATATCAATTTGACATTCCAATTCACAAACCTTGGTTTGAGTTGTCAGAAAAACAAAAAGAATTGGTTTGGGAAGGAAATAAATCTTTTCACGGTATCCATCATTTCTTTTCAATTTTAGAAGAAAAAAGTTATAAAATTCAGAACAGAGTTATGCTTTCGCGCTATCGCGGAAAAACAAAATGCACTACCTGTCATGGAAAACGTCTAAGAGATGAAACCAATTATGTAAAAATAAATGATAAAAATATTTCTGATTTAGTAGCGCTTCCTTTAGATGAATTAGCCGTATTTTTTAAAAATCTTACTCTAGATATTTACGAAGCTAAAATTGGAAAACGTTTATTAATGGAAATTAATAATAGATTACAATTTCTAACAGATGTTGGCTTAAATTATTTAACCATTAACAGAACCTCTAATACCCTTTCTGGAGGAGAAAGCCAGCGTATTAATTTAGCAACTTCTTTAGGCAGTTCTTTAGTGGGTTCTATGTATATTTTAGATGAACCAAGTATTGGTTTGCACCCAAAAGATACAGAACGTTTAATTGGCGTTTTAAAAGATTTAAGAGACCTAGGAAACACTGTAATTGTTGTAGAACATGATGAAGATATCATGAGAGAAGCAGATTACATAATAGATATTGGCCCAGAAGCAGGTACTTTTGGCGGGCATGTAGTTGCGGAAGGTAACTTTAAAGAAATTTTAAAATCTAATTCGTTAACAGCTAAATACCTAAATGATGAATTAAAAATAGAAGTTCCTAAAAAACGAAGAACATCAGAAAATAAAATTGAAATTATTGGCGCTAGAGAGCATAATTTGCAGAATGTAAATGTTACCATTCCTTTAAATTGTTTGACTGTAATTACGGGCGTTTCTGGCTCAGGAAAAAGCACCTTGGTAAAAAAAATATTATATCCTGTATTACAAAAAAAGATAGTGGGTTATGGAGATAAAATTGGCCAACATACAGATGTTAAAGGAAATTTTGAGACACTTAAACATGTAGAATTTATAGATCAAAACCCTATTGGGCGTTCATCTAGATCTAACCCTGTAACCTACATTAAGGCCTATGATGATATTAGAGCCTTGTATTCAAATCAGAAATTATCTGGAATTAGAAACTACAAACCAAAACATTTTTCTTTTAATGTAGAAGGTGGGCGTTGTGAGGTTTGTAAAGGTGAAGGTGAAGTAACTATAGAAATGCAATTTATGGCAGATGTGCACTTAGAGTGTGATGTTTGTAATGGAAAACGTTTCAAAAAAGAAGTTTTAGAAGTAAAATTTGATGAGAAATCTATTGATGATATTCTAAACCTAACCATAGATGATGCCGTTCAATTTTTCTCTGAAAACTTAGTAACTAAAATTGCGCAAAAACTAAAACCTTTGCAAGATGTTGGTTTAGGCTATGTAAAATTAGGGCAATCTTCTTCTACCCTTTCTGGTGGTGAAGCACAGCGTATAAAATTAGCATCCTTTTTGGTAAAAGGAAATACTAAAGATAAAGCCTTATTTATTTTTGATGAACCAACAACCGGTTTGCACTTTCATGATATTAAAAAATTATTAGCAAGTTTTAATGCGCTTATAGAACGCGGCCATTCTATTGTTGTTATTGAACATAATATAGAGTTAATTAAATGTGCAGATTATATTATTGACTTAGGTTTAGAAGGAGGTAAAAACGGTGGAAACCTTATTTTTCAAGGAACTCCTGAAGATTTAGCCAAAGACAAACTATCGTATACTGCTAAATATTTAGCTGAAAAGCTGTAGGCTGTTTTAAGTGTTTGTTAGAAAGTATGAAAAGAAGAAAATTTATAAAAAATACAGTTTTAGGTTCTGCTGGTATTGGTTTCATTGCGGGCCTATATAGTTGGCAAATAGAACCTTTTTGGTTAGAATTTGTAAACGTAAAAATGCCAATACATAATTTACCGAAATCTTTAATAGGTAAAACCGTCATGCAAATTAGCGATATTCATGTGGGTAATAAATTCGAGTATCAACACATTATCGATTCTTTTGAAAAAGCAAAGTTACTAAAGCCAGATTTTGTTTTGTATACTGGTGATTTTGTTTCTTATGAAAGTGAAGAGCAGTTAGGGCAACTAAAAGAAGTAATGAAATTTGCTGTAACAGGAACTTTAGGAACTGCTGGTGTTTTAGGAAATCATGATTACGGTGAAGATTGGTTAGAACAAGATGTGGCAGATAAGATTACCACAATTTTAGAAACTGCGGGCATCTCTATTCTTAACAATCAGCAAAAAGAATTAAACGGTTTAAATATTGTTGGTTTAGATGATTATTGGGGTTTAAACTTTAATCCGAATAAAATTATGCCTTTAGTTGATAAAAATAAAGCCAATATTGTTTTATGTCACAACCCAGATGTATGCGATTTAAACGTTTGGAGTAATTATACCGGTTGGATTTTATCTGGTCATACGCATGGCGGTCAAGTAAAACCTCCGTTTTTAAAACCACCTATTTTACCCGTTAAAAACAAGAGGTATAGTGCAGGAGAAATCAATTTAGACGATGGTAGAACTTTATATATTAATAGAGCACTAGGCAACCTATATCAAGTAAGGTTTAATGTAAGGCCAGAAATTACAATCTTTACACTAGAAAGATTTGCGAAAAGTTAGAAAATAAGGGTACAAAAAAAGCCTCTTATTTCTAAGAAGCTTTATTTTCTGGGTGGAAGACGGGATTCGAACCCGCGACCCTCGGTACCACAAACCGATACTCTAACCAACTGAGCTACAACCACCATATAATTGCGGGTGCAAATATAATTATTTTTTCTATTCTAAAACACTAAAATTTAAATTAATTTACTAAGATTTTCTACAGCAACGTAACGTTCTGATGTAAAACCTTCTGCGTATTCTACACCAATTAATCTTCCCAAATCTCTTGCTCTGTAGTTTATGCTCTCTATAAAGGTTTTACTTGTAATTGGAGACTCTGGTTCTTTACTCTTAGGATCATAGAACTGAGACGAATACGCTAAAACTGCTGCCGTTTTTTTATCCATAAAACCCGTTACATCAACTACAAAATCAGACCCTATATTTTTCCATTGCATGTAATGATAAACGTGTTTTGGTCTCCATTTTTCTTGTTGCTTGCCTCCTACTGTTGTTTCAATTTTAATTAATCCACTTAAAAAACAAGCATCAGACACCAACTTGCTTCCTTTACCATGATCTATGTGTCTATCATCTATTGCATTGCACAACACAATTTCTGGTTTATATTTACGAAGCATCTTTATTATCTCTAATTGATGTTCTTTATCGTTTATAAAAAAACCATCTGCAAAACCTAAATTTTCTCGAACAGAAACGCCCATTATTTTGGCGGCATTATTTGCTTCAATCATTCTTAATTCTGCAGAACCTCGTGTTCCTAACTCACCGCGCGTTAAATCTACAATCCCTACTTTTTTGCCTAAAGAAACTTCTTTGGCTATGGTTGCGCCACATCCTAGTTCTATATCGTCTGGGTGCGCTCCAAAAGCTAGTATATCTAATTTCATTCTTTACAATTTAATTGTCTTATTATTTACGTTACTACTTTGTTACTTCAACCAAAGCTTGCATTATATCTTCAATTAAATCTTTTGGCTCTTCAATACCTACAGAAAACCGAATTAAGCCATCTTTTATTCCTCTTTCCAAACGTTCTTCCTTGCTTAATAAGGCATGTGTAGTTTGTACCGGACTAACCGTAGTACTCTCTAAACCCGCCAAACTCATAGAAGGTTTTATTAATTTTAAGGCATTTTGAAAATCCATTGCATGAATACCTTCCTTCAATTCAAAAGAAAGCATCGCACCAAAACCTTTCATCTGCTTTTTTGCTAATTGGTGTTGTGGATGACTTTTTAAACCAGGATAATATACCCGATCTATCTGTTTGTTGTTTTCTAAAAACACTGCCATTTCTTGCGCATTCTTAGTCTGCTCTTTTACACGCAGATTTAATGTTTTTAGACTTCTTTCTAGCAACCAAACCGTTTGATCGCTTAAATTTCCACCAAAATTAATTGCTGTTTTCCAAATTTGAGTAATGTGTTCTTTTGAGGCTGCAATAGCACCCGCAGAAATATCTGAATGCCCTCCCATATATTTTGTAGCAGAATGTAAAATAATATCAATTCCGAAATCTGCAGGATTCTGATTTATTGGAGAAGCAAAGGTATTATCTATCATTGTTAAAACACCATTGTCTTTTGCCAAGCTTGCAATTGCCTCTAAATCTGTAATTCCTAATAACGGATTTGAAGGAGTTTCTATATATAAAATCTTTGTGTTTTCTTTTATTAGCGATTTAAAATCGGCTGCGTTGTCAGACTCTGTAAACGAGTATTCAATTCCGTATTTTTCAAATTCTGAAACGATTAAATTAAAAGTTCCGCCATAAATTACTTGTTGTATAATTACATGATCGCCAGTCTTTAGAAAAGCAAACATTGCCCCAGAAATTGCTGCCATACCAGAGCTAAAAATTAAACCGTCTTCAGTATGTTCTAAAGCGGCAATTTTTTTACATAACATTTCTTGATTTGGTGTATTAAAATATCTTGGATACCGTTTTACATCTACGCCATCAAAAGCATATGAAGTAGACATATACATTGGCGAAACTGCGCCTTTAAACTGCGTGTCTTCTACTTCTCCTGTATGCACACAAATAGTATTTATTCCTAAATTTTTAGAATTTTTCATTAAATCTGTTTTACATCAGCTAATTTACTAAAACCAATTCTAAATTTCTATAAATTTTGAATATCTTCGCTATAATGATATCAGTGCTAATTATAGGGAACGGAAATGTAGCGACACATTTAGTAAAAGCTTTTTTAAAAGCTGATACTATAGCTGTTACACAAATAAATTCTAGACAATTAGAAAACATACCCAAAGCAACTATTACCATTCTAGCTGTCTCAGATGACGCTATTGCTGCCGTTTCTTTAAAAATTAAAAATACTTTAGTGGTGCATACTTCTGGTAGTTTTGCTATGAAAGATTTAAAGAACACCACTTCTAAAGGTGTTTTTTACATGTTACAAACCTTTTCTAAAGACAAAGAAGTAGATTTTTCTGTAGTTCCTTTTTGTTTAGAAGCAGAGCATACAGCAGATTATCTTTTACTTGAAAAAGTAGCAAGGGTGCTAGGTGTAAAAGTTTACCCTATAAATTCTGAACAAAGAAAAGCATTGCATGTTGCCGCTGTTTTTGTAAATAATTTTACAAATCATTTGTATAAAATAGGAAATGATATTTGTAAAGAACACCAAGTTCCTTTTGAAATTTTAGAGCCTTTAATTCAAGAAACTTCAGAAAAAATTAAAACCCTTTCACCAGAAAAAGCACAAACGGGTCCTGCAATTAGAAATGATGAAAAAACAATAAAAAATCATTTAGAATTGTTGCAGAAAGAACAACAAGAAATTTATAAACTTATAACACAATCTATTAAAAATGGAAATTAGTTACAAACAATTATTACCAAAAATTAACACTTTTATTTTTGATGTTGATGGTGTTTTAACCAACGGAATGTTAACCATAATGCCAGATGGCGAATTGGTAAGACACATGAATGTAAAGGATGGCTATGCAATGAAAAATGCATTAAACAAAGGGTATAGAGTTTGTATTATCTCTGGAGGCACTAATGAAGGTGTAAGAACTAGGCTTGCTGCTTTAGGAATTGAAGATATTTATTTAGGTGCACACAATAAAATAAAACAGTACCAAGCACTAATTGAAAAGTACAACTTACAGCCAGAAAACGTTTTATACATGGGAGATGATGTACCCGACTACCCAGTAATGAAAATTGTAGGTTTGGCTGCTTGCCCAAATGATGCGGTAAGAGAAATTCAGGCAGTTTCTAAATATATTTCTGATAAAAAAGGTGGTGAAGGTTGCGTGAGAGATGTTATTGAGCAGGTTTTACGCGTACAGCAGAAATGGGATGAAAATTTTGATGCAAGTTTATAAAACCTTAAAACTTACAGCCTTCTTTAAAATATTTAGTTTGCTATTTTATTAATAGCAAACTAAATATTTTAAGCTTATAGCTATTGTGTCAACTAACTATTTAGTAATTACTAATTCTTTTCCTCTAACATGGGTACAAAAGCAAAATCGCCCAACTCGTGTTTTTCAAATTCTTTAGCAGACTTTCTAATAAACAAGGTCATTATTTGTGTTTTATCGCCAACTGGTATTAACAGCTTTCCTCCTATTTTTAATTGTGCCAATAAAGGATTTGGCACAAATGGTGCACCAGCGGTTACAATAATTTTATCGAAAGGTGCTTCTTCTTTTAATCCCTTATAACCGTCTCCAAAAATGAATTTCTTAGGTTTATAACCAATCTTAGGCAAAAACAAAGAAGTTCTTTTAAACAATTCTTTTTGTCTTTCTATGGTATATACCACAGCCTTTAACTCTAATAAAACGGCAGTTTGATAACCAGAACCTGTACCAATTTCTAAAATTTTATCTCCAGCTTTAACTTCTAAAGTTTGCGATTGAAAAGCAACTGTATATGGTTGAGAAATAGTTTGCTCTGCAGCAATAGGAAAAGCTTTGTCTTGATAAGCATGTGCCTCAAAACTAGAGTCTATAAATAAATGTCGTGGAATTTGACGGATAGCATTGAGTACATTATTGTCTGTAATTCCTTTTGCGGCTAATATAGTAGCTAGCTGATTTCTAAGTCCTTGATGTTTTGAAGTATCTTTCAATTTTAACAGTTTTCTGGACTCTAAAAATAGTAATAATTCTAAATACATTCTTATAAAATTGTATCTTTGTTTTCATTAAAAATATCTGATATTTCTTCAGAGTATTCAAAAAAAATAATATAATAATATTCGAGGTACTTTAACTGCTAAAAACAGCAATTAGTAAAGCAGTTCTTCTCCTAATTTTTTAGGATTCCTTGAATGAAAAAAAATACATATATGTTAAAAGCAGGTGTTTTAGGTGCTGGTCATCTTGGTAAAATCCATTTACGTTTATTACAAGAATCTAAAAAATATGAATTGGTTGGTTTCTTTGACCCATTTACAGAGAATGCAGAAAAAGTAGCAAAAGAGTTTGGTTATAAATTATTTGATTCTATAGAAGAATTAATAGCTGCGGTTGAAGTTGTAGATATTGTAACCCCAACATTGTCTCATTTTGAATGCGCCAAAATGGCCATTGAAAAGGGCCGTCATATTTTTATAGAAAAGCCAATTACTAAAACTGTTTTAGAAGCAGAAGCTATTAAGACATTGGCTAGCCAGTTTCATGTGCAAGGGCAAGTTGGCCATGTAGAGCGTTTTAACCCGGCATTTACAGCGGCTAAAGATAAGATTGAAACTCCTATGTTTATAGAAACACATAGATTAGCTGAGTTTAACCCAAGAGGAACAGATGTTCCTGTAGTTTTAGATTTAATGATTCATGATATTGATATTATTTTATCTGTTGTAGATTCTAAAATAAAAAATGTGCACGCAAGTGGTATCTCTGTTATTTCTGAAACTCCGGATATTGCAAATGCAAGAATTGAATTTGAAAATGGCTGTGTTGCCAACTTAACAGCAAGCAGAATTTCTATGAAAAATATGCGTAAAACACGTTTTTTTCAGAAAGATGCTTATATTTCTGTAGACTTTTTAGAAAAGAAATCTGAAATTGTAAGAATGAAAGATGTTCCCAACAATCCTGATGAATTTGCAATGATTTTACAAAATGCAGAAGGTGTTAAAAAACAGATTTATTTCGACAATCCTGAGGTTGAAAATAACAATGCTATTTTAGATGAATTAGAATCTTTTGCAGATGCTATAAATAATGGTACAAAACCTGTAGTTTCTTTAAGACAGGGGGCAGATGCTTTAAGAGTTGCACAAATGATTATCGATTGTTTTTAATAAACTTATTAAAAAATAAGAATTAAATTATTAGAAGAAAAGTTAATAAATATGTGCGTTAGGGATTGAGCGGTTTGTTTGAGCTCTTTTTTAGAAATTTATAAAAATATTCTTTTGAAGGATAGAATAAAAATTATTTCTAAAACTAATAAGAGTGCACAAACCTAAAAAAAGCGAGTAGCGAAAGCCCTTTAAAACGCCCAAAAAATAAATATTTAAATAATTACTCATGATAAATATAGCTGTAATAGGTGCTGGTACAATGGGAAACGGAATTGCCCATACGTTTGCTCAATTTAATTATAAAGTACATTTAATAGATATTTCTCAGGAATCTTTAGATAAAGGAATTGCTACTATTTCTAAAAATTTAGATAGAATGGTTGCAAAAGAAAAAATATCTGAAGCTGATAAAACACAAACTTTAGCAAATATTACTACGTTTACTATTATTGCTGAAGGTGCTAAAAATGTTGATTTAGTGGTTGAAGCGGCTACAGAAAATACGGCTTTAAAATCTAAAATATTTAAAGAATTAGACGCTGTTTGTGCAGAAAAAACAATTTTAGCAACCAATACATCATCTATCTCGATAACTCAAATTGCAGCGGTTACCAACAGACCAGAAAAGGTAATTGGTATGCATTTTATGAATCCGGTGCCAATTATGAAATTGGTAGAAATTATTAGAGGGTATAACACTTCTGACTTGGTTATGCAAACCATTTTAGATTTGTCTAAAAAAATACAAAAGACCCCAGTAGCGGTAAACGACTACCCTGGCTTTGTAGCAAATAGAATTTTAATGCCAATGATTAACGAGTCTATTGAGACTTTATACAATGGTGTTGCTGGTGTTGCAGAAATTGATACCGTAATGAAGTTAGGTATGGCGCACCCAATGGGGCCTTTACAATTGGCAGATTTTATTGGTTTAGATGTTTGTTTGTCTATTTTAAATGTTTTACATGATGGCTTTAAAAACCCTAAATATGCTCCTTGCCCCTTGTTAGTTAACATGGTAATGGCCGGAAAACTGGGTGTAAAATCTGGTGAAGGTTTTTATGACTATTCTGCACATAGAAAAGCAGAGAAAGTAGCTAAAATGTTTTGTTAAAAGAATACTATGTATCTTAAGAAAAGTAACTACCTACTAAATAGAATTGTACTTTTAATTTTCTTTTTTGGTTGCACCAACTTTTTTGCACAAGAATTTAATAAGGGCATTCTAAAGATAAAAAAAATAGGTTTTTTATATAACAATGCAGCTGCTAACAATTTTATTTTTAAAGATAAAGACTTTACATACACCACAAACACATATAAATTACAAGCATTTTATAATTTAGGCTCTTGGAAGTCTTTAGACTTTGAATTAATTTTACAGCCACAAGTTCAAGTATTAAAACACCAATTGTACAATAGCTATTTTATTTTACCTTCAGAAGAAAATTATCAAGAAAAAAGAATTGAATTTACCACTCCAAAAACAATGCATCTCTATGCTTTTGAGTTGGGTTTTGTATTGAAAAAAGAACTTTTTAATAAACTAGAAATTTTAGCTACTATTGGCTTGGGTATTGCCGCTATAGATACCAGAACAGAGCGCTTAGCAAAGGGTTTTACTTTTATAGAAAATGCTTCTTTGGGTATGTCCTATAATTTAGTGCATAAAACAATGTTATACGTAGGCAGTAATATTGGCCATGTTTCTAACTTTAATACAAAAAAACCTAATAATGGGTATTCTTTTCTAGGTCTTGAAATTGGACTATCATATGCAATAGAATAAAAAAAGGAACTCAAATTGAGTTCCTTTTTTGCTATTTGTTAATGTTGTTAAAATTAATTAAGAATTAATTATTTGCCCAACCAAGAATTTAACATCCAAATTGTTTTTTCTTGTTCGGCAATAAAATCACTCATCATAGAGTTTGTTCCTTCATCATTTACTTTATCTGAAAGATTTAAGATCTCTCTTTCTATCTTTAACAATTCTGATAAAGAATTAACCACCAACTCTACTCCTTCTACATCATTTGAAATATCTTTACCTACGGGCACAGAAGCTTTGTCTATATACTCTGCAAATGTATGTAAGGGCTTTCCTTGTAACGTTAAAATACGTTCTGCTATATCATCTACCTTTACCTGAGAATCTGTGTAAAATTCTTCAAACTTTACATGCAATTCAAAGAAATTCTTTCCTTTAATATTCCAATGTAAGCCGCGTAAATTTTGATAATATATTTGAAAATTTGCTAATAATCCGTTTAGGTTATCTACTAAATTTGCACTTTCAATTTTGTCTAATCCTAATATTGATCTATTCATAAGTTTGTCTATTTTTGTACACTTCAAAATTAATAGAAATTTGTGATGTTAAACTATAATAATTATTGATAGTTTTAATATCTTTATCAAAAAATTTGATACTCATGACAATTACGCAATTAAAATATGTTTTATCGGTGGCAGAATACCAAAATTTTACGGTAGCTGCAGAACATAGCTTTGTTACTCAACCCACATTGAGTATGCAAATTCAGAAATTAGAAGATGAATTAGGAGTTAAGATTTTTAACAGATCTAAAAAGCCTATTGAATTAACTGAGGTGGGTATTAAAATTGTTGAACAAGCAAAGGTGATTGTAGATGAGAGTAATAGAATTTTAGATATTGTACACCAACAAAAAGGATATATTGGCGGTGAATTTAAACTAGGAATTATTCCTACTGTAATGCCTACTTTATTGCCAATGTTCTTGCAAAATTTTACTAAAAAATACCCAAAAGTAAAGTTAATTATTGAAGAATTGACTACTGAAGATATAATAAGAAAGTTAACAGATGGCCATATAGATGCTGCCATTGCTGCAACACCTTTAGAAAATGAAGCAATAAAAGAAAGACCTTTATATTATGAACCATTTGTGGGTTTAATTCCGCAAAACCATAGGCTTTTTAATAACAAGCAAATTACTGCAGAAGAGTTAGAGATAGAAGATATTTTATTATTAGAGGATGGCCACTGTTTTAAAGACAGCATTCTAAATCTTTGCAGAAATCATAAAATTGATAATAAAAAAGGGTTTCAATTAGAAAGCGGAAGTTTTGATACCTTAATTAAACTTTCTAAAGAAGGTTTAGGAATGACTTTACTGCCGTACTTGCATACTTTAGATTTAAATGATGTTGAAAAAACACATTTACGTGAGTTTACAAATCCGCCACCAGCAAGAGAAGTAAGTTTAATTTACCACAAATCTCAGTTAAAAATGCAATTAATTGAAGCTTTAAATAAAAGTATTGATGGCGTTGTGCGAGGTGCTATTTCTTTTTCTGATGTAAAAATAATTAGTCCGATTAAAAAATAAAAAGAAATGCCTCATAGGTTTAAAAATCTATGAGGCATTTACTAAATGATAATATATTTTTAAGCGTACATTTTTTCGCGTAATTCTTTAATTTTAGGATCTGATAAATAATCTTCAAAAGTGGTATATCTATCTATTGCTCCTTTTGGTGTTAATTCTATAATTCTATTAGCAACTGTTTGTGCAAACTCATGATCATGAGTAGACAACAAGATAGTTCCTTTAAAATTAATTAAGGCATTGTTTAAAGATTGTATAGATTCTAAATCTAAGTGATTTGTTGGTTCGTCTAAAATTAAAACATTTCCTCTTTTCATCATCATTCTAGACAACATACAACGTACTTTTTCTCCACCAGATAAGACATTACTTTTCTTTAATGCTTCTTCTCCAGAAAAAATCATTTTCCCTAAAAAACCACGAATAAAAACCTCTTCTCTTTCTTCTTCTGTTTGAGCATATTGCCTTAGCCAGTCTACTAAGTTTAAATTTCCGTCCTGAAAAAATGTTGAATTATCTAAAGGTAAATAGGATTGCGTTGTAGTAACTCCCCAAGAAAATTTACCAGCATCTGCTTTCTGATTTTCTGTAATAACATCATAAAAAGCACTAATTGCCCTAGAGTTCTTAGAAATAATTGCAATTTTATCTCCTTTATTTAAATTAATATGAACGTTGTCAAACAGTTTTTCATCTTCAAAGTGTTTAGACAATGCTTCTACATTTAAAATTTGATCTCCTGCCTCTCTATCTCTATCAAAAATAATTGCAGGATAACGCCTACTTGATGGCTTAATATCTTCCACATTTAACTTCTCAATCATTTTCTTACGAGATGTTGCTTGTTTAGACTTTGCAACATTGGCAGAAAAACGCCTGATAAAATCTTCTAATTCTTTCTTCTTATCTTCTGCTTTTTTATTTTGTTGCGCTCTTTGTTTTGCCGCCAATTGGCTAGATTCATACCAAAATGTATAATTACCAGAATAATGATTTATTTTACTAAAATCAATGTCAGAAATATGTGTACAAACGGCATCTAAAAAGTGTCTATCATGTGAAACCACAATTACAGTGTTTTCAAAATTTGCTAAGAAGTTTTCTAACCAAGAAATCGTTTCAAAATCTAAATCATTGGTTGGTTCATCCATTATTAACACATCAGGGTTTCCAAATAAAGCCTGCGCTATAAGTACACGTACCTTTTGTTTCCCATCTAAATCTTTCATTAAAGTGTAATGTAAATCTTCTTTAATTCCTAAATTAGATAACATCGCTGCCGCATTAGAATCTGCATTCCAACCATCCATTTCTTCAAAAACAATTTGCAACTCTCCTATTTTCTCTGCATTTTCATCTGTATAATCTGCATATAAGGCATCAATTTGTTTTTTAATTTTAAACAAATCTTTATTCCCCATTACAACAGTTTCTAAAACCGGAAACTCGTCAAACTCATAATGATCCTGCGTTAACACAGACATACGTTTTCCTTTATCTAGGTGTACTTGCCCAGAAGTAGGCTCCTGCACCCCTGATATAATCTTAAGAAAGGTAGATTTTCCTGATCCGTTTGCTCCAATAATACCGTAACAATTTCCATGAAGAAATTTTGTATTTACTTCATCAAACAAAATACGTTTACCAAATTGGACAGATAGGTTAGAAACTGATAACATAAATAAGCTTTTTAAATTTGTGCAAAAGTACAAATTACATTCTTCTTTTCAACCTATAAACCCAATACTTTTGGAAGTTCTTGTTATATATTTGGCATACTGTTTAAGAGTATTTTAACAGTGAATTAACAAAGTTACCTGTTTCTAATTTCTACATTTGTATCATACCCTGGCTCATCTTATTATGACAAAAAATATTATCTATTATATCTCTTTTTCGTTTTTACTGCTGGTTGCATTAAGTTGCAGCACAGATAAAGAAAACGCTAAAACTTTTTTTGGAGGTAAAATAATTAATCCAAAAACTAAGTTTATTATTTTGTACGCAAAAGATAAAATAATTGATACTCTTTTGTTAGATGATAAAAATAAATTTTTAGGTACTTATGACAACTTAGAAGAAGGCTTGTATTATTTTGAACATGGCAATGAAAATCAATATATTTATTTAGAACCAAAAGACAGTTTAATGTTGCGCATAAATACTTGGGATTTTGATGAATCTCTTGTTTTTGCTGGTAAAGGTGCAGAAAGAAATAATATTTTAATTGATATTTTCTTAGAAGGCGAGAATGAAAGAAAACTTTTTTACCAATTGAATGGTCTTGAACCAATAGCCTATAAAACTAAAATTGATTCTATACTTAATTTGAAATTAGACACCTATACTGATTATATAGAAACACACCCAAACGAAACGGCAAGCTATTTTAAGATTTTAAAAATAGCCTTAACTTTTCCTATTTACTCGAGGGTAGAAAGGTATCCTATAAACCACATTTACACAACTAGAAAAGAAGGCTCCCCTAAAATGAGTCCCTCCTTTTATTCTTACAGAGATAATTTAGATTATAATAACAACGATTTAATGTATTATACACCTTATGCAAGGTATATTACAAATTATTTATATAACGTTACGTATGCCTTGGGCCACCAACTTATAAAAGACGAATTCTCATCTGACTTTACCGTAGATCTGTTAAAAACTATAAATAATAAAATAAATGGAATTGATTCTAAAAATGCTTTCTTAAAAAGAACTGTTTTAGATCATTTTTATAGAAAATCTAGTTGTAATGTTAATAAAAATACATTTGATACCTTTTTTACCTTATCTACAAATGAAGAGCATAAAGATTTAATAAAAAAACTTTTAGACGATAATAAAATAATTAAAAAAGGAGAGAAGATACAAGGGTTTAAAATTTCAGATTTCACAAATTACCCAATTAAAATTGAAAAATTTGCGTTCAATAAAAATTCAGTTTTACTATTTTGGAATAAGGATTATATTTCTAAATCTTTCATTAGTGCGAGAGTTCCCTTATTACAAAAAAAATATCCGAAATTAAATTTTGCTATTATAGAAATTGACGGGAATAGCAATAATAGAATTAAAAATATAGATATTAAAAATCAATATTTTATCGATTCTAAAATGCTAGAAAATAATTTCTTAAAAAGTAAAATGAACCGTACAATTCTTGTAAATAAAAACGGTTTCGTAGAAAACGGTTATGCTGCTATTTCATCAGGAAATATCTACAAGCAGCTCAACGATTTAAGTAAAATAAATTAAATAGCCTAAAGGTTGTTATATCGTGAATTTCCACTACCTTTGCACGCATTTTAATTTTGAGGAAACTCAATAGAAAATCAAGTCCAAATATATAATTGGGTTTACAGGTAGGCGTTCTGTGAATCTACAAAAACACAGTAATGTCAACATTTTTAGAATTAGGTTTAAAAGAACCTATCAACAAAGCATTAACAGATTTAGGTTATGAAAAACCAACTGTTATACAAGAAAAAGCAATTCCTCAAATTATTTCATCTACAGACGATTTAAAAGCATTTGCACAAACTGGAACAGGTAAAACAGCTGCATTTAGTTTGCCAATTTTAGAACTTTTAGATGATAATAGTGGTAATGTACAAGCTATTATTTTATCTCCAACAAGAGAACTTGCAGTTCAAATTGGTAATAATATTAAAGACTTTTGTAAATACTTACCAAACGTTAAAGTAACTACAGTTTATGGTGGTTCTAGTATGGAAGATCAAATTAGATCTTTAAAAAGAGGATCTCAAATTGTAGTAGGTACTCCTGGTAGAACAGTAGATTTAATTAAAAGAAGAGCTTTAAAATTAGGTAACGTTAAATGGTTGGTCTTAGATGAGGCTGATGAAATGTTAAATATGGGTTTTAAAGACGAATTAGATAAAGTCTTAGAAGCAACACCAGAAACAAAACAAACTTTATTATTTTCTGCAACCTTCCCTAGAGAAGTTGAAGCAATTGCTAGAAACTACATGACTAAACCAGTTGAAATTACTTCTGGTGAAAAGAATGCAGGTTCAGAAAATGTAAGCCATGAATTTTATTCAGTTACAGAAAGAACACGTTACCCAGCTTTAAAAAGAATTGCAGATTTAAACCCTGATATTTATGCAATTATATTTTGTAGAACTCGTAGAGAAACACAAGAAGTTGCAGACAACCTAATTAGAGATGGTTATAGTGCAGATTCATTGCATGGAGATTTATCTCAAGGGCAAAGAGATTCTGTAATGGGAAAATTCAGAAAAAAGACAATTAAAATACTAGTAGCTACAGATGTTGCTGCTCGTGGATTAGATGTTACAGAATTAACGCATGTTTTAAACCATAAATTACCAGATCAAATAGAAAACTATACTCACAGAAGTGGTAGAACTGGTAGAGCTGGAAATAAAGGTATTTCTATTGTTTTAGTAAACGGTAAAGAAAAAGGAAAATTAAGACAGATAGAAAGAATCATTAAAAAGAAGTTTGTTGAAGGTAAAGTTCCTTCTGGTAAAGAAATTGTACAAAATCAATTAATGAATTTAATTGATAAGGTTCAAAGTACGGAAGTAAATGAATCTGAAATGGAAGAATTCTTACCAAGTATTTACGAAAAATTAGAATCTTTAGATAGAGAAGAATTAATTAAGAAGTTTGTTTCTTTAGAATTTAATACAATGTTAAAGTATTATGAAAACTCTAAAGATTTAAATGATTTATCTTCAAAAGATAACTCTAGAGCAAGAACAGAAAACGAAAACATGACTCGTTTCTTTATTAATATTGGTAGAAAAGATAATTTAAACCCTGGAACATTAATAGGTTTAATTAACGACCAAAATATTGGCGATAAAGTAGAAATTGGTTCTATAGATATTTTAGATACTTTCTCTTTCTTTGAAATTGATAAGAACTTTGAAGATAAAACATTAGAAGCATTTGCTGCCAACCAACCAGATTTTGAAGGGCGCTCAGTAAACATAGAGATTACTAAGAAAGAACGTTCTGGTGGCGGAAGAAGAGGCGGAAGAAAACCTTTTGGAGGCAAGAAAGAAGGTGGTGGTTTTGGAAGACGTAGAGAAGGTTCATCTTCATCTTCATCTAGAAGAAGTGATTCTGGAAGCAGTAGAGGATCTTCTGATAGACGATCATCTGACAGACCAGACAGAAGTTCTGGAGGAGATAGAAAGTCTTCTGGTGGATTTGGAAGAAAACGCAAAGAGAGTTAAAAAAAATATAATAAAATATAAAACCTCATAAACATTTTAGTTTATGAGGTTTTTTTTGTGCTTTATCTATATAAATAAAATACTACAAAAGAATAAAAATGGCTATAAAAATAAAAACAATAATTTGAGACCACTTTAAATACACACCTATTTTATTATTGTTCTTTATTGTTCTAGAAATTAAGCCTGCAAGTATGGCTATTAAAGAAAAAATAAAAAAAGAGACCACCATAAAAATAAACCCTAAAATATAAAATTGAGTTACTGTATTAAGGGATTCACTAAATAAAAAGCCTGGAAAAAATGCTAGAAAAAATATAGAAACTTTCGGATTTAAAACATTCATTATAAATCCTTGTTTAAACAACTCTATTAAACTTTTCTTAGCTGTACTCTCTTTAGAAACAATAATACTAGCATCTGTTTTGTATACTTTGTAAGCCAAATATAAAAGATAAACTGTACCAAATATTTTAATTCCTAAATACAAACCTTCAGAAGCCTTTATAACTGCAGAAACACCAAAAGCTAATAAGGTTGTATGCACTAAACAACCAGAAATTAAACCTAAAACAGTGGCTAAACCATATTTTCTGCCATTCACAATACTTTGTGTTAAAACAAAAATATTATCTGGTCCTGGTGAAATTGCTAAGATAGCAGTTGCAAATGCAAAAGATAAAAGTACTTCTATCATCAAAGTAAAAATACATCTTTTTACTATTTATCTAAAAATATAGTGCTTAAAATATAATTTATTTTTGTGTATTTAAGTTTTTGATATTCAATAATAAACTTTTAATAAAATGAATAAAATAGTAATAAAAACTGTTTACTCTAAATTGTAAAAAATTAAACAAAACAAAGTAAAGACCTATCAAATAACATATCTTTGTAGTCCTATCTAATTAAGATAAAACAAACGAATATAGAATTAAAAAAAATATCTAATTCTAAGATTTTGTCTAATTTTATATAAATTAAAGTGAAAGAAATTCAAGATTATTATTGGACTTCTGCACAAATCTAATAGTATTTTTTTTGAGTTTTAAAATAAATAAATGGGTTTTATAATTATTTTTTTGACATTTTGGGGAATGGAGTTTATGGCATGGTTTACTCATAAATTTGTAATGCATGGTTTTTTATGGAATTTACATGAAGACCACCACATACCAGACAGAAAGAGTTTTTTTGAAAAGAATGATGTTTTTTTCCTGATATATGCAATTCCTTCTTGGCTTTGTATCATGTTAGGCTCTATGTTTTCTTTTTGGTCTTTAATGTATATAGGTTTTGGTATCTTAGCATACGGTATTGCATACTTTTTAGTTCACGAAGTATTTATTCACCAACGCTTTAAATGGTTTAGAAAAAGTGATGCAGTATATTTAAAAGCCATTCGTAGAGCGCACAAAATACATCATAAGCACATAAATAAAGAAGAAGGAGAGTGTTTTGGAATGCTTGTAGTTCCTTGGAAATATATAAAGGAAGAACTTAAAAAGGTAAAAGGTTAACTCATTTTTTAAATGGATTTAATTATAAAAAAATTAGAAATAACCAAGATATATAATATTTAAAAAAGTTGTGAAAAAAGCCGTAATTATTGGTTCTGGCATTGCTGGTATCGCCTCTGCAATTAGGTTACAAAACAAAGGATATGCCGTTAAAGTACTAGAAAAAAATACTTACCCAGGAGGAAAACTAACACAATTACAGGGAAAAGGTTTTAGATTTGATGCCGGGCCTTCCCTATTTACAATGCCTAATTTAGTTGCAGAACTTTTTGAAATTTCTGGTAAAAATCCTACAGATTACTTCAACTATGATCAACTAGACATTCTATGCAACTACTTCTATGAGGATGGAACAAAAATTTCAGCCAATTCAGATATAAATACTTTTGCACATGAAATGAGTCAGAAAACAACTGATTCTGCAGAAAGTATAAAGAAACACTTAAAAAAAAGTGCATTTATTTATAACGCTACTGAAGAACAATTTTTAAACAAATCTTTACATAAAATTGGTTCTTTCTTTTCTTTATCAACCTTAACATCTATATTCAAACTTCCTTTTTTGCAGATTTTTAGCTCTATGAACGAGGTAAATGAAAAAGCATTTAAAGACTCTAAAACAATTAGATTATTTAATAGATATGCTACTTATAACGGTTCTAGCCCTTATAAAGCACCAGGTATTTTAAATATAATTCCTCATCTAGAATTTGGCTTGGGTGCCTATTTGCCAAAAGGAGGCATGCATGAAATTACAAATAGCCTAGTAAAATTAGCAAAAGAAATTGGAGTAGAATTTTATTTTAATGAAGAAGTTACAGCTATTAAAACAGCCAATAATATTGCAAAAAGCGTACAAACAAAATCTTTTAATTACCACGCAGATATTGTTATTTGCAACGCAGACATCCATACAGTATACGAAAAGTTAATACCATCGGCAAAGAAATTAAAAAAAGTAGATGCCCAAGAACGGTCTAGTTCTGCACTTATATTTTATTGGGGAATAGGTGCTGAATTTCCAGAATTAGACGTGCATAATATTTTATTTACTGAAGATTATAAAAAGGAATTTAAACACCTCTTTCACTCTAAGACTATCTGTGAAGACCCAACCATTTACATTAATATCACTAGTAAACATATTAAGAAAGATGCACCTAAGGGCAAAGAAAATTGGTTTGTAATGATTAACGTACCCTCTGTTTATGGCCAAGATTGGGATAAAATGATTATTAAAGCAAGGCAAAGTATTTTAGCAAAAATAGCGCGAACTTTAGGTACAAATATAGAAAACCTTATAGAATTCGAAGAACAATTAAACCCACAGCTCATACAAGACAAAACAAATTCTTATAAAGGTTCTTTGTACGGAACCTCAAGTAACAATAAGTTTTCAGCATTTCTAAGACATAAAAATTTCTCTTCAGAATATAAAAATCTTTTTTTCTGCGGTGGTAGTGTGCATCCTGGCGGTGGCATTCCTTTGGCACTCTCTTCAGTAAAAATTATAGATAAATTAATTAAATAATGAAAAATAACCCCTCAGAAAATCGGTATATTACCCTACTAATTTTATTCTATTTTTTTGGATTATTAGGAATGTGCTTGCCTGCATATAGCGCTTTTTTTTTACCACTTACACCTCTTAATTTATTTCTTACCATGTTTGTTTTTTATAAAGTAAACAACAATTTTAGTAAACGCTTTTTACTACTTTCTTTACTAATATTTTTATTTGGTTTTTCTGTGGAAGGAATTGGAGTAGCCACTGGTGTTTTATTTGGAAATTATTCTTATGGAAGTGCTTTTGGCTTTAAAATTTTTGAAACACCCGTAATGATTGGTATAAACTGGTTATTTCTTTCACTTAGCACGTATGGTATTGTGCAATACTTTACAAAAAAAAGTGTTTGGCTTATACTATTACCTGCGTTATTAATGACATCTTTAGATTTTCTTGTAGAACCTGTTGCTATGAAATTAGGATTTTGGTCTTGGGAGAATGATATTATCCCTTTACAAAATTATGTAATGTGGTTTTTAACAAGTTTAATTATTCATGGCATAATTAACTTATTCAATCCAAAAATAAACCCTAAAATTAGCTTCATTATTATTGGAATACAAGTATTATTCTTTGGTGTTTTAAATGTAGTGCTATAATAAACCAAAGAGAATAAATTAATACACTTATTGGGTGTACTAAAAGAAAACTACCTATTTATTTGTTTAAGAAGTGCCTTATTAATCTTCTTAATTAAACCTGGTCCCTCATAAATAAAGCCTGTGTAAATTTGAACTAAATCTGCACCCGCCGCTATTTTCTCTAATGCATCTTCTGCTGAGTGAATTCCTCCTACTCCAATAATTGGAAAAGATTTATTAGAAGTATCTGCTAGATATTTAATTACCTGTGTACTTTGATTTTTTATGGGTTGCCCACTAACGCCACCATTTCCTATTTCTTTTAAACGCTCTACAGAAACCTTTAAATTATCTCTTTTGGTAGAAGTGTTTGAAGCTATTACGCCGTCAATTTTTGTTTCTGCAACTAGTTCTATAATTTCGTCTAATTGTTGATTATTTAAATCTGGAGCAATCTTTAATAAAATAGGCTTGTTAACTGTAAATAACTCATTCTGTTTCTGACAGGCTGTAATTAGTTCTAACAAATAAGCTTTATCATTTAATTTTGCATGACTTCCTACATTAGGGCAGCTTACGTTTAACACAAAATAGTCTACAAACGGATGTAACTCTTTAAAAACTTCTAAATAATCTTGAGTATAATCTTCTGATTTGGTATTTGTATTTTTACCAATATTACCTCCAATAATTACTTTATGCTTATTCTTTTTAAGGTTTTTAATAGCTGCTTCAACTCCATCATTATTAAAACCCATTCGGTTAATAATACCCGCATCATCTTTTAAACGAAACAATCTTTTTTTCGGATTTCCAACTTGTCCTTTTGGTGTAACCGTCCCTATTTCTATAAAACCAAAACCAAAATCTGCCAATTCATTATAAAGTACAGCATTCTTGTCAAAACCAGCAGCCAAGCCAACCGGATTTTTAAAATTTATTCCAAATAGATTTCGTTCTAATTTTTTATCAGATACTAGATATAAGCTTCTAAAAATTGAAGCAACCAGTGGAACTTTTGATAGGACCCTAATCAAAGAAAAAGTAAAATAATGCACTTTCTCTGGGTCAAATAAAAATAAAATTGGTCTTATAGTTAGTTTGTACATTTACAATGATTGTTCTTTTAGTTATGCCTCAGCTACTTTATAACTTTTGTGTTTTTCTATGTCTTTTCTACCTTAAAACAGCTTCTAAATTCTTTTCAAATGTTTGCTGTAACTTTTCCATTATTTTCTCAATTTGCTTGTCTGCTAATGTTTTAGTTTCATCCTGAATTAAAAAACTAATAGCGTAAGACTTTTTACCTTCTGGTAATTTATCCCCTTGGTACACATCAAATAAATCTACCTCTTTTAATAATTTTTTCTCTGATTGAAAAGCCAAGTTATAAATTTCTTTAAATTCAATTTTAGCGTCTAACAACAAAGCCAAATCTCTTTTAACTGCCGGGAATTTTGGCAAGTCTGCTACTTTTATATTTTTATTACCTGTTATTTTTAAAATAGTATCCCAATTAAAATCTGCAAATAAAACCTCTTGTTTAATTCCAAATTCTTTGAGCAAACTTCTTTTTAAAACCCCAAACTCTACTAACTTCATTTTCCCTAAACTTAAGGCAACTCCTTCAGAAAAAATATCTTGTTTTGTTGGTGTTGTTTTCACCGCATCAACACCTAACCTGCCTAATATATTTTTAATAATTCCTTTTAAATAAAAGAAATCAACATTTTTAGATTCAGTATTCCAACTCTCACCTGCTTTATTACCGGTTACAAATAAAGTAAGATGTTTATCTTCTTGGTATTTTTCATTGTACTTATGATAGGTCTTACCGAACTCATAAAACTTTAATGAATTATTTTTTCTATTAATATTATAAGAAACAGATTCTAAACCACTAAATAATAAAGATTGGCGCATAACTCTTAAATCGTTACTTAACGGATTTAACATCTCTACGTTTGCTTCTTCATTTATGTTTTCTGATAAAGCGGCATACTCTGGTTTTGTTAAAGAGTTTGCCATGGTTTCATTAAAACCTAAAGCTGTTAATTGATTGGCAACAATGTTTTCTACTTTTGTTTCCTTATTAGAATCAAATGAAATTGATGTATTCAGTTTGTGAGAAAACTCTATATTATTATAGCCATAAACCCTTAAAATTTCTTCTATAATATCTGCTTCACGCTGCACATCTGTTCTGTAAGAAGGTATGGTTAATCCTAATCCTCCTTCAGTTTCACTATTAATTTTAATTTCTAATGAAGCTAAAATTTTCTTAATAGTTTCTTTCGGAATTTCTTGTCCTATTAAACGGTATGCATTTTCATAAGAAAGAAAAACTTGATAATCCTCAATTTTCTCTGGATAAAAATCTGAAATATCAGATCCCATTTTTCCACCAGCATACTCTTCTATTAATAAGGCTGCTCTTTTTAAAGCATACTTGGTTAAATTAATATCAATTCCTCTTTCAAAACGAAAAGAAGCATCGGTATTTAAAGCATGTCTTTTTGCTGTTTTTCTAACAGCAACAGGATTAAAATATGCACTTTCTAAAAATATTGATGTAGTGTAAGATGTAACACCAGATTCACTTCCTCCAAAAACTCCTGCAATACAAAGTGGTTCAGAATTTGCATCACAAATCATAATATCTTCAGATGACAATTCTCTTTGTATGCCGTCTAATGTTGTAAACTTTGTGCCTTCTTTTAAGGTTTTTACAAGAATTTTATTTCCTTTAACCTTTTGGGCATCAAAGGAATGTAATGGCTGTCCCAATTCATGTAATACATAATTTGTAATATCTACAATATTATTTTTAGGCGTTAAACCGATAGCCTTAAGTCTATTTTGAATCCATTCTGGTGAATCTTTTACAGTTACATCTGTAATTGAAATTCCGCAATATCTTGGTGCTTGTTCTTTGTCATCTACTTCAACATCAAAACGTAAGGTTCTTTCATCTACATGAAAATCGCTTACAGACGGAGAAATTAATTCTAAATTTATGTCTTGCTGCATTAAGCCTGCACGCAAATCTCTAGCAACACCAAAATGACTCATTGCATCTGATCTATTAGGCGTTAGACCAATTTCGAAAATTTCATCTATTTCAATATCAAAAACTTCTGCCGCAGTCGCCCCTATTTTTGTTGTTTCATCAAGAACCATAATGCCATCATGGCCAGAACCTAAACCTAATTCATCTTCGGCACAAATCATTCCATGACTTTCTTCCCCTCTAATTTTTCCTTTTTTTATTTTAAAACCTTCTCCCTTGTCGTCATATAAAGTGGTACCAATAGTTGCAACGGGCACTTTTTGGCCAGCAGCTACATTTGGTGCACCACAAACAATTTGAACCGGAACTCCTGTGCCTAAATCTACTGTGGTCACTTTTAATCTGTCTGCATTAGGATGCTGCACACATGTTAAAACTTTACCTACAACAATACCGTTTAAACTTCCCTTAATAGATTCTCTGGTTTCTATACCTTCAACTTCTAAACCTAAATCAGTTAATAGCTCTCCTGTCTTTGTAGCTTCCCAATCTATTTGTAAAAATTGTTTAAGCCAATTGTATGATATTTTCATAATCTTTTTTAGTCCGATTTCAAACGCGAATTTAACCAATTTTTTGCTTATTAAATAGACAAATCACTAAGAATTAAACCTTTTAAGGTTATAAATAATCCTTTAAAATTATATTGAAAAAGCTTTATTTTAAAGCAACAAAACTAATACCAACAGCCATTTGATAAATCATTCTAAATTTAGTAAAAATAGAGTACGTATTTTTTATGAAAAGTAACTTATAAATTAAATACCTTTGCAACAAAGAATACAAGAAATGTTTAAAAAAATTCCTAATTATATTAAATATATTTTCACGAATGTATTTATCTTATTTGTCTTTATTTTTATTTTTAGAATTATTTTCTTTACTTCTTTTGCACAATTAGAAAATGTCTCTTCTGCAGAATTAAAAACAGCATTCTGGTTAGGCTTAAGGTTTGATTTAAAATTAGCTATTCTTAGTTTTTTTCCTTTAAGTATATTTGTTTTAATAACTAATTATAGTTTTTTTAAGTATCATATATATCAAAAAATTGCAACTATTTACAGCCTTATTATTTACTTAATTTTAACATTGTTTTTCTTATTTGATTTTGGCTATTATGATTATTTAAGCATCCGACTAGACGCTTCTTCACTTCGTTTTTTAAGTAACCTTAAAATATCTGGGCAAGTTTTATTAGAAAGCTACCCTGTTTATAAAGGTTTATTAGGTGTGCTTCTGTTATGTTACATTATTTTTAAAATAGCTAAACAAATTTATTTATACTTTAATAATCAGAAAACATTTATTTCTAATAAAATTAAATCATTTTATTTTATTACAACTTTCTTATTGCTTTCTTTTGGTATCTATAGCAGTATCGTTCACTATCCTTTGCGTTGGTCTGAAGCTTTTTTTTCTAAGAATAATGCTGTCAATCAATTTACATTAAACCCTGTACTTTACTTTTTTGATAGCTTTGCGTATAGAAGTGAAGGTGTTAATATGGATGAATTTAAAAAATACTATCCTGTTATTGCAGATCATTTAGGCTTACCAAAAGATAGAGTATCATTTGAAAGGAAAGTTACTTTTGACACAAAATATACTAAAAAACCGAATGTTGTAATTGTAATGATGGAGTCTGTTGGTGTAAAACCAATGAGTTTCTATGGAAATGCGATACAAAGTACACCCATATTAGATTCTCTAATAATAAAAAGTGTAAGTTTTCCTAATTTTTACGTTCATAAATCTGGAACAGCCGCAAGCGTTTTTGCAAGTGTTACAGGTCTGCCAGATATTGAAAGCGTAAGAACTGCCTCTAGAAACCCATTATTGCAAGACCAACGTATACTTTTTGACCAGTTTACAGAATATGAAAAATTATACTTTTTAGGCGGAAGTGCCAATTGGGCAAATATTAGGAGTATTTTTCAATCGAATATAAAAGGGTTAAAAATATTTGAAGAGGGAAGTTATGAAACTGAAAAAAGAGCAGACGTTTGGGGTATTGATGATTACGAACTTTTTAAAGAAACAAATAAAGAATTAGAGAAATTAGCAAAGCAAAACAAACCATTTGTGGCTTATATTCAAACAGCATCTAACCACATGCCTTTTACAGTACCCAATAAAAAAGAAAGTTATAAACCTCTAAAAGATTCTGAAATTTCTAAACAATTATTAGCAAAAAGTGGCTTTAAATCTGTGGCACAGCTAAATGCTTTGCGATATTTAGATTTTAATATTGGTAGGTTTCTAAAGAGAACAAAAGAATCTGGGTATTATGAGAACACAATTTTTGTGTTCTTTGGAGATCATAATACTGCAATGACAAGAACGGCATTATATGAAAAAGAACACGATTTAAATATTCAATTACAGCATGTTCCTTTTTTAATTCATGCCCCAAAATTTATTAAACCAACAATAATTAAAAAAAACGGAAAACTAATTGATCTTTTTCCAACGGTTATAAGTTTGGCTAAAATAAATCACAACAATTATACACTAGGGAATAACTTATTAGATACTGCATACACAAAAACAGCTTCTTTTGTATATTTAAGTATTAAAGGAGAACCAGCGGTAGGCCTCTTAAAAGATAGCTTATATTACTCTAAAACTAGAGTTACAAAAACCCGTGGTTTGTATAATCTAAATAAGAAGGGTTTGACAGATTTACAAGAGCAATACCCAAAACAGTTAAAAGAAATGGATAGTTTGCTAGAAGCTTATTATACTGCTACCAAGTATTTGTATTTTAATAACAAAAAATTATCTAAATAACTTTTTATCTACCTGCTTATAAAGCATATAATACAAATTAGCAAAAAGAGTTCCTATAATAATTCCTACAGAAATATCTATTGGAAAATGAACCCCTAAATATACTCTGCTGTAAGAAAAAACTAAAGGAAATAATAAAATTATATAAATATACTTATATTTTTCTCTTAATAAAAGCACTGTAAAGACAGAGAAAAATGTAGATGTTGTTGCATGGCCAGACATAAAACTAAAACTTTGTGGTTTTATGAAAGTTCTTAATAAATGTTTAATTTCTGGATCATTATTTGGTCTTAATCTTTCTACGGAATTCTTAATAAGGTTGGTAAATTGATCTGAAAAAGCCACCAATAAAATCATACACAGTATTACCAAACCACCACGTTTCCAACCAAATGATTTTAGAACTAAAAAAATGATAAAAATAAATAATGGCGCCCAGTTTAATTGGTGTGTAATTCCCAACCAAAGCGTATCCCATTGCTCATTTCCTAAATTGTTTAGAAAAATAAGTAATTCTTTGTCTTTCTGAATAATGTCTAACAATTATTTGCTAATTTTTAAAATTTCTACCTCAAACATTAAGTCTGATTTTGCTGGAAAAGGTCCGAATGTTTTATTTCCAAAACCAATAGCATACGGAATAAAAAATCGGGATTTATCACCTACTCTCATAGATAGAATTCCTTCTCTTAAACCACTAATCATTGGCTTTTGTTTATCATTTAAATCAAAAATAATTGGTTTACCTAGGTCGTCAGAAGATTGCATCCGTTTACCATCTGCAATATACAACGTGTAATTTGCAGTTACTTTTTTTGAAGCATTTACTTTTTTCCCATTGGTCTCTTTCAATTTTAAAATACGCAGACCAGTACCTGTTTTTTTAGCCTTTATCTCTTGCTTTTCTATTAAAAAAGCTTTCTTTTTTGCTAAATAAATGGCATACCTTTCTTCTTCAATTTTATTTTCTTCTTTTACTTTATCTTCTTGAGACTTCGCAAAGGCAGCTGCCTCTAAATCAAAAATTTCTGAAGCATTAAAGTCTTTCGCTTTCGCCCCTCTTCTAATAATTTTTATAGTAATTATTGTATCTTTTTGTAAAATACTATTTACTACTGCCATTCTTTTTATTTCAATAGCGTTTTTTAGAGATAAAGTATCTCTATGTTCTTTTTGTAATTCTTTTAACTCTAATGAATTTATAACAGCCCTTCCAAAAACACTGTGCTTGCCATCTAAATGTGGTATTGCTCTGTGTGTTATAAAAAACTGGCTACTATTTGTTTTAGGACCACCGTTTGCCATAGAAAGAACACCTTGGTCATCATGTTTGTAAATTACCTCTCCGTTTTTATTTCTTGGAAATTCATCACCAAAAAGATATCCTGCACTTTTTATTCCTTCTGTTGTAAAACCACCAGCTTGAATCACAAAATTTGGCATTACTCTATGAAAAATAATACCATCATAAAAATTTTCACCTTTTAAAGAATCTGATAGTTTACTGTTTGTACCCTCAACTAACGCAATAAAATTTGCAACAGTTTTGGGCACATCTTCAGCATATAACTTTAATAAAATATTTCCTTTATTTGTTTCAACTTCAGCATATATACCCGCTTCTAAGTCTTTATACTTCTCTGAAGTACATGAGATTATAAATAATAATGCTGTAAGGATAAAGAAAATTTTCTGCATATTTTTATTTTAGAACTTCTAACAATTCTATTTCAAATATTAATGTAGAAAAAGGCTTAATATTTTCACCTCTTTCTTGAGCACCATATGCCAATTCTTGAGGAATAAAGAACTTGTACTTTGCTCCTTCATTCATTAATTGTACACCTTCTGTCCAACCTTTAATTACTTGGTTTAAACCAAATGTAGCAGGTGTTCCTTTATCTACAGAACTGTCAAAAACATTACCTTCTATGTTTGTACCGTGGTAATGCACTTTTACTTTTGTTGCTGGTCCTGCTGGTTTTTCACCTGAACCTTCTTTTAAGATAATATACTGTATACCACTTTCTGTAGTTTGTACTCCTTTTTTAGATTTATTAGCTGCTAAAAAGTCTACTCCTGCTTTTTTATTTTCACCAAACTTAGCTTCTGCTGCTTTTGCTGCTGCTGCTTGTTTCTCTTCCATTTCAGCTTTTTGCTTCTTTTTAAAATAGTTACTTAAAACCTGCTGTAAATCTTTAGCACCAATTAATAAGTTGGTAGAATCTAATCCGTTTCTAATTCCTTGCGCTAAAATTGCTTTATTTACTTCACTAAAGTTTGATTTTAACTGACCACTCATACTTAAACCTACTGCATAACTTACAGAGTCTAATTCTGTCTCTAAAGTTTTTACGTCTTGTGCTTGGTTTCCGCAAGAAAACATAGTTGCTGTAATTGCTACTACTGCTAATTTTTTTACTAATTTCATCTTTGTTTAATTTATTTAATTTTTAATAATGTTACTTTACTTTTAATTGTTTTGTTTATTCCAATTTTATTTCCATCTCCAGAAATACCAAAAGCATTATAAGACGGAATGACAAATATAACAGTTTCTCCCACTTTCATCAACTTTATTCCTTTCTGAATTCCAGAAATAAAATCTTCTTTGTCTACTCTGTAATTTTTAATACCTAATTCTTCGCTGCTATATAAGATAGTATCGTTTAAATCTCTAATATCATATGACAATACTGCCGTATTACCTGCTTGTGGCGTTGCAGAATCTTCTATAATTTTATGAATGTAAGTATACCAAAATCCGTTTGGTGATGTTTCATAAGTTACAAGACTGTCTTTTTCTAAGTACGTGTAAATTTCTGTTTCTTCTAGCTTAAATAATTTTTTAGTGGCTGCTATGTTGTCTTGAAATATTGTAGTAGAAGGTTTTGGGTTTATTGGTCTTCTTGCTTGTGGCAAAGAACAACTTATAAAACAAAAAAATATTAAAATAATAAAGAGGTTAGACTTCATAAGATGTGTTTAATTCATTTTTATATGTTGGTAATAATTCTTTAAACGTTGTTATTACTTGCTCTAGAGAACCTCTAAACTTACCTCCTGCTGCGTTATCGTGTCCGCCACCATTAAAATGGTTTCTAGAAAACAGATTTACAGAAAAATTTCCTTTAGATCTTAAAGATATTTTAATAATTTGCTGCTCTTTATCTTCAATAAAAATAGCGGCAAAAATAATACCTTTTAAAGAAAGTGCGTAATTTACTACACCTTCTGTATCTCCTTTTTGAAAATCGAATTTTTTCTTCTCTGCTTCTGTAAGTGTAATAAATGCAGTTTTAAATTCTGGTAAAATTTGTAAATTACTAAGTGCCTGTCCTAATAATAATAACCTGCCGTAAGAGTTAGCATCGTACACATTGTTATGAATTTTATCATTCTGTGCACCTTTATCTATTAAATCTGCAATAATTCTATGCGTTTTACTGGTAGTAGATCTAAATCTAAAAGAACCAGTATCTGTCATAATTCCTGTGTATAAACAGGTAGCAATTGCTTCATCTATCAAATCTAAATCGTTATTCATTTCAATAAACTGATATACCATTTGACAAGTAGCACAAATATCAACATCTGAATACATGTATTTTACATCATCTGGCTGCTGATGATGGTCTATCATTACAAAATCATTTGGGTATCTTTCTAAGGTTTTTTGCATATCGAAACCAACCCTATGTAAGGCATTAAAATCTAAAAGAAAAATAATATCTGATGCAATTATAGCTTTTTGAGACTGGCTATTCTGCCAATCAAACCGATAGGTGTTTTCTGAACCTGGCAACCAATGTAAAAAATTTGGATACTCATTTGGCACTACAACAGTAGCCTTATGTCCTTTTTTTACTAAATAATGTTGCATGCCTAAAGTAGCACCCATAGCATCTCCATCTGGATTTCTATGCCCTACTAATACAATATTCTTTGGTTTACTAAGAAAGCTTTTTAATGCTTCAAATCCTTTTAAAATCATACAAGGCGAAGATACAATTTATTAACATTGTTCAAAATAAATTTTGAGTTACATTTGTACACGACTCTAACAATTTTACTTTGAAAAATTTTTTAAAAACCTCCTTTTTTATAATACCATTTATCTTAATTTCTTGTGCAACACTTCAAAAGCAAGAATCTGAAGAAAAAAACGACTTTACCATTGCTTTTGGTTCTTGCAATAAACAAAGTATGGATAATATTTTATGGAAAGAAATCAAAAAAAATAACCCAAATTTATGGATTTGGGGAGGTGATAATATTTATGCGGATACCCATGACATGAATAAATTAAAAAATGATTATGATGTTTTAAAAAACCAAAAAGGATACTTAAGTCTCATAAATAAAATTCCTGTAATGGCAACTTGGGATGATCATGATTATGGTAAAAATGACAGTGGTGTTGAGTCTCCTGTAAAAAAGGAAGCACAAAAAGTTTTCTTAGATTTTTTTAATGTTGATGCAAAGAGTCTAAGAAGAAAACAAGAAGGCATTTACCATTCAAAAATATTTAAAACGACAGAAGGAAATATAAAAGTAATAATTTTAGATACAAGATATTTTAGAACTGCATTGACAAAGTCTACAAAAAATAGTAAAAGATTTATGCCAAATACATATGGTAATGGCACAGTTTTAGGAGCAACCCAATGGCAATGGCTAACAGGAGAATTAAAGAATTCTAAAGCAGACTTTAATATTATTGTTAGCAGCATACAAGTTTTAGCAGCTGAACATGGTTTTGAAACTTGGGGTAATTTTCCGCATGAAGTAGAAAAATTAAAGAAAACTATTTTAAAAAGTAATGCCAAAGGTGTCTTATTACTTTCTGGAGATAGACATATTTCTGAGTTCTCAAAAACAACAGTAGCAAACCTTTCTTACCCTTTAATAGACTTTACCTCTAGCGGCCTTACACATGCATATAACGGTTTTACCTCTGAAACAAACAAGTATAGAATACAAAATGTAGTTTCTAGCATTAGTTTTGGGGTCTTAAAATTTGATTTTAAAACCCATAAAATAACAATGCAGATGAGAGGAAAAAACAACAAATTACTTCAAGAATTATTTCAAGTATATCCTTAACCCTTTATTGGTAAAAAAAATGTAATTTTGCCAAAAATTTAAAAAACACAATGGCAACAAATAGAACATTTACCATGCTTAAACCAGATGCTGTAGAAAACGGACACACTGGTGCAATATTAGACAAAATTAATGCTGCAGGATTTAGAATTGTAGCTTTAAAGAAAACACAAATGACAACTGCAGATGCTGAAGCTTTTTACGCTGTGCATAATGAACGTCCGTTTTTTGGTGAATTAGTAGCATTCATGACAAGAGGACCTGTTGTAGCTGCAATTTTAGAAAAAGACAACGCTGTAGACGATTTTAGAACCTTAATAGGTGCAACAAACCCAGCAGATGCTGCAGAAGGTACTATTAGAAAATTATACGCAACTTCTATGGGAGAAAATGCTGTACATGGTTCTGATTCTGATGAAAATGCACAAATTGAAGGAAATTTTCACTTTTCTGGAAGAGAGCAGTTTTAAGGATTTATAGTCTAAAAAATATTTAATAAAAACTCGTAACTTATTGGTTGCGAGTTTTTTTTTGTAAATTTCTCTGGATAATTAAATATAAAACCATCTTTAAGCAATGAAAAAAGAAGAAAAATTAGCATCAAGTATTGCAATTGGATTGGTATTTGGAATTACGGTAGGTGTTTTGACTAAAAATATTGGTCTTTGGATTGGTGTAGGAATTGCTATTGGAGCGGGAGTTGGAAATTCTTTTATGGAGAAAGATGACACTAAAGATAAAAATTCGACTTCAAAAAAATAAGTAATCTTAAAAATTAAATTAACATCAATTTAGAAATAATCTCCTCTCCCATTTCTTCATTCATCATTTTTATAATTTTATCTTTCCCGTAGCTTAATTCTTCACGCAAAACAGAAGAGTTTAATTGAATAACCAACGTTTTATTTTGCAATTTCACAGAAGTAGTATGTGTTGCAACGCCTGGCCCCATCATTTTATGCCAAGTTTCTTCAATCTTAATTTTCTGCATACCTATTGTCAACTTATTTTCTTTAATAAAAAGTTGCATTAAGTCTTCAATAGAAAAAGAATCGTTTTCTCTTTTGGCCATGGTTGTTTTGTTTTTTACTCTTGGCTAAATGCCTATTGCTAATTCAATTATTTAAATTTCACTATAATTTAAAAATTTGATAAGGTTTATTGCTCTGTTTAACAATATTCTCTGTTCTTTCAGAATGCGTATCAGTAATAAATATTTGTCCAAATTCGTCATTATCAACTAAATTGATAATTTGTAAAACCCTACTTTCATCTAATTTATCAAAAATATCATCTAACAATAAAATAGGCACCACATTGGCTTGCTGCTTTATAAAATCGAATTGTGCAAACTTTAAAGCAATTAAGTAAGATTTCTGTTGCCCTTGAGAACCAAATTTTTTAATAGGATAATCCCCTATCTCAAAGCTTAAATCGTCTTTATGAATTCCCACAGAAGTGTACTGTAACATTTTATCTTTCTCTAAAGAGTGCTGCAATAATTCTTTTATTGAAAAATCATTTAACTGACTCTTATAAACAAGATTTACAGACTCTTTATCGTCTGAAATTATTTGATACTTTTCATTAAATATAGGAATAAATTTTTCTAAAAAAGCTTTTCTAACCTCAAAAATTCTTGCACCATATTCAGACAACTGTTCATTATATACCTCTAGATTTAAAGCATCAAAAGTTCTGTTCGCTGCAAAATATTTTAGCAACGCATTTCTTTGAGTTAAAATCTTATTATAGGACAATAAATCTTTTAAATAACTTTTATTTTGTTGAGAAATTACACCATCTATAAATTTACGTCTGGTATCACTACCTTCTGTAACCAAGTCTCTATCGGCAGGAGAAATAATAACCAAAGGCAATTGCCCAATATGTTCAGAAAACTTTTCGTAATTTTTTCCGTTTCGCTTCAAAACCTTCTTCTGCCCTTTTTTTAAACTGCAAACAATTTTCTCGTTTCTATTATTCAATATATAGTCTCCTTCTATCATAAAAAAAGCTTCGCCATGTCTAATGTTTTGACCTGCGACGGAATTAAAGTAACTTTTTGCGAACGATAAATAATATATAGCATCTAAAATATTGGTTTTTCCAACACCATTATTACCCACAAAACAATTTATTTTCTGCTGAAAATCAAATGATTGCGATTCTAAATTCTTAAAATTAACTAAAGAAAGCTTCTGTAAATACATGAATAAAAATGGTTCTTTGAAACGAATTGCAAATTATTGAAAATTTTGCGAATTATCTCCTTTTTAAATCCAATAAAAAAAACTAAATTTGTCGCCAATAATTTTTAGGAAATATGGCAACTTACAAGAAAAAATATAAGGCAGAAGGTAAAAAAGAAAAAGCACAGTTTGACGAATCTGAATTCGAAACAGCTGGTGTTTTAAACACTTTAGACGAAACTGCTTCGAGGTCTGAAAAATGGATTGAACAAAATAGCAAAGCTTTATTCTATAGTTTAATAGCTGTTGTTGTTATCTTTTTGGCATTTATAGGATATACCAAATATATTTCTGAACCAAATGAATTAGAAGCTTCTAACGAGTTATCTTTTCCAAGAAAATATTATGACCAAGCTTCTACTGCAGGTACCGGTATAGATTCTTTATTGATATTAGGTTTAGAGGGTGCAGATGGTAATTATGGTTTTTTAGACATTGCAAAATCTTACAGCGGTACAAATGCTGGGAATTTAGCAAATTACTATGCTGGTGTTTCTTATTTAGAAATGAAACAATATGACAAAGCAATTGAGTATTTAGAAAAATTTAATTCTGATGATGAAATGCTAGGTCCTATTTCTTTAGGTGCTGTTGGAGATGCTTTTGCAGATGTCAATCAGCCAGAAGAAGCTTTAGAATATTATGAAAAAGCGGCTAATAAAAAAGATAACAATTTTACAACACCTTTATTTTTATACAAAGCAGGTATTACTGCTATGGAATTAAAGAAATTTGATAAAGCAGCATCTTTGTTTACCAAAATTAAAGAAAATTACCCAACATCTGACCAAGGAAGGGATGTTGCAAAATTTATAAATGCTGCTAAATACGCTGAATAGTTTTTAGTTGTTGGTTTTTATTTATATTATTAGAACCAAAACTAAAAACCAAAAACTAACAAATGGCAACAACTAATTTATCATATTACGATAAAACAACAATCCCAAATGCGAAGACTTTTCGATTTGGGATTGTTGTTTCTGAATGGAATCCAGAAATTACAAGAAACCTACAAAAAGGTGCAATCGAAACATTAATAGATTGTGGTGCGGCTAAAGAAAATATTATTTCTTGGGATGTACCTGGTAGTTTTGAATTGGTATATGGTTGTAAAAAAATGATACAATCTCAGCAAGTTGATGCTATTATTGCAATAGGTAATGTGATTCAAGGAGAAACAAAACATTTCGATTTTGTTTGCGAGGGAGTTACACAAGGTATTGTAGATTTAAATATCAAGCATGACGTGCCTGTGATCTTTTGTGTATTAACAGACAATACCAAACAACAATCTATAGACCGGTCTGGGGGAAATTTAGGCAATAAAGGCATAGAATGTGCTGTTGCTGCAGTAAAAATGGCGGCTATAAAAAATATTGACAGAAAAAGTGATAGCATCGGTTTTTAAGCTATTTTTAGTATTAATAAAAATGTATTGTAAATCCGTAAGGTTTTAAGAATACTTTATACAGCATCTTTAGTAAGTTTCCTTTAAATTCTTTAAATTTGAATTGCCTTTACATTTGGTTTGCAAATTGATTTACCCTATTCATCTTTTTACCAATTATTTCTTTACCTATGGGATTTTTAAAACGTACAAATAAAAAATTTGATTATCAACCTCGATATTATAAAGGAGAAGGAAATCCGTTTAAAATTGAGCACAAATTAGATCAGTACAGAACTACCGCAGGAAAAAATAAAGGAATAAAAGGGAAATTTGGAGATGCTTTTGGAGATCTGAAAAAAAAATCTGAAAAAAGAACTGCTAGAACACTACTAATAATTATTACTGTTTTAGTTTTAATTTTTCTCTACATCATAGATTTTGATTTATCTATATTTATAACTAATTAATGTCTGATATCATTCAACTTTTACCAGATCATGTTGCAAATCAAATTGCTGCAGGAGAAGTGGTGCAACGCCCTGCCTCTGTAGTAAAAGAATTACTGGAAAATGCAATAGATGCTGGTGCTACCAATATAAAATTATTAATTAAAGATGCCGGTAAAACGCTTATTCAAGTAATTGATGATGGCAAAGGGATGAGCACAACAGACGCTAGAATGAGTTTTGAGCGTCATGCTACCTCTAAAATTCAGAAAGCAGAAGATTTATTTAACTTAAACACAAAAGGCTTTAGAGGAGAAGCTTTGGCATCTATTGCAGCCATTGCCCATGTAGAATTAAAAACAAAACCAACAAACGAAGAGCTAGGAACCTGTATTAAAATTGAGGGTAGTAAAATAATTTCTCAAGATTTTATTTCTACCGGAGAGGGCACAAGTTTAGCTGTTAAAAATTTATTTTATAATATTCCTGCAAGAAGAAATTTCTTAAAATCAGATACTGTAGAAACCCGTCATATTATAGATGAATTTCAACGTGTTGCTTTGGCACATTCAGATATCTCATTTTTATTACATCATAATAATAACGAAGTTTATCATTTAAAAGCAGGCAATCTTAGACAGCGAATTGTAGCTGTTTTTGGAGCTAAGATGAACGAAAAATTGGTTCCAATAGACGAGAAAACAGATATTGTTACTATACAGGGCTTTGTAGCAAAGCCAGAATTTTCTAAAAGAAAACGAGGCGAGCAGTTCTTTTTTGTGAATGATAGGTTTATAAGAAGCTCCTACCTAAATCATGCAGTCGTAAATGCTTTTGATGGTTTACTAGAGCAAGGTGCGCATCCATCCTACTTTTTATATTTAACCGTTCCGGCAAATACCATAGATATAAACATACACCCAACAAAGACAGAAATAAAGTTTGATAATGAAAAGGCTTTGTATGCAATGCTACGCGCTACTGTAAAACACAGTTTGGGGCAATACAACGTTGCACCTGTTTTAGACTTTAATAGAGATGCTGGCTTAGACACGCCATATCATTTCAAAGGTAATTCCGTTTCAGGGTCTGTGCCAAAAATTTCGGTAGATCCAGATTTCAATCCGTTTAAAGAAGAGCATCAAAAAGAAATTAATTTTCCTTTTAAAAGAGAAAAAGAAACCCAAAGTTGGGAATCTCTATATACCTCTGTAAATACAACTGATGAACAACAAAACGAAAGTCTGTTTGAGCATCAGCAAGAAGAAAAAACACAAAAAACATTTCAAATTCAGCGAAAATATGTGCTTTCTTTAATAAAATCTGGGGTGGTTTTAATCAACCAATCCTTAGCTCATCAAAGAGTGTTATATGAAGAATTTCTAGAAAGTATAACAATTAGAGAAGCGAACAGTCAACAATTATTATTTCCAGTAAAAATTTCTTTTTCTTCCGCAGAAATAGAAATGATTTACACCATAAAAACAGAGTTAGAAAATGCTGGTTTTTCTTTTGATGAATTTACCAAAGACAGCGTTACCATAAAAGGAATACCGGTATCGGTAACCGAAAGTAAAATTACAATTATATTAGAAGAACTATTAAACGATATTAATTTGGAAGTACCAGATGCAAGTTTTAGCCATTTTGATGTAATGGCAAAATCATTTGCAAAAACATTGTCTATAAAAACAGGTACTTTACTTTCTGAAAAAGAACAAGAAAGTTTAGTGAATAACTTATTTTCGTGCAAAGAACCTACTATTTCACCATTTGGTAAAGCAACTTTTAAAACATTAACGCTAAACCAAATAGATAATTTATTTAATAGTTAATTATGAATAAACTAACTGATGGTATTAAACACCTAATTATAATAAATGTAATTTTATTTGTAGCACCCCAATTGTTACGGTTAGATTTTACAAACATGTTGGCATTGCATTTTCCAGCAAATGAACATTTTGGGTTGTGGCAATACATTTCACATATGTTTATGCATGCCAGCGTTTCTCATATACTTTTTAACATGTATGGTCTATGGGCTTTTGGAACCCCATTAGAACAGATGTGGGGAAGAAAAAAATTCTTATTTTTCTATTTTTCTGCGGGTCTTGGGGCAGGCTTAATTTATACATTAGTAAACTATTATCAATTTAATGCAGCTTTAGAAACTTTAATGAGTTCTGGAATATCTCAAAATGAAATTTTAGAATTGATGAATCCTACTAAAATGTACCAAAATGAAGATTTACAAACTATGAATCAACTATACAACACGCCTGCTGTTGGCGCCTCTGGTGCAGTATATGGCGTTTTAGCTGCCTTTGGTTTGTATTTTAAAGATGCTAAATTGGCTTTGATCTTTTTACCAATTCCAATAGCTGCAAAGTATTTTATTCCAGTAATGATTCTTGGAGATTTGTTCTTTGGAATGACAAAATACTCCGTTGGTAACATTGCTCATTTTGCCCATATTGGTGGTGCATTAATTGGATTTATTATTGCCTATTCCTGGAAAAGAAACCAATTTAAAACTACATAATGCGTTTTATAGAAACCCTAAAATACAAGTATAAAACAGGTAGTATTATTGAAAAATTAATATACCTAAATATTACTATATTTTTGTTTACACTTTTAATTACAGTCTTTCAAGGATTGTATAAGGGGCAACAAAACTTTTTAATGCAATGGTTTTCTTTAGATAATAATTTAGATGCATTTCTAACAAAACCATGGTCTATTATTTCTTATGGCTTTTTGCATGCAGACTTTATTCACCTAATTTTTAATATGATTACGCTGTACTTTATTGGAAATCTTTTTATTCAGTACTTTACAGAGAAACAAGCTTTATCTTTTTATATTCTAGGCACCTTATTTGGAGGATTTCTGTACGTAATTAGTCAAAATTACTTTCCTTTATTCGAAGGCAGAAATACAACATTAGTAGGTGCTTCTGCAGGAATTTCTGCAATATTTATTGGCATTGCAACCTACATGCCCAATTATCAAATAAAAATTAGATTTATTGGTTTTGTAAAGTTCTGGCACCTAGCAGTTATCTGGTTGGCATTTGATTTTATTGGCCTTATTGGCACAAATGCTGGTGGTAGCTTTTCTCATTTAGGAGGAAGTTTGTTTGGTTATTTATATGTGCAACAAGCAAGTAACAAGAAAACAAATCTTAAAAATATGTTTTCGTCCTTTTTTCAAAGAAAAGAAAAACCTTTAAAAACAGTATATAAATCTGCTAAAAAAGCAAAAAATAAAAATAAAATTAGTAGCCCTAATCAACAACAAATAGATAGTATCTTAGATAAAATAAGTAAGTCTGGTTATGATACACTTACAAAAAATGAAAAAGAATTTTTATTTAAACAAGGCAAAGGATAAATGAAAAATCTATCTTTTTTAGACAAAATACTTTACTTTGTAAATGCATTATTAGCAACTTTACTTTTGCTTTCTTTTTTACTACCTTACATATCTCCAATCGCTATACCTGTATTTGCTGTGTTAAGCCTTTTTGTGCCAGTATTACTAATTATAAATTTTGTGTTTTCTGTTTATTGGCTTCTTAAACTAAAGAAACAATTTCTGTTATCTATTATTATTTTGACTATTGGTTGGTTATTTGTTGCTCCTTTTTATAAAATATCTAGCAATACATCCTCTTTAAATACAGATTTAAAAGTGATGAGTTATAATGTAAAAACCTTCGATTTATTTGGTACTAAGAAAACGGACGAAAACAAACAAAATGGTTTTGATTTTATCGCTGAAAAAAATCCTGATATCTTAGTCATTCAAGAATATTATCAATCACAAAAAGTAAAACTTAATTTTCCGTATCAATACATCGTGTTAAAATCTAAACTTAAAAAATACGGGATGGCAATTTATTCTAAATATAAAATTTTAAATTCCGGCTCGTTAAATTTTAAGAATACTAACAATAATGTAATTTATGCAGATATACTGAAAGGAAAAGACACTATTAGGGTTTACAATACTCATTTTGAGTCTTTAAAAATAAAGCCAAATGAAGATAATTTTGGTGAAAAAGATTCTGGGAAATTAATTAAAAGAGTTTCTAAATCTTTTAAAAAACAAGCAACCCAAACGGAGGTATTTCTTAGTCATGAAAAGAAATGGAAAGGTAAAAAAATAGTGTGTGGAGACTTTAATAACACCTCTTATTCTTGGATGTATAATAAAATTTCAAAAAACAAGAAAGATGCTTTTATTGAGGCTGGTAAAGGCTTTGGTAAAACATATAATTATTGGTTTCCTATGAGAATAGATTTTATTTTAACCGATGAAAATGCAATTATCAATCAGTTTTCAAATTACTTAGAAAGCCATTCAGACCACTTTCCTATTCAAGCAAGAATTAATTGGTAAGTCACACAACTTTTATACTACCACAAGCATATTTACATGCTACTTTACAGCTACATAGTCATTTTTTTATCCATCCATATCTACCTAAATTTCAAATTTCTAGGTGCTCAATTTTATTCTCAGAAGTTAGTATCATATTTTAAGTTTACTCATTTTATATCAATGAGACTCTTTGGCTAAACAAACATTTTACTTTTTTACTGCAACTTAAAATTGTGAAGCAATAAACGCAAAGGCGTTAATATTATCTATTAAATAGTAGAAAATATTTAAGTACAAGAAACAAGCTCTTACTATAACTTACTCATATTTAAACTTTGCTATTTTTTAAAAAATTACGCACTAAGATTTCTAATAAGTAAACTTTCTATTCCCAAAATCATGAATAAAGTTGTAGTTTTGCCCAGGTTAAATGTAACAAAATGAATGCAGAAAAAAAAGTTGCTTTTTATACTTTAGGATGCAAATTAAACTTTTCGGAAACATCTACAATTGCTAGAAATTTTACTAGCGAAGGTTTTGAGCGCGTAGAATTTGAAGAGAAAGCAGATATTTATGTAATAAATACTTGCTCTGTAACAGACAACGCAGACAAACGCTTTAAATCGATTGTAAAAAATGCCTTAAAACAAAATGATGAAGCTTTTTTAATAGCCATTGGTTGTTATGCACAATTAAAACCAGAAGAATTGGCTTCAGTAGACGGTGTAGATTTAGTTTTAGGTGCTACAGAAAAATTTAATGTAACCTCTTACATCAACGATTTAAACAAAAATAATGTCGGAGAAGTTCATTCTTGTGAAATTTCTGATGCTGATTTTTATGTTGGCTCTTATTCTATTGGAGACAGAACACGCGCTTTTTTAAAGGTACAAGATGGCTGCGATTATAAATGTACGTATTGCACAATTCCGTTAGCTAGAGGTATTTCTAGATCAGATACGGTACAAAATGTTTTAGATAACGCTAAAGAAATTTCTTCTAAAGGTATCAAAGAAATTGTTTTAACAGGCGTTAATATTGGCGATTATGGTAAAGGAGAGTTTGGTAATAAAAAACATGCACACACTTTCTTAGATTTAGTAAAAGAATTAGACAAAGTTGAAGGAATACATCGATTGCGAATTTCATCAATAGAGCCTAATTTACTAAAAGATGAAACAATTGATTTTGTAGCAACATCTTCTTCTTTTGTGCCACATTTTCATATTCCTTTGCAATCGGGTTCAGATGAATTGCTTAAAAAAATGAAACGTAGATATTTAAAAGATACCTACACCAATAGAGTTTCTAGAATTAAAAAAACAATGCCTAACGCCTGTATTGGTGTAGATGTTATTGTCGGTTTTCCTGGAGAGACAGAAGCTCTTTTTTTAGAAACATATAATTATTTAAATGATTTAGATATTTCTTATTTACACGTTTTTACCTATTCTGAAAGACCTAACACAGAAGCAGTGCATTTAGATGGCGTTATTCCTAAGAAAGTAAGAGCAAAGCGTAGTAAAATGTTACGCGGTTTATCTGCAAAGAAAAGACGGGCCTTTTATGAATCTCAATTAGGAAATACGCTGACGGTCTTGTTTGAGAGTGAAAACAAAGAAGGATATATTCATGGTTTTACAGAAAATTATGTGAAGGTAAAAACACCTTGGAATCCGGAGTTGGTAAATACCTTACACAAGATTACTTTAACAGCAATTGATGAAGATGGATCTGTACGCCTAAATTTTGCATAAAAAATTATTTAAAATATAACAAATGGAGAAAACTCCTATTTATTTTATGCCTGGTTTAGCAGCTAGTTCTAAAGTTTTTGAAAACTTAGAATTTGATACAGATAAATATACTCTTCATTACCTTACTTGGATAATGCCACTTGCGTATCATGAAAACATTACCGATTACGCTTATCGTTTAAGTGCAGAGATAAAAGAAAAGGATTCTGTGTTAATTGGTGTTTCTTTTGGCGGTATAATAGTGCAAGAATTAGCGCAATTTGTAAATCCTAAAAAAGTTATTATTATCTCTAGTGTGCAACATCAAAATGAATTGCCAAAGAGGTTTAAATTAGCCAAAATAACTAAAGTTTACAAATTATTCCCGACTAAAGTAATTGAAAATTTTGAAGATTATCTAACTTTTTTTATAGGTAAATCATTAAAAAAAAGAGCAGACCTCTACAAAAAATACCTTTCCGTTAGAAATAAAAAATATTTACAATGGTCTATTGCAAGTATTATAAATTGGGAACAAAGAACACCGCTTAAAAAGATTGTTCATATTCATGGTACAAATGATGCTATTTTTCCTATTAAAAATATTAAAGAAGCAATTAAAATTGAAGGAGGAACTCATATAATGGTATTAACCAAAGCTAAAAAGATATCTAAAGTTATTGATGCAATTTTAACTTGTTAATGCAAGGCTGATTTCATACTTTTATGGTATAAAAATTGGAAACATGAAATTGGCACAACGTATTTTTTTTCTTTTAAGCATTAGTATTGTAACTATTCTATTTTATAATGCAATCCTTAAAACAGAATCAAACCCAGAATTGCAAACACATAAAGGATATAAAATAAAAGCACTAAAGCTTCCTAACGGATTAAATTTAGCAGGAGAAAGAGTGCCTGTAGAAATTAATGATGTAAAAGAAAGAATGGAACGAGAACTCTTGGTAAACACCTACTGGCAGTCTAACGGAATTTTACTACTTAAAAGAGCAAATAGATATTTTCCTATTTTAGAACCTTTATTAAAAAAATATAATTTACCAGAAGATTTTAAGTTTTTAGCCCTTGCAGAAAGTGGTTTCACAGATGAAACATCTTCTGCAGGTGCAGCAGGAATGTGGCATTTTATGCGAACTACCGGAAAAGAATATGGTTTAGAAATAAATAATAATGTAGATGAACGTTACAATATTGAAAAATCTACAAAAGTTGCCGCAGAATATTTAATAAAAGCAAAAGAAAAATTAGGCTCTTGGACATTGGCTGCCGCCGCATATAATGCAGGTAATTATGGGGTTTCTAGAAGATTAGAAGCACAACAAGTAACAAACTATTATGATGCAAAACTACCTAATGAAACGGAAAGATATGTATTTAGAATCTTAGCACTAAAAGAAATTATGTCAAATCCGAAAAAATATGGTTTTGTTTTTGATGAGTATGATTTATACACTGCTAAAGAAACTAGAATCGTAAAAGTAGATACTGCAATATCGAACTTAACTTTTTTTGCAAAAGAATTTGGTATGAATTATAAAGAACTTAAAATTCACAATCCTTGGTTAAGAGAGCATAAATTAAACAACAAAAGTAAGAAGTTGTATCATATTAAAATTCCTTTAAAATAGCTTATTCAATTATATTTTGAATTCTTCCTATAAGACCAGATTCTAATTGAACCTTAATACCGTAAGGATGACTTACAGATTTTGTAAGAATTTTGCCTACTTTACCTTGGTTTAAGACTCCAGATCTTTGGTTTTGCTTCTGAACTATTTCTACAAATAAACCAATTACTACGTTTTTTCTTTGCCTGCCGTCTATCATAATTATATTTAGAAGTACTAAAATAAAAAAAGCCTATCAATAATTGATAGGCTTTTCGATAAAAAATTAACTAGTAATATATATATAATTATATAACTCTTACGTTTACTGCGTTTAATCCTTTTTTACCATCTTGTAAGTCAAACTCAACTTCATCGTTTTCACGAATTTCGTCAACTAAACCTGACACATGTACAAAATGTTCTTTGTTGTTTCCTTCTTCAGTAATAAATCCGAATCCTTTAGATTCATTGAAAAATTTTACGGTACCTTTATTCATAATAATAATATTAAATACGTTGCTTGTTTAATTACTAACAACACTAATTGAATTGCAAAGATAGTGCCAGTAAATGAAAAACAATACATTATCTGATTTTCTTTTACAAAAAATTAGAAATATTATTATAATAAAAAGCTAATCTCTTTTGACAGAAATGTTTTCTAAAACATTTTTCAAGTAATACTGTAAATATAAAATGTTCTTATTTACTGTATTTAACACTTTAAGCTTTTAGTATAAAGCACATATAAGTTCAATAATACATAAGAATTCTTTAGATTCCTTAAAACTGTGTGTTCATTGTTCGCATACTCTTAAATGCACATGCACCAGCCATTAGGTACATCTTGAAAAGAATATTTTAAATAGTATTTATCAAAGACTTTACGTTATTAAATTCATCTATAATTTCATTCAGTACCATTTTTGCCGGTTTTATTTCGTGCACCAAACCTGCAATTTGACCTATTTCTAATTCGCCATTTTCTAAATCTCCTTCAAACATTCCTTTTTTAGCCCTTGCTCTTCCCAACAGCTCTTTTAATTGCGTTACTGACGGTTTTGTTTTATATAATTCTTGTATTTCATTATAAAATTTATTTTTAACCAAACGCACAGGAGCCAATTCTTTTAATGTTACTTGTGTGTCGCCGTCTTTAACGTTGATAATTGTATTTTTAAAATTTTGATGCGCAGAAGATTCGTTAGTCGCCGCAAACCTACTTCCTACTTGAACACCATCTGCACCTAAAACCATGGCCGCTAGCATTCCTCTGCCAGAACCAATTCCTCCTGCAGCAATTACAGGAATTTTCACCTGCTCTTTTACCATTGGTATTAAAGTAAACGTTGTTGTTTCTTCTCTACCATTATGGCCACCCGCCTCAAAACCTTCACAAACTACAGCATCTACACCCGCCAATTCTGCTTTTAACGCAAACTTTACAGAGCTTACAACATGCACTACAATAATTCCTTTTTCTTTCAAAAAAGAAGTCCACTTTTTAGGATTTCCTGCGGAAGTAAAAACAATCTTTACACCTTCTTCTATGATAATAGCTATAATTTTTTCAATATCTGGATATAACATTGGTACGTTTACACCAAAGGGTTTATCAGTTGCTTTTTTACATTTCTGAATATGTTCTCTTAAAACTTCTGGATACATAGAGCCCGCACCAATCAAACCTAATCCACCGGCATTTGACACTGCAGAGGCTAATTTATAGCCAGAAACCCAAATCATACCTCCTTGAATTATGGGATATTTAATTTGAAATAAATTGGTAATGCTATTTTTCATTAATTTTTAAGGATCTTAATTATTTTAAACTGATTTTCTTTTGAAACGTTTACAAAATATATTCCGTTTTCTAAAAACGAGATCTGGATAGTATTTACTATTTTTTCTTTTTGTTCAAAAACTTTATTTCCTAAGACATCAAAAATTTGAATATTATAATCTCTAAATACTCCTTCCAATCCATCAAAACTAAAAGTTGATTTGACAGGGTTTGGATACACTTTTAAGCTACTAATAAATATTCCTTCCAAAGAAGCTGTAGAAGAGGTATACTTCTGTAAAGCAATTTCAAAGTTAGGAATTCCGTACCCATGCTGATCCGTAGGATTTTCATATCTATCTGCTGAGGCAAACACTGCTTCTTTTAAATAATTATTAAAATTATTTTCATCTCTAATTTTTTTATTTTTTGAAGATTTTGTTGAAAAATTTATATTTTGATTTAAACATGCAATTAAACCTGCCATTATAGGCGAAGAAAAAGAAGTACCATTTGCGAAAGAAATTACACCACTTGTATGATTTATTACTGCAGCACCCACACCTTGTCCTAAAATTTCTGGTTTTATTCTATTATCTACTGTAGGTCCATAAGAACTAAAACTGGCTATATTACCATTGCTATCTACTGCACCAACCGCAATTACAGAGAGTGCATCTGCAGGGGCAGTAATATATTTCCATGAAGTATTTCCAGAGTTACCTGCAGAATTAACTACTAAAATTCCTTTATTTGCAGCAATTTCTGCACCCCTAGAAATAAAGGCTGTCTTACCATCCATATCTGCATACGTATAATTATAGTTAGGATTATCGAAAGTAGAATACCCCAGAGAAGAATTAATTACATCTACACCTAAACTATCTGCTCTTTCTGCGGCCTCTACCCATAAAGTTTCTTCTAAAGGAACCTCTATCATCGCATTTTCTGTTCGGAATAGATAAAAAGAGGCATCTGGCGCAGAACCAACATATTCATTTTCTAAATACCCCCCAATTGTAGAAAGTACATTTGTACCATGATTATGACCAGTATAAAAGTTAGTACTTCTCTCTACAAAATCATAACCTCCTAAAATCTTATTCGTATTTCTTAATCTTTTAAGTGCATCTAAAGTATTTACATTAGGAAAACCGGCATCTATTACCGCTATTATTTGTCCTTCGCCAGTAAAACCTTGAGTGTGCAAATAATTACCCTTTAGCATTTCTATTTGATTGGTAGCACTGCCGTAATTAAAATCTGTTTGAGAAGTATTAAATTTATTATGACAACTAGTAGCAGTCTTTTCTAAAGATTTTTGTGATAAACTATTAAATAATTTATTTGCAAATTCTACTTTAACTATAAAATTTAAATTAGTAAAAACATCTTCTATTATCTCTTTTGTTCCTTGAATGTGTACTGCATTTAACCACTTCGATTTTCCTAAAACAGTAATTCCTGCTTCATTTTTAATACCCTCTAAATAGATTTGATAAATAGGTACATCTGTGACATCTATTGCTATTTGTAAATCATTTCTTCTATCAATAGCCCTTTGAGAGAGCATTGTTATAGGATTTTCTATAAAGGTGTCTGCATTAGGTTTGTCTTTTAAAAAAAGCCATGCATCTTCTTGCTGTTTAGAAAACAGGGATACTGTGAGAAAAATAGCAAGAAGAAAAAGTATTTTTTTCATTATTTTGTATTGACCTCTAAAATAACGATTAAAAAGACCTAAAAAAAGTTTTTTAGGAAATTACACCAGAACCCAACAATTCTTCATTGTTATACCATGCTACAAATTGCCCTTCTTGAATGGCAGATTGTTTATTATTAAAAGCAACATATAAACCAGATGCAACTTTGTGTAAGGTTGCTTTTTCTAATACTTGTCTATATCTTATTCTTGCTTCAACCTCTAAAATTTCACCATTTTTTAAGGTTAAATCTTCCCGAATCCAATGAATTTCTTCATTAGAAACAAACAACACATTTCTATACAAACCTTGGTGATTTTTACCCTCTCCTGTATATATGGTATTTGTATCTACATTTGTTTCAATAACATATAATGCCTCTTTTGTACCTCCAACGTTTAATCCTTTACGCTGGCCTTTTGTAAAATAATGCGCTCCTTGGTGCTTACCAAGTACTTTTCCGTCTTCTTCTGAGTACGTGAATTTAGTAGAAAAATAGGCTAGCTCCGCCTCTTTATTTTCAAATTTTGGAATATCCTTTGTATACTGAGAAAAATCTCCAGGAATATTTATAATTTTACCTTCTTTAGGCTGTAGTTTTTGTTGTAAAAACTCAGGCAATCTTACTTTACCTATAAAGCACAATCCTTGAGAATCTTTCTTTTCGGCAGTAATTAAATCTGCCTTTTTAGCAATTTCTCTTACTTCTGGCTTTGTTAATTCGCCAATAGGAAACATAGCCTTTGTTAGTTGTTCTTGTGATAATTGACATAAAAAGTAAGACTGATCTTTATTACCATCTATACCTCCTAATAATTTATATACAGGTTTACCATCAATAATTTCTTCACCTTTTCTACAATAATGACCCGTAGCCACATAATCTGCACCTAACTTTAATGCAATGTCCATAAAAACATCAAACTTTATTTCTCGGTTGCAAAGTACATCCGGATTTGGAGTTCTTCCTTTGCTATATTCAGCAAACATATAATCTACAATGCGCTCTTTGTATTGGTTACTTAAATCCACCACCTGAAAAGGAATCCCTAATTTTTCCGCAACAATCATAGCATCGTTGCTATCTTCTAGCCAAGGGCATTCATTAGAAATAGTTACAGAATCATCATGCCAGTTTTTCATAAATAGCCCAATAACCTCGTACCCTTGTTCCTTTAACAAATGTGCCGTAACACTAGAATCTACACCACCAGAAAGCCCAACAACTACTCTTTTCATTCTCTAATAATTATTTGACAAATTTACAACTTAGATTTTATTTAATAAGATTTAATCTAACTAACAAATTGGAAACTTAAATGTCCAAATCATAAAACTTTGTTTAAGTTATGTTAAAATTCATTAAACATCAAAAAAAATTACCTAAGTTTGTTGTAGATAATAACATATAAGTTAAACAAAAAAATCTTTACATTATGAAAATTTTTAAAAATTTATTTAAAACAGTTTTAATTTTAGGCTTTACATGTATTGCCTTTGCCAGTTGTGATGATGATGATGATGTTGAACCAACACCAGTACCAGTAACCAATACAATAGTAGATTTTGTAAGTAAATCGGCAGATTACAGTATTTTACTGGAAGCATTAAAATTAGCAGATGGTGATTTACCTGCTACATTAGCTGGAGACGGACCTTTTACCGTATTTGCACCAAACAATGCCGCTTTTACTGATTTTTTAACAGCGAACAATTATAATGCTTTAAGAGATATACCAACAGATGCATTGAAGCAAGTTTTATTAAATCATGTAGTTAGCGGTAATGCAGTTTCTTCTTCATTATCAACAGGGTACGGAGTAAGTTCTTTATCTACTGCAACACCAAATGAAGCCAATATGAGCTTGTATATAGACATAACGGATGGAGTTGTAATTAACGGAACAGCAACTGTTACCACTGCAGATATATCTGTAGATAATGGAACAATACATGCTGTAAATGCAGTTATTGGTTTGCCAACGGTGGTTACATTTGCAGTTGCAGATCCTAACTTTTCTATACTAGAAAGTGCCTTAACAAGAGATGATTTAACCTATGATTTTGTGGGTACACTTTCAACTGCAAACGGAACAGCACCTGCACCATTTACAGTTTTTGCTCCTACAAATGAAGCTTTTGTAAATTTATTAGCAGAATTAGGTGTAGACTCATTAGCGGATATTGCTGAACCTACATTAACAAACACATTAAAAATGCATGCAGTTGCAAGCGCGAATGTTGTAGCTGAAAGCTTAACTGATAATATGGCCATTGAAACGTTGGGCGGAACTATTACCGCGAATATTGGAGACGAAACAACACTAACAGATTCTAAAAGTAGAGTAAGTAAAGTTATTGTAACAAATGTACAAGCCAGTAATGGTATAATACACGCAATAGACAAAGTACTTTTACAATAGTATTTATAAATATTAAAAAGGCCTTCAAATAATATTTGAAGGCCTTTTTTAGTTTACACACCTTTTTTATTCATTTAATTTATATTTTCAGTCCTTTAGTTCTTCTTAAAAAAAGTTCATTCATAAAAAGAATAAAAACAGCATATTTAATACAAAGAATTGTTTGCAAAGACAACAACTTAAATTACGCACCTAATGCCGTTGTAACCTATAAAATAAGATAAGAAAAACTGCAAATAAAAACATCCAAAATCCCATTAATAAATGTCTTTTAATGCCTATTTTTGCGGTTCACAACACAACTAAAAATGAACTTAACAAAACTAAATGCCATCTCTCCTATTGATGGACGTTATAGAGGTAAAATTGAAAAACTAGCAAATTATTTTTCTGAAGAAGCTTTAATTAAATACAGAGTTAAAGTAGAAATTGAATATTTTATCGCATTATGCGAAATACCATTGCCACAGTTAATAGGTTTTGATACTAATTTATTTGAAGAGTTGCGAAAAATTTATATAAATTTTACCGCAGAAGATGCTCAAAAAATAAAAGATATAGAAAGTATTACAAATCATGATGTAAAGGCTGTTGAGTACTTTATAAAAGAAAAATTTGATGATTTAGGTTTGCAAGCGCATAAAGAATTTATTCATTTTGGATTAACCTCACAAGACATTAACAACACTGCCATTCCGCTTTCTATAAAAGAAGCAATGGATGCTGTATATGTACCACAATATTTTGAACTTTTAGAAAGGTTACAAGAATTAGTTATTGATTGGAAAGATATTTCTATGCTGGCAAGAACTCATGGCCAACCAGCCTCTCCTACTCGTTTAGGAAAAGAGGTTGATGTTTTTGTAACGCGTCTAAAAGAACAATTTAACTTATTAAGTGCAATACCAAATGCTGCAAAATTTGGTGGTGCTACAGGTAACTTTAATGCACACAAAGTTGCATACCCAACGATAGATTGGAAAGCATTTGGAGGTAAGTTTGTACAAGAAAAATTAGGCTTACATTACTCTTTTCCTACCACTCAAATAGAACATTATGATCATATGGCTGCCTTGTTTGATACTTTAAAACGTATAAACAACATTATTATAGATTTAGACAGAGATTTCTGGACCTATGTTTCTATGGAATATTTTAAGCAAAAAATTAAAGCTGGTGAAGTGGGTTCTTCTGCAATGCCGCATAAAGTAAACCCTATTGATTTTGAAAATTCTGAAGGAAATTTAGGTCTTGCAAATGCTATTTTCGAACACCTTTCTGCTAAGTTACCAATTTCTAGATTGCAAAGAGATTTAACAGATAGTACTGTTTTACGTAATGTTGGTGTACCATTTGGTCATACAATTATTGCTTTTACATCCACCTTAAAAGGGTTGAATAAACTTTTGTTAAACAAAGCAAAGTTTGAACAAGACTTAGAGAATAATTGGGCAGTTGTTGCAGAAGCAATTCAAACAATTTTAAGAAGAGAGGCATATCCAAATCCTTATGAAGCTTTAAAAGGTTTGACGAGAACGAACGAAAAAATCAATCAAAAATCTATTGCAAATTTCATTGATACTTTAGAGGTTTCAATAGCAATTAAAGAAGAATTAAAGGCTATTACGCCTGCAAATTATACAGGAATTTAAGATGGGAAAAATAAGAGAAGAGAAAAAAAAGGTTTTTGCAATGGTTACAGAAAAAAAATACACCCAAATAATAACACTTTTTTCTTGTTTATTTTTGTTAGTGTTTGCTTCTTGCTCTTCTAAAAAAGGAGATCCAGAAAGATTTAGACAAGGAGTTTTTGAGGTTCCTGCAGGAAAAGGATATAGCAAAACAATTATTACTAGAATAGATAGTATTCAGATTGAAGAATACGAAAAGATTATAAGTATTTCTAACGACAGTGTATCCGGAGAAAAAAGAATAAAACGTATTGATACTTTGTATATCAAATGGAAAAATAATTTCTTTTACTCTTTGAAAATGAAATCGCCTAAAAAACAATTAGACAAAGACGCTATTTATGTGCAAATAACTAAAATAACCGATAATTCTTACGATTTCTCAGCAAAAATTGGATTCAACAAATTCCTTACGGACGGCACTGTTTATAAAGTTAAATAAATTTTAACAGGATTAATTTAGTTTATGATGCTTCAAGTTTATAAATTTACTTCAAAATATTATTATTAAACAGTTTAAAAAACATATTTGTATTCTTCTTTTATTTGTATTGATGATTCCTGCATCAGTGCAAATAGCGCATGCCTTAGAAAATCATGAACATGTTATTTGTACTTCTTTAATTGAACAGCACTTACACGAAGAAAACTTAGATTGTGGTGATTTTCATAAACAATTAACCGTTTATTCTATTGCCTTTACATCTCATTTAGACGTAATTCCTGCCCACTACTTTACCACTATTTTTATTGATAAGCCCCAAAGAATTTCAGAAGTTTATTATTCTAAAAAATCTTCTCGAGGCCCACCTGCATTTACTATTTAGAAATATAACATCATTATTAGAAGTAGAAATACTTCCAGAATTTAAGGCTTCTCTAACCTAATAAGAGCAACTTTATTTAAATTCTGAATGACACATTTAAATATTTAACAGTAAAATAACATCAATGAAAACATATATAAAACTGCTATTTTTAATAGCTTCTATAACTACATCTGCGCAAAATAATATTTCAGGAAAAATTACAAACACACAAAATAATGCATTAATAGGCGTAGAAATTTACGCACAAGAATTGCATAAAGGAACCATTTCAAAAAATGAGGGTTTTTATGAATTGAATAATATTCCTAATGGAACTATAAAACTAACTTTTAGCTCTTTAGGATTTAAAACAGTCTCTAAAACGGTAACCTTAAATTCAGAAAACATTGCACTAAACATCATCTTAAATGAAACGTTTTTTGAAATAGACGAAATTATTGTTTCTACACCTTTTAACAAATTACAATCAGAAAATGTAATGAAAGTAGAAAGACTTTCTGCTAAATCTATTCGCAAATTGGGTGCTACCACCCTCTCTGAAGGAATTGTAAATATTCCAGGAGTATCTCAAATATCTACTGGTAATTCTATAGGAAAACCAGTAATTAGAGGTTTAAGTGGTAATAGAGTTTTGGTATACACACAGGGTATCCGTTTAGAAAATCAACAATTTGGTGGCGAACATGGTTTGGGTATTAATGATGCCGGCATTAGCGCTGTAGAGGTAATTAAAGGACCTGCTTCTCTACTCTATGGTTCAGATGCATTGGGTGGTGTTTTGTATTTGAATCCTGAAAAATTTGCCACAAACAATAATACAATGGCAAGTTTTAGTCAGCGTGCTTTTAGCAATACTATGGGTAGCAATACTTCAATGGGATTAAAAACTTCTTTAGAAAATTTGAAATTTTTAGCTAGAGGAACTTATGCTAATCATTTAGATTACAAAACACCAACAGATCAACGCGTTACAAATACTCGTTTTAATGAGAAAGATTTTAAAACAGGCATTGCATATTCTAAAAACAAATTTACCTCTGAAATCCGTTATAATTTCAATAACTCTAATTTAGGTTTAACCGAAGGAATTGCAGATCAATCCAATAGTAGAAATCTTTTAGAGCCATATCAAACTATAAACAATCATATTTTAAGTTCTCATAATCATTTCTTTTTTGGAGATTCTAAATTAGATATCGATTTAGGATACACCTTTAATGATAGACAAGAGTTTGAAGAGCATGAGGAAGAAACCGAAGAGGAACACGCAGAACACGAGGAAGAAGAAGAACACGAAGAACCTGCTTTAAGAATGAAGCTAAAAACATTTTCTTACAATGTTAAATATCATTTTCCTAAAATTGGTAGTGTAGAAATCTTGTCTGGTGTGCAAGGTTTGCATCAAACAAATACCAATTTTGGCGAAGAGATATTAATTCCGGATGCCTTAATTAATGATTTTGGTATTTTTACAACTGCCAATTATATGTGGAATAATAACACCTTGCAAGTAGGTATTCGTTTTGATAACAGGCAAATTGAAACAGAAAGAATGGAAATTGCGCATGAAGATGAAATTCATGTTTTTGAGGCTATAGAAAATTCATATAATAGTTTTACTACTTCCTTAGGTTTTAAAACTGCGCTATCAGAAAAAATTACTGCAAGAATTAATCTTGCTTCTGGTTTTAGAGCACCCAACCTCGCAGAATTAAGTGCTAATGGAGTGCACCACGGAACCAACCGATTTGAAAAAGGAAATGAAAATTTAGAAAATGAAAAAAATGCTCAAATTGATATTTCTCTAGAATACAAAACAGCACATTTTGAGTTATTTGCCAACGGTTTCTACAATCATATAAATGATTATATTTTTATTACACCTACCAACGAGATTGAAGATGGTGAGCAAGTTTTCTCTTATATTCAAGAAAATGCAAAACTATATGGTGGCGAATTTGGTTTTCATTTACACCCACATCCACAAGATTGGCTACACCTAGAAAGTACTTTCGAAACCGTAATTGGAAAACAAGAAAATGGTGATTATTTGCCGCTAATTCCTGCAAATACTTGGAGAAATACACTTAGAACGGAGTTTAGTATAAAAAAATGGCTGCAACAAGGTTATTCTTCTTTAACTCTAGAAAGTACCTTTGCTCAAAATAATGTAAGTACTTTTGAAACTACTACAGCAAATTACAACTTATTAAACCTTGGGCTCGGTGGAGATATTTATTTAAAAAATATAAAATTCTCAACCTCTTTATCTATAAATAATTTGCTAGATAAGACCTATATAAATCATTTGTCTCGATTAAAAAATGATGGTATTTTTAATCAAGGTAGAAATATTGTTTTAGGAGTTCATTTTAATATTTAAGAAATAGTTAAAAAAAAATTGTAGAAAAAGCATTCCTTTATTGTAATGCTTTTTTTACTTTTGTTCTTTATTAAATTGTGCTATTTTATATCTTTTTTAAGGTGATAAAAATGCCACCACTAAAAGCATTTTATGTCTAAATTACCAAAAGAACATCAATTTACAGACTTATCAGATTACGGTAGACCCATTGCTAGAGTTATTGCAAATTCATTAAAATCAACAAAATTTACACCCGTAGACGTTACCATAGCCTTTGTTATTTCTGGTTTAATTGCTGTCTATTGTATTGTTGAAGGCTACTACTGGGCAGCAGCTTTTTTCTTAATTCTGAAATCTATTTTAGATGCAGCAGACGGAGAATTGGCAAGAGTAAAAGAAACACCGTCTTATACGGGCCGGTTTTTAGATTCTGTTTCAGATATTATTTTAAACTTTATTATTTTAACCACTATTGGCTACTTAACAGCAACCCATTTTGGTTATATTTTTCTTGCTTTTTTCGGAATACAATTACAAGGAACTTTGTACAATTATTATTATGTAATTCTTAGAAACCGTTTTGCAGGCGACACCACTAGTAGGGTTTTTGAGGATAAAACTCCTACAGCCTTGCCAGGAGAAAAACAAAAAAATGTTACCATTCTATTTTTCATATACAAAGCTCTGTATGGTATTTTCGATGAAATAATTTATGCTTTAGACAAAAAAGCGCCAGAAGGGAAACCTTTTCCTAGTTGGTTAATGACGTTAATTTCTACCTTTGGTTTGGGCTTTCAGCTCTTAATTATAAGCGTGCTTTTAGTTTTAAATTTAAAAGCATTTGTAATTCCTTTCTTTATTCTTAATACCGCTTTTGTTTTTATCTTTATAGCAATCCGAAAATTATTTTACTAGCGCACATGTTCGGTACTTTTTAGCCTACTTAATACAATTAAAGAAGCTAGAAAAAACAACCCTAAACAAAGTACACTCCACTGCATAGAATCTGTTAAAGCATACAGAAAACCGTATACAAAAGTTCCTAATACAATCGCTATTTTCTCGGTAACGTCATAAAAACTAAAATAGGTTGCATGGTCTTGAGTTTTAGGTAACAATTTAGAGTATGTAGAACGTGTTAAAGACTGTATAGCACCTAAAACCAAACCTAACAAAACACCTAACCCGTAAAAATAGCCCTCTACATTTGGTAAATCTTTATGTAAAAGAAATGAACAAAAACAGACAAGTATCCAAACTAATATACTAATTTTTAATGCCTTAAAGTTTCCATATTTTTCAGAAATTCTAGAAAAAATAAATGCACCAAAAATGGCAACAAATTGTATCAATAAAATAGTAATTATTAAGTTTATAGCACCTAAACCAAGTTCTGTTGAACCAAAAATTGCAGCAAGTAAAATAATAGTTTGTACCCCAATACTTAATAAGAAAAAAGCAATTAGAAAACCTTTTAATGTTGGTAGTTGTTTTATTTCTAACCAAACAATTTTAAGTTCCTTAAACCCCTTCCATATATAATCTTTTTCTGGCTTCTTCTCGTAAACATTATCTGGTAAGGCTTTAAAAGTTATTTGTGCAAAACCAATCCACCAGAGACCAACCATTACAAAAGAAATTCTAGAAGCAAAACCCTCTGTAATTCCAAAACTTTCATGAAATAAAATCATGATTAAATTAATAACTAATAAAATAATGGAACCAATATAGCCGTAAATAAAACCTTTTGCACTAACTCTATCTTGGTCTTCTGGATGCGCTACTTCTGGTAAATATGAATTATAAAATACAATACTAGACCAAAAGCCAATACTTGCAAAAAAGGTAAAAACAATACCAATCCAAACTGTATCTAAATCTTCAAAAAAATATAAACTCATTACAGATACCCCACCTATAAGGCAAAAAGTTTTTAAAAACTTCTTTTTATTACCTGTATAGTCTGCAATGGCAGACAAAATTGGCGACATTAATGCAACCACTAAAAAAGAGAAAGATAAAGTATAGCTGTATAATGAATCTGGATGATCCCATTCCATTCCTAAAAATGAAATTACTTTGCCTTTTGTAATACCTGAATAAAACAGTGGAAAAACTGCGGTACTGATTACTAAAGAATATACAGAGTTTGCCCAATCATAAAATGCCCAAGCGTTTATTAATTTCTTATCTCCAATTTTTAACATAGAATTGCTTTAAATAAAAATGCCGTTCAATGATCATTGAACGGCACACAATATAGTAAAACTTTTTGCTATTTATTTAACTTTGAAGTTGGTTCTCCATTATATTTATCTGCGTACATTTTAGCTGTAGGTAAATAATTTTTTAAATCTTGAATCCTAGAGGTATTTGATGGGTGCGTGCTTAAAATTTCTGGTTGCGATTTTCCGTTAGATTTCTCGCTCATTCTAACCCAAACCTCTGCAGCTTCTGAGCCATCATAACCCGCCATTAGCATAAAAACCAACCCTAACCTATCTGCTTCTTGTTCATGCACTCTGCTAAACTTTAAGACTCCTAGACCCGTAGTAATTCCAAACGCTGTGTTCCATATTTGTTGTGTTTTAGGATCTTTTTTAGAGGTTCCTAAAGCAACTGCTAGTCCTCCTATTTGTTGCATCCTTCCTTGAGACATTCTTTCTTGTCCGTGTTTAGCAAATGCATGCGCAACCTCATGCCCCATAACCGCAGCCACACCGTTTTCGTTTGCACAAATTGGCATAATACCTGTATAGAAAACAACTTTACCTCCTGGCATACACCACGCATTTACCGTTTTGTCTTCAATTAAATTAAATTCCCATTTGTAGGCATTTGCTTCAGACGTCATATTATTAGCTCTCATAAACCTATCTACTGCTTCAGAAATGTTTTTACCTATATCTTTAATTTGATTGGTCATTTCTTTATTCTTAGACATTTTATTTTCTGATAAAAATCCTTTGTATTGTGCAAAACTTGCTGGCAAAACTTGAGAATCACTTACAAAATTCACTCTACTTCTTCCAGTAATTGGTACAGTGCTGCACGCAATAAAGAGAAGCATAAATGCAACTAAAATAATTATTTTTTTCATCTATTTTTATTTTTCAAGTATAAAGATAAGACACATTTTCATGTAAATTGTCACCCCATTCAATTTTCTGCAGGGTTTAAATATAATATCTTTACAAAAACATTGTTTTGTAATTATTATTACAAATACTCATTAAATTTTAAAATATTTAATTTATGAAAAAAATAATAGCGTTACTATTTGTTGTTTTGTTTGTATACTGTTCTAGTAAAGCACAAAATACATCCATAGAAAATAAAAAATACAAGGTTAATAAAACTGCTATGCAATGGAAAAAAGAGTTAACCAGTGCACAATACTATGTGCTTAGAGAGTCTGGCACAGAGCGTCCTTTTTCTAGCCCAATAAACAAAAATAATAAAGAGGGTGTTTTTATTTGTGCTGCTTGTAAAACTCCTTTATATGCCTCTAAGCATAAATTTGATTCTGGAACAGGTTGGCCTTCTTTTGATAGAGCAATTAAAGAAAACGTAGCATTAAATGTAGACTATAAAATTGGGTACGCAAGAACAGAATTAAAATGTAATACTTGCGGTGGGCATTTGGGACATTCTTTTAATGACGGACCAAAAAACACAACAGGACAGCGCCATTGTATAAATGGTATTGCATTAAATTTTCTTTCGAAAGAAAATTAAATAATGCTACAGAAACAAAAACGGCTATAAATAGTATTACAAAAACATAAATACCTATTCTATTTTTTAAACAGGACTTTTTTTTTAAAATTAAATATGTATAAATATTTAATTATTCTTCTGGTGCCATAAAAAAGTATCATCACAAATTATTATTTTACATTAAAAAATATCTTTACTTAAGATACTAATAAATTAGTAATCTGTTAATTTTAATCTCCTACAAAGGAGTTCTTTTAGTATTTAGGAACTACCTTTAAATAATAATAATAATAATATACTTTGTATTTTAATTAAAATTATCTGTAAGAAAACACCTTTCGACTACTCTTTCTTACATTTCAACGAAAAATAAATACTTTTTAGATACACCAATTGTACTTTTGGACTGTTAATAAAGAATAAAAAGATTTCTATTCAAGAAAAGAAATTTTTTTTAAGTTTTATAAATCTTAGTTAAAGTAATTAAGCAAAGTAAAAAAAACCCTACAATTGAATATCAAAATAGTTTTTTTCTTTTTGTTTTTTGCAGTGATTAAATTTCACGGACAACAGACAACCACCATTTTAAGAGGAACCATAACAGCTATTGGAAGCGATTCGGTATACCCAATTATTTCTAAAAGTAAAAGTTACGAAATTCAGCAAAGTATTGGTCAAGGTAGTGTTATTGGTACAAAAAATGCAGGTTCAACAAGTGTGCAACAAGGTTTTTTAACAAACGTAAAAACGTTTAATATTAATAATGATACAGCAACATTTATAGAAACCTCTTTAAATGTAATTATTTCTCCAAATCCTTTTATAGACCATATTAAAATAAATTTTTCAAAAAAAACGGTACACGATATCCTTATATATGTTTATGATATTAATGGAAAAGTACTTTTTTCTAAAAAATACAAACAAACAGATACTTTAACTATTCCGATGAGATACTACAGCATAGGAACCTACTTAATACGCATACAAAGTGGTTCTGATAAGTTCACTGAAAAAATTATAAAAACAGTACTAAAATGATAATGAAAACTACAAAAAACACTTTTTTAATTTTCGTATTTCTGTTAGCTAGTGTTGCGACAAATGGTCAACAAATATATTTAGAAGCTGGGTTTGGTGACGCTTTTTTTGAAGATTATGTAAATGATTTAGGAGAAAACACCTTAGATGATACCTACTCTAAAGCTAAAAGACCCTTCATAGAAGGAGGACTTAGATTTGATATCTATAAAGAAAGAATAAAATTAGTTCTTGGTGCCAATTACAGCACATACACTGTAAATACAGCATTCACTTCTGGGAACATCAAAATTCCTACCACCTATGATTTGTCTTATATCTCTGTAAAATACGGGCTTAATTTCTCGTTATTAGAATGGAATCAAATTTAAATTACAAGTACATTTTCATTTATCGCATGATTGGTTAACGGCAGGCACAAATAAATATAGAGAACAAGTTATAGATCTCTATAAAGAAAATACGTTAGACAGAACATTGTTAAGATTTCATAGAGGTATTGCATTAGAATATGAAATTTCATACAACATTGCAGCCTATTTAAATTATGGCAGAGCTAATAGTATAAAAGAGCCAAAGACAGATAGCACAGCTAACGAAAGTTATTCTTTTGAAACCAATAGTCTATCTCTAGGCATCTTATTTAATATTTTAGAAGTAAGTAAAAGTAAAGAGAAAAAGCAAAAAAGCAGAATTAGAGCTTGGGATAAAAGGCAAAGAATTAAATTATAGCGAAAACAAAAACAAAAATCATTATATTTTTTCTATTGATATTAAATGCCCCTTTTCTATTGGCACAAACCACTGGATTTAATTATCAGGCGTTAATATTAAATAACTCAGAAATACAAATACCAGGAACAGATGTAACCGCAAACAAGGTACCTTTAGGACTAGAAGAAGTAATTTTAAGGTTTACAATAACTAATGAAGATAACATAGAATATGTAGAAGAACAAACTATTGTAACAGATGAAAATGGAATGGTGTCTCTTATTGTGGGAGAAGGCAACCCAGTTACAAATAATTTTAGTTCTGTTAATTGGAACGGAAAAGTAAAATATTTAAGTATAGAACTTAATATTAAAAGTAATAATAATGGTTTTGTATTCTTAGATACTCAAAAAATATTATACATACCACACCCCTCTAACGGAACCAGTAATGTTTCTATTGTAAATGTAGTAGGAGAATTAGAGCCGCCATATACCATGGGACAATTAATATGGACAAGGAGTTTTGGCATAAATGAAAACCCAACTTTAATGATTTGGGACGGTATAAACTGGCTACCCGTTTCTAATGATTTTGACGCTACTAATGAATTAGGTTTGGTAGTAGTTACAGACAATATAGATAGAGAAAAAAAATATATAATACCCGCAATTGGAGACCAAGTTTGGAATGCAACATGCCAATGTCTCGAAATATACAATGGTACCAATTGGACTTCTGTTCTATCAGAAAACACCACTGTAAATAATGGTTTATACGAAGACATAAATACCATTAAATTAGGTGGCGCATTAATAGAACCTACAGAAATTAGTACAAGTGCAGCAAATACTTTGGCTTTCAGGAATTTAGAAAAAAGCACCAACGATAAAGACGCGATATTAATAGCTGAAAAAAATACAGGTATTTTAAGAAGTAGGTCTTTCTCTTCTATAGTGCGGCAAGAACAAATTCTAATTATGGCAATAGATGGCCAACTGCAATTTAACACGCCACAACCTATAACAAAAGAAGGTAAAATAGAGGTCTACAGAAACGGTGCTAGAATAGCTTTTACAACCATTAATGCAGACACAATAGAATTAGAACCAGAGGCGGTATGCTACCTAAATGATAAAATTAGAATTGTACAATTATATTAACCCCTAAAAAACTAAAAATAAGCAATGAAAAGTGAAAATTTTAATACAAAAACAACAATTAAACAATCTTTAAATTCAAAAAAAATGAAAAATAATTATTTAAAACTAGGTGTATTTAGCTTAATGATGTTAGCAGGAGCTGCTGCACAAGCGCAACAAATTTCAGGAGATTTCGATAAAATAGAAGACGCTAGTAAATCTCAAGAATTAGACGGTACAATTAGAGTAATAGACAACAAAGGAACCAAGAAATATTTACAAGTTAAGAATGGTTTAACATTATTAACAAATACAACGCCAGCAGGCGGTATTGTATCTACTTGGCAACTTGGTGGTTCACTTACAGACAACACGTATATTGATGCAACAGGAAAAACATTTTCTTTAGATGGTCTTAAGCTTGTTAATGGTCTTACTACACCAGCTGCACTCTCATCTACATCTGAATCTATTGGTTCAAATCAAGAAAGCATAACTGGTAGTGGAACAGTTTCAACAGAAACAGGTTGGACCGTTTTAATTAGAGATGAAGCAACAGGAGAAATTCAGAAAATGGTAGTTTCAGACTTGGTTACCTTAGGTCATAACGAAGTTACAGCGACATCAGCACAAGCAAGTTTTCCAGCTTTAGGTTTACCCGTAGGCCACGATAAATCTAAAGTTTCTGTATATAGAAATGGTATAAAACTACGTTCTAATATAGATTATAATACAACTATTGCAGATCAAATTACTTTAACGAACGGATCAGCTACCCCTAATGATTGGGAAGTATATGCTGGCGATATCTTAGAGGTACACTGGGTTTATTAAATCAATACTAAAGAATATATATATACAGTTAATTTTCTATGGCTTGCAATTGTGCAAGTCATAGAAAAATAGCTTTTAAACTGTAAAAAAACAGTATTCAGTAGCTTACAGATGTCTACTCTTTACTAATCTTCTCTTAAAAAACAACAATGAATACCATATTTAAATCTTCTATACTAACTATTGTTATCAGTTTGTTTGCAATGTATTCTATACATGCACAAAAAATAAGAGTTATTGATAATAAGGGATCTATACGTTATGTGAATAACAACAATGTATACAGTCAAGCTGCAGACCCTACATTAAATACACCAAACAATGTGGTAGAAAATGATATTTGGTTTGACAGTTCTGACCCAAATAGCACACTTACCAGAATTTATAATGGTACCTCATGGATTTTACTTGTAGACCCAAAAGTAAATGCGTTGCAAGACGCAGATGGAGATACCAGAGTATATGTAGAAAATAATGATGACGATTCGGATATTATTATTTTTGAAACCGGCACCGGAATAGGCTCCGATGCCCCTACTTCCACAGAAAGAATGCGCATAAATGCTGCAGGAAACGTGGAAATTGGAAACACACCTAACATAAATGCTATTCTAGATTTAACCAATTCTTTAAATTTTGCATTTTTATTACCAACAGAAACGTTACCATTGGTTATTAACAACCCACTAGATGGTATGCTTATCTATTCTTCTACAAATAAAAATGCTTATCTAAGAGCAAATGACGTTTGGAAACCTATTGCTTACAACACGGTTGACAATGAATATATTTTTGAAGACCAAGCCAACCCTCCATCTGCTTATTATTATGTATCTCTCATTGTAAACGGAAATTGGAAAGTAATACGATATAACAAAACAGATGTTAATCAAGAAGAAGAAGTTGATGGAACCAGAACAGCTGGTCAGCCACTTACTTTAGCCGCCTGTGAGGCATTAACGTTTTAAGAGAATAAAAATAATGAAAAAACAGCTACTCCTTTTTTTTGCACTATCTTTTTCCATACTGGCTCATGCTAATTTCACTAAAACTAATGGTAAAATAACGCAAACTGGCACAGATAATAATCTATCGGGGCTTTCTGGAATAGATGGTGTAACCGTTATAAACTCTAATGGAAACCAAGGAAATAACGGATTTAAGATTTATATTATTGATAAAACCATACGATTTATCTTAGAAGGCACTCTAACCATAGACCCAGACAAAGAAAGATTAATAATTGATAATCAAACGACTCAGAAAGCAAATATTCCTCCTTTATTAATAAATGGTACCTTAATATATGGTAAAGAGCTACAAAACCCTTCCAACGGGGCAAAAGGGTATTCTAGCGGCACAGGTTTAATATTAACAGAAAAAGGTGACAACTATTATAGCCATGCATCTATAGTGGTAAATAATAATGGAAAAGTTATTATGAACGGTGGGGTTATTAGAATCTCTGGAGTTTTTGTATTTCAAAATGGGGCCTATTTTGAACAAAATAGTGGCACCATTTACAATGCCAATGCAGAACATGCTACTCAATTAAGAATAAAGGCAAAAGACCAAACAAATTATGATAGAATAGAACTGAATAATCTCACTTTAGATGGCCTAACTATGCCCATTAGTTTATTTACAAACAGTTCTTTTAAAAAGGCAGTAGTTACTTTTAAAAGAGGACTTTTTCAAACATATGTAAAAGATCAACCGAACCTAGAACTGCTTAATTTTAACAACCTAAATAATTTAAATAATATAGATTTCACTTACAATACCAAATTAAATTCAGCAACACCAATGGTAACCATTTTTAATGCTGCAAGAAAAGTATCAAAAGCTGCTCTAGAAGGTAATGATGGTAGGTTTGCTTACTTAAAAACAGTAAGAAAGGTAGAACTTGATTTTAAAGATAAAGATGGAGTTACAATAAGTAACGTTACTTACTATGGTAAAGATTACGATAATAATAATAATAATAATAGATTCGTAGGACCATCGATTCATTCGAATTTGGCTGATGAAATATATGAAGGAAAAAACGCGAGTACCCCTATTGAATTAGACATGCTAGTAGAAGTTTTTATATCTTTGGAAAATACTGAAAATGAAGATGATAGAACAAATCCAATATCGGGTACTATCCCAATTTGTGCAATAGGTTATAACTATACTATTAGCAAAATAAAACCCACCTTATATGGTCTAGGTACCAATGAAATTACTACTGTATTACTACCAGACTATAAAATAACCGAAAATAACCTCAGCATAGTAGATAATTATAGTAGCATAACTAATAGCTACGAACTCTACGATATTGCTAAAAGTTATTTGGTTGAAAATTATGAAGGAGAAACAGAAACTTTATTAATAAGGACTGGAAAAGATATAGACCTAAAGGATTATAATTTAAAGATAGACCAAAATGCTAGTTTACCTTTTAGCATCAATAACAATACTATTACTATAAAATCGACTAATTTTATTGGCAACATTAAGACCAATGGTAATATAGAAGTTGTCGATGGATCATTTATAGAAGGTACTTTTACAGATAGTACTGAAACGTGTAAATTTGTTTTTTTAGATTGGAATGCACCTACAGAAGAAACAATTAAAATAATTGATCAGAAAACAGGCGCTACACTTTTTGGACCAAAAAATGCAACTAACTTTTTTAAGGGACACTTTTCACTGCCAGAACAACAACCAACTAATGATATAAAAGTTAGAATAAGCTCTAATATTGACGATACGGAATATTTTACCGAAGACCTACTAGATGAAAAAATAACCTATATAAATCTAAACGTTATTTTAAGCAAAATAGCCACAGAAACAAATCAACTTAAAATTATTAAAATTACAGAAATATTATTGCTAAAAATAGCTGCCATTAATAAGGCTATAGATAAAGATGCAGTTACACCCACTATTACAAAAAGTACAACTGCCGTTGCGAGAACAGAAATAGGTACCGTTCAAAATCAGAAATCTATGTTAAGAATATTAACTCGTTTGTTAAAAAAAGTAACTGTTAGTAGAACAGCATTAAAAAATAATTAGGAACTTACAAATATGCTCAGCAATTGCATTGTTCTTTTAAAAATTATTGGTTTTTATAGCATACTAAACTTAAGGGTTAATTTATCCTACTAAAATAAAACAACGGTACACTCCTCTATTTTTAAAATGAGTAGTTTATTAAGATTTAAAGATAATAATTATAGATATGAAAAAATACCTATTCCTTTTCTTAGCCATATTAAGTATATTAGAAACCCAAGCAACATTTGAGAAAATAGGAAACGTAATTATACAAACAAATGAAAACAATAATTTAGATGACCTAGCCGGTATTCCTGGTGTAGATGTCCAAATCCTTAGGGCAGATCAAGATGACAACGGTTTTAAAGTTTATGATTTAGGCACCATAAGACTTATAATAGAAGGTACACTAACCATAGACCCAGATAAAGAAACTTTACTTATTGGCGCTCCTGCAGATTCAACGAACCCACCATTATTAATTAAGGGTAGCTTACTATATGGTATACCAAAAACAAATTCAACCCGAGGTTCTACTGGGTATTCTGCCGGAACAGGGCTAATTATAACCGCACAAGGTGCATCTATTTCTAGCGCTTCATCTATCGTTGTAGATGAAGAAGGCAAAATTATAATGAATGGTGGTGTTATCAGAATTTCTGGGGCTTTTAAATTTAAAGACGGTGCTACTTTTACACAAAACAGTGGTACCATCTATAGTGCAAATACTGCGCATGCCAGCCAAATTAGAATAGAAGCTACTACCGAAAATAATAGTAATAAAATTGAACTAAATAATCTAACTATCGATGGGTTAGATTACGGTATGTCTTTATTTACAAAAAATTCTTTCGGGAAGGCAGTAGTCAACTTTAAAAGAGGATTGTTTCAAACATTTTCAGACCCACAACCAAACCTTACATTGCTTAATTTTAATAATTCAAACAATTTAGGAGGCATAGATTTTACGTATAATGCCTTTAATGCTAGCGGTACAGCCGCCATAACCGTACTTAATGCAGCAAAAAAGTTAACAAAAGCAGCTTTAGTAACAAACAATAGATATGGCTATTTAAAAACAGAAAGAGCTTTAATGCTAAAATTTGAAGAAGTAACTGGAGATGTAATAAATAAAGTTTCTTACTATGGTAAAGATTTTAATAACAATTCAAGAAATATAGGGCCCGGTAATCATGATGATACGGCAGACAAAGTCTATGAAGCAACTGAAGCTACTGTTCCTGTTTCTTTTAATGTCTTAGTAGAAGCTTTTATAGGCACTAACAGTGGAGCAATTGAAGATGACAGAACAAATACACAAGGTACTATACCAATTTCTGTTGTTGGATATAACTATGACATTGCCACGATAAAACCAGTATTATTTGGCTTGGGTACAAACGAAATAAATACAACATTGCTGCCAGATGCATCTATAACAGAACAAGACCAAACAATAACAACAGCATATACAGAAATAAATACAAGTGAAAAACTCTATGATTACGCTAAACTCTATATGGTTAATAATTATAAAGGAGAACTTAATACTTTAATAACGCGCGAAGAGCATAGCATAGATTTAAACGGTTATAACTTGAATATAGACCCAAATGCTGGCGCCATTTTTAGTATTGTAAACAACACCATTACCATTAGAACGGCTACATTTTATGGAAATATTATAACTACAGGAGTCATAACTGTAGACTCTGCATCTTTTATAGAAGGTACTTATCAAGATGCGAACGATATAAATAAATATTTATCTTTAAATTGGAATGATTCTACAATTGAAAGAATTACTGTAATTGATATGGATACAGGTTTAAACATTTTAGGCCCAACAGATGAAATGAGTTCATATAAAAATCACTTTAAATTACCGGGACTACTAGGCACTAACAATATAAAAGTTATCATAAGTTCTATAAAAGATAATACTGAATATTACTCAGAAGAACTTTCAGATAACGAAGCTACTTCTGTAAACCTAAATGTAATTTTAAGGAAGTTAACATCTATCACAAATGAACTTAGAATCATTACAATTTCAGAGAGATTAATAGCACAAGTTGCAGCAATCAATAATTCTTTTAAAGAGGATGTAAACGCTATTACAAATATTTCAATTGATTTAGACCTGACGACCAATACGAACGCAATACTTGAAGGGTCTTTAGAAAATCAAAAAACCATCTTACAATTATTAAGGCAGTTATTAAAGAAAGTAACAACCACTAGGGCTGCTCTGCAAAATAATTAACCTGTATTGTATTACCTTAATTTTAGATACTTATTAAGACGCATTTTACGGCCAACCATAAAAAAAAGGAATCTGAAAAAGCTTGAAATAACTCTCTTAAAATACTTGTTAATTTATTATATTTGTGTTTCCAAAAAAAGACACAAATTATGTTTAATAATTTAAGCGATAAATTAGATAAAGCCTTACACACCTTAAAGGGGCACGGTAAAATTACAGAAGTTAATGTAGCAGAGACTTTAAAAGAAGTTAGAAGAGCGCTACTTGATGCCGATGTAAACTTTAAAATTGCTAAAGAATTTACAAAAAGAGTACAAACCCAAGCACTAGGCCAAGATGTTTTAACTACCTTAAACCCTGGTCAATTAATGATTAAGTTAGTTAAAGACGAACTTACTTTATTAATGGGTGGCGAAACTGTTGGTGTTCATCTTGGCGGATCTCCAACTATTATTTTAATGTCTGGTTTACAAGGTTCTGGTAAAACTACTTTTTCTGGAAAATTAGCAAATTTTTTAAAAACTAAAAAGGCAAAAGAAGTACTTTTAGTTGGTTGTGATGTTTACAGGCCTGCAGCAATTAATCAATTACAAGTTGTAGGTGAACAAATTGGTGTAGAAGTATATGCAGAGGTTGAGAATAAAAACCCTGTAGAAATCTCTAAAAATGCTGTAAAATATGCAAAAGCAAATGGTAAAAATGTAGTTATTATAGATACTGCTGGTCGTTTAGCTGTAGATGAAAAAATGATGAAAGAAATTTCTGAAATTCATAAAACGATACAACCACAAGAAACGTTATTTGTGGTAGATGCTATGACGGGGCAAGATGCAGTAAATACAGCAAAAGCTTTTAATGATATTCTAAATTTTGATGGTGTTGTGCTTACAAAATTAGACGGAGACACCCGTGGTGGTGCAGCTTTGTCTATAAAATCTGTGGTAAACAAACCAATTAAATTTATTGGTACAGGTGAAAAAATGGATGCCATTGATGTTTTTCATCCTGATAGAATGGCAGATAGAATACTTGGAATGGGAGACGTTATTTCTCTTGTTGAAAGAGCCCAAGACCAATATGATGAAGAAGAAGCTAGAAAATTACAGAAGAAAATTGCTAAAAATCAGTTTGGTTTTGATGATTTCTTAACCCAGATTCAACAAATTAAAAAAATGGGAAGCATGAAAGACCTTATGGGCATGATTCCTGGTGCTGGTAAGGCAATGAAAGATGTAGATATTGATGATGATGCTTTTAAAGGTATAGAAGCAATAATACATTCTATGACACCTTTAGAAAGAAGCACACCTACAAGTATAGATGCTAGTAGAAAAAAGAGAATTGCCAAAGGTTCTGGAACTTCTGTAAATGAAGTAAACCAGTTAATGAAACAATTTAATCAGATGAGTAAGATGATGAAGATGATGCAAGGTGGTGGTGGTAAAAAGATGATGCAGATGATGCAAGGAATGAAACAATAATATTTCAAATATAAACTACCCGTTTATTTTTTAAAAAAAAGAACACAACAACACAAACAGAATGATTTTATTAGACGGAAAGAAAACAGCTGCAGACATTAAAGAAGAGATTGCTTTAGAGGTAAGATATTTAAAAGATAATGGTAATAAAACGCCACACTTGGCAGCAATTATTGTTGGTAACAATGGCGCAAGTATTACCTATGTAAATGCAAAAGTAAAGGCTTGTGAACGTGTTGGGTTTGAATCTACTCTAATAAGGCTATCTGAAAATATTACAGAAGACGAGCTATTAAATGAAATTGCCATTCTAAATATTGATAATGATATTGATGGCTTTATTGTACAGCTACCGTTACCCAAACATATAGACGAGCAAAAAGTATTAATGGCTGTAAACCCAGACAAAGATGTAGATGGTTTTCATCCAACAAATGTTGGAAAAATGGCCTTAAATTTGCCTACGTTTATTTCTGCCACTCCGTTTGGTATATTAGAATTGTTAGAAAGATATAACGTAGAAACTACAGGAAAACATGTAGTTGTTCTTGGAAGAAGCCATATTGTTGGCAGCCCAATGAGCATTTTACTTTCACAAAAAAGAAAAATTGGTAACGCAACAGTATCTATATGCCATAGTAGAACTAAAAATTTAAAAGAACTTACATTACAAGCAGATATTGTTATTGCCGCTATAGGAATTCCTGAATTTCTAAAAGCAGATATGGTAAAAGATAATGTTACCGTAATAGACGTTGGTATTACACGTTTAGCAGATTCTTCTAAAAAAAGCGGATTTAGATTAGTAGGCGATGTTGCTTTTGAAGAGGTCTCTAAAAAATCTGAATTTATTACACCAGTTCCCGGAGGCGTTGGTCCAATGACCATTGCAATGTTATTAAAAAACACTTTAATTGCTTGCCAAAGAAACTTATAAACTAAAAAACTAAGACATCTTAAAACCTATGCTTTTGCATTTAAACATATAATTGTACTGTTGTAACAAGTATTATGTTTAGATTTACTCTCATGGATTTTTTTTTAAAAGAGAATAGTAACTTTACTCCTTTCTCCACACAACATTTATTAGTAGCACTTTTTTGTGTTTTTTTTGGTTTTATTTTAATTATAATAGCTAAGAAACAAACGAAGAATATGCAATCTATTATTGGCAATGTATTCGCTTTTTCAATTTGCTTGGCGGTAATTCTTGGAACCTTAATAAAACTATACAAAGGAAACTTTAATACTCAAGAAGATCTACCATTACATTTATGTAGCTTTTTGGCACTTGTAATTCCTGTTTTATCAATCACAAAAAAGTTTTTGTATTATGAAGTTTTCTTTTTCTTAATATTAGCAGGCACTTTACAATCTCTAATTACACCAGACGAACTTAATTTTTTAAACTTCCCGTTTTTCAGATATTGGTTTGTACATGCAGGACTTGTTATTTTTATGTTCTTTGCCACCTTTGTTTATAAGATGAGGCCTACACTTAAAAGTGTTGGTAAATCATTCTTAGGAATGCAAGTTTATATGGTATTAATGTTTGTGCTTAATTATTTCTTAGGATCTAACTATTTTTACACCAATAGAAAACCGAATGCCGCCACAGCGCTTGACCTTTTTGGAGATTGGCCTCAGTATGTTTTTGTGGTAGAAATTCTTGTTATTCCTTATTTCTTACTAATTTATCTACCCTTTTTTCTCACAAGAAAAAAAGCCTAAACCTCTTCTCTGTGCACTAAATCTATGGAAAATGCTGGTGTACAAACAGACATATATTCGCAAGGCTCTTTAAAAGGATTAGAATATTGCACTCTTGTATTTTTCTCTAATTTAATAGATTCACCGGCAGATAAAATAATAATTTCTCCGTCTATTACAAACTGCTTTTTTCCTTTAATAACATACGTATACTCTTCAAATTCTGGGGTTTGAAAAGGTTCGCTCCAATGAGGTGGCGCTATCATATGTGCAATGCTAATTTCTGTGCTGCCGTCTGTGGCCCCACCAAAATGTTCTTCTATCAATTTACCATCTGTTGTTGGTACAACAAAAGGCGTTTTTTGGATGGTATATTTCTTCTTCAAAATATGTTCTAATTAAACCAAACAATAAAAGATTTCATTTTTGCTAAATCAGGTATTTGTTCTAGCGTTACTTTCTGAGTTGTAAAATCTCTTAAACCTAATTCTTCTTTATCAATAGCTATCGTTGTATTTAAATCATCTAAAAACAATGTTGCAGAAGTTAAAGTAGTTTCTACTCTATTGATATTATTATTTACATTAATTTCAGAAAAACTAGAATTTATATTTAATGAAGTTTCAGATTTAAATCTTGCATCATGAATTTCTACACTTTTTATTGTAGAAATAGAATCTAATTGTTCTTTTGGAATAACGGTTAGTAAGTGCTTCCCTCCTTTTTCGAAAATTAAATACTCATCATCATCTTGAAAATAATTATCACCTAAAGCACCCTCACTTAAGTTTTTTACGATAGAATCATTTTCAAAAATATTATCTAACTCTTGAATGGTAGTTTTTGTAGTTAAATGCCCAACTTTACCTTTTTGAATTTTAAATTTTCCTCCATCACCACAACTCACAATTAATAAAGAGCATGCAATTACTACTATTGATAAAATATTTTTTTTGATCATTCTAATGAGTTTATACGTATTATAACGTTCTTTTTTAAATTTTGTTATTTTAAAATCTTTTTTAATATTCCAAAAGCGGCTCTAATAAATGTTGCGCTTGTTAAAACCTTTATTAAAGGGTTTTGAGCCGTACTTCGTCTTCTTGAAGCACTACTGCGCGCTCTTTCTTTACTTTTCCTCTCTTTTTCCTCCTCTTTTTGGTCTGCTGCAACTCTTATTGCTTTTGCTTCTGCAAGATTAACCTTTTCTATTTTAGCATTCAACAATTCATAAGCACTTTCTCTATCTAAATTTTCGTTATATTTATAAAAGAGCCTAGAATTCTCTATAACTTGCTTTAATTCTTTGCTTGTCAAAATATCCATTCTACTCATTGGCGCTCGCAACATTGTTCTTGCCAAAGGTGTGGGAATTCCTTTTTCATTTAAAACAGAAACAAAAGCTTCTCCAATTCCTAACTGTGTTAATACTTCTTTAGTATCATAATAAATAGAACTAGGGTAATTTTCTGCGGCTAATTTTATAGCTTTTCTGTCTTTTGCAGTAAATGCTCTTAAAGCATGCTGAATTTTTAAGCCCAATTGTGCCAAAATATCTTCTGGTATATCTTTAGGATTTTGTGTTACAAAATAAATTCCAATTCCTTTAGAACGAATTAATTTTACAATACTTTCTATCTGATTTAATAAGGCTTTAGAAGCTTCATCGAAAACTAAATGGGCTTCATCTATAAAGATAATTAACGCTGGTTTATCTGCATCTCCTTGTTCAGGAAACGTTTCATATACCTCTGCTAATAGTTGCAACATAAATGTAGAAAATAATTTTGGTTTGTCTTGAATATCTGTTAACCTTAAAACAGAAACAATTCCTTTTCCGTCTTCATCTACCCTTGTTAAGTCTTCTACTTCAAAAGATTTTTCACCAAAAAACAAATCGCCACCTTGTTGCTCTATTTCTATAATTTTACGCAAAATTGCGCCAGTAGATGCAGAAGAAACTCTACCATATTCTGCTTGAATCTCTTCTTTACCTTCGTTTGTAATATATTGTAAAACTTTTTTAAAATCTTTAATATCTAATAAGGCAAACTTATTATCGTCGCAATATTTAAAAATAATGGCTACAATACCAGATTGGGTTTCTGTTAAATCTAAAATTCTTGATAATAAAACGGGGCCAAACTCTGATACCGTTGCGCGCATTCTTGTACCCGCTTGTTCAGAAATTGTTAAAACTTCTACTGGGAATTTCTTTGCGGTAAACGGAAAACCAATTTTGGTATGCCGTTCCTCTATTTTTTTATGACCAGGACTGGCTTTGGCTAAACCAGAAAGATCTCCCTTAATATCCATTAATAAAACCGGAATTCCCTTTTCTGATAAATTTTCGGCTAAAACTTGCAGGGTTTTTGTTTTTCCTGTGCCAGTTGCACCAGATATTAAACCGTGTCTATTTAAAGTTTTTAAAGGAATTTTTACAATAGCGTCTGTAATGGTTTCTTCACCTAACATTGCCGCACCAAGCGCTATAAAATCGCCTTTGGTTTTATAACCATTATTAATGTATTCAAAGAATTCTTTTTGCTTACTCATGCTAACAGTATTTTTGATAAAAATAATCAAAGTTTACTGTAACAGAAATTATTTAAAGAGTTTGTTTTTAATAATTTTTAATAAAAATAAAAAATAAAACAGTTTAAATATATAGCAAAATAAAGAGGCTTGCTATTTAAATAAACGCAAGCCTCTTTTTTTATGCAGTGCCACCTTCTTTAAAAAAGACAACCATATTACTTTTGAAAATATTCAGGAATCAATCCTTTTAATTTTTCTAAGGTTTCTGTAACAGATAAATCACTCATACCACCAGAAGCATTTGCATGGCCCCCGCCATTAAAATGTTCTTTTGCTAACATATTTACAGGGTTTTCTGCACCTTTAGAGCGGAAAGAAATTTTCATAATACCGTCACGTTCCGTAAACACAACAGCAGCTTTCATTCCCTTTATAGATAAAACCAGGTTAGCCAAACTATCTGTGTCTCCTTTTTTATAATTGTATTTAGCAAGCTCCTCTTTTGACAACGAAATTATTGCAACATTGTAGTCGTATAAAACCTCTAATTTTTCACTCATTGCGTATCCTTGCAAACGCAAACGACTTTCTGTATTGTTATCGCTTAATTTTTCATGAATTAAATGATGCGCTACCCCCGCTGCTAAGATTTTAGCCAATACTTCATGTGTTCTTGGTTTTACAGAATTGAATCTAAAACTACCCGTATCTGTTAAAATACCTAAGTATAACGGAGTTCCAATTTTTTCATCTAACAGGTTTAAGTGCCCAGATTTCTCTATTAAATCTACAATTAACTGAGAAGTAGAAGAAGCAGTAGTTTCAGAAAGTGTTATTGCAGGAAATTCTTCAGGATTTAAATGATGATCTATCATAATTTTCTTACCTCTTGTCTCTTCTAATAAAGCTTGCATTTCTGGCCCTACACGATTGGCAGCATTATAATCTAAACAGAAAATTAAATCTGCTTTTTTCATTTCTGCTATTACCTCTTCAGGGTTTTCTTCCATTAAAAGAATGGCACTTGTATCTAACCAATCTAAAAAACCTGGTGCTTTGTCTGGATGACAGACAACTGCTTTCTTTCCTAATTTTTCTATAAAATAAAGCAAACCTAAAGAAGATCCGATAGAATCTCCGTCTGCAGATTTATGTGCTGTAATAACGATATGAGAAGCAGCTTGAATTTCTGCCTCAATTTGTTCGTAAATATTCATGTATTGTATTTTTGCAATTGCAAATAAATAGACAATTGTATGTTTTTATAAGCTTGCAAAGTTAACTTTATTATTGGGGAGTAAACCGAAGTATTATTAGTTTTCTAAATATATAATCGAATGCATAAGACTAAAACTAATCAAGCCAACTCTTAAAATCCTTCACGCGTTCTCTACTCACAATAATTTCTGTTTCTATATAAGAGTTTAGAATTAATTTTATACGAGAATTGGAGTAGGCTATAATATCTTTAATTGAATTGATGTGCACTATAAAAGTACGATTTACTCTAAAAAATTGCTCTGGGTTCAATTGCTCTTGCCAATGTTCTAAAGAGTTGTCTAGTAAGTAATTTCTATTATCTAAAGTATGTATATATGTTGATTTATTTTCGCTGTAAAAACACTCAACGGCGTCTAAATTTATAATTTTTATATGCTGGCCAATTTTTATAGTAACTCTTTTTTTAAACTTTCTATCAACTGGGTTTATTAATAATTTACGAATAGCATCTAAATCTACCTGAATATTTGTCTGCTTTGGATGCTTTTCTTTAAACATGTCTACAGCAAATTTTAATTCGTCTTCGTCTAAAGGTTTTAACAAATAATCGATGCTATTTAGCTTAAAGGCTTTTAACGCATATTCATCATAAGCCGTTGTAAAAATAATAGCAGACTTTACTTCAATTTCTTCAAAAATCTCAAATGATAATCCGTCTGAAAGTTGAATATCTAAAAAGATTAAATCTGGGTGCTTATTGTTCTGTAACCAGTTTAAAGATTCTTCTACAGAATGCAACATTTGTTGCACTTCAATGCCTAAGACTGCCAACATTCTGTTTAATCTTCTTGCTGCTGGTTTTTCATCTTCAATTATTAATACGTTCATTGGTTAGTTGATTGTTGATTATTGTTGTTCGTTAGTCGTTGTTAAATAAAAACATAATTTCACTTAGATAAGACCTGTTTGGTATTTGTTATTTTTAACCAAACTGGTTCCTTTTAAGATTCCTCCTCGTTCCTCTTTCGGAAAACAAAAAATACCTATTTATTCATATATTCTCTCACCTTTCTCTCTTCCCAATCTTTATTAAATACGTTTGGCAAACCAAATACTTTGGCAGCATGAAATATTAAAAACACTCCCCACCAAAAGAAAAAATTATAATTATCTAAAGCTGTAAATGCCTCTAAAAAAGAATCTCCATTGTCAATGTCTTTGTAGATTCTTCTCCCAATAAAGAAAAAATTAATCACTAGATAAGTTGCTAAATGTTTGTAAAACTCTTTAATTTCAGTAACTCTCTTTTTAGCTTTTGCGTATTTTTCTGATTGTGTGTTCTGTGCCATTATGCTATTGTTTTTTATTCATAAATTCTTCTAATTTGGTCTTTTCCCAAGTATCGATAAAATGACCCTTGCCTTTAAAAACAAAAAGACCATGAATGCCGACACCAATAAGCCACAACAATGCGTTTATCCAAACATATACTTTTACCCATTCTAAAGTCTTTCCGTTTACCATATAACTTTCAAAGAAGCCAACAATTGCGTCCGTAAAAAGTAAAATAGGTGCCATTATAAGTATAAATATTTGCAGGTGATTGTAAAAATCACGAATCCTTTTTACTCTTTTTTCTGCTTGTTTGTAAGTCGTTTTAGATTCCATATAAAATTATCTTTTAAGATTCATGTACTGTTCTATTTTACGCTCTTCCCAGTCTTTGCCTAAAAAAAAAGGAAATCCAAAAATTTTCAATGAGTGAAAAATCAAACCAATTCCCCAGATAATCCAAACTCCATAGATACCAAAATCAGAAAAGATTTCCATAAAGGATTTGTTTTCAGTAATACCGTCTACAACTTGGGCTCCGCTCAAAAACAGATTTATAATAATGTATATCGCTAAATGCCAATAATATGCTTTTAACGCTGCTACTCTTTTTTTAGCGCTGCGATATTTTTGTTCCTGCAAGTAATTGTCGGGTTTCATCCTTAAAATTTAGTATCGTCCATGTATTTTTCTAGCTGCTTTTTCTCCCAATTTTTACCAAACAGTAACGTAGATCCAAAAACACCCAACCAATGAAAAAACAATCCTATTCCCCAAAAAAACCATGTAGAATAGACTCCAAAATGTTGTATTGCTTCTAAAAAACTAAATTCATTATTACTGTCACTTGTCAATCCAAAAACAATAATGCCAGAGAGAAAAACATTTACAACGACATACACCGCAAAATGGATGTAAAATCCCTTTATTTTTTCCACTCTCTTTTTTGCCTTTATATATTTTTGATTTTCTAAAAATTCTCTATCCATCTTATTTATATTTTTTATCTCCGTTCATCATTTCTTTAATTTTTTTGTTTTCCCAATTGCTACCAATACCTAATAAATTAAATCCAAAAACATTTAACCAATGAATTAATAGTCCTGTTCCCCAACCCAGTAAAGAAAACCAAAACCAGTGAAAATGGGGTTCAAATTTTAGGTTTATAAAAATGATTGTTGGAATAATAATGCTGTAAACAGATAAATGCATATAAAATCCTTTTATCTTTTTTACCTGCTTTTTTGCTTGTTTGTACTTTTGGTCTTTTGTAAATTTCATTTCCATTTTATGTATACTTTTTGTCCTCTTTCATCATTTCTTTGATCTTTCTATCTTCCCAATTTTTTCCCAAGAAAATATTGTAATTATTAACTTCTAAAAAGTGAAAAGTTAACCCAATTCCCCAACCAAAAGCTGGAAACCAGAACCATTGAAAGCCCGGTGAAAATCTTAAATTTATAAATATTAAAAAAGGAATTACTAAGCAATAAGAAGCTAAGTTTTGATAAAACTCTTTTAACTTCTCTACTCTTTCAACTGCTTTTAAATAGTTACTTTGTTCTAAATCATCTGTGTACATAATATTATTTATTTTAATTAAGAGCGGTAAGCTTACTCTAAATGTTTTGTTATTATTTTCTATTTTCACCCCTTTGTCAGTAATCAATCCGTATCTATCTGCAATATTTTGCAAACCAACTTTGGTGCTTTTCCCAATTGCTTCTTTTGGGTTTACGTTATTCTCTATAATTAAATACCTACCTTCTTCGTAAATATTAATCGTTAACGGTTTAGAAGTAGAAACCACATTGTGTTTTACAGCATTTTCTAATAGGAGCTGTAATGATAAGGGTACTATTTTTAACTCGTTATTACTTATGGTGTCTGGAATATTGAACTGCACTGCTTCTTCAAAGCGCATTCCAAGCAGTTCCATATACGTTTTTGCAAACTTCAATTCTTCTTCAATAGGCACTAAATCTTTATTACGTTGTTCTAAAACGTATCTGTATACCTTAGATAATTTTGTTGTAAACCTTTCTGCTTGCTGCGGGTTTTCGCCAATTAAACTGGTTAATACATTTAAACTATTAAATAAAAAATGTGGATCTAATTGATTTTTTAAAGATTCAAATTTTGCGGTTTCTGTTTTTGCTACAATTTCTTGTTTTGTAGATTCTTGTTTTACAGAGTTCTTCCATTGAATCATAAATCCTCTTGCATGTATAAATGCAGAGACCCCAAAAGAAAGAATAATATAAAAAATATGCTGCCAAAAGTATCCTCCCTTAAAAAAAAGATCAGGATTCATTCCAGAAATTAAAATAAAATTCACATAATCTATCAGCAAAACTACAGGAACTGTATATAACACCGTTGTGATAATGCCCGCCCAAATCCTTGTGTTTGTATGTTCAATCCAATCCCATCTTATACTAAGATAATCATGAATAATACCCTGCGCAAAACCTAAACCAAAAGAATACATTGCAGATATTAGAAAAGTATAACCAATAGATTTTAAAGAAAAGTTTTGATTAATTAGTATAAATAATAGTGTAAAAATTAGAGCCATTTTTATACTAATTATTAATCCGTCTTTAAAATATCTTTTCACTAAACCGGTATTAGAATTCATATTTAATATAATTTTTACTGAAATTTTATTTTAAAGATACATTTTTATCAGAAACTACAAACTTTACACCATCTTCTAAAAGAATTCTTTGAGACTACAAATCTAATTTATTGTTTTTGTTTTTGCCGCTGTCATGATAATGTATACTTGCATGAAGTTCTTCGGGTGTATTTGCCGAAATTACTTTGCCTTCATCTAAAGAAACGTTTTTAATATTTACAGTTGTACTGTTGTTTTGTACTATTAAACTATTTGTGATTGATAACAACGCTAAAACTAAAATTGATACTAAAAATTTCATACTAATTGTTTTTATTTGTTTTTGATGATTCAAAGATGCAATACAATGCTGTTTTACAAAATAGTAAATAACCCAACTGTATTATTTTTAGGATGAACCGTACGAAAGAAGTAAATATTAATTTAATTAGTACTATTGCTTAAAATAAGCACAATCTATAATCTACCTATACTTATAAAAGTGTTTACTAAAGAATTGATAAGTAACAAATTGATTTATTATTAAATTGATAAAAGTTATAAAATAAATATGATTAATCTCTATCAATTGAAAAAATAGTATACATTTACCATATGATTACTTCAAAAAATAAAACATTTACTTTGGTTCCCAGATTGCGCTGTCGCAATACAATTCGCTAATATTATAGCTAGCAATAAACTGAAAACCATAATTTTTTATTTTTTATTACAATGTATTACTCATCAAATCTTAAAGGCAAACAAAAAAATAATACTAGTTTATTTAGTATTATTTCTACACGCCGCTTTTCTGCTACACGCCCTTTGGGTGTCTAAATAATTATAGAATTAGGTGCGTCCAATTCTGCATTCCAAAGTAAAAAAAACAAAGACATTTAATTTTAAAACATCAATACAATGAAAATTGTAATTGCTAACAAATCGCATACTATTTACGCAGCTATTATTTGCAAAACTATAGAAGATGCTGCACAAGTTAGAGGAACAGGTATTGCTAAAAGAAAGCCAGCATACATAACTACCAAAATAGAAAACGGAAATGCTGTAATAGCGTTAGACGGAGAGAAGTTTGCAGGTTTCTGTTATATAGAAGCTTGGGGACACGGTAAATTTGTAGCCAATTCTGGTTTAATAGTACATACAGATTATAGGAATTTAGGACTAGCAAAACAGATTAAACAAGTAATCTTTAAACACTCTAGAACCAAGTTTCCAGACGCAAAAGTGTTTAGCATTACTACTGGCTTGGCTGTAATGAAACTAAATAGCGACCTAGGGTACAAACCTGTTACTTTTTCTGAACTTACAGATGATCAATCTTTTTGGAATGGTTGTAAAACTTGTAAGAATTTTGATGTTTTAACAAGAACTGAACAACAGATGTGTTTGTGTACAGGGATGCTTTTCGATCCAAAAAACAACAATAAAGAAGCGTCGAAAGAAGTGAAAGAAAACGTTTTTAAAAAATTAAAAAATATAAAACAGAACCTGTTTCTAAAAAAAGATAAAAATGTTACATAACAAATTAGGGAAATTAGTAATAGCATATAGTGGTGGTTTAGATACTTCTTATTGTGCTGTAAGTTTATCAAAAGAATACGATGTGCATGCCGTTAGCGTAAATACAGGAGGTTTTACCTCAGAAGAAATAAAAAACATAGAGAGTAATGCATACAAAATGGGTGTTTCTACATATAAAAATATTGATGCCGTTGCTACTTTTTATAATAAAGTAGTAAAGTATTTAATCTTTGGAAATGTCTTAAAGAATGGCACATACCCGCTTTCTGTAAGTGCAGAAAGAATTATACAAGCTATAGAAATTATAGAATATGCAAAAAGTATTGGGGCAACCTACATTGCGCACGGAAGCACGGGTGCAGGAAATGACCAAGTACGTTTTGATATGATTTTTCAAACCTTAGCACCTAATATTCAAATTATTACACCAATTAGAGACGGTAGTTTAACAAGACAACAAGAAATAGATTATTTAAAAGCTGAAGGAATTGATATGCCTTGGGAAAAATCTAAGTATTCTGTAAACAAAGGACTTTGGGGAACAAGTGTTGGTGGTGTAGAAACTCTAAAATCTGAAAAACCGTTGCCAAGTGAAGCCTACCCTTCTCAATTACAAAAAGAGGGTGAAGAAAAAGTAATACTAACATTTAAAAATGGAGAATTTGTAGCCTTAAATGGTAAAGAAAACAAACCAGAAGTAAATATCGAAAACCTAAATAGTATTGCTTCTGCGTATGCAATAGGAAGAGATATTCATGTTGGCGATACCATTGTTGGTACAAAAGGAAGAGTAGGCTTTGAAGCTGCTGCTGCATTAATAACAGTAAAAGCACATCATTTACTAGAGAAACATACCTTAACAAAATGGCAGTTGCAACATAAAGAATACTTATCTAGTTTCTACGGTATGCACTTGCATGAAGGGCAATACCTAGATCCTGTAATGAGAGATACCGAGGCCTTTTTACAAAGTTCTCAAAAAATGGTTTCAGGAAATGTTGTGGTAAGTTTAAAACCCTATCACTTTTCTTTAGACGGAATTATTTCTGATCATGATTTAATGTCTAGTGCTTTTAGCACCTATGGCGAAGAAAATAAAGCTTGGACAGCCGAAGACGCAAAAGGTTTCATTAAGATTTTAGGAAATCAGAATAAAATTTACAGACAAGTAAACTCGCTAACTTAGTACTACATGCCTTATCGCTTTTAAAAGCCGGTATCGCATATAAAAAGTATTTTTATGAAAAAATTAGAAGTAGGAATTATTGGTGGTGCAGGATATACTGCCGGAGAATTAATTAGATTATTATTAAATCATCCTGAAACAAATATCAACTTTGTATACAGCACTTCTAATGCTGGTAACAAATTATACAAAGTGCATCAAGATTTAATTGGAAATACAGAAATTTCTTTTACTTCGGCTATTAATACGGAAGTAGATGTGCTTTTTTTATGTTTAGGTCACGGAAACTCCACTGCATTTTTAGAAAAAAACAGCTTTTCAGCAAACACAAAAATCATCGATTTAAGTAATGATTTTAGATTACTTTCAGACAAAAATTTTCAAGGAAAACACTTTATATATGGCTTACCAGAATTAGATAAAGAAATTATAAAAACGGCAAAATACATTGCAAATCCTGGTTGTTTTGCAACAGCTTTGCAATTGGCAATTTTACCTTTAGCTGCAAACGGATTGCTGTATGATGATGTGCATATAAATGCAGTTACCGGAGCCACTGGTGCAGGAACGTCATTATCTGCCACTACACATTTTACATACAGAGATAATAATTTCTCTCACTACAAAGCATTTAATCATCAACATTTAGGAGAAATTAATCAAACTGTAAATCAATTACAAGCTAATTTTAATGCTGAAATTAATTTTGTTCCCAATAGAGGAAATTTCTCTAGAGGGATATTTGCAACAACATACACAAAATATGATGGAAATATTGAGGAGGCAATAGCACTTTACAAAGCCTATTATAAAGACGCTGTATTTACATTTATATCTGATGAAGAGATTCATTTAAAGCAAGTAGTAAATACTAATAAATGTTTAATTCACTTAGTAAAGCACGGCAATAAATTACTAATTACAAGTACTATTGACAATCTTTTAAAAGGGGCTTCTGGGCAGGCAATTCAAAATCTAAATATAATGTATGGTTTTGAAGAAACGGTAGGGTTAAATTTAAAAGCGAATTATTTCTAAAAATAGTTATTGATGCGTAGTTGCTCGTTATTACAACGAACAAATACAAAACATAAACTAAAAATTAAAAATTATGAAAGTAGCAATTATTGGCGCAGGAAGTTTAGGGCAATCTATCGCAAAAGGTTTGTTAAAAAATAAGGTTGTAAGCTCTTTGTATTTGACAAAAAGGAACACCAATTCTATTAAAGATTTTAGCAACCATAATGAAGTTGTTTTAACTTCTGATAATGAAGAGGCTGTAAAAAATGCAGATATCTTAATTTTTGCTGTTCAACCGAGACATTTAGAACATATTTTAAAAGATGTTAAATCTTTATTACACAAAAATCATATTTTAATCTCTGTAATAACAGGCTTTTCAATTGCAAAAATTGAAGCGATTGTTGGGTCTGATACTTATATTATTCGCTCTATGCCAAATACAGCCGCTGCTGTTGGGCAATCGATGACTTGTATTTCTCCAAATAACAAAGGGAAAGAAAAAGTGGAGCTCGCAAAAACTATTTTTAACAGTTTGGGGGTTTCTATGGAAATTCCTGAAGAACAATTACAGGCGGCAACGGTTATTTGTGCAAGCGGAATTGCCTTTTGGATGCGTTTAATTAGAGCAACTACGCAAGGCGCAATTCAACTAGGTTTTGAAGCACATGAAGCACATGAATTGGCAATGCAAACCTGTTTTGGTGCTGCTACCTTATTAAAAGAATCTGGAAATCATCCAGAAGCAGAAATAGACAGAGTAACTACTCCTGGAGGTTGCACTATTGAGGGCTTAAACGAAATGGAACACCAAGGATTAAGTTCTTCCTTAATTAAAGGAATTAATAAATCATTTGATAAAATTAACCAAATAAAAAACTAAAACATGCCTTTATTTAACGTTTACCCGCTATACAATGTTACACCAGTTTCTGCCAAAGGAGTGTATGTATATGATGAAAATAATACTGAGTATTTAGATTTATATGGAGGCCATGCAGTGATTTCTATTGGTCACGGGCACCCCAAATATTTGGAAGCAATTACCAATCAGGTTCATAAATTGGGTTTTTATTCAAATGCCATTCAAAACCCATTACAGGTTAAACTAGCAGATAAATTAGAAAAACTCTCTAAATGCAAAGATTACGAGCTTTTTTTGTGTAGTTCTGGTGCAGAGGCTAATGAAAATGCATTAAAATTAGCTTCTTTTAAAACTGAAAAATCAAGGGTAATTGCATTTAAAAACGGATTTCACGGACGAACATCTGCTGCAGTAGCCGCAACTGATAATGCCACTATTATTGCGCCAATAAATGCACAACAAAAAGTAACTATTTTAGATTTAAATGATATTGAAAGTGCTAAAAGAGAATTAGAAAAAGGAGATGTTTGTGCTGTAATCGTAGAATTTATTCAAGGTGTTGGAGGTTTAGACCAGGCCACAGCAAATTTTTTCGAGCAATTAGATATTCTATGTAAAGCCAATAACACCTTATTTATTGCTGATGAAGTGCAATCTGGTTATGGTAGATCTGGAAAATTCTTTGCATTTCAGCATTATAATGTTACTCCAGATATTATTTCGATTGCCAAAGGAATGGGAAATGGTTTTCCTATTGGCGGAATTTTAATTAATCCAAGTATCAAAGCTAAGTTTGGCATGCTAGGAACCACTTTTGGTGGAAATCATTTGGCTTGTGCTGCCGGGTTAGCTGTTTTAAATGTAATTGAAGATGAATTTTTAATGGATAATGTAAATGTTATTTCAGCATACTTTGTCAAAATTGCAGCAACAATTCCGCAGGTAAAAAAAATAAAAGGGAGAGGCTTAATGCTTGGTTTAGAATTCGATTTTGAAGTGAGCGCTTTAAGAAAGAAATTAATTTATGACTATCACATTTTTACTGGTGGCGCATCTAATAAAAATGTTTTAAGAATATTACCACCCTTAAATGTAAATAAAACACATATCAATAAATTTTTTGAAGCATTATTAGCCGCTTTAGAAGAATAAATAAGTTTTAATATTAAATACGAACTAAAACTATTAATTGAATACTAAAATTATGAATACCCTTTTATCTTTAGAAACTAGAAACAATGTTTTGCACACCATGGCAATGCTTCTTCATGCAGAAAGAGACGCCATAATTAGCATCAATAAAAAAGACATAAAAGCCTATAAAGGAGGTGATATTTCTATGTTAGAACGTTTAAAAGTGAATGATGCTAAAGTTGATGAAATGGTTGCGGCAGCAAAACATTTGGCTTCTCAAGAAGACCCAGTTGGTGTAGAACGCTTTAATTATAAACATGAGAACGGCATGCAGATATATAACAAAACAGCCTCTTTTGGTAGTATTCTTATTATTTATGAATCTAGGCCAGATGTTACTGTTGAGGCTGCAGGAATTGCATTTAAATCTGGAAATAAAATAATATTAAAAGGTGGAAAAGAGGCACTATATTCTAACTTAAAAATAGTAGAATTATGGCACAAAGCTCTAACAAAGCACAATGCTTCTAAAGATTGGGTACAGTATTTACAATACAACAGAACAGAAATACAAGCCTTTCTAGAAAAACCATCACAAAAGATAGATTTAATTGTGCCAAGAGGTGGGGCAAAATTAATTGCCTTTGTCAAAGAACACGCTACTTGCCCTGTTATTATAAGTGGCCGTGGTAACAATTTTGTCTATATACACCCTGAAGCAGATTTAGATATTGCCGTTAATATTATTATAAACGGAAAATCTAAAATATCTGCCTGTAATGCAATAGACAAAGTGCTCATTGATGAAAACCTTCCGAATAAAGAAGAATTTATAAACACATTAATAACAAAATTAAATACCTCTAATATTCAGGTTTTAGGAGATAAAATAATTTCAAAAAAACACAACCTAACACAGATTTCATCTGATGAAGTTTGGTACGAAGAATTTTTAGATTATAAAATACTAATTGGAGAAATAGCCTCAAACGAAGAAGCTATTCAAATGATAAATACATATTCTGGTGGGCATTCATCTGCCATCATCACAAAAAATAATACAGCAGCTAAGCTATTTATGGAAAATACAGATACTGCAGCCGTTTATCATAATGCTTCTACTCGTTTTACAGATGGTGGGCAATTAGGTTTAGGTGGAGAATTGGCAATAAGTACCGATAAGCTGCACCAACGTGGGCCAATTGGCTTGCAACATTTAGTAACTAATAAATGGTATGTTCACGGAAATGGTCAAATAAGATAATATGCAAAAAAAGAAACGCATTTTACTAAAAGTAGGCTCTAACACCCTTACTAAAGAAACGGATAATATCTCTAGAGGTAAAATTGAGGATATTGCAAATCAAATTGCAAAACTTAAAGATACTTGCGAATTTATTATTGTAAGTTCTGGCGCAATTGCAGTAGCAAAGCAGTTTGTAAAACTAGAAAGTAAGCAATCGTCTATTTTTGTAAAACAGGCATTAGCATCTATTGGCCAGCCGCATTTAATTAGAATTTATCAAGAAATTTTTAGGGAATATGGGTTGTTAAGTTCGCAATGCCTGCTCTCCTACTCAGATTTTGAAAAACAACAAAGTAAAACTAATATTGTAAATACTATTAATGTATTAGTTCAAAACAATTACATTCCTATTATTAATGAAAATGACACTGTTGCAACAGATGAAATTCAGTTTGGTGATAATGACAAGCTAGCCGCGCTAACTGCCACTTTATTAGATGTAGATTTGTTAATTATAGCAACCAATACACATGGAATTTACACAAAAGAATCTATCAAAAATAATACTCTAGAAACCATTAAGGAGGTCTTTAATTTTGAAGCTTTAAAAAATGAGGTTGTCAACTCTAAATCTACGCATGGTAGTGGTGGCATGGCCTCTAAAATAGAAGCAGCAGAAATAAGTAAGAATGCAAATATAGAAACTTGGATTGTAAATGGTTTAGAAGATCATTTTATAACCAATGCTTTTGAAAATAAAGTTCCGTTTACAAAAATAAAATAATGAAAAGGGTTTAATCCTCTTGTATAAAAAGTGAAAAGATGAAACACTATACCTCTATTAACGATATTGACAATATAAATTCTTGGATTGCAGAAGCAAAATTTTTAAAAGAAAATCCTTTAGAAAACCAAGAATTAGGTAAGAATAAAACATTAGGATTGTTATTTTTTAATTCGAGTTTAAGAACACGTTTAAGTACCCAAAAAGCTGCTTTAAACTTAGGAATGGATCCTATTGTAATGAATGTTTCTGGCGATGCTTGGGGAATAGAGTTTGGAGATGGCACCGTTATGAACGGCACCACTGCAGAACATATAAAAGAGGCTGCCGCTGTAGTTTCTCAATACTGCGATGTTATTGCTGTAAGAGCTTTCCCAACACTAACAGACAAAGACCAAGACGAATCTGAACATGTTTTAAAATCGTTTATAAAATATGCATCTGTACCCATTGTAAGTATGGAAAGTGCTACTGAACACCCTTTACAAGGTCTAACAGATGCTATTACCATCTCAGAACATTCCACAAAAAAGAAACCTAAAGTAGTTTTAAGTTGGGCGCCACATGTAAAAGCTTTGCCACATGCTGTTGCCAATAGCTTTGCACAAGCGATGCAAAAAATGGATGTAGAATTTGTAATTGCAAATCCGGAAGGATATAACTTAAATCCAGAAATTACCAAAAACACACCTATTTACCACGACCAAGACGCCGCTTTTAAGGATGCTGATTTTGTGTATACTAAAAATTGGAGTTCTTATGAAGATTACGGAAAAATAGTAAATACTACTGCTAATTGGATGCTTACAAAAGAAAAAATAGGGCCTGCTAAGTTTATGCATTGTTTGCCTGTTAGAAGAAATGTTGTGGTAGCAGATGCTGTTTTAGATTCTGAAAACTCTTTAGTTATTGAACAAGCAAATAATAGAACTTTTGCTGCACAATTGGTATTAAAAAAAATATTAGAAGCTTTATAAATTAAAATAAGACTTCATAGTTTTTTAAAGAGAAACTGTAATAAATTCAGCTTAGAATGGAAAAATTATCAATTATAAAAATTGGGGGAAATATTATTGAAGACGCAACCTCTTTACATGCTTTTCTGAAATTATTTTCTAAATTAGACGGAAAAAAAATTCTAGTGCATGGTGGTGGAAAACGAGCAACAGCAATGGCCAATAAATTAGGTATTGAGTCTAAAATGGTAAACGGCAGAAGAATTACAGATGCTGAAACTTTAGAAGTAATTACCATGGTTTATGGCGGTTTAATAAACAAAAATATAGTTGCTAAATTGCAAGCTTTACAAATTGATGCCATTGGTTTAACTGGTGCAGATATTAACAGTATAAAATCTATTAAAAGACCCATAGTAGATGTTGATTATGGTTTTGTGGGCGATGTAAAAGAAGTAGCTTCTAATGCTATTGATAAATTAATTCAAGCTAATTTTACACCTGTATTTTGTGCAATTACACATGATGGAAATGGGCAATTACTAAACACGAATGCAGATACAATTGCAAGTACAATTGCCATTGGAATGAGTGAAATTTATAAAACATCTATTTATTATTGTTTTGAATTGAATGGTGTCTTAAAAAATATTAATGATAAAAGTTCCGTTATAAAACATATCAATTCAAAAACCTACCAAGAATTATTAAAAGACGGAGTTATTGCCGACGGAATGTTACCTAAATTAGACAATTGCTTTGACGCCCTAAATAGTGGAGTACACACTGTATATGTTGGAAACACGGCAATGTTAACAAAAGAAAATGATCTTTTTACAACCATTACAATCTAAAAATGAACATAGAACAACTAACAGCCAACGCAATTTTACTTTTAAAGAATCTTATTGAAACACAGTCATTTTCTAAAGAAGAAGAACATACTGCAAAACTTATTGAAGGGTGGTTTACTAAAACTGAAATTCCGTTTCAAAGAACTAAAAATAATATTTGGGCTACCAATAAATATTTTGATGCAAGCAAACCAACATTATTATTAAACTCTCATCATGATACCGTAAAACCAAACTCTGCATATACAAAAGATCCTTTTAAAGCAATTGTCGAAGACGGTAAATTATACGGTCTGGGAAGTAATGACGCAGGTGGGTGTTTGGTCTCTTTAATAGCTACTTTCACGAACTTTTACGCACAAGAAAATTTAAAATGTAATTTGGTAATTGTGGCTTCTGCTGAAGAAGAAAATAGCGGACCCAATGGCTTAAACAGTATGTTGTCAATTATTCCACATATAGACGTAGCTATTGTTGGCGAACCAACTTTAATGAATTTAGCCGTTGCAGAAAAAGGTTTGGTTGTTTTTGATGCAATTGTAGCAGGAACTCCAAGTCATGCAGCCCATCCAAATGATAATAATTCAATTTATAATACGATTGAAGTTTTACAATGGTTTAAAGATTTTAAGTTTCAAAAAACTTCGGAAGCCTTGGGTGATGTAAAAATGACCGTGACCCAAATTGCTGCAGGCTCGCAGCACAATGTAGTTCCTGCTCATGTAGCTTTGGTTATTGACGTGCGCGTGAATGACGCATACACGAACCAAGAAATTGCTACTATTTTAAAAGAAAAATCACCATGTACAAAAATTACTCCAAGAAGTTTGCGGTTAAACTCTTCTGCTATTTCTAAGACCCATGCTTTAGTAAAGGTAGGAATTGCCATGGGCAGAGAAACCTATGGTTCGCCAACCTTGTCAGATCAAGCATCATTAAGTTGTGAGTCTTTAAAATTAGGACCTGGAGACAGCACGCGTTCTCATTCTGCAGATGAATTTATTTATCTTGCAGAAATTGAAGAAGGGATACGTATATATATTGAATTGTTAAATCGAGTAATTAGATAAATACGCTACATTAAATAAGTTCAAGATTTTACATTTACACAAATTAACAAGTACACGATTAAATATTAGAAAAATATGAAACTTTGGGACAAAGGATTTTCAATAGACAAACAAATAGAAAACTTTACAGTTGGTAATGATAGAGAAATAGATCTACACATTGCCAAATATGATGTACAAGCTTCTATAGCGCATGCAATAATGCTAGCGTCTATTGGTATTATTACCGCTACCGAATTAAAAGACCTTAAAAGAGGTTTAGAAGAATTAGCTACAGATATTAAAAACGGAACGTTTGTTATTGAGGCTTCTTTTGAAGATGTGCATTCTAAAATTGAATGGGAGTTAACTCACAAATTAGGAGACGTTGGTAAAAAGATTCATACGGCTCGTTCTAGAAATGATCAAGTTTTAGTAGCACTACAATTGTACTACAAAGAGAATTTAGCAATTATAAACAATAAGACGAAAACCTTATTTGACACCCTCTTAAACCTTGCTGATACGCATAAAGACAGTTTATTACCTGGCTACACCCATTTACAAGTGGCTATGCCGTCTTCATTTGGATTGTGGTTTTCTGCATATGCAGAATTATTAATAGATGATGTTTACATGCTAAATGCTGTTTCTAAGGTTGTGGATCAAAACCCATTAGGATCTGCCGCAGGTTATGGTAGCTCTTTTCCTATAGACAGAGAATTAACAACTAAAGAATTAAACTTTGCTACTTTAAAATACAATGTAGTTGCTGCACAATTAAGCAGAGGAAAAAGTGAACGCGCAATTGCTTCTGCTTTAGGAGGCCTGTGCAACACCATGTCTCGTTTTGCTATGGATGTTTGTTTGTATATGAGTCAGAATTTTAATTTTATATCTTTTCCAGATGAATTAACAACAGGAAGTAGCATTATGCCACACAAGAAAAACCCAGATGTTTTTGAATTGATTCGTGGAAAATGTAATAAAATTCAAGCTTTACATACCGAAATGGTATTAATTACCAACAATCTGCCAACCGGTTATCACAGAGATTATCAATTACTAAAAGAAAATATAATTAATGCTTTTGAAGATGTAAAAGATATTTTAGACATCTTTAATTATTCTATTCAGCAAGTAATTGTTAAAGATATAGATTTAAATGATGAGAAATATCAATACTTATTTACAGTAGATAGCATCAATAATTTAGTGGTTGAAGGGATGCCCTTTAGAGAAGCCTATAAACAAATAGGAACGCAAGTGCAAGCTGGAACTTACAAGCCAGATTTAGGAAAACAACATTCACATGTTGGAAGTATTCACAATTTAAGTTTGGATAAAATTAAAGCAAAATATCCAAATAATTAATTCTAAAAAAAAAGCAGCTATTTTTAAATAGCTGCTTTTTTTATTATTTAAAAAAACTTTAATAGCTCTAACTTAATTTCGGTTTTTTAAAATATTTAAAAGGAACAAACAACATACCAAAACACTGGCTATCCTCTTTTCCCATATTTTTGTGATGAATTTTGTGCGCCTTTCTTAACCCTTGTAAATACAAATTGTTAGTGTTTTTAAACCATTTAAATCTTTGATGAATTAGTACATCGTGAATTGTAAAATAAGCGATTCCGTAGCACATAATACCTAAACCAATATAAAATAAAGAAGTATATTCTGTATATGAGCCAAAATAAAATAGTGCCATACTAGGTGCAGCAAAAATTACAAAAAACAAATCGTTTTTTTCAAATCCGTCATATTTTGGTTGATGATGATCTTCATGCAAAACCCAACCAAAACCGTGCATAACATATTTATGGGTAAACCAACTTACGCCTTCCATAGTAATAAAAACTCCCAAGGTAATTAGAGCAGACATCATCTTATATCATTTTTAATTTATACTTTACGTAGCTTCTAGCTAATAGATTTAATTTCATAGGGTCAGAAATACGTATTCTTGTATCCATAATTTCTTCTGAAGGTACTTTATTTAACTTTTTCAACAACCTTCTATAGTATCTATAAGCCATGTAAACTCCAAACTTTGCTTCTGCAGGTAATTTTAAAATTCCATTTTTAAATGCAAAATCAAAATCGGCTTCAATCTCATCAATAATTAATTGCTTTGAGGCGGTATCTAGTTTTCCTAAATCTATGTTTGGAAAATAAGAACGATTTAAAACCTCATAATCATCTTTTAAATCTCTTAAGAAATTTACTTTTTGAAATGCAGAACCCAAACGCATTGCTGCATCCTTTAATTTGTCATACATATCATCATTACCATTAACAAATACTTTTAAACACATTAGGCCTACCACATCAGCAGAGCCATAAATATACTCATCATACTCTTCTTTGGTTGTATATTCTGTTTTAAATAAATCTGCTTTCATACTTTTTAAGAAAGCTTGTACCATTTCATCTGGTATTTTATATCTATTTACAGTCTGTTGAAAGGAATTTAAAATAGGATTTAAACTAATTCCTTGTTCTTTTGCCATGTAATAATCACGCTCAAAATGCGTCATTAATAGTTCCTTGTCATAATCATGAAAAGTATCTACAATTTCATCTGCAAAACGTACAAAACCATAAATATTATAAATATCTGTTCTTATTTTTGGGGATAAGGTTTGCACAGCCATTGAAAAAGAAGTACTATATTTTTCAGTAACTAACTTGCTACAATCATTAGAAACAGTGTCAAATAACTCTTTCATATTGGTCTAAAATTTATTTTTTTTAATTAATTCTGATGCTATTTTTCCTGATATTAATGCTGGCGGTACTCCTGGCCCTGGCACTGTTAATTGGCCTGTAAAATATAAATTATTTACTTTACTACTTTTAATACTAGGTCTTAAAAAAGCAGTTTGCAATAATGTATTTGCCATTCCGTATGCATTCCCTTTATAAGAATTGTATTCTTTTTTAAAGTCTTCTACACAGAAAGATCTTTTAAAAATAATACTACTTTTAACTTCTTGATTTGTTAATTTTTCAAATCTATCTATTATTTTATGAAAATATTCTTCTCTTAGCTCTTCTGTATCTTCAATTCCTGGAGCCAAAGGCATTAAGAAAAAACCAGCTTCCTTTCCCTCTGGGGCCGAAGTTACATCTGTCATAGAAGTAAAATTAGCATAAAAAAGTGGGTCTGTTGGCCACTTTGGATTGTCATAAATTTCTTTTGCATGTAAATCAAAATCTGTATCAAAAAACAGGGTGTGATGACTTGCATTTTTAATTTTTTTATCAAAACCAATATAAAATAATAAAGAAGAAGGTGCAAATGTCTTTTTATCCCAATATTTTTCTGAATGCTGTCTTAGATTTTCATCTAACAATGTTTCTGTATGATGATAATCTGCACCACTTAAGACCAAATTAGTATCAATAGTTTTGCCATTTACAAGCAAGCCAGAAACATTATTTTTCTTATCGGTTAAAATTTTCTCTACGTTTGCATTTAACTCAAAATTTACTCCTAAAGAGGTTGCCAATGATACCATCCCTTCGATAACTTTATACATTCCTCCTCTTGGGTGCCAAGTTCCTAAACCAAAATCTGCATAATTAATAAAATTATAAAAAGCTGGAGTATTGTCTGGTTTTGCACCTAAAAATAATACCGGAAATTCTAAAATTTTAATTAACTTAGGATTCTTAATATTTTTTCGAACCTGTTTTCTAACCGTAGAAAAGAACTGAGTAACTCTAGCCACAGTTGTGGTTGTAACTAATTCTAGCGGAGAAATACCTGGTTTATAAACTAGATCTAAAATGGCTGTTTCATAATTTGCCTTTGCAGAGTCTAAGAAAGATTTTAGGTGCTTTGCACTGCCCTCTTCTTCTTGCTCAAACATTTTATATATATCTTCTAAGTTTTCAGAAATTTTTAATGAAGAATTTTCACCAAAATATACTTCATAACCCGGATTTAATTTATCTAAAATATAGTAGTCTGATGGCTTTTTACCAAAATCTGCAAAAAAACGTTCGAATACATCTGGCATCCAGTACCACGAAGGGCCCAAATCAAATGTAAATCCTTCTTTTTTATACTGTCTTGCTCTTCCACCTAAAGTGTCATTTTTCTCAAGGACAGTAACGTTATAGCCTTCTTTAGCTAAATAACAAGATGCAGACAATGCGGAGAAGCCCGAACCAATAATATAAATGTCTTTATTCATTAATTAAGTTTGTCTAACAAAGATACCTAAAAAGTAAACAGTATGTTAAATTTAAATAACTTTTAATACATCTATTACGGTATCAAAGAAAGAAATATTAGATTTAAAATGTTTATCTTTTAGTAAAGAAGTCTTTCTACCAATAGCAATAAATTCATGTGCTGTATTTTCAAGAACATTTTCAATCTGCTTAAAATAATCTTCTATTTTATCTTCATAAGGTTGCACCGTTAAAGAGGTTATAAAGCAAAGTTCTTTTTTATTCTCAAAAAAACATTTCAAGTTATCTAATGGCAAATTCTGACCTAAATAAATAGTATTATTTCCTTTTAAAATAAGTTCATAGTTTAAATATAATAAGCCTAAATCATGAATCTCATTTTGTGGCAAAAATAAAACATATGTTTTATTAGATACTGGTGCAATGTGCTCTAAACCTTCTGTATTAATGTGAATTTTTTGAGCAATTAAATTTGAAATAAAATGTTCATGCGCAGGCAATAAAGTATCTGTCTGCCACAACAACCCAATATGATTTAAAAATGGAATAAATATATCTTTAAAAACCTTTTTAAAAGATTTTTTAATTAATAATTTGTCATATGTTTCATTAAACAACACTTTATTAAATTGAAACATAGCCAATTTAAAAGAATTCATTGCATCATCATTTAAAGCACTACCAAAAGCAACTTCTCTAGATTGTAATAAAACCTCTTCTTCAGACATTTTAGCAATTCTAGATATCTTATAGTCGTTTTTAATTAATAAAACTACGTTTAAAATCTTTTGTAAATTTTCATGCGAATAATATCTAATATTAGTATCTGTTCTTTTAGGCTCTAATAAATTATACCTTTTTTCCCAAATACGAATTGTATGTGCTTTAATTCCTGATATATTTTCAAGGTCTTTGATAGTAAAATCCTGCTTAATATTGTCCAATGTATATGTTTTTGAGGCACACAAATATATAAATTTAAAACTCAGTAAAATATTTTTAAAAAAAAATGTAACAATTCATATATTTACGCTTCTTATAGGTAACTAATCAATTTACAAATTGCAAAAAGATTTAGAAGATAAATTTTTATTGGACTTTGAAACAAACCAAAATATAGCACATAAGATTTGTAGAATTTATACTACAAACAGAGATGCTCATAATGATTTGTTTCAAGAAATAACCATACAGGTTTGGAAAAACTACCCTAAATTTAGGGGAGATTCTAAATTTAGTACATGGATGTACAGAGTGGCACTAAATACTGCAATTTCATTATATAGAAAATCTACTAGAAAAATAAAAACACAAGATTTTAATGCTGTTGCCTTTAAAATTAAAAGTACCCCATTTGATGATACTGAAGAAATACAATTAACAGCGCTTTACAAAGCAATTCATAAGTTAAATGATATAGACAAAGCACTTATTTATTTATACTTAGAAGATAAGCCTTATAAAGAAATATCAGAAACATTAGGAATTACAAATGTGAATGCAAGAGTAAAAATGAACAGAGCAAAAGAAAAATTAAAAAACATCTTAAACCCATAAATATGGATGTCTTAGACCACTATAAAAAAGCCTGGAAAAATCAACCAGAAGAAGTGAGTAAACTTTCTACTGCAGAAATTTACAAGCTTGCACATTCAAATTCATCTTCTATTGTAAAATGGATTTTTATTATTGGTATTCTTGAATTTATAATTCTAAATTCACTCTACTTTTTTATTGATATGGATGAAGCTTATGCTGAATACGAAAAATTAGGCTTAATGAACTTTATTTTTTATTCTCAAATTGTGGCTTACACCATCTTATTTTACTTTTTAGCAATGTTCTATTTAAATTTCAAAAGAATTTCTACAACAGATTCTACAAGAACCTTGATGAAAAAAATAATTAGAACTAGAAAAACAGTTAGAAATTATGTGCTTTTTAACCTAGGCTATATAGTGCTAGTTGTAGTAGTTGCCACCATTGCATCTATTAGCACTAATTTAGAAGAGCTAAGCAACAAACAAGTTATATTTATAATATTTGCCACACTTATAGCTACGTTATTAATCTTAGGAATTATGTGGCTATTTTATCAATTATTATACGGTCTTTTATTAAAAAAATTAAATAAAAATTATAAAAAATTAGCCAAATTAGATAGCAAGACATAACTGATGTTTTATTATCCCTAGAATTTTAGTTACATTATTATTATTATTATTATTATTATTATTATTCTAAAAATCTCGAAGTGCCTTTAGAACAACGTCGTGCATTTCATTGGTATAATCTAAATGCGTAACAATTCTAATTCTACCTTCGCCCATTGGCGTAAGTAGTATATTTTTATCTTTCATTTTTTGAATAAAATTAGCTGCTCCTATTTTTTCATCCACATAAAAAATAACAATATTAGTTTCAATAGTTTCTAATTTTGTTACATAAGAAAGGGCTTCTAAAACGACACCAATTTCTTTTGCTTTTTGATGGTCTTCTGCCAATCGATTTATATGATTATCTAGTGCATAAATTCCTGCGGCAGCTAAAAACCCAACTTGCCTCATGGCACCGCCAAATAATTTTCTAATTCTTAATGCTTTTGCGATATCTTTTTTAGAACCTAATAAAATAGAACCAATTGGCGCTCCTAAACCTTTAGATAAGCAGATAGAAATAGTATCAAATAATTTTCCATACTGTTCAGAAGATTCGTTTTTAGCTACCAACGCATTAAACAAACGCGCACCATCTAAATGAAAGGCTAAATTATTTTCTTTAGAAATCTTCTGAAGTTTCTCTAATTCAGAAAAATCCCAGCAAGCACCACCTCCTTTATTTGTTGTATTTTCTATACACACTAATCTTGAGTAAGGTACGTGAATATCTGAACGTCCTGCAACGGCCTCTTCTAGCTGTTTAGCAGTAAACATACCTCTTTGCCCGTCTATTAATTTACAAGTGACACCAGAGTTAAACGCTGCCCCACCACCCTCATAATTATATACATGTGCATACTTGTCGCATATTAATTTATCTCCGGGTTGTGTGTGTAATTTTATAGCAGTTTGATTTGCCATAGTTCCTGAAGGGAAAAATAAAGCATCTTCCATTCCAAACATCTTAGCAGCTTTTTCTTGTAATTCGTTTACAGTTGGATCGCTCTTAAAAACATCATCTCCAACTTTTGCATGCATCATTACCTCCAACATTTTTGCTGTTGGTTTGGTTACTGTATCTGAAATTAGATCTATAATCATTTATTTATTTTGTATTTAATTTAAAAAATTACAAAAAAATTTAAAATATTTGTTTGCAATACTTTTATTCTTTTAATGCATATAACTCCCAATTGGAGAACCATCTGGAATCTTAAGGGCTTTCGTTTTTTTAAATAAGATAGGGCTTTTAATAAAACCTTCAATCAGTTTAACCATTGCCGCATCATATATTTTTTGAACACCTTTAGCCCTTTTGTTTTGTAAAATCGTTTTAATTTCGGTTAACTTAAAAAGCACAATTGCATTTACTTGCTGGTATTGATTTTTAGAAGCCCCTAAATAAAATAAATGTTCTAAAACTTTAGCGTTTATTACATTTTGTAATTCTTGAAAATAAGTATCTTCATATGTTCTTTTGATGGTTTTAGCCACCAACTCATCAATTAACTCATCTAAGCCTAGCTGGTTTTTATTTATACTTTTATGTGCAATTAACCTGGAAGCTCTTTGCGTATTTAGCAATAAATTTAATGTCATCTCACTTGCTGTTTCTACCGCCCCGAAAGCGTCAAACTCTATACCTAAATTACTTTTAAAAGATTCTCTAGTGCGCCCAAACCCAATTGCTCTTGGAGGAAATAATGCTAATTTTTCTATCGGAATTGCAATTTCATCAACAGCTATAGTCTTTAAAACAGCTTGTAATGCAATTCTTTCTGTAGCACCAGAAACTCTTTTTACTACTGTTTGGCTGCCACCTTTAACTGCATAAGAATAATCTAAACCGCCAATTAATTTTACCGTTGCTTCTGTTTGAAAACGATGTAAAAAATACAACGGCACAAACACATCCTCTAAAACAGTATAGGGTTGGTTGGTTTTAATATTATCTACAGAAAAGTTATTTATTGCAGTTTTTCTTATTTTTAGAAGATTGTATAATTCGTCATGAATATTACCCCCATTATCCCATAAGTGAGCAGAGTTACTTGCACTTCCCTGAGGTCTTGCATCTGAATCTGATAAATATTTTAATCCGCTTGTAAAAGCATTTTCTAAAATGGCATTTAATTCTATGCCTTCATTTTTATCTTCTGAGAAATCTTGATATGCGTAGGCCACAATTACCTTATCCCAAAGACCTATTTTGGTGTCATAGGCGTCTGAAAAATCTATTTTTCCGTCTTTTAAAGTAAACTTCGGATGCGGATAATCCATCACAGAAGCTCTATTATTAGTACTTGCTGCAAAATTATGAGCAAAACCTAACGTATGCCCTATTTCATGAGCAGACAACTGTCTAATTCTGGCTATTGCCATTTGTAAGGCAAAATTATCGTCTTTATTGTTTTTAGTATAGGGTGCCTGTAAAGCTTGTGCTATTAAAAAATCTTGACGAATTCTTAAACTCCCTAAACTAACATGACCTTTAATAATTTCACCTGTTCTTGGATCAGAAATACTGGCACCATAGCTCCAACCTCTTGTAGAACGATGCACCCATTGTACCATATTATAGCGCACATCTAAAGGATCTGCACCTTCTGGCAACATTTTCATTTGAAAAGCATCTACATAACCAGCTGCTTCAAAAGCCTGGTTCCACCAGCGCCCACCGTCTAATAATGCAGAGCGCACAGGTTCTGGCGTGCCGCTGTCTAAATAATAAATAATTGGTTCTTTAGCAGCAGATATTTCAGCATTAGGATTTACTTTTTCTAAGCGATGTCTTCGAATAAATCTTTTTGTAATAGATTCATTTACCGGAGTTGCATAATCTAAATAAGACATCATGTTTGCACCAGAACGCGGATCAAACTTTCTTGGTTTGTAATTATTATCTGGCAATTCTACAAAAGAATGATGTTGATTTACCGAAACCAAACTTGCATTTGGTGCTACAGATCTTAAATTATAACCCTTGGGGGTTCCTTTAAAGGTGAGCATTACATCAAACTCTACATTTTTAGGAAACGCTTTTGTTCTCTCTATATTAAAAGCAGATTTACTTTTATCTAAACTATAGTTTCCTTGTTTATTTCTTGCTAAAGTTTTGGCAACTCCATGTGCATCTCGCATAAAAAAACTTGTTGCGTCTACTAAAAAGCTGTTTTTATTCGTTTTTTCAATTATAAATCCGTGTAATACAGATTTTGCAAAAGCTTGTTTTACAGATTTTTTCTCTTCTTTATTATTTGTAATGGCCCTATACTTTTGATTGGGTTGTAGCAGCATAATTTTGTTACCAGCTTTCTTAAAATAAACAACCACACCGTCTCCTAATTGCCCCCTATCTAAACCAATATCATTAGAACCTATTCCTTCAGAAAGCGAACGCACATAAAGAAATTCAGCATTTAATTTATCTATTTGGAGAAATAATTTATCTGAATTATTGTCATAATAAAAAGTAAAATAACCTTCATATTTAGTGATTCCTTTTTGTAATTTATTCCCTATTTTTTCTATAAAAAATTGTGAAAAACTATCACTAGAAACAGTAATAAAAAAAAGAACAAGTAGTGTTTTTTTCATGTTTGGTTAATTTTCTATAAATCTATAAAATATCTATCAGCTTTTAAAACGAGAAATCTTAAAATTTCATTTATTTTTGTTCTGCTTATGATTACACAAGACCAACTTAAAGATATTGCTTCTAGAATTGAGAAACTAAAATCTTATTTAGAGATTGACAAAAAACTCATTGAAATAGCAAACGAAGAAGAAAAAACGGTAGATCCAGATTTTTGGAACGACCCGAAAGCGGCGGAATTATTTATGAAGGACTTGCGTTTTAAAAAAAGGTGGGTAGACGATTATCATAAAACTATTACCCTAAATGAAGATGTACATATATTATATGATTTTTATAAAGAAGGTGAAGTTGAAGAAACAGAAGTAATTGAACAATTTGAAATTACCAATTCTTTTTTAGAAGACTTAGAGTTTAGAAACATGCTTTCTGAAGAAGGAGACTCTTTGTCTGCAACCATACAAATTAACGCAGGTGCTGGTGGTACAGAAAGTTGCGATTGGGTAGAAATGTTGTCTAGAATGTACACCATGTGGGCAGAAAAACAAGGTTTTAAATTAAAAACACTTAATTATCAGGCAGGCGATGTGGTAGGAATTAAAACAATTACCATAGAAGTTGAAGGTGACTATGCATTTGGCTGGTTAAAAGGAGAAAATGGCGTACACAGGTTGGTGCGTATTTCACCTTTTGATTCTAATGGTAAACGCCATACCACTTTTGGATCTGTATATGTTTTTCCTGTGGCAGATGATTCTATTGAAATAGACATAAACCCTGCAGATATAGAAATTGTAACCGCACGTTCTAGTGGGGCTGGTGGGCAAAATGTAAACAAGGTTGAAACAAAAGTTCAGTTAACACATAAACCATCTGGAATTCAAATTTCTTGTTCTAATTCTCGCTCTCAGCACGACAATAGAGCAACGGCAATGAAAATGTTGAAATCTCAATTATATGAGATTGAATTGCAAAAGCAGCAAGCAGCAAGAGATAAAATTGAATCTGGAAAATTAAAAAATGAATGGGGAAGTCAGATTAGAAACTATGTAATGCATCCTTATAAATTAGTAAAAGACGTAAGAACCGCGCATGAAACCGGAAATGTAGATAACGTTATGAATGGTGACATTGATCCGTTTTTAAAATCTTATTTAATGAAAAATGGACAAAATGGCAAACAATAAAAAACAATACCTATTTGTCATATCATTGCTATTAATAGGCATGTTCCCTAGTATTTTATTAGTTATTATTGGCGAAGATTCTGCTGTAGGCACTTATCTAAAAAAAGGGGTATATCTCTTAATTTCTTTTGTAATGGTTAGCATACCACTAACTTTTTTAAAACCCAAATACTTTAGTTATCTTATACTAGCAATATTTCCACTTATAGTTATAGAAAGTAATCATATTTTACTTCTTAAGACTCCCTCTTCAGAGGAAGCTATTGCATCCTTATTTTTAAGTAATTTTAATGAAGCTACAGAATTTATTTTAGCAAATCAACTTGGTTTCTTTCTTTCCCTAGTAGTACTTAGCTTTTTACTGATGATTGTTTTTAAAATTAAAAAAGGCTTTTTGATTCCTAAATTATATAAAAGATTAATTTTTTCTATTTTTATCTTCATATTTCTTGCACTAACTATTCGTAATATTAATTTAGCAGTAACCACAAGGGAGGTAACAAGTGAAATTATTGGTAGTTTTAAATATTCTTATCAAGTTCAGTTTTCAAAAAATTTTCCATCAGGAATATTTATAAAAAGTAATCGTGTATTTGAGGGTTTAAAAGCTAAAAGTTCATATTTAAAAAAAATAAATAAATTTAAATTTTATGCAAATAAAAAAGACAGTTTAAAACAAAAAGAAGTTTACGTAATGGTTATTGGAGAGACTGCCAGAAAACACAATTTTGGCATTTATGGCTATTCAAAAAACACTTCTCCAAATTTAGATAGTATTTCAAACCTAATAAGCTATAAAGAGGTATTAAGTAACTCTAATTTAACTTCTTTAAGTATCCCTTTTATACTATCACGTGCAAAGCCAAGAAATGCAAATCTAAAGTTAGCGGAACCCCCCATTTTAAATACTTTTAAAGAAAGTGGTTTTAAAACTTATTGGATAAGCAATCAACAAATTGGCACAGGAAGCATCTTTGGTTTATATGCGCAATTAGCAGACAAGTATGTAAATGTTTCTAAATCTGTAGATGCCCCTGGTTTTGATGAAAATATATTGCCTGTTTTTGATGAAGTTTTAAAGGATGATTATGAAAAAAAATTTATTATTATTCATTTGGTAGGCAGTCATTATAGATATAATTATCGTTATCCTAATGCTTTTGAAAATTTTAAGCCCACACTGCAAAAAGGATTATCTATAGAGAATTTTAGTAATTACAAGAATAAGGAGGAAATTATTAATAGTTATGACAATTCTATCCTGTATACTGATTTTATTTTATCTAAAATCATTCAAAAATTACATAAAACGTCCACATCTTCTTTTATGTATTTTCTTTCAGACCATGGAGAAAATTTATTTGACACAACAGAACAAAAATTTCTTCACGGATATGAAACTCCAACTAAATATGAATTAGAAATACCATTATTTATCTGGTATTCTAAAAGTTATAAAGAAAACTATCCTACTGTTATTAAAAACTTAATACATAATAGAAATCAAAAATTAATGGCAACAAATACTTTTCATACGGTTTTAGATATGGCAAATATTAGTTTTCCAGATTTTAATTATAAAGAAAGTTTTGCCAACAAAGAGTTTGACACATTGCAGAAGAGAAATGTTTATACCGTTAATAAAACAATCATTAGCATCGATTAAATATGATAGAAATATACCACAACCCGCGTTGCAGAAAATCTAGAGAAGGGTTAGCTATTCTAGAAAAATCTGGAAAAGAGTTTAAAATAATTAAGTATTTAGATAATGTTCCTTCAAAAGCATCATTAGCAAAAATAATTCTATTATTGGGTATCACTCCTATTCAATTAATTAGAAAAACAGAGCAAATTTGGAAAGATAATTATAAAGGAAAAGATTTGTCTGATGCAGAAATTATTAAGGTTATGTTAGAAAACCCAAAGTTAATTGAACGCCCAATTGTTATAAATAATAACAAAGCAGTTATTGGCAGACCTTCAGAAAATATTATTGCTATAATTTAAAAGTAGCTTATTTATTTCTATTTACGTTTCAAAAAAATCAATAAAAACCAAAAAACTCGTTTAATAAATTAAACGAGTTTTTTATATGTTTTAAAATTTGAAAGCTACTTACCTTCTGCAGCTTGCTTTGCTTCTTTTTTTAATTTTAAATTCTCCCAAATAGTTCCACCAATCCAATAAGGTACTACAAATGTTAATAAAAAGATTAACAACCAGAAACCTGCTGTAAAAACAAACATGAATAAAACCAATCCTGAAAATTGAGAAAAATCTAACATTTTAATATTTTTAATAATTATGAAGCAAAAATAAGACATATTTTCAAATTTCACTACCTAAATGTAAAATTTTTCAATAGTATTTTATACCGCTTGTTCATAACCATTCTACTTAGTTTTTTGTAAATTTGTAGCTTCAACAATTACAACTATTCATTATGAAATATAGAATTGAAAAAGACACCATGGGAAATGTAGAAGTTCCTTCAGATAAATATTGGGGTGCACAAACAGAACGTTCTCGTAACAATTTTAAAATTGGCGCAGCCGCCTCTATGCCTTTAGAGATTGTATATGGATTTGCTTATTTAAAAAAAGCTGCAGCCTATACAAACTGCGAACTAGGTGTTTTAACATCAGAAAAAAGAGATTTAATTGCACAAGTATGTGATGAAATTTTAGAAGGAAAACTTGATGACCAGTTTCCTTTAGTAATCTGGCAAACAGGTTCTGGTACGCAGTCTAACATGAATGTAAATGAGGTTATTGCCAACAGAGCGCACGAAATTGCAGGGCATGTAATTGGTGAAGGCGAAAAAACTATTCAACCAAATGATGATGTAAATAAATCACAATCTTCTAACGATACGTTTCCTACCGGAATGCATATTGCCGCTTTTAAGAAGATTGTAGAAAATACAATTCCTGGAATTGAGCAATTAAGAGACACATTAAAAGCAAAATCAGAGGCATTTAAAGACGTTGTTAAAATTGGAAGAACGCATTTGATGGATGCGACTCCGCTTACTTTAGGTCAAGAATTTTCTGGATATGTTGCACAATTAAATTTTGGTTTAAAAGCGTTAAATAATACTTTAGAGCATTTAAGTCAGTTAGCATTAGGAGGAACTGCCGTAGGAACAGGATTAAATACGCCTGCAGGATACGATGTTTTGGTAGCAAAATATATTGCCCAATTTACAGCGTTACCTTTTATAACAGCAGAAAATAAGTTTGAAGCTTTGGCAGCACATGATGCTTTAGTAGAAACGCACGGCGCTTTAAAACAAGTAGCGGTTTCTTTAAATAAAATAGCAAATGATATTCGCATGATGGCTTCTGGGCCAAGATCTGGAATTGGAGAATTAATTATTCCAGCAAATGAGCCAGGTTCTTCTATTATGCCAGGAAAAGTAAACCCAACACAAGCAGAAGCAATTACAATGGTTTGTGCGCAAGTTATGGGTAATGACGTTGCCGTAACCGTTGGGGGTACGCAAGGCCACTATGAGTTAAATGTTTTTAAACCAATGATGGCAGCAAACGTTTTACAATCTGCCCAATTAATTGGAGACGCTTGTGTATCTTTTGATTTAAATTGTGCTGCAGGCATTGAACCAAATCATTCTAGAATTACAGAGTTAGTAAACAATTCTTTAATGTTGGTAACTGCTTTAAATACTAAAATAGGGTACTATAAAGCGGCAGAAATAGCAAACACAGCCCACGAGAACGGAACCACTTTAAAAGTAGAAGCATTGCGTTTAGGCTATGTAACTCCAGAAGAATATGATGAATGGGTAAAACCAGAAAACATGACAGGAGGATTAAAATAAATTTTAAATTATAATACTTAAAAAAGCTGTAATTTATTTTGCAGCTTTTTTTATTAAAAAAAATAGATGACAAATCACGAAGAATTTATGAGCAAAGCAGTAAAAGCTGCTTTAAAAGGAATGAGCAATAACGAAGGCGGACCTTTTGGGTGTATTGTAGTAAAAGACGGTGAAATTATTGGTATCGGAAATAATAAGGTGACTTCTACAAATGACCCAACTGCGCATGCAGAAGTTACCGCTATTAGAGATGCTTGTAAAAACATTGGTTCTTTTCAATTAGCTGGCTGTATTATTTACACTTCTTGTGAGCCTTGCCCAATGTGTTTAGGCGCAATTTACTGGGCAAGACCAGACAAAGTATATTATGGAAGCAACCAACAAGATGCGGCAGATATTGGCTTTGATGACGCCTTTATTTACAAAGAAATTCCACTTCCATATAAAGAAAGAAGCATTCCGTTTGAGCAAGTAGGTAGAAAAATTGCATTAGAGCCTTTTGAAAAATGGACAGAAAAGCAAGACAAAATTAAATATTAAAATATTAAAAACCCGAAATTAAAACTTCGGGTTTTTTTATGTTTTAAAAAATAAAACAATATTATAAATACCTTTCTTTTACAATATTTAAGTGGTGTATTTGATGCCCAGAAAATAAATAACCCAAAGCTCTAACAGACATTTTATTTTCTGAAGCAACGCCAATGCACAACAAAGCATCCTTAGAAAAGCTTTTGTATAATTGAATAGACGATTGTCTTAAAACCTTCATTTCATCTAATAAATCATAATAATCTCTTTCATTTGCAGTGTCATTAGCAACAAAAACATCCTGATCAAAGCCGGGCAATGCAGCTTTATCATTTCTTGCAAAACACAAAGCTCTATAGCAAAAAACCCTTTCTGTATCAATAATATGCTGTATCAACTCTTTTAACGTCCATTTTCCTGGTGCATAAGAAAAACTATGTTTCTCTTTAGTTACATTGCGCAAAACACTTTCAAATGTATTCTGTGCACTTTCTAAATTCTCTATAATTGTTTTCTCATTTAGGAAAACTAATTGCATGTATTGTTCAAAATAAGGAGCATATTCTGTTTTTAAAATCATTTGAAAGTATTTTTAATTTTATGGTGTAAAACGAGCTTCACAAATATACTTTTTATAAGTGTAAAGCTATATTTTTATTTTAATTTCGTTATTCATTTAAACGTATGTTTTACAAACAAATAAAATACTTTCAATTTTTATTAAAATCTAGCAATCAGCATGGGGTGCATTCTCCTTTTGTGTATCAATTAATTACACAATGTTTGTATAAAAAAAAAGATAAAAATCTTTGGAAAACCTTTCTAAACTTAAAAAATAACCAGTTAGAGATTCTAAAAAAGAAGAATTTAAAGGGCAATAAAAACAACATATTATCGCATAAAAAAGTAGGTATACTTCTAAAAATTATCAATTACTTTCAACCAGAAAATAATTTAGAGATTTCTAATTCTGCAGATTTAAGTGTGGTTTCAATAGCAATGAATGCTTCTAATTTAAAGAGCACTACTGTAAATGAATCTAAAGAATTACTTTCAGAAATTCAGTCAGATAAAAAATTTGATTGTATTTATTTTCATCAGAATCAAATAACTTTGTATAATTTTAATGTCTGTTTAAAAGCAATTCATAACAATACTTTTTTCATTTTTAATGATCCTCATAACAACCAAGAAACAAGAACAACTTGGTCTTCCATAAAAAAGCATTCTAAAGTTACTGTTAGTGTAGATGTCTTTTACTTCGGAATTGTTTTTTTTAGAAAAGAACAAGCAAAAGAACATTTTAAAATAAGAGTCTAGTTATTTATCTGTTAAAACATATAAATAATAAATGTTATGATTTTTAAACTTTGTAACTTTGTTATTCTAAACCTTGCAATTAAAATAAAATGAAAATATATACAAAGACTGGTGATGAAGGAACTACTGCCCTATTTGGCGGCACAAGAGTTAAAAAATATAATTTACGCATAGAAAGTTATGGCACTGTAGATGAATTAAATTCTTACATTGGTTTAATTAAAGATCAAGAGATTTCAGCAGTTGCAAAAGAAGCACTTTTAAAAATTCAGAATGAATTATTTACATTAGGTGCAATGTTGGCTACACCGCCAGAAAAAGAGACTTTAAAGTCCGGAAAAGAGCGCTTGAACATCCCGAAAATTAATGAGAAATCTATTTTGTTCTTAGAAAATGAAATAGATAAAATGGATGAAGTACTTCCTCAAATGACTCATTTTATTCTTCCGGGTGGCCATCAAGCAGTGTCATTCTGTCACGTTGCTAGATGTGTTTGCAGACGTGCAGAACGCTTATCTGTAGAATTAAATGACCAAGAAGCATTAAATAATGACATCCTAAAATATTTAAACCGACTGTCTGACTATCTTTTTGTATTGGCACGAAAATTGTCTAATGACTTACAGATAGAGGAATTAAAATGGATTCCTGAGAAAAATTAAAACGTTCTTTATTTATCGAGCTGAAGAAATTTTAAAAAATTATTTTTTACTTAAAGTATTGATTTTGAGTTGTTCATAAAATTTTAAAATAACTTCACAATAAATTTCTTAAAAAAGACTTGCATAATTCAGCAAAAAAATTATTTTTGCACAAAATTAAACAATAAGAAATGTATTGGACATTAGAATTAGCATCTTATTTAGCAGAT
>Ga0308004_10000009_pt1 | contig 131022 bp, 100 predicted proteins | sample Neamet38_FD_203156 | JGI IMG/M metagenome (GOLD analysis project Ga0308004, IMG submission 203156) | Marine microbial communities from water near the shore, Antarctic Ocean - #38 | ecosystem: Environmental > Aquatic > Marine > Unclassified | place: Southern Ocean | collected 2014-06-06 | reverse complement strand
TTGATATTGATTATCGTGCGAGTAAAGGATATGGACGTGATTTCAGAACTTCTATTTATCAACATATGGGGGGAGCTGATTTAGAAGATCAATTATTAGGAAAAAAGTACTTAGTAGAAAATGAAGGTATTGATCCAAATAAAGTTGGTATTTATGGAGGGTCTTATGGAGGGTTTATTTCAATTATGGCATTATTGACTAAACCAGACGATTTTAAATGTGGCGCTGCAGTGAGATCTGTTACAGATTGGGCACATTACAATCATGAATACACGTCAAATATTTTAAATACTCCTGAATTAGATAGCATGGCATATAGAAAAAGTTCGCCTATTTATTTTGCTGATGGTTTAAAAAATAAACTGTTAATTTTACACGGAATGGTTGATGATAATGTTCAATTTCAAGATGTTGTAAGGTTAAATCAACGCTTTATTGAGCTAGGAAAAACTAATTTTCAAATGGCTTTATATCCAATTGAACCGCATGGTTTTAAAGAAACATCTAGCTGGGTAGATGAATATACTAGAATCTTAAATTTATTTAATGAAGAATTGTTAGGCTTATAAAGTACATTCTTAACAATTCAATCTGTTGTAATCAACAATATTATTACCTTTGTAAAAAAGATTAAAATGACAAATAACGATATTTTCAAAAAATTAAGAGTAGCTCATAAATTAACGAATACTGACATTGTCGCTATTTGTAAGTTAGCAGAATTTCAGGTTACTGAAAGTGAACTAGGCGCTTTTTTCAGAAAAGAAGGTCATGACAAGTATAGAAATTGTGGAGATCAAATTTTAAGAAATTTTTTAAATGGTTTGATAACACATTTACGTGGACCAATGCCTGATAAAAGAACACCAGAATATCAAGAAAAATTAAAAGAGGAACAAGAAGAAAAAGACGCTAAAAAGTAGTCTAAATTTCTATGTCAAATCACCGCCATTTTGTAATTCATAAACCTTACGGTTTTCTGTCCCAGTTTGTCTATACCGTTTCTACGCGTAAAAACAGAAAATTGTTAGGTGAATTATTTGAATTTCCTGATGGAATAATGGCAATAGGTAGGCTAGATCAAGATAGTGAAGGCTTAATGTTTTTGACAACAGATGGGAAAGAAAGTCATAACGTAAGAAGTGCTAAAGTAGAGAAAGAATATTATGTTCAGTTAGATGGTTTAATTACACCTGAAGCTTTACTTAAGTTGCAGAATGGTATTGAAATTACAACTGATAAAGGAAGGTATTTAACAAAACCATGTAAAGCTTTTGTCATAAATCCACAACCTATTTTCCCGGATCGAATCAAAAAAGTAAGAGATGATAGACATGGGCCAACGCAGTGGGTTTCTATTACCATTTCAGAAGGAAAATTTAGACAAGTAAGAAAAATGACGGCTGCTTCAGGGTTTCCAACATTAAGATTAATTAGAGTTAGAATTGGGAATGTGTTTTTAGATGATTTATCTTCTGGAGATGTAATAGAAGTAGAGCAGTTTGATTATTAATATGTAGACGCTCGATTATTTTAACATAAGAAGCTTCTTAACTAATCTGTTTTTTATTTATATTTGTTTTATATAAAAAATTATATTTAACCCATTTCAGTAATATTACGCTTTTACAATATTTTAGATACACTAGCGTTTAAGAAAAAGAGTTAAGTTTATCGTTAAGTTTTAATCAGAATGAGATCAATTTTATTACTAATTATATCAATTTTATTATCTTCATTGAGCTATTCTCAATCTCAAAGTTTTAAGGCTGCCTTTGAATTTGGTTTTATGGGTGGTGGTTCTTATTATATTGGTGATTTAAATCAAAAAAAGCATTTTGTTTATTCTAAACCAGCCGCGGGATTAATTGTTAGATATAATCTTTCAACGAGACATTCAATGAGGTTTACAGCAACTTATGGTCAAGTTCATGGTCAAGATGCTGTTTCAAATCAGGCGTATCAACAAAATAGAAATTTAAGCTTTAGCTCTTCAATTATTGAAGTAGCTGCTGGGTTTGAATTAGATTTATTAAGGTATAGAATAAACGACATGAGGTTTCCTTTTTCACCTTATTTCTTTTACGAAATTGCCTACTTTAGAATGAATCCTGTTGTCAAGGATGATTCAGGAGATAATATTTCTTTACAAGAATTAGGAACTGAAGGACAAGGCACGTATTTAAATTCGAAAAAGCCTTATGGTTTAAATCAAATATCAATTCCTTTAGGTATTGGGATTAAGTTTAATTTAAAGGATAGAGTTGCTGTTTCCTTTGAATATGGAATAAGAAAAACATTTACAGATTATTTAGATGATGTGTCCGGTGTGTATGTTGATCCAGTTCAATTAGCTGAATTAAGAGGACCGTTAGCTGCTCAATTAGCTGATCCTAGTTTAAATAGCCAATCATCATCAACACTTGGGCTTAATAGGGGTAATTCTAACACTAAAGACTGGTATGTAATGTATGGCGCTATGATTACTTTTAAGCCTTGGAGAAGAGATATATGTAGAATGCAAGGCTTTGGTAAGAATAGAAGGAGACGTTAATATAAATTAGATGAAAGAATTTTGGGATAATAGGTACGCGGAAACTGAATTTGCATATGGTGAAGTACCAAATAAATTTTTTAAAAAGGAATTAGATAAATTAATACAGGGAAAAATACTACTTCCAGCTGATGGAGAAGGTAGAAACTCTGTTTATGCAGCAAAAAATAATTGGGAGTCTTACGCATGTGATATTAGTTCATCAGGTAAAACAAAAGCAGTTCTATTAGCTGAAAGACATAAAACGAAACTGACTTATGATATTGGAGATTTTGGTGTATTAAATTATAAACAACATTCATTTGATGCCATTGCTTTAATTTATGCTCACTTTCCACCGTCAAAAAAAATGGAATACCTTAACTTAGTTAATGATTACTTAAAAATAGGTGGTGTATTAATATTTGAAGGGTTTAGTAAATCACATTTAAAGTTTAACACCAAGAATCCTAAAGTAGGTGGGCCAAAGAATTTGGATGTTCTTTTTTCATTAGAAGAAGTTCAGTCCGTTTTTAGTAATTATTCTGTATCTATTGCAGAAGAATCTATAATTGAGTTATCTGAAGGTGATTACCATATTGGACAAGGTTCTGTTGTACGCTTTGTTGCAAAAAAAATTGGATAACTTTCATTATCCAATTTCATTTTTATTTTAAATATTTATCAAGCCAGTCATAATATTGTCTGTGCCAGAATACACCGTTTTGTGGTGATAAAATCCAATGGTTCTCATCTGGAAATAATACTAATCGACTTTCAATTTCTTTAACTTGTAAAGCTTGAAAAGCTTCTAATCCTTGTCCCATTGGAACTCTGTAATCTTTTTCCCCTTGAAATATAAGCATTGGAGTGTTCCAGTTTTTTACAAACTGATGAGGCGAATTTTGTTTGTAATCATATTTCTTGTGATCATTAGTTTGTTCTGATTTTTCTATAATAGATGTTTTCTCCTTTTGATAGGTTGGGGGTATACCAATGTCATGGTTAGCAAAAAATAATTCTTCTGTTGTACCATACCAACTGTCTAAGTTAAATAAACCACAATGTGAAATAAATGTCGCAAATCTGTTTTCATGCATCCCAGCCAAATAATAAACTGAATATCCACCGTAACTTGCGCCAACAGCACCAATTCTATCTTCATCTATGTATTTCTCTTTCTTTAAATCGTCAACGGCTGAAATGTAATCGTCAATAGCTTGTCCACCCCAGTCACCAGAAATAGCATCATTCCATTGTTGTCCAAAACTTGGTAATCCTCTACGGTTAGGGGCAATAATAATATAGTCGTTTGCTGCCATTAATTGAAAGTTCCATCTGTATGAGAAAAATTGACTCACTGCAGATTGAGGTCCGCCTTGACAATATAATAAAGCGGGATATTTTTTATTTTTATCAAAGTTAGGGGGATATATAACCCACACTAATTCTTTTTTATTATCGGTTGTTTTAACCCATCTTTTTTCAACTTTACCTATTTCAAGCGTGTCATATATTGCTTTATTAACATCCGTTAATTGTGAAGATTCTTTCTCATCAATTAGTACTGAATAGATATCAGTGGGATGATTCATGGATTGCTTTCCTGCAATTAATTTATCACCAGCAAATGCTAATGAAGTATAATTGTGCATTCCTTTTGTAAGTTGAGATAACTTTCCATTCTTTCTTGATATTTCAAATAATTGATACGTTGCTTCTTTTGCAGCTTTAAAATAAATCTTTTCACCTTTGTTATCCCAAACCATAGAAGATACTGTTAAGTTAATATCTTCAGTAATGTTGACAGTCTTTTTTGTTTTAAAGTCATAAATAATTATATTATTTTTATCTGATTCAAAACCATTAGTAGCCATACTTAACCAAGCAATTTTAGTACCATCTTTTGAATAAATTGCTTCATTGTCATAGCCGTTAAATCCTTTTTCAGTTAAACAAGTTGTCTTTATTTTATTGATGTCATATATGTATATTTCAGAATTTGTACTAAATGCATATGCTTTACCATTTAATTTTTTGGATGTGTAAACAATTTTATTTCCATCAGGTGAAAAGTTTATTTGTTCCATTCCTCCAAAAGGTTTAAGGGGCGCATCAAAAGTTTCATTTGGCATAATATCAACGCCTTGTCCTTGGATTTTACCGTCTTGAACAGAAGCGAAAAATACATGAGAGTAAGTACCGTTTGCATAAGTTGACCAATGTCTATACATTAGGTTGTCATATACTTTAGCATTAGATTTAGATAAGTCTTGTTCTAATTCAGTAGAATGAAAATTCTTTAATTTGACATCTTTTATAAATAGTACTTTTGACACGTCATTTGAGTACTTGAAACCTCCAATTGAAGATTTAAATCTTGAAACTTGTTTTACACCTGTACCGTCAATATTCATTTCAAAAATATTCATTATTTTATCTGAAACTTTCATGAACACAATCTTTTTCCCATCAGGTCTCCACTGAGCATCATATTTTCCACCCTTAAAGTTAGTGATTTGTGTAATTTCACCTCCATTTATTGGCATAGTGTAGAGGTTGTTTTCTCCTTTGTTTTTATTCAGATCATATGTTTTTATACTGAAAAGAATAGTTGAATTATCGGGTGATACTTGAATATTCCCAACTCTTTTTAAATCCCATAATAATTCGGGAGTCATTCTATTCTGTGCGTAAACTGATAGACAGAAAATACTTATTGTTAAAAGTAAAGCTATTTTTTTATACATATTTTAATTTTATAGTGAATAATCAATAATTAAACCAATTTTCGTATTAATAATTTTGAAGGTATATATGCTGCAAATGTACCAATTATAGTGGTGATGAATAATATCATTATTAAATCTGACCATAGAATCTCCATTGGGAAATAATCTATCATACCACCGTCCATTTTTAGTAGGCCTAATTTTATTTGAGCAAAAGAAATTAAGTAGCCAATAACTAAGCCAATAACTAACCCTAATCCATTTATTAATAGTCCAACGTAAAAAAACACGTTTTGAAGTTGATGTGTTTCTGCACCCATTGAGATTAAAGTATTTAGATTATTCTTTTTTTCTATAATAAGCATGGCCATAGTCGCAATCATATTTAAGGTGCCTAAAAAGAAAATAAAACCTAAAAGTATTGTGGTCATTAATCTTTCTGATTGGGAAGTTTTAAACATTAATTCATTTTGTTCATAAGCCGTTTTTAGTGTAAAACTATCTCCAATTATGGATTGAATTTCTTGTTTTTTTTCTTGTAAATCTACATCATCTTTAAAGTCTATCTCAATAGCGGTAATATCTTTATCATACCCAAGTACTTTCGCTGCATAATCTATAGGTACAATTAGATAAGAGGCATCAATTGTATTATTAAATGAAAATGTTCCTGCAATTGGTATTTTTGACATTTGAAAACCAGAAGTACTATTTCTTTTTATTTTCTCATTTCTGTTTGGTGAAAATACAGTGAAGTAATCATATTGATTATCTGATTCATAAATGTAGCCATTTAAATTCTGTAAAGCACCAATACCAACTAGTCCAAATGGGCCTTGGCTATCCTTTAGTATTGACTTACCATCAATGAGGTAATCCTCCATTTTTACAATGTCTAAAAATGAATTTTGGACCCCTTTAATAGTTCCAAATGTAAATTGTTCTTGGTTTTTTATGATGACAGTTTCTTCAATTATTTCAGAATAATTTATGATGTCAGGATCTTCAAAAATACCTTGATTAATAAAGTTTTTATTAAAAGTTTTGGAATGTGCTGCTTCTATTTTAATATCAGACTCAAAAGAATTGAATAAGGTGAGTACTAAACCTTCAATTCCATTAAACGCGGATAATACAATTACCATTGCAGCTGTAGAAATAGTTATGCCAACAACAGAGATTGATGATATTAAATTAATAACATTTTGAGATTTTTTTGAAAATAAATATCGTTTTGCTATGAAGAATGAGGTGTTCACTAATCTTTTAGAAGCTGGTCAATATTATTTGCGTAGTCTATTGAATCATCAATTTTAAAATCTAATTCAGGAATTCTTCTCAATGATTTACCTAAGCGTTTACCTAGTATACCACGAACATATCCCGTTTTTTCAACTAAATTTTCATGAACAGCTTTGTCATCTTTACCTCCAAAAATACTTACAAAAATACGAGCGTAAGTCATATCAGGAGAAATTGTAACAACAGTTACGGTAACCATTGCTCCCAAACAAACTGTTCTTGATTCTTCTCTAAAAATTAGACTTAACTCTTGCTTGATTAAATTATTGATTTTTTTCTGTCTTAAACTACTCATGGGACAAAGGTAGTTATTTATTAGGTTAATCAATTACTAAATAAAAGTTTAGTCATAAAAAAAGTGCAACCATTTCTGATTGCACTTTTATATTTTTTATAGGTTGTAATTTATACTACACCTTGATCAATCATTGAATCTGCAACTTTAACAAATCCTGCAATGTTTGCTCCTTTAACGTAATCAGTATAACCGTCAGTTGTTCCGTAAGCTACACATGCTTCATGGATAGATACCATAATGTTGTGTAATTTTTCATCAACTTCTTCAGCTGTCCAAGATAAACGTAAAGAGTTTTGTGACATTTCTAAACCTGAAGTAGCAACACCACCAGCATTAGATGCTTTTCCTGGTGCAAATAATATTTTTGCACTATGAAATTCAGAAATTGCTTCTGGAGTAGAAGGCATATTAGCACCTTCAGCTACACAGATACATCCGTTAGCTATTAAAATTTTAGCTTCTTCAGCATTTAATTCATTTTGAGTCGCACATGGTAAAGCAACATCTGCTTTTTCATTCCATGGTCTCTTACCTTCAACAAATTTTGAACCTGGAAATTGAGTAGCATATTCAGAAATTCTACCTCTACGGTTGTTTTTCAAATCCATTACCCAAGCTAATTTCTCAGAATCAATTCCAGCAGGGTCAACAATGTAACCTTTAGAATCTGATAATGTAATTACTTTAGCTCCTAATTCAGTTGCTTTTTCACAAGCATATTGTGCCACATTTCCTGATCCTGAAATAACAACAGTTTTTCCTTTGAAAGAATCATTTTTTGTTGCTAACATTTCTTTAGCAAAATAAACAGTTCCGTATCCTGTAGCTTCTGGTCTAATTAAAGAACCACCCCAGTTTTTACCTTTTCCTGTTAATATCCCAACAAATTCGTTTCTAATTTTTTTGTATTGACCGAACATATATCCGATTTCTCTTCCACCAACTCCGATATCTCCTGCAGGAACATCTGTGTTAGCACCAATATGTCTACATAATTCAGACATAAATGATTGACAAAACTTCATTACTTCGTTGTCTGATTTTCCTTTTGGATCAAAATCAGAACCACCTTTACCACCACCCATTGGTAATGTTGTTAATGAGTTTTTGAATACTTGTTCAAAACCTAAAAACTTTAATATAGATAAGTTTACAGATGGGTGAAATCTTAATCCACCTTTATATGGTCCAATTGCCGAGTTAAACTCAACTCTAAAACCTCTGTTTACTTGAATTTCTCCTTTATCATCTAACCATGGAACTCTAAAAATAATAGTTCTTTCTGGTTCAACCATTCTTTCTAATAATTTTCTTCCTTTATATTTTGGATTTTCATCCATAAAAGGAATAATAGCCTCAGCTACTTCTTCAACAGCTTGTAAAAACTCAGTCTCGTGACCGTTTGATGTTTTTACTGTAGCCATAAATTCATTAATTTCTGCCTGATATTTATTTGCCATGATTTTATTATTTTTTATAAGCGTAACAAATTTAATTATATTTTTAAGTTAAACTCAAAACAGTATCAAAATTGTTTTTTTAATTATTGGATTCTTATTTTCTTGTTAAGTAAATAACAGAGTTGTATTAAACATTTTTAGGTTCAACCCAGTCTCCATATTCTTTGATTAAATTTATTAATTCATCTACCGCTTCAGATTCGGAAATGCTTTTTTTAACAACTGTCTTCTCTTTATATAGATTTATTTTTCCTTTACCAACACCAACATAGCCATAATCTGCATCCGCCATTTCACCAGGCCCATTAACTATACAGCCCATAATTCCAATTTTTAAACCTTTTAAATGGTTGGTTTTAGATATGATTTTAGCTGTTGTTTCTTGTAAGTCAAATAAAGTCCTACCGCATGACGGGCATGAAATATAATCTGTTTTAGAAATTCTAGTTCGTGTAGCTTGTAAAATTCCAAAGGCAGTACTTGTGTTTAATTGAAGAGTTGAACAATTTTCTGTTTTAATCCAAATTCCATCACTAAACCCATCAATTAGTAAAGCGCCAAAATCAGTTGAAGCATATAGTTGAAAGCTTTCGTTGTCAAGATCTGAATAGTCATTAAAAATTAAAACTGGATTTTTTACGTCTTGATGCATTAATTCAATAAAAAAACGTCTTTTTTCAGCCATTCTATGGAAATTTGATGAAAAACTAACTAGTACAATCGTTTCATCTAATTCTTTTAATTGATTTACTAAAGCTAAGTTACTGACATCAATACATACAAAGTTTAAAGTGTCAGATTTTTTAGCTGTATTTTTATAGGCATTTAAGTCACTAAAAATAGGATAAGTTTGAGGTAGATTGTTCCAAACGTTAGCATCACATATTATATTTAAAGTACCAGGTAATGCTAATTTTGGTAAAATTTGTCCGGTGTAAATATAATCTACGGCTTGTTCTTTGATATTCCATTTATCATCATTAACATTATATCCATAACCTATACCAAATAAATTTGCAGGTGTAATTTTTTCTAAATGTGATAAATCTGAAATGACTACTGGGTGATTTTTTCCACCAATATTTTTTACAGTATTTGTGTGTCTTTTATTGTGTTCAAAAGGATTATATGGCAAATCAAAATCTATTGGTTTGATGAAATCGTGTATAGAACGATTAGTATATCTTTCAGCTAATTTTTTTGCTACTGGTATTTCAAATTCTGGTTCTTCAGTTAATGAAACACGAATAGTATCTCCTAAGCCATCTTCTAATAATGTCCCTATTCCAACTGCAGATTTTATTCTGCCATCTTCTCCTTCTCCTGCTTCTGTTACACCTAGGTGTAAAGGATAAACTCTATCTCTTTTTAGCATTCTTGCTACTAAAATTCGATAGGCTTGCACCATAATTAAAGGATTTGAAGACTTCATAGAAATAACAAGATTGTAAAAGTCGTTATCTTCACAAATTTGAATAAATTCTAGTGCAGATTCTACCATACCAATTGCTGAATCTCCAAATCTACTTGTAATCCTGTCTGATAAAGAACCGTGGTTAGTTCCAATTCTTATGGCTCTTCCTTTGTCTTTACATAATAATACTAAAGGTGTAAATTTTTCTTTTATTCGTACTAATTCTGCTTGATAAGACGCGTCTGTATAATCTATTTCTTCAAACTTTTTTTTATCGGCATAATTACCAGGGTTGACTCTGATTTTTTCAATATGTAATGCTGCTACTTCAGCTGCATTTGGTGTAAAATGAATATCTGCAACTATTGGCGTTGTATAGCCTTTAGCATCTAAGCCTGTGCGAATTATTTTTAAATTTTCAGCTTCTTTTTTTGATGGCGCAGTATATCTTACCAATTCACAACCAGCATCAATCATTCTAATAGCTTGTTCTATAGATAACTCTGTGTCCATTGTGTCAGTAGTTGTCATTGATTGTAGCCTGATTGGATTTTGTGCTCCAAAATTAATATTACCCACATTAACCGCTACAGTTTTTAACCTTGAATATTGTGTTAAACTGTTACAGTAATTAAATTCATTTGCCATATGATGTAAAGATAATAATAGATTAGGTTGATTTATTTTAAAACCTAAAAAATTTTGTTAAATTTCTATATTTCACTCTAATTTTTTAATTTTGGTTCTATTCAAAATTGATTTATTTACTACTTTTTCAAATTATAAATTTATATTCTGGGTTTAATATTTTATTAAAGTTTGATTGTATTTCCTTTTAATATCTATCATCATTTAAAAATATTTTTGATTTGATGTAATAAAGTGCGTCTATTTTAATAAAACAAAGCTATTTTTACAATAAATATCTATTAAAATAGTTAATTAGAAATGAAATTAATACAGTTTTTACTAATAAGTTTTTGTTTTGGCCAAGTCCTAACGGCGCAAAACAGTATGGGGAATTGGCGTGTTCATTTTTCTGCTAATAGTACAATTGGTGTTGCAAATAATACCAATTCTGTTTTTATGGCTACAAAAAATGGGATTGCCAAATTTGATACTGAAGATAATTCAATAAGTGATTTAACTGTCGCTAATGGTTTGTCTGATTTAAATATTAGTGCTATTGGAGACAATGATGATGTAGTAATTATAGGGTATTTAAATGGGAATTTGGACGTGTTAAAAAATAATGAAGTCATCAATGTACCTTGGGTTAAAAATGCTCAAATTGCAGGTAGTAAGACTATCAATAATTTCTATTTTAGAGATGATTTAGCATATATCTCAACAAATATTGGAATCATAATTTATAATATAAATAAAAATGAAATAGAAGACACTTATTATCCTAATTTAATACCTGAAATTAATGATGTTACCATTTTTAATGACACTATTTTTGCTGCAACGAATAAAGGGATTTATATGGCATCTCTACAGCAGAATTATTTAAATGATTATAATAACTGGACAAAGAAAACAAATCTACCATCTTATTTAGTGAATGCTAAATTCTCGGAAATTGAAAGTTTTAAAAATAATTTATTTTTTAGTTCTGATTCAGAAACGTTTAATAATGATTCATTATATAAAATGGAAAAGAATAATGAAATCATTAACTTTTATGACGCAATTCCTACGTCAATTAAGTCAGTAAATTCTGAAGGAGATGAACTCATTATAACTAAACAATATAGTACTTTAGTTTATGATGTTTTGTTAACAGAAGTACTTAATATATTTAATTATTCATTTGGGATTATACCTGCTCCTATTCACTGTGTTAGTTTTAAAAATTACTATTGGATTGCTGACGGTAATAATGGTTTAGTAAAAGCACAATCAAGCTGGAATAATTCTCAAGTGTTTTCAAATACACCTTCAACTGATGGTAGTTACAGGCTAGATGTTCAATATGGAAAGGTAGTGGTAGCAAGTGGTGGTTTAACTGGAAATTTACATAATAATTATTTTAAGGGTGGCGTGCATGTGTTTAATGATGAAAGATGGGAAAATATAAATTCAACTACTCAAACAAACTATCCCTTACAAATGTGGGATGTAATTTCAGTTGCATTAAACCCTAATAATCTAGAACAAATGGCCTTTGGTAGTTATTCTATTGGAGGAATGAGTCTAGTAAATAATGGAGAAATTACTGAAAGTTTCAATGAAAACAACTCACCTTTAGAAGCTCAAATAGGAAATGGTGGAACACATATTATTCCTGATATGAGATATGATAATGATGGTAATTTATGGGTTGTAAATGCAGGTGTAAATCCTTTGAAAATGTTATCTAAAGATGGTATTTGGTATACGTTTGGTTTAGGAAGTGCTGCTAAAAATAAATATCCATATCGTTTAATTATTGATAGTAAGGGTAATAAGTGGGTTGCTTTTAATGGTGGAGGTATTGTTGTGTTTAATGAAAATGGTACGTTTTCAGATATTTCTGATGATAACATAGTTGTCCTTTCTACTGCATCAGGTTATGGAAGTTTACCTTCTTCAACTGTGAAGGGATTGGCAGAGGATATAGATGGTGAAGTTTGGATTGGAACAGAAACAGGGTTAGCGGTAGTTTACACTACGTCAACTCTATTTAATGGTGGTTATGGAGATGCAGATGCACAAGAGATTCTTTTAAAATATGGTGAGGAGGTTGAAGTTTTATTAGGCACTTCAGAAATATCAGCTATTGCTGTAGATGGTGGAAACAGGAAGTGGATTGGAACAAGTTCTTCAGGTGTTTTTTGTCTATCACCAAACGGAACAGAAGAGATTTATAGATTTACAACAGAAAATAGTCCTTTATTATCAAATGGAATTTTAGATATAAAGGTTGATCATATTTCAGGTGAAGTATTTTTTGCTACTGAATCAGGATTAATTTCTTATCGAGCTGATGCAACTATTTCTGATGAAAAATTTAGTGAGGTTAAGGTGTTTCCGAATCCTGTTAAACCTGGATATAAAGGTTTAATTACTATTCAAGGTTTAGGATATGAGTCTGACGTTAAAATTACTGATGTTTCTGGGAACTTAATTTATACAACACAATCAAATGGAGGTACTGTAGTTTGGGATGGAAACAGATTGTCAGGAGAACGTGTACAATCAGGTGTATATTTAATTTGGACTGCCTCTGTTACAGGGAAAGGGAAAAATGTGACTAAAGTGGTAGTGATTAATTAAATTATAATGAAAAGATAAGGTCAATTAATGCTGAATTTATAAGTTTGTAAAAATTACACTAATGCAAAAACGCTATTATTATTTAGTCCATATTCAATATTTAGGATTTAGATTTCATGGTTGGGCAAAACAACCTAAAGTAAAAACCTTGCATGAAATGATAGATAAAACTATGTTTTTTATGTTTGGTGAAGGCACTACAAAAACAATAGGGTGTAGTAGAACGGATTCAAAAGTTTCAGCAAATCACTTTGTTTTTGAATTGTTTATTAATGAACCTATTACAGATTTTCATGCATTTATTGAAAGCTTTAATTCAAATTCTCCAAGTGATATTAAAGGATTTAAGATTGAAGAAACAAATGCCGAATTTAATATAATCCAATCAGCTAAACAAAAGGAATACGTTTATTTATTCGCTTTTGGTGAGAAAGCTCATCCTTTTGCAGCTTCATTAGTAACTACACTACCAGAAGTTTTAGACTTAGAATTAATGAAAGCAGGTGCTTTGTTATTTGAAGGTGAGCATAACTTTGTTAGATATTGTACAAAACCTTCTCCAAAAACAAATTTTATTAGAACAATAGATTACTGTAAAATTGAAATTAACACGACTTATTCAGCTAACTTTTTTCCTAAAAAAACGTATCTCTTACGCATAAAATCTAAAGGGTTTTTACGCTATCAAGTGCGTTTAATTATGGGACAGTTGTTTATGTTAGGTAAAGGTAAAATTACATTGTCTGATATTGAAATATCATTGAATGGAGAGGATAAATCGTATTTTAATGAAATAGCACCTCAATCTTCTTTAATTCTTGAATCTGTTCAATTTGAATAAAAAAAACAAATTCATTTCATAAAATTGAATGATTAGATCCAAATCTTATTGTAGTATTATCCGACACGTTTTAACTCTAAATATGTTTTACCCTCAATTTTACTTTTTACCCAAGTGGCAAAATCAAAATAGTCAAAAACAATTTGTTCGTAATGGTCATTTTTAAGTTCAAATAATTCCTTTTCAATGGGTATTAAAATATCTTCAATGTCAAATTTGTTTAAATCAGATTTTGATATTTTTCCGATAATTTTTAAAAATAATTCTTCAAATTTAAACAATCTGTTTCGTCCTTTTAAATACCTTTTAGTAGAATTTAAGGCATAAGGTAAAAACCTTTTATTTTTCAGTTCAAAATGTAATATTAAATTAATGATTTGTGAAAAACAGTAAATATCTTGTTTCTTATCTAATCCTTCAGCATTTAATATCTCTGTTATCCATTTTAAGGCTTCTTCAAATTCCCCTATTGAAAGATAAATAATAGCAACCTTAAAATCTATATATGCTTTCCTAATACAATTAATCTGAGTTCCGTATTCAGAATACCCTTTTTTTATTTTAGGTATTAATAAAGTCGCTCCCGTATAATCGGACTGTTCTATCATTAAAAATAACTCTAAACTATAAATACTTGAAAAATACTTAATATCTAAATCTATTGTTGAAACATATTTTTTAGATTCAGGAATTGATTTCAAAATACTTAAAAACAACGCACTCTCTTTATACTTTTTTAGTTTTGTAGCAATGTAAATTAAATTAGTAATGAGTGAAAAATAAGTGTTTGGTGTATCTTCAAATAAATATGTATTCTCTTCAACTATGACTTTACTTTTTAAAATGTGTAAATAACAGTTTTCCAAATCATTAATTGCAAAATAATAGGCGCTATGAATGTGGTGAAATAAATATTTTGTTTTTGCAGAGCTGTCTTTAATTGTAACAGATTTAATTGAATCTATTAAAGATTTAAGACTAGCGATTTCGCTTTCTGATCTAATTATTCCTTTCAGGTTAATTTCATTAAAAAGTAAACTTTTCGTATGCCAGAGGAGTTGATTTTTTTCTATTTGATTAATTAATTCCTTAGCTTCTTTATACAATAATTCTAATTGGTTTTTTTTTAATTCACTATAAGATTCCTTTTCAATTAATTTTTTTTGTTTATTTTTAATTTCTAAAAGAAGTAATTCTTTTCCGTGTTTTTTTGCTTGTTTTTCTGCAGAATTAAGAATTTTTTCAGATTGATGATATAGACCTTTATTAAATAAAATATCTGCACTATGTATTGTTTTATATAATTGGGCGTCAATCGAACTTGTTGAATAATATAAATCTAACGCATTTAGAATATGTGTGTAAAGTCTACCTTTTGTTATCGAAAATTTATTTAAGAATGCTTCACCTTTAAAATGTTTAACAATCACCTCCTCATCATACTCGTCCATTTTTGAGATATAATTAAATATAGAAATATAATTGTTTTGCTCTCCAATTGTATGGCGAGAAGCATATAATTTAAAGTATCTTTTTTCAGTTTTATTAAGACTTTTAATCAGCTCATATAAATGATTAGATTTTCTATTAGACATAGGTTTAATTTTTGGGTAAAACTAAATTACAAATAATAGATAGTGTTAATCAGAAAATATATTGGAAATGAGGTAATTATTGAGTGAGTGGTTTTTCTTTTTTCCAAATTTTGTAAGCCATATATGCTCCAAAAGGGTTTAAAGAAATACCAAATGCATAAAATGGTTTAGTGAAAGATGATGCAATATTTTTATTTGAATTAAATGCAAAACGATAGCCAACCATAACTCGTGGATATAACCAAGGCAGTATGTAAAAATTTGTATTGACACCTAAGCTGACTAACGAAAAGTTATCTTTCTTTAATTTTTTGTAGTTACCTAAGTTATTTTTGTATTCTGAATTTAAACTACCAATTCCACATGAAGCTGGTAATGATATTTCCCAACGTTTAGTTTTGAAAAATACTTTTTCATAAAATAATGTTGTAAAACTAAATGAAACTTTTGGGTCGGGTTGGCTATGAGCATCTGCTATGTCAATTGCCAATCCTTCAATTTGTATTTTATCTTTTAAGGAATACAAACCGATTCCAAATCGATTAACGCCTTTATAAGTACAACCAATCCTTATGCCGTTAATTTTTATTTTTTGACTAAGTAAAACGGATCGTCTAGCATCAAAATCAAAAAACATTTTCCATTTTTTATTCCCAGAATATTTTGGGAAGAAGGTACCAGGTTTGTCAGTTTTTTCAATTCTATTCTGAGAATAGCTATTGAATATAAGTGTTAATGTAATTAAAAAGAGTACTGTTTTTAGAGACATGATTTTGTTTGAGACTACAAAGGTAATTTTTTATCTTAAAAGAGTAATATGTCCAATCAATTCATAATTGATTCCATTCAAATCTTTGTATTTTATTTTCCAAATATATACATCATCTAGTGCTTTATGTCCATTATAATCTCCTGTCCAATGTTGGTCTATGTTTTCACTTTGAAAAACTATTTCTCCCCAACGGTTAAATATCAACATTTGAAATTCTGATACGTTGTTAATTACGGCATAAAATGTATTGTTAAATTCATCATCATCTGGCGTAAAAGTGTTGGGAACAAAAATTAATGGATCGTAGTTTATTAATATATCTTTTGAAACCATACAAGAATTAGCGTCTGTTAATGTGGCTGTATAGGTGAAGTTATTTGGTGGAGAAACTAAAGCGTCTGCGCAATAAATACAATTTATATATTGTGGTGGTGACCATTGAATTGTACCATCTCCGTCAGCAGATATTAACGTTGTATCACCTACAAAACCATAAACTGTTGGAGATACTGTGAGTGTAGGTTCAATAAATAAATCTATATACGTTGACAATACTGTTTCACATCCAAATTCATCTGTTATTTGACAATAATATGTCATAGGGTTCGTAGGCATTGCATTTGTCATTGAATCATGCGGATTGTTAAGATAAATGTTTGGGTACCAATCGTAATTCTCTCCTCCACTAGCCCAAATAATTGCTGTATCTCCTGGGCAAATAATGGTGTCTGTTACAATTGATCCTAAAACTTTAATCACATTTACATGAACTGTATCATAAATTGTCCCACATGAGTTTGTAAACGAAACCATATATGTTATGTCATCAATTGGATTTACATAAGGATTATATATAGTTGTTGAACTTATATTAATGTCAGGGCTCCAAATATAATCTACTGCACCATTAGCTACTATTTGAATACTATCACCAAGGCAAATAGAAACTTCATTTACTAAGTTTGGATATGGGGGGCCTTGGTCTACATGTACTTTTGTGGTGTCAAATACATAACAGCCTTCTGGTGTAATTATTTCAACTTGATAATAAGTTGTTATGAGTGGTGTTGCAATAGGGTTACTTATGAACGGGTCATTTAATGAGGCTTCAGGTGTCCAGTGATAAAATTCTCCTCCTGCTGCCACCAATGTTATATTTTCTCCAACACAAATTGCTGTATCTAGACCTGATACTGCATCTGTTCCAAAAACATATATAGTAATATTTAATATTGATGAACCACACTCGCTAAAAATTTCAACTGTTAATTCTGTTTCTTGGTTAATCGTCACAAATGGACTTGCCGCACTTGGATCGTCAAATAGTTCTGGTGGCCCCCAAGCATAATCGGTTCCACCTGTTGCATATACTTGAACAGTTTCACCAGGACATATCGTGTCTGTTAAAGCCCAAATTTCATAAATGGGCTCAATTATTGTAACATCTACATAAGCAGTATCTGGTTCATAACATCCACTAGCATCTGATACGATTAATAGAACAGTATAATTTCCTGGTGTGGTATATAGATGTGATGGTTCGAAATCAGATGATGTTCCACCGTCCCCAAATATCCATTCGTAGGTGTCACCGTTTTCACTGTTGTTTTCAAAAAATGTAGCGTTAGGAATACATGTAATTGGGGTACCTGTACTTAATGTAGCCTCAATTTTTGATAGCTCAAATAGAAATGCAGCCATATTACAATTATTGCTATTATTTGTAGTAGAATAAACGCCAGGTGAAGTAGGGAATCCATTGCTATTACCACCACATGCAGCACAAACAGCATGGTATACTTTTCCGGATTTTGAAAACCTACTAGTTCCACCATCAACATGATCTCCGGTTCCTGTTAAACTACCAATAAATGTTGCATATTTTAAATCAAGCATGTTTTTTGTAAACAACCCTAAGTAAAAATTACTCCCGTTTGTTTGAGATTGGTAGGCATCACTTGTAACTGGGAATCCATTTGTCGAACTGTTTGAAGCACTTGCATTATTTTGATTTGTTTGTCCTCCCCAGCCTGCAACATATATTTCGTAACAATCACTAACTAAAAATGCTGTTGGAGAAATTTCAACTTGTCCTGTACTTGATCCAAAAACAGAAGACCATTCGGAAATTGTTAAGTCGGTATTGAGTTTGTGTATAAATTGAGCACTGTTTGGATTTGAATATTGTAACGCTGACACTGGATATGCACCATCAGTTTGCCCATATACATATACTTCATCATCAATGTCTAATTGAACAAAATAAGCTTGGTCATATCCAGTTGTTCCTAAGTAACTTGACTTTGGATTGTTATATGCTGGAGCTGTAAATTTTGTAATGTAGCCATCAGTAATTCCCCCTTTATAGCTTGGGTTTAGTTGTCCTGCGGTTTGAGGAAAATTATTACTTGTAGTACCACCAACAGAATAGATATCACCATTTGATGAAAGTTGAAGAGAATTACCTGACTCCCAACCAGCACCACCAAGATAAGTACTCCATAAAAGTGAATTTAGATTTTGAGATAATTTGGCTACAACAGCATCTTGTTGACCACCTAAAGAATTATCAAACCCACCTATAATTGGAAAATCATTTGATTTTGTAGTTGATGTAATGTATACGTTTGAATTCTCATCTACTATTATTTCTCCCCTTAATTGATCTCCATAATTGTAATGAATATTTGTATTCCCATCTGAAATTCCATCAGCAGCACTTCCTCCTAAAAAAGTTGAGGCTAAAAGATTTCCTCCATTTGCAGACAGTTTAAATATAAAGATATCTGAACCGCCATTAAAGTTTATACCATCAATTGTCATTGATGCTGGTCCACCATTATGTGATTGTTGATAAGCTGTGTTTGAAATGGGGAAATTTGTGGATGACGTTGCCCCCATAATATATAATTCATTTTGGTGATTTACAATTATACTGTGTGGTGTTTCTGATCCACTACCTCCAATATATGTCGAATACAATAAACTACTACCATTTGAACTGAACTTTGTTAAGCCTATATCTACCGTAGTTCCTCCACCCCCAGATGAAGAATAAGTTGCGTCATAAGCACCTGGTGTTGTTGGGTATCCATTTCCAAAAACAATTCCTGCTGCAATTAAATCTCCATTTATATCTGGACAGGCTGTCATACCCCAATTGTCTGATGTTGATCCTGTAAAACTTGAAAAAGCTAATTCAGGGTCAATAATCAATGTTTTTGTTGAATCATAGCCATTTGGAAACTCAAAAGACATGATATTATATTCTAAAAAATAATAACATTCTACTTTAGTTTTTACGCCATTAATAATTTGAAAAGCATAAGGCTTTCGTTCTGTTATTGTACCCAAGCTTGTAGTAATAACTAGTTCATTATTTATTAATTCAATTTTGTCGTAGCCTTCATAGCTGACTTTAAATTGATTAGGGTTAATTAATGGATCAACTATTATATCATATTTTAAAGTAGCATTTTTTTGATAAAATTTCAAATCAATTCCGTCATATAAATCTATATAATCTATCCTTTCATATGAATAAGCATTGTTTACCCATTTTGATTGATCATTCCCTAAAAAATAATTATTATAATGACTTGAAGAATCTAATTCAATAAATGTTGGTTGCGGTTTAGAGTTTATAAAATTTGTTTTAACAGCATGACCTAAAAATTCATCATTATGTGTGTTGTCATGATGATTATGATTAGCATGTTGGTTTGTGAAATTATAAGTGAATCCATTATTTTCTAAAAACATTTCACCAGAAGGGATATCAATTTTATATTCTATATTCTCATGCCATTGCCCTCTATTAGGCTTTATCCATATCTCTTCTTGACCAAATATTATTTGAGTAAAAAGTAGAGTTAGTATAAAAAATAGAAGCTTCATAATCAAGTAAATATATCATTATTAATTAAAATAATGTATTAGAAAAGTTTTAAATGTATAATTAGTTTATTGATAGACGTAATTATTTCATTTAAGTTGCGTCTAATTATTTAATCTCCAATTGATTCAAAAAGAACAGGTAATTCAATCTTATCTTTTAGTACAATACTCGTTGGATATATTGAAACTAATTCTTGTTTAAATTTTTCTGCTTGCAATTTTGTTCTAAAATTCCCAACTCTAATTCTATAATTTGGTGCTAAATAATCGATATAAGCTTTATGATTTTCATGAGTATTTATAAAACCAGCTCTTTGAGATTGTGCTACAGATCTCGATTCTGAAAAGAATATCTGAATACGATAACCATCTATCATTGAACCTTGTATGCTTTGACTTTTACGCCCAATAAATTCTGTGATTTGATCCAGTCTTTCATCTTTAATTATGGTAACTGTACCTTTTTTTAGGGTGTTAAAATTTAATTCAACAATTGTATCAGTTTTAACAGTGTCTGTTACAAAAAAAGCTAAACTTTTATCTTGTGAGAATGAAGTAAAAGAAAATAGGGCAAGATATATTATAAATAATACTTTCATAAATTGTTTTAGACAAAGTTAGTTCATTTTTGAGTATTTTTACATAAATCATTCCAAAACTTAGTTTCATTTATTATTCGTTGATTTATGACACAATTATGACAATTCTTTAGTTCTAAAGGTTTTGGGATACTGTCCTTATTTAGAATAATTCTAAATTAATACGCAATGTCCTAAAAACATTAACAAATATTAGTAAAACAGAAGCAAAATTCTAATTTTGCAATCAATTAGATAAATTGTGTAAACAGCAAAACGACTAAATTTTTTCAAATGAAAATGTCAAAAAGGTTAAATATAAAATCAGTAAAGCCCTTAGTTTTAATGGCTTTCTTCTTAGTTTTTATAGGAAGTAAAACGTATGCCATAGACGGAGAAACCGTGTTTAAAGCCAATTGTGCTGCATGTCATAAAGTTGGTAAAGACTTTGTTGGCCCTGCATTAAAAGGTGCTCAAGCTAGATGGGAAGAAAATTCGTCTATTGAGAATCTTTACAAATGGATTCAAAATTCAGGTGAGTTAATTGATAATGGAGATGCTTATGCTAAAAAATTATTTTCTAAATGGAATAATTCTATAATGCCTCCACAAGCAGTCTCAAATGAAGAGATTGATGCTTTATTTGAATATGTTGAGAATTATACAGTTCCTACTCCTCCTCCATCAACTGATGTTGAGGTTGTTGAAATTGTTGAAGAATCAAATTGGTTATGGTATATAATTATTGGTTTATTTTTAGTTGTTACTTTAGCTGTTGCTTCAGTTAAAAAGAACTTAAAAAAAATAGCTGGTGAATCAGAAGAGAATTTAGAGAAAGTTGGACCATTAGGATCAGTAAGAGCTTATTTATGGAGAAACTTTAACTATTCATTCTTCTTTGGATTTGTAATTGTGATTTCGATACTAGTAATGGGTTATAAAGGGTGTAGTAGAAATATCGGTGTGTTTGATGGGTATAAGCCAGATCAACCAATTGCTTTTTCTCACAAAATACACGCAGGTCAATTAGAAGTTGAATGTGTATATTGTCATAACTCAGTGGAGAAATCTAAACATGCTGGAATTCCTACAACTAATGTTTGTATGAATTGTCATAAAGCTGTTTCGGAAGGACCAACAACTGGAACTGAAGAGATTGCTAAGATTTATGAAGCTGCAGGTTTTGATGCAAATACATTTAAGTATAGTGGAGAAACTAAACCTGTGAACTGGGTGAAAGTACACAATTTACCAGATCACGTTTACTTTAATCATTCTCAACACGTTGTTGTTGGTGGTTTAGATTGTAAGCAATGTCATGGAGACATGGCGAAAGAAACAGTTGCAAAAGTGATGACTATTGAAGAGTTAAATGCAATTGATGAAAATGATATTAAATTTACAAGACCTACTTTAACAATGGGTTGGTGTATTGAATGTCATGGTCAAAAAGAAATAGATATACAATCTGACGGAGTTTCTGAATATTACAAAGAGATTCATGATAGATTAAAGGGAGATAAAAATACATACACAAAATATTTAGAGGATGACAAAATTACTGTTGCCGAATTAGGTGGATGGGAATGTGCAAAGTGTCATTATTAATCTGAAGTAGGCTAAATAGATATGGGAACAAATAGAAAATATTGGAAAGGTATTGAGGAGTTAAATCAAACACCTGAGTTTTTAGAAAATTCTAAAAAAGAATTTCCAGAAGAAATAAGTGTAAACGAATTTTTAGCTGACGATAAATTAGCTGAAAGCTCTACAGGAAGAAGAGATTTTTTAAAATTTTTAGGATTTAGTGTTGCTGCCGCAACATTAGCTGCATGTGAGGCGCCAGTTGTTAAGGCTGTACCTTATGTTGTTAAACCTGAAAATGTTACACCTGGTATGCCAACTTGGTATGCTTCTACTTATTATGATGGTTCATCATATGCAAGTATCTTAGTTAAAACTAGAGAAGGTAGACCTATTTATATTAAAGGAAATAGAGACCATGGTTTTGAAAATGGAGCAATTAATCCAAGGATTACATCTTCTGTGCTTTCATTATATGATAGTGAAAGATTACAAAGCCCAACAATTGATAATGTAGATACTGCATGGTCTTCTTTTGATGCTTCTATTTCAGAAGAGTTAAATTCTGCTACTTTAAGTGGAAAGAAAATAGTTCTTTTATCAGGAACTGAAATTAGTCCTTCTACACAATCTATCGTAAAAGAATTCAAAACTAAATTTGGAGGTGAAACTGAATCAAGTAATGGTAATGTTGAACACATTCAATATGATGCTATTTCATTCAGTGGAATTCGTCAAGCAAATTTAGAATCATTTGGGGAAGCTATAATTCCTGATTATGATTTTTCAAAAGCTAAAACTATTGTAAGTATTGGTGCTGATTTTATGAATAACTGGTTATTATCTGGTCAATTCACAAATCAATATGCTAAAAGAAGAAATCCTGATGGAGAATGGATGAGTAAATACTTTCATTTTGAATCAAATATGTCAATCTCTGGATCTAATGCAGATGTTAGAGGAATGATTAAGCCATCTCAAATTGGAGAGGTTTTATCTATTTTACATGATGAAATTTCTGGTTCTGCTTTAGCTGGTGTTGCTTCTACTTTAGATGCTAAACTTATTGCTAAAGTAAAAGATGCTGCAAATGAATTAAAGTCACATAAAGGTGAATCTTTATTAATTTGTGGATCAAATGATAAGTCAATTCAAGTTGTTGTTAATTCTATTAACTCTGCTTTAAATAATTATAGTTCTACTATTAATTTAAATAACCCAATTAAGTTATTCAAATCTGAAGATGATAAAATGTCAGCTTTAATTAAAGATATGAATGCTGATAAAATTGGTGCTATTGTAATGTGGAATACTAATCCAGTTTATTCTCATGCAAATGGAGAAGCTTTTAAAGCTGGATTAACTAAAGTTAAAACTACAGTAGCAATTTCTCAATTTACAGATGAAACTGCTACAAATTGTAAATATGTTGCAGCTGAAAATAATGCTTTAGAATCATGGAATGATTTTAATCCTAAAGGCGATCATTATGCAATTGCACAACCAACTATTAGACCTTTATTTGATACAAGATCTGCTGCTGAGTCATTAATGATTTGGACTGGATTGAGTGAATTTACTGATAAAGATAGTTCTGCTTATCATGATTATATTAAGGGGATTTGGGAGAAATATGGTTACCCATCTCAAACAAAATATACTTCTTTCAAATCATACTGGGCAAATACTGTTCATAATAGTACTGACGTGGCAAATGTAACTGCTGCTTCAGCAATTACTTTTAACGGAAATATTTCTTCTGCTGCAAAAGCTATTACTACATTAGGAAAAAATGTAGGAGATTTTGAAATCGTTACATATACTAAAACTTCTATTGGTGATGGTAAAATGGCAAACAACCCTTGGTTGCAAGAAATGCCAGATTCTATTTCTAAAGTAACTTGGGATAATTACATTACTATGTCCCCTGTTGATATGAAAAAATCAGGGTATAGTGAGTTATTAGGACAAGAAAGCCCTTCATCTGTAGCGACTGTTGTTTCAGGAGATATTACATTTAACTTACCTGTATTTCCACAACCGGGTCAAGCACCAGGAACTGTTGGTATAGCTTTAGGTTATGGTAGAGGTAAAAATGGAGAAAAAATTGGAAAATCTACATACCAAACTGGTGAGTATGGTGCTTTCCTTGAAGGTGAAAACGGTGGTAAAGTTTCTATTGGAGCCAATGCTTATCCATTATTAGCTAATGGTGATTTCTCTGTTGCAAAAATTACAAAAACTGAAGAAGTTTATAATTTAGCTTGTACGCAAACTCATAGTACAGTTATGGGGCGTAATTCTATTATTAAAGAAACAACTTTAGATATATATAAAACACAAGATGCTGGTGCTTATAATCACCAACATACTTTACATACAGGTTGGAATCATGACGAAAAACCAATTGCTGAATTCAACTTATGGGATGAACATCCTGTAGAAAATGTTGGTCACAGATGGGGAATGTCTATTGATTTAAATACTTGTATTGGTTGTAGTGCTTGTTTAATTTCTTGTCAATCAGAAAATAACGTACCTGTTGTTGGAAAAGATGAAGTAAGAAGAGGAAGAGAAATGCATTGGATACGTATTGATAGATACTACGCTTCTGACATTGAACCAACTGTTGGTACTAAAGGTAAAGAATACGCTGAACAAGGATTTGCTGGATTGCAAGATGCATCAAATGATCCTAAAGTAGTTCACATGCCAATGATGTGTCAACATTGTAATCACGCACCTTGTGAAACTGTTTGTCCAGTTGCTGCAACATCACACTCTAATGAAGGGTTAAATATGATGTCGTACAACAGATGTATTGGAACTAGATATTGTGGAAATAACTGTCCTTATAAAGTAAGACGTTTTAACTGGTTTAACTACCCATCTTATAGAAAATTCACAGAAGTGAATCCTGCACAAGATGATTTAGGAAGAATGGTATTAAATCCTGATGTGGTTGTAAGAACTAGAGGGGTAATGGAAAAATGTTCATTATGTGTTCAAAAATTACAATCAACTAAATTAGAAGCTAAAAAAGAAGGTAGAGCTATCGTTGATGGTGAAATTTCAACAGCTTGTTCTGAAGGTTGTCCAACAAATGCAATTACTGTTGGAGATTGGAATGATACTAAATCTTTAGTAAGAAAAGAAACTACAGATAAAAGAGCTTACCAAGCACTTGAAGAAATTGGTATTAAACCAAACGTTTGGTATAAAGTTAAAGTGAGAAATGAAGAGAATGAGGCGTTAGCTGAATTACAAACTTCTCATGATAGTGGGCATGGTGATGATCACAATGAAGATGCTCATGAAGAAACTTTAGAAACAGGACATGATAGTCATGATGATGCACCAGCTCATCATTAATATAAATAGATTAGTTTAAATTAAACAAAGTATAATGCATAAGGAATCAGCAATAAGAGAACCTTTAATACTTGGTCATAAAACGTACCATGATATTACAGAGGATGTATGTAGATCCATAGAAGGAAAAGCACCTAGAAATTGGTATATCATGTTTGGTATATCGTTATTAGTTGGTCTTTACGGAATTGGATGTATTTTATATCTATTAGGAGTAGGTATTGGTACATGGGGACTTAATAAGACAGTTGAATGGGCTTGGGATATTACTAATTTCGTTTGGTGGGTAGGTATTGGTCACGCTGGTACTTTAATTTCTGCAGTTTTAATGTTGTTCCGTCAGAAATGGAGAATGGCCATTAATAGATCGGCAGAAGCCATGACAATTTTTGCCGTATTCATGGCAGGAATGTTTCCATTGATTCACATGGGACGTCTTTGGGTTGGTTACTGGGTTTTACCTTTACCTAATGAATTTGGTTCGTTATGGGTAAACTTTAATTCACCATTACTTTGGGATGTATTTGCAATTTCTACTTATTTATCGGTATCTTTTGTATTCTGGTATATTGGTTTAATTCCTGATTTTGCAACAATTAGAGATAGAGCTAAATCTCCAGTGGCAATTAAAGCATATAGTTTAATGTCTTTTGGTTGGTCTGGTAGAGCAAAGCATTGGAATAGATTTGAAATCGTTACTTTAGTACTTGCTGGTTTAGCAACGCCTTTAGTATTCTCTGTACACTCGATTGTATCTTTTGATTTTGCTACATCTGTTATTCCAGGTTGGCATACAACAATTTTCCCTCCTTATTTTGTGGCAGGGGCAGTATTCTCAGGATTTGCAATGGTACAAACATTAATGTTAGTATTAAGAAAAGCAATGCATCTTGAGGCTTATATTCATACAAAACATATTGAATATATGAATATTGTAATAATGACTACAGGTTCTATGGTAGGTGTTGCTTACTTAACTGAGTTGTTTATGTCATGGTATTCAGGTGTTGAATATGAAGCATATGCATTCTTAAACAGAGCAACTGGTCCTTATTGGTGGGCTTATGCCTTTATGATGACTTTTAATGTTGTATCGCCTCAATTAATGTGGTTTAAAAAATTAAGAAGAAGTTTACTATTCACATTCTTCATTTCAATTGTAGTAAATACAGGAATGTGGTTTGAAAGATTTGTAATTATTGTAACGTCAATTCACCAAGATTATTTACCATCATCATGGTCAATGTTCTATCCAACTTGGGTTGATATAGGTGTGTATATAGGTACTATTGGATTATTCTTTATGTTCTATATGGCTTATGTAAGGTATTTCCCTGTATTAGCAATCGCTGAGGTTAAAACAATATTAAAATCTTCAGGTGAGAGTTATAAAAATGGATCTGCTGAATTACATACTGCACCAAAAGTAAAAGCTGTAGCTGAAAAAATTATTGAAACGCCTAGTAAAGATAATACTGATAAGATATCTTCTTTAATTTCTAAATTAGGAGCAAGTGATGCTGCTAATAAAGATGATTTAAAATTAATTCCTGGCGTAGGACCAAAATTTGAAGGTATATTGAATGAACTAGGAATATATAGTTTTGAACAAGTTAGTAAAATGACTCAGGCAGAATATAACTTATTGGATTCAATTACAAAAAAATTCCCAGGTAGAGCAGAAAGAGATGATTGGGCTGCTCAAGCAAAAGTATTAATGAATAATAAAAACAATTAAGACATGGCAGATAGAGTTATATATGCAATGTATGATGATGATGATGTTATCAAAACTGCAGCTAAAAAATTAGTAGCAGATGGCATCCACATCACAGACGTATTTTCACCTTTTCCAATACATGGTATAGATCCAATAATTGGTGTTAAGCATACAAGAATGGGAAATGTAGCCTTTTTATTTGGTTTACTTGGTTTATGTCTTGCGTTGTTTGGAATGAGGTATTTCATGATTGTTGATTGGCCAATGAATATTGGTGGTAAACCAAACTTTTCATTAATGGAAAACTTACCATCATTTATCCCTATTACTTTTGAGTTTACTGTATTATTTGCAGCACATGGAATGGCAATTACTTATTTATTAAGAAATAAAACATTACCTGGAATGCCAGCTGATAATCCTTACCCAAGAACAACTGATGATAGATTCGTAATGGAAATTTTATTATCAGATAATCCAAACTTTACATCTGAAGAAATTCAAGAAAAAGTGAAGCAAACGGATATTGTTCAAGTTGAAGAAAAAGAATTTATAAAAATTAAATAACTGTCATGAATAAAAGATTTAAGACAATAACAATAATGGCCGTTTCTGGTATGATATTAGGTAGCATGGCTACTTCTTGTCAATCAGATCCAAATTCACCTGGAATTGAATATATGCCAGATATGTATAGATCACCTGCAGTTGAAGCTTATGTAGATTATGGTTTGGTAAAAGAAAGATTGGTAGATTCTTTAAGAAAAGAAAATCCATCTTTAGTTCCACCAAATGGTACTGTACCATACTCAGCTAATGTGTTAAATGATATCACTTACGAACATGGTGCGCCTTTCGGTTTTGATAAGTCTCATGGACTTTATGGATTTGAATTTGATAGTACTGGTTATGATGATGCAGCTTCTGATAGTAATCCTATTGTATATAGCGAGTCTGTAAAGAAAGAAGGTAAAGTATTATACGGTCAGTTTTGTATTCACTGTCATGGTGCTAAAGGAGACGGTCAAGGATCTGTTGTTACTAACAGTAACGGAGCTTATCCACCACCACCTTCATATACTAAACAATTAAAAGATAAGCCTGCTGGTCAAATCTTTTTCTCTATGACGTATGGTAAAGGTTTAATGGGATCTCATGCTTCTCAATTAACTAAAGAAGAAAGATGGAAAGTTGTTTATCACGTACAAACACTTCAAGGTAAAGATCCATCAGCTGTAGTTGTTGAAGACATGATTAAGGGTGAAACTCCTTCGGTAAACTAGCATTAATAAAATTAAAATAGATACAAATGGAATTTAAAATTTCTACAAAAGCTAAAAAAGTATTATTCGGTACATCCGCATTAGGACTTATATTATTCCTTATTGGAGTATTTACAGATCATTCTGAACAAGCTCATACAAGAATATTATCTAACTTTTTAATCAATGGATTATTTTTCTTCTTCATTTCATTAGGAGCATTATTCTTTTTGGCATTACAATATGCTACTGAAACAGGTTGGTCTGTTGCTGTAAAAAGAGTGGTTGAAGGTGTTGCATCTTATGTATTAGTTGGTGTTGTAGTATTAGCTGCAATCTTTTTATACTTAACATTTACTGATGGTGGTTATACAGAGGTTGACGGTCATCATCTTGGACACATTTATCAATACTTTGACCAAGAAATGGTTGCTCATGATAAAATCTTACAAAACAAACAACCTTTCTTATCTAAGGAATTCTTTTGGGGTGCTACAGTAGTATATTTCGCTGTATTTACATTGTTTTATATGGGATTCAGAAAAAGATCTTTAAGAGAAGATGTTGAAGGTGGAACAAAACTTCACTTTAAAAACTTCACTAAAGCTGCTTTATTTTTAGTGTTATTTGGATACATGAGTTCTACTTCAACTTGGCATTGGTTAATGTCAATTGATCCGCATTGGTTCTCTACTTTATATGGTTGGTACATATTCTCTGGAATGTGGTTAACTGGAATGGTAACTGTATTAATGATTGTATTATACTTAAAGAAATTAGGTCACTTACAAATAGTGAACGATTCACATATCCATGATATTGGAAAATGGATTTTTGCCTTAAGTTTCTTATGGTCTTATTTATTCTTCTCTCAGTTTATGTTAATTTGGTATCCAAATATTCCTGAAGAAGCTATTTATTATACATTTAGATTCGAAAATTATAAAGTAATTTACTGGGGAATGTTTATGGCTAATTTTATCATTCCTATGGTAATATTAATGTCTAGAGAAGCAAAAAGACACATTGGTATTTTAATCGTTGTTTGTTTATTAATTCTTATGGGACATTGGACTGATATCTATATGTTAGTTACACCTGGTACAATGGGAGAATATGGTACAATCGGTTTATTAGAAATTGGTTTATTCATGACGTTCTTAGGTTTATTTATCTATTGGATTTTGAATACAATTTCAAAAGCACCATTAGTTCCTAAGAATCATCCTTATTTAGATGAAAGTAAACATCACGATATTTAATTATAAACTTTAAAAATAGAAATAACGCACATTATGATATTTTGGATAATAACAATTTTAACTCTAATAACTGCTGCTCAATTAATGAGAGCTGCAAGTTTATCTAGAAAAATTAGTAACAAAAAAGAAGAGGATATTAGTGATTCTTCTAATAACTGGAATGCTTTTGGTTTAGCCTTATTTGCAATTGGAATGTTAGGTTCTGTTGTATATATGATGTTTAAGTATGGAAATGGGATGTTACCTGAAGCTGCTTCTGAGCATGGTCAACAAATTGACTTCCTATTCAATTTAAACTGGATAATAGTATTAGCTGTTTTCTTTTTAGTGAATGGAGCGCTTTTCTTTTTCGCTGTTAAGTACAGAGGTAAAGAAGGTCAAAAAGCATATTACTTTGCACATGACAATCGTTTAGAAATGATTTGGACTGTAATTCCTGCTTCTGCATTAGCTGTGATTATAATTTTAGGATTAAGAACTTGGAATGATATTACATCTGCACCTTCAGATTCAACTAAAGTAGTTGAGTTATTTGGTGAGCAATTTTCTTGGACAGCTAGATATTCTGGTGAAGACAATAAATTGGGTTATGCAGATTATAAGTTGATTAATGGTTCAAACCCTTTAGGTGTTGTAACGCCAGAATCTATTGTTTTAGGTATTGCTGAAATGGATAAAACTATTGATAAGTTATATGCTAGGTTACAAAGTGATTCTGCAGGAACTGTTATGTTTTCAGTAGCTAAAGTTCACGAAATGAATTCTAGAATGGAGAAATTCATGAGAATTAAAGAAAGAATTATAAAAATGCAACACCATTATACTGCTGAGAAGTTAGTTGTTGCTAATGATGATTTTTATACTAAATCTGAATTACACTTAGTAATTGGTCAAGAATATCAGTTTATTTTTAGATCTAAAGATGTGTTACATTCAGCTTACTTTCCTCATTTTAGAGCGCAAATGAATGTTGTGCCAGGTCAAAGAACTAAATTCAAGTTCAAACCTATTATTACAACAAAAGACATGAGAATTTCAAGAGACAATCCTGATTTTAATTATGTTTTATTATGTAATAAAATTTGTGGAGAAAGTCACTCAAATATGAAAATGATTGTTGTTGTAGAAACACAAGAAGAATTTGATGTTTGGAAAAAAGAAAACACAAAAAAAGCAATCGCTCAAAAATAGTAATTAACTAATTAGATTATATAAAAATTATGTCAGCAAACGCACAAGCACATCATAAAGAAAGTTTTATAACTAAATATATATTTAGTCAAGATCATAAAATGATCGGAAAACAATTCTTAATTACAGCTATTTTTATGGCAATCGTTGGTGTATTCTTATCAGTATTGTTTAGAGTACAATTAGGATGGCCAGGTGAATCAAATTCTTTCTTAAATATGTTTTTAGGAGATACATGGGCACCAGAAGGAATTATGCATAGAGGAATGTACCTTGGTTTAGTGACTATTCACGGAACTATTATGGTTTTCTTTGTATTAACAGGTGGTTTATCAGGAACGTTTAGTAATCTTTTAATACCAATGCAAATTGGAGCAAGAGATATGGCTTCAGGGTTCTTAAACATGTTATCTTATTGGATGTTCTTACTCTCATCTGTTTTAATGGTGTATAGTTTGTTTTTAGAAACAGGACCTGCAAATGCTGGTTGGACAATTTATCCGCCTTTATCTGTTTTTCAAGAAGCTATTTCTGGATCAGGAATGGGAATGAATGTTTGGTTAATTTCTATGACTATTTTTATTGCTTCTTCTCTGATTGGATCTTTAAATTACATTGTTACTGTTTTAAACTTAAGAACAAAAGGAATGAAAATGACTAGAATGCCATTAACAATTTGGGCATTTTTTGTAACTGCTATCATTGGTGTATTATCTTTCCCAGTTTTAGTTTCTGCAGTTGTTTTAATGTTAATGGATAGATTAATGGGAACTTCATTTTATATTTCTGATGTTATTGTTGGTGGTGAAATGATGGAGCAGTCTGGTGGGTCGCCAATTTTATATGAACACTTATTCTGGTTTTTAGGTCACCCTGAGGTTTATATTATTTTATTACCTGCTTTAGGTTTAACGTCTGAGATTGTTTCTACAAATGCTAGAAAACCAATTTTTGGATATAGAGCAATGATTGGTTCTATTTTAGCTATTGCGTTCTTATCATTTATTGTTTGGGGACATCATATGTTTATTACAGGAATGAATCCTTTCTTAGGTGGTGTATTTGTATTTACTACCTTATTAATTGCAATTCCTTCAGCAGTAAAAGTATTTAATTACATTACTACATTATGGAAAGGTAATTTAAGATTTACACCAGCTATGTTATTCTCTATAGGTTTAGTATCATCTTTTATTACAGGTGGTATTACAGGTGTTATCTTAGCCGATTCAGCTTTAGATATTCAAGTACATGATACTATGTTTGTTGTTGCTCACTTCCACGTTGTAATGGGAATGTCTGCTATTTTAGGAATGTTTGCTGGTGTGTATCATTGGTTCCCTAAAATGTATGGTAGAATGATGAATACTAAATTAGGATTTATTCACTTCTGGGTTACTTTAGTATCTGCTTACGGTGTATTCTTACCAATGCACTTTGTTGGTATTGGTGGTGCGCCACGTAGATATTATGATTATAGTGTATATGAATCATTTGATGGAGAACAATTTGAAATGATTATGGATTTAAATGTTATCATTTCTATTTTCGCAATAGTTGGTGCAATTGGTCAAATCTTATTTTTATACAACTTCTTTTACAGTATTAAAAATGGACAAAAAGCAGAACAAAACCCATGGAAATCTAATACATTAGAATGGACTACTCCGGTAGAACATATTCACGGTAACTGGCCTGGTGATTTACCAACGGTACACAGATGGCCTTATGATTATTCTAAGCCTGGTGCTGATGAAGATTTCATTATGCAAAATGTACCACTTAAAGATGGTGAAGAAGAACATTAAGATATTTTAAAACAAATATTTAAAACCCATTTCGTATGTTCGAAATGGGTTTTTTTGTATATTGTCATTTGTGAATACTATTTTTTCATCTCCCCCGCTAGTGCGTGATCCTTTCGCGTTCTATTATGAAAGTATAGGTGAATATGAATTTAGAAAAACTACTCTAAGGGGTAGCTTTTTTATTTGTTTTAAGAATAAGTAGCTCTTAATTTATTATGAGTTTACAAACATATATAAACTGGATAAAAACAGAAGTAGATAAAGTAAGTGATCCCTTTTTTGTGGAAACATTAACTACAGGGACAGGAATTATAGTTGACAAAGTGACAAAATATTATTATGGCTGAAAATGTGTTTTTTGTTCTATTGCCATTAGTTTTTGGTTGTTATTTGATTTATGATTGGTTCATAAATAGAGAAGATGCAAAATCAACTGCTGATAAATTACTTAGATTACCATTTGGTTTAGTAGGTATCAGTTTGAGTATATATTACTTTATTGTAACTTTTCTTTAAAAGATAATAGAGTTCTTAAAAAACCCGCTCGCGCTCATTTAAAAAATGAGTGTGTGCTTTAAAGAAAATAATAAGTAAAGCATTTGCAATGCGGTTAAGATATCCTGCAAGTAAAACTGCTGGAACCAATGTAACAAAAGATAAAGAAGCAACTGATTATGGTGAAGAGTAAATAAGTTATAGTTATTTCAAACAGTAAATTAAAACCATACTAAAAGTTAGTTTGGGTCCAATGATTGTAATAAAGCAAAAAAGCTAGTTACTGAAGTTATAGATTAAATATGAATTTTATATATAGTATATTATTTGGAGCTAGTGCATATTTTTTATACAAATTTCATAAGATTTGGTTAGTTAAGCGAGAGGGTAAATTCCAAAATGTAACTAAAATACAGGGGTTACATACATGGTTATTAATCTTTATGCTAATAATAGCATCAGTTTTTTGCTTATTTGTATAATAAAAAAATGGTTTAAAATATTTTCAAAAATAGAAGCCCCCACTCGCGCTCATTTAAAAAATGAGTGTGTGCTTTAAAAAGAATAGTAAATAAAGCATTTATTCATGTCAGTTTATTTTTCAATGGAATTCATTTGTTCACTTTCGTTCGGGTGCAATGCGGTTAAAATATAAATTATTAATGCTACTTCCTTATGTATAAAGGCATCAATTTTATGTTTTGTTTACTATTCTGTTCATAAACTCAATCACAACAAATTATTTTCATACCTTTATAAAAAATACATTACAGTGGAATCATTTGATTATAGAGAAGATGAAGAATCTTCAAACGACAACGATTTAGACAAAGCTTTAAGACCCAAATCGTTTACCGATTTTGCAGGTCAAAAAAAAGTATTGGAAAATTTATCAGTTTTTGTTGAAGCTGCAAAATTAAGAGAAGAAGCCTTAGATCATGTTTTATTACACGGCCCTCCTGGATTAGGAAAAACAACCTTAGCTAATATTATTGCTAATGAGTTGGGTGTTGGTATAAAAATTACGACAGGACCTGTACTTGATAAGCCGGGTGATTTAGCTGGTTTATTAACTAATCTTGAAGAAGGTGATGTATTATTTATTGACGAAATTCATAGATTAAGTCCAGTTATTGAAGAATATTTATATTCGGCAATGGAAGATTTTATGATTGACATAATGATTGATTCAGGACCGTCTGCAAGAACGGTTCAAATTTCACTTAATCCATTTACATTAATTGGTGCAACAACACGCTCAGGTTTGTTAACAGCACCTTTAAGAGCAAGATTTGGGATTAATAGTAGACTTGAATATTATAATGTAAAAACGTTAGCTAAAATTGTTGATCGTGCTGCTGAAATATTAAAAGTACCCATTGTAAAAGATGCCGCACATGAAATTGCAGGTAGAAGTAGAGGTACACCTAGAATTGCCAATTCATTACTACGTAGAGTAAGAGATTTTGCTCAGATTAAAGGGAATGGCACAATTGATATGGCAATTGCTAAATATGGATTAGAAGCATTAAATGTGGACAAGAAAGGTTTAGATCAAATGGATATTAAAATTTTAGATGTCATTATTGAAAAGTTTAATGGTGGCCCTGTTGGTTTAACTACAATTGCTACGGCAGTTGGAGAAAATGCTGGTACTATTGAAGAGGTTTATGAACCGTTTTTAATTCAAGAAGGATATATTATGCGTACGCCAAGGGGTAGAAAAGTGACTGAAGCTGCTTACCGTCATTTGGGTAAAAACTTAGGTAATTTCCAACAAGGTTTATTTGGTGACGAATAAATTCAATACTATTTTAAATTTTTAAGTAGTTAACTATGTCAGTTCATGTGGTTTTCTTTTCACAACGATAGTTTGAATAGACAAGTGTATCGAGAACAAATTTGTAATGACTAAAAAACAAAAAATATCACAAGCAATAAAAGATAAAGCCATAGAACTTGGCTTTATGACTTGTGGTATTTCTAAAGTTGAGTTTCTAGAAAAGGAAGCAACTTATCTTGAAAATTGGTTAACACAAGGTATGCACGGAAACATGTCATATATGGAAAACCATTTTGACAAAAGATTAGACCCAAGCTTGCTAGTTGATGGCGCAAAATCTGTAATTTCTGTATTGTTAAATTATTATCCAGAGGAAGATTTATTTAAAGACAAGGAGTATAAGATTTCAAAATACGCTTACGGAACAGATTATCATTTCGAATTAAAATATAAACTGAAAGATTTACTTAAGTTTTTAGTGGCAGAGTTAGGTGATATTAATGCAAGAGTGTTTACGGACTCTGCACCAATTATGGATAAAGCTTGGGCTGAAAAGTCTGGTTTAGGTTGGCAGGGTAAAAATGGAATGCTAATTTCAAAACAAAAAGGCTCATTCTTTTTTGTAGGTGAAATTGTTTTGGATGTTGAATTAGAATACGATAATGCGACTTTAAATCATTGTGGAACTTGTACTAAATGTATTGATGCCTGTCCAACAGATGCCATTACAGAAGCTAATATTATTGATGGCTCTAAATGTATTTCGTATTTAACGATTGAATTGAAAGATGAAATAATTCCAAAAGAATTTTCAAATCAAATGGAAGGCTGGATGTTTGGTTGTGATATTTGTCAAGATGTGTGTCCATGGAATAAATTTTCAAAACCACATACTAACCCTGAGTTTAATCCCCATCCAAAATTAAAAGATACTGAATGGACTGAATTAACGGATGAAGTCTTTCGTGAACTATTCAAAAAATCACCAATAAAGCGAACTAAATTAGCTGGATTACAACGTAATATTAAGTTTATAGAACCTTAATGTTGATTTCTTCTTACCTTTATTTTTTAGAAATGTATTTAGGTAAATTAGTTATCTATAAATTATCACAAAATTACTATCTTTGAAAATACCAAAATATAAACATGTCAAACTATACTAACTCACTTGAATTTGCACAACAAAAAGATGCAAATGATCCTTTAAAATCATACAGAGAAAAATTTTATATTCCTGTTATTGATGGAATAGAAACAATTTACTTTACTGGTAATTCTTTAGGTTTACAACCAAAATCTACAAAGGATTATATAATTAAAGAATTGGATGCATGGAAAGATTGGGGAGTTGAAGGTCATTTTTTAGCTGAAAAACCATGGTTTAAATACCATGAATTTTTAACAGAAAAAATTGCTAACATTGTTGGTGCTTTACCTATTGAAGTTGTTGTGACACATTCATTAACGACTAATTTACATTTGTTAATGGTATCGTTTTATCGTCCTACAAAATCAAGATATAAAATTATTTGTGAGTCAAAAGCTTTTCCTTCTGATCAATATGCATTAGAAAGTCAAGTTAAATTTCATGGCTATACAACTGATGAAGCATTAGTAGAAATTGCACCAAGAGAAGGAGAACATACAGTTAGAGATGAAGATGTTTTAAAGGCAATTGCTGATTGTGGAGATGAATTAGCTATGGTAATGATTGGTGGTGTAAACTATTACACAGGACAATTATTCGACATGGAAGCAATTACAAAAGCAGGGCATGCAGTAGGCGCAACAGTTGGGTTTGATTTAGCACATGCTGCTGGAAATGTTAATCTAAAACTTCACGAATGGGGAGTAGATTTTGCTGCTTGGTGTTCATATAAATATTTAAATTCTAGTCCAGGTGGAGTATCTGGAATGTTCGTACACGAACGTCATGAATCTAATCCCGAATTACCACGTTTTGCTGGTTGGTGGGGTTATGATAAAGACACACGTTTTTTAATGGAGCCAGGGTTTGTACCAATGAAAGGTGCAGAAGGTTGGCAATTAAGTAATGCACCAATTTTAGGAATGGCTGCACACTTAGCGGCTTTAGATATTTTTGATGAAGTAGGCATGGAAGCGTTATCTGAAAAACGTGATGATTTAACTGCTTATACTGAATTTATTATCAATCAAGTGTCAGACGAATGTAAAGATATTTGTACATTAGAAATTATTACACCAAAAGATAAATCTAAAAGAGGGGCTCAATTATCAATATTAGCACATGGTGTAGGTAAATCGTTATTCGATTTTATGACAAAAAAAGGTGTTATTTCTGATTGGCGTGAACCAAATGTGATACGTTTAGCAACTATTCCGTTATACAACAGCTATGAAGATAGTTTTAGATTTGGTCAAATACTAAAAGAAGGAATATTAGCAAATAAATAATAAGATGATAGAAAACTATTCTCCAGAGTTAATTTCTGAATTTCTTAACGGAAAGGCAAGTGATTTACCTTCTATGACCAGATTAATGGCACAAGCATTTTTTGTACTGTTTGCCGGTTTGGTAATTTGGAGAATAAGTGCAGCTTATGGTAGGCCAAAAGAAGTCCGTAAACGTAAAAAGTTTATGGATTCTAAGTATCAAGAGCATTGGCAACGTTAAAACAGTATAGTTATGACTCAAAAATTAATTATCATTTTATCAGTAATTTTTATTTCTTTTAATGTTGCAGCACAGGGCGGTATCAATAAGCGTAATAATGCAAGAAATAATAAAAATCCATTTTCAACTGCTGGAAACAGAGGTGATGCAATTTATAGCCATAGTCGTGGACATTATAAACCATTTGGATGGCATTTTTCGCCTGGTGTAACTTATATGGCCGGATATACTAATGAAGATGAAAATAAAAGTTATGATTTAAAACCCCTTGGAACACCTGGCTATTATTTAGAAATAGGTTTAGAGCATTTCTTTAAAAAACGTAGAAGAGTATTTCATTATTTCGATTACAGTTTAGGGATTAAACATTTTGGCGGACAAGAGAAATTAGTGCTTGCAGATGACACAGAGACTAAATCGAATTTTAATTTTGGTGCTGCTTTTGCTAGAATTGATATTCATAATATATGGCAATTAAGTAAATGGAATTTTATTGATCAATCAATTGGATTGAATCTAGATTTTACTGTTTATGGAGGAAGTGATAACGCTTATACTGCTTTAGGAACTGAAGATTATCAACAAAGCTTTTTAACTCAACTTCATTATTCAATAGGTTGGGGTATTAAACCAAGAGATGGGTTTTTTATAATTCCAACTTTAAAAACACCAATATTAACTGCTTGGAATTGGAGAGATTTAAACCCAAGTCATAGATGGTTTTCGAGTAAATATCAGCCTATTATTTTTTCTGTAAAAATAGCGTGGCTATTTGTGAAAAGTGATTGTCCTGCTGTGTATGATAATGGTGGTAAAAAATCATCTGAAGCTTACCAAAACATGTAATTTAATAACAACAAAAAATTACTTACAAAGTGTAAGTAATTTTAAGTGTTTAATTTAATTTGTGTATTATTTGTTAATGACTAACAAATTTTATTGGTAAATGATATCTAACGTTTACGTTTTTCCCTGCTTGTTCTCCAGGTGTCCATTTCGGCATTTTTGATACAACCGCTAAACAAGCATTGTCATAATCTTGATGCATTTTATTACTCAATTTTACGCTTGTAATATTACCTTTTTTATCAACAACAAATTCTACATAAATTGTACCGCTTAATTTTTCAGCGTAATATGGTAAATCAATGTTGTCTGCTATCCATTTATTCATTGCAGCTACTCCTCCAGGAAATTCAGGCATAACACTTGGTGTGTCAATAATTGTGAATCCATCACCACCATTTTGAACTATTCCATCTAAGTCACCTTCTTCTTCACCTGTTCCGTCAATATCAAGTTCCTTAATTAAGTCATCACTTACTTTAGATGTTTTTTCATCTTTAAGTTTATCAACGGGTTTAACTTTGTCAAAAACAGGAAGTACAACGCGTAGTTTTACTTTCTGTTTAGTTTCAAGTATAAACTCTTTTGGCTGTTCAGCCATTAAGTTTGAATAAACATCTGCTTCAGATTCAGTTTTAGCCAGTTCATTAAATCTTATACCTGAATATTCAAATGCAGCTAATGTTAAGGCACCTGCTATTACTAATCCGATCTGAAAAAAGGCAAATCGTTTACCTTCTAAGTCAGCTTTTTTTGTTTTCTTTTTTACGATCATAATATTAATTTTTTAATTAAACACAATCACAAATAGGCAAGGAATATGCCAACAAGAAGGAAATTTGATAAACGGTATTAATTATTGATTTATCTGTTAAGATTTGTTAATTTATTTTTTTACAAAAATTGAAATACCATTAATAAATATAGTAGTTAAGCTTAACAATACCCAAATCATACCAAAATCTCTAAAATTATATGCTATTGGATTGATTAGCGTTAATATATCAACACTAAAAATAATTACATAGCATATAAGTGCACCACTTGCTAATATTTTTAACCGTTTGAAAGTAGTTTTTAATAATATATAGAGTTGAATTGTAAACCCTGGAATTAAAAAGAATAGCGTAATAAAGGCAGCTTTAAAGCTTAATGTAGGAATTTCTTCAGGTAATGAGTAATTATAACCTTCATCAGTATACAAATGTTGATTTAAAAAATTATCACCTGCATTCTGAATAGAAATTCCATAGCCCAATGATACTAACATAGTTATAAATGATAAAAATATAATGATAATGTGTAATTTTTTCATGACACAAAAGTAAGCAACTAGATAACTAAATACAACTAAAAATCTGATGAACTAATCAGCTACATAACTTTATTTTTTTATCTTTGTATTAAATTATAAGCAATGGCAGATAAAGTTGAAAAATATGATGTAGATAAAGCACCCAAACCAATGGGACTATATCCTCATGCTAAACGTGTTGGGAACTTATTGTTTTTATCAGGAGTTGGTCCAAGAGCAGCAGGTTCTGGAAGTGAAGAAGCTAATATTCCAGGATTAAAGTATGATAAAAATGGTAATTACGAAACATTTGACTTTGAAGCACAGTGTAAGTCAGTTTTTGATAATGTAAAACTTATCCTAGAAGAATCGGGTTCAAGTTTAGAAAACTTAGTAGATGTTACTACTTTTTTGACTGATATGAAGAGAGACTTTAAAACATATAATAAAGTATATGCTGACTATTTTGGTGAAGTACAACCTTGTAGAACAACTGTAGAGGTTAATGCATTACCTTCTCCAATAGCCATTGAATTAAAATGTATAGCAACAATAGATTAAATATAAAATATGATTGAATTAATTATTAAAATAGCATTGTCACTGGCAGCATTCTTGTTTACAGTATTTTTATTCGTTACAGGTTCTTGGGGATGGGGAATTGTGATGATATTCGTAACTGCAATTATTGCATTAACTATATTCAGAAATCAATGGATATTATTAGCCTTTAATCAATTGAGATTACAGAATATTGAAAAAGCTGAGAAGTTTTTGAAAAAAATAAAGCATCCTCAATACCTTGTTAAAGGACAAAGAGCATATTATTACTATCTTACTGCTATGACAAACAGGGAAAACCTTAAAATGTCTGAAACTGAAAAGTTATATAGAAAAGCTTTGAGTGAAGGTTTGAAACAAGATCATGACAAAGCTATGGCAAAGTTAAATATTGCAGCAGTTTGTATGCAAACAGGTAGAAGACGTGAAGCTGAAATGTTATTAGCTGAAAGTAAAAAGTTAGATACTAAAGGGAATTTAACTGAACACATTAAAGATTTAAAAAAACATATGGGTCGTACTACATCTGCAAATCAGATGAGACAGGCGCAAATGAGTAAAGGTAAAAAGGGAAAAATGAAATAGATTTTTCTATTACAAATATATAAAAACGTTTAGGTTGTAACTTAAACGTTTTTTTTATGTAATTTTTTAAATTGAAATTAGTTTGTAATAATAACACTTTTCTGACCGTCCCAAGATGTAGCGTAAGACTTTAGTCCCCATCTTGCTGGTCCTTTAGTAACTGTTCCATCCATTATGTTGTATTGAGATTCAGAGCAACCATCATTTAGGATAAAAAAATTAATAGAATCTACAGTTGCAATAGAACATTCTGCTGTGGGATCAAATGTTGAATGTCTATCAAGTGCCATAAAACTATCAAACCCTCTGTAAACAACAATACCTTTAGAGCCACCATTAACATAAGCCCAACCGCCAACATTATTTAAAGCTTGAAAAGAAGGTAAATCTAAATTTATAATTAAACTAACGGCAACATTTGGAATAGGATGCTGTCCCTTATCTCCACAAGAAGTTAAAAAGACGCTCAATAAAAAAATTGAGGACATTAAAAATCTATTATATATTAGCTTCATTGAAATTAAATTTAGTCCAATATTAACGAAAATTTCTTTATGTTATTGCATTGTTCTTTACTATTCACCGTTTTATGTTTACTCAGTATAAAGGTAAAAAATGGATACCTATATAAGGGATTAGTAAATGTAAGACAGTTTTAATTCAATGAAACATAATAAAAGTAAAGCACTAGTAAAAGAATAAAGAGTGTTTCTAAAAAATACCGTAGACAATAGGTCGGGAAGTGAATGGTAAATAATAGACTTGTATAAAATTTGTTAATTTTTATTTTTTTAACCTTTTTTATTATAAATCATGGTATTACATTTGTATTCGAACACTAAAATTAAATTTTTGTTAAATTTATTTGGTGTTTAAAATATAATATATCTATATTTACGGACTTAATGTATTTTAAGATTTTTTAACAAATACGCTTACTTATGCTGAATAAATTGAAAATATTACTAGTAACTCTCTTAATGTCAACAGGTTTGACTATTGCTCAAACTGGGCAAGGAACAATAAAAGGGTCTGTTATTGACAAAAAAACAAAGGAAGAATTACCCTTTGTTAAAGTCATTGTATACCAAAATGGTGTAAATAAAGGTTATGCCGCAACAGGGTTTGACGGTAAATTTATTGTACCGTCTTTAACGCCAGGTAAATATGATGTTGAAGTTAAATTTATTGGGTATAATACTATTAAGGAAAAAGGAGTTGTAGTAAATTCTGATAAGTATGTAATTATAAATTACGAATTATCACCTTCAAGTGAAATGTTGGATGTGGTTGAAGTAATAAGTTACTCTGTACCATTAATTGATAAAGATGGTGGTGCTTCAGGTGCAACTATGACAAGAGATGATATTTCGAAAATGTCAGCACGTTCTGCTACTGGTGTAGCTGCTACTGTTGGTGGGGTATACTCTAAAGAGGGTGATGGAGAAAATTTAAGTGTAAGGGGTGCACGTAGTGATGCCACTTATTATTATATTGATGGTATTAAAGTAAGAGGGTCATCTTCTTTACCTAAATCAGCAATTCAAGAAGTATCTGTTATTACTGGTGGTGTTCCTGCAAATTATGGAGATTTAACTGGTGGTATTATATCTATTACGACAAGAGGGCCTTCATCAAAATATTTTGGTTCTTTTGAAGGTGTATCTTCAGGGTTTTATATGAAAGGAAATGATCCTTTAGGATATGACGGGAAAGTATTAGGATTAGATAAATACGCTTATAATTTATTAGAAGGAATGGTTTCAGGTCCTTTATTAATGAAAAAAGATTCATTAGGTAAAAAGGATAAGCCACTTTTAGGATTTTTTATCTCAGCAAATTTTACTGACGTTTTAGATAATAGACCATTAGCAAATGGTGGTGCTTATAGAATTAAGAAAGACACAAGGGATGCATTATTAAATGATTCAACTGGAATTGGTCCATTAAGACCAACAGGAAATGGTTCTGGTTCTTTTTATAACTCAAGCTTTTTAACTAAAGATGATTTTGAGCAAGTAAAATGGAGAATGAATGCTAGAAGAAAAACATTATCTGCAGCTGGTAAAATTGATGTAAATGCTGGTCCAAATATTAATTTAACATTTGGTGGGTCATTTAACTATAATACTGGTAGTAGTTATTCTTATAGTAATTCATTAATGAACTTTAGTAATTTTGGAGAATCTACGAATTATGATTGGAGAGTTTATGGGAAATTTACACAAAGATTCCAAAATAATGAAGAAGGATCTACTTCTAAAATTAAGTCTGCTTATTATACATTAATGGTTGATTATTCTCAATCTCATAGAAATAGACAAGATGCTAGACATGAAGATAGAGTTTTCAATTATGGTTATGTTGGTAAGTTTAAAACAACACGTATTGCTACTTATGAAGGTAATTTAGGACCTATTTCAGGAGATAGTTTAATTCATAATGGATTTAAAGATGTATTAGTTGAGTTTACACCTTCTTCTGATAATCAGCCGTTGGCAGCTCAGACTTCACAATATTTTAATATTTATGATGGTCAAGTAGAAGATAATTACGAGAATTTATTACAAATTCAACAAGGTGGTGGTTTAAGAAATGGTGATATCCCAACTAATGTTTATGGTATTTGGAGTAATATGGGGCCTGCCTCAAACGCTTATTTCGTTTCTCAAAACGACCAATTAAGAGTTACTGGTTCTGGAACAATTAATTTATCTGATCATGCAGTATCTATAGGTTTTGAATATGAGCAAAGATGGGATAGAAGATACCAAAATGGAGGAGATAATGGTTCTTCTGGTTCTCAAAATGGACCAACTAGTATTTGGAGTGTGTCTCGTCAATATATGAATAGTCATATTAGAGAGTTAGACAAATCGAAAGTAACGTATGATTTTGATGGAACATGGCCAAGAGCAACTTACAGTAGATTAAATGCTGCAGAAGGTACTTATGGTGGTCAAGAAAATGATGACGCACAATATTTCTTTGATTATAGTGTAAGAAAGAAAATTGGAGAACAAAGAGGATATACAGATGCTGCATTAGATGCGTTTATTGATGGTACAGAATTTATTGATATTGATAATCTTGATCCAAACTTTTTTGAATTAGCTATGTTTAGTCCAGATGAATTATTAAATTCTGGTGCTAGTTATGCTTCATGGAGAGGATATGATCATACTGGTAAAAAAGTAAGTGGTAATACTGATATTCAAAAATATTTTAATGAATATGATAATAATGGAAATTTCAAAAGAAATGTAGGTGCATTTCAACCAGTTTATATTTCTGGGTATGTAATGGATAAATTTGCTTTTGATGACATTATCTTTAATGTTGGTTTACGTTTAGATGTGTTTGATGCAAATCAGCCCGTATTAAAAGATAAATATTTAGTGTATGAAGCTAAAACAGCTAGTGACGTTTCTAAATTTGATAATGGAAATTTAATTGCACATCCTGAAAATATTGGTGATGATTATGTGGTTTATGTAAATGATAAAGATAATATTACTGAAATTACTGGATATAGAAATGGTGATGTTTGGTATGGATCTGATGGTGTTGAAGTAAATGACCCATCTGTAGTTGAAGGTAGTAAAGGTATTGCACCTTGGTTAAAAGATGCTTCTGTTACAACTGTTAATGAAAGTGCTTTTGAAGATTATACTGCACAAATTAATTTAATGCCAAGAATTGCATTCTCATTCCCTATTTCTGATGAGGCATCATTCTTTGCACATTACGATATTTTAACGAAAAGACCAACTTCTGGAAATGTTTTTGATCCTGCTGATTATCAATTTATGGAAAGTAGAAACATTATCTTGAATAACTCGAACCTTAAACCAGAGAAAACAATTGATTATGAAATTGGTTTTCAACAAGTGTTAAGTAAAACTTCTTCAGTTAAAATTTCTGTTTTCTACAAGGAACAAAGAGATAACGTTCAATTAATTAATGTATTCCAAGCCTATCCTAATACATATAGAACTTATGGTAACAGAGATTTTGGTACTGTAAAAGGTGGTACAGTTTCTTATGATATGAGAAGAACAGGGAACATAAGAATGACGGCTTCTTATACGCTACAATTTGCAAATGGAACAGGTTCTGATGCAACAACTGCATTAAGTTTAATTAATGCTGGTCAGCCGAATTTAAGAAATATTTTCCCATACACTTATGATCAAAGACATGCATTTAGTTTTGTAGTTGATTATAGATATGGTGGTGGAACAGATTATAATGGTTTAAAAATAGGTGAATTTGGTGTGTTTGAAAACACTGGATTAAACATAACATCTAATATTGGCTCTGGTACACCTTATTCAAGACAGCAAGACATTTCTGCTGCAGCATTATTAAGTCCTCAATCTTCAGGATTAGAAGGAACATTAAACGGATCTAGACAAGACTGGTCATTTAGAGTAGATGCTCAATTGGACAGAAGCTTTGATTTAGAATTTGGTAAAACAGAAGATAAAAAGAAAGTAGCATATTTGAATGTGTATTTGAGAGTATCTAACCTGTTTAATATTATCAATACTTTAAATGTATATAGAGCGACTGGTAATCCAGGAGATGATGGTTTCTTATTATCAACTTTAGGTCAAACGGCTATGGAGAATACAATAAACCCACAGTCTTACTCTGATTATTACGGAATGAAAGCAAACAACCCTTTTAATTTTGGAATACCAAGAACAATTAGATTAGGGGTTAAATTTGATTTTTAATTAAAAATTGAATAAAAAATTAAATTACTCAGTATTTACTGAAAAAATTAATATTATGAATAGAAAATTAATTTTAAGTGTTATTTTATTAGGATTTACCTTTAGTGGTTTATCATACAATTGGGATAATAATTCTAATGGAATGGTAACGCATGGTGATGGAAATAACCAAGATGATTCAAGAGCAGCAGGATGTTCGAATCCAACAGATTTTATTTATTTAAACTTTAACAATGTTAAGGCACGTATTGAAACAGGTGGTTTAATGTGGCAAGATAGATCAAGTGGTGCTTCTGATTATAAAGTTCCAGGAAATCAAGAGATTGCAGTTATTTATGCTGGTGCCTTATGGATGGGTGGAGAAGATATTAATGGACAGTTAAAATTAGCTGCTCAAAAATTTGGTTCTGGAAGAGATTTTTGGACTGGACCTTTATCTACTAATGATGGTAGTCCTGGTAATGCTGAATTATTTCAAGGGCAACCAATTACTGCCGATATCGATTTAATAAGAGCGTATGGTGATGCTGAAATTATTCCTGAAGAATGTGCTAAATATGATCAGGTTTTTACAATCAGAAAAACAGAAATCACTCAATTTATTACTTATTGGAATTGTACTTATGGTATTGATATAGATCCTGCAGATTGTGAAGATGTTCCTGATTTGGACGCAGAAATTTTAGGAAGAATAATGGATTGGCCTGCACATGGTGATCCAGCTTTAGGTCAAGATTTTTATTTAGCGCCATTTTATGATAATCCTAATGCGCCATCAGGTGCTAATGGTGTGTATGATCCAATTGGTGATGGTGATTACCCTTGGTATGATATTAATAAAGATATTGATTGTGAAAACGATAGACGTGTTACATTATTTGGTGATGAAACTAACTGGTGGGTATTTAATGATAAAGGAAATATTCATACTGAAACTGGAGGTGATCCAATAGGTATGGAAATTAGAGCGCAAGCTTTTACTTTCGCAACTAATGACGCTATTAATGATATGACTTTTTATAATTATGAATTAATTAACAGAGGGACTCAAACATTATATAACACTTATTTTTCTCAATATGTAGATCCAGATATTGGTGGTTCTTCTGATGATTATGTTGGTTGTGATGTGTCAAGAGGTTTAGGTTATGCTTATAATGGTGATGCAAATGATAATGGTACTGGTGGAGCTACATGGGGTTTAAATCCTCCTGCTGTTGGTGTTGATTTCTTTGAAGGTCCTTATCAAGATGTTGATGGAGTTGATAATCCTTTAACAACAGTTATTGCTGATGCAATTGCTAATAAAGGTATTCCTTATAAAGGTTTAGGTATTGGTTATGGTGATAATGTAATTGATAATGAAAGAATGGGAATGAGAAGGTTTACATACTACACTGGTGGTGGTGTAGCACCTCAAACTGATCCTAGTTCTGCAGCACAATATTACGGATTTATGCAAGGATTCTGGGGATCTTCAGGGTTAGCTACTACTTATGGTGGAAGTGGACTTAATGGTTCAGTTAATGCAAATTATATGTTCCCAGGTGATTCTGATCCTTTATTCTGGAGTACTGATGGTGAAGTTGTTGCTGATTGGAGTGAAGTTTCTGAAAATAATCCTGTTGGAGATAGACGTTTCGTTCAATCTGCAGGACCATTTACTTTAAAGCCAGGTGCAGTTAATAACTTAACAGTTGGTGTTGTATATGGTCGTTCTTATGAAGGTGATGTTTTAGCTTCAGTTAGAGCAATGAAAAGAGCTGATACAAAAGCACAATCATTATTTGATGCATGTTTCAAGATAATTGAACCACCATTAGCACCTACATTAACTATTCAAGAATTAGAAAACGAACTAGTATTGTTTTTAGCTAGTCCAGCAGGAGTTGATAATATAGAAGAGTTTGAAGCATTAGATGAAGTTAATATTCCTCAAACAGATAATTTAGGTAATCCATATGATCAATATTATAGATTCCAAGGTTATCAAATTTTTCAAATGATTGATGAAGTAGCTTCTATTTCTGATATTACAAATAATAGTAAAGCAAGACTAGTAGGTCAATGTGATTTAGAAGATGGTGTTTCAACTTTGGTTAATTATGAATTAAATGAAGCGACTAACCTTGAAAATGGTGCGGTTATGGTTAATGGTTCTGATAATGGACTAAGACATTCATTCCATATTACTGAAGATTTATTTGCATCTGGTTCAAGAACACTAGTTAATCATAAAAAATATTATTTTATTGCTGTAGCTTATGGTTATAACGGATTTAAAGACTTTATTCCTGGAAATCCAGCGAACTTAGATGGTCAGAAAGTACCATATTTAGTATCTCGTCAGTCAGGTAATGGTAGTTCTATTAAATCAGTTCTAGGTATACCTCATAATGTTACACCTGAAGCAAACGGTACTGTTGCAGGAACTTATTATGGATGGTCTCCTAAAGTTACGCAAGTAGATGGTTTAGGAAATGGTGGAAGATTTGTAAATCTTGACATTGACTCTGAAGCTAAGATATTAAGCGATAATTCTATTGCTGAGCCTGTTTACGCTTTAGGTCAAGGACCAATCGATATTAAAGTAGTTGATCCATTAAATGTAAGAAAAGGTGAATATACTTTATCTTTTGCTAATGACGCTGATGATTATATTGGTGGTGTTAAAGATGATGAAAAATGGACAGTAACACGAACTTTTCAAGGCGTTACTGAAAATATTCTTGCTGATTATTCAATAGGTACATCTAATGAACAAATTATTCCTGAATGGGGAATTTCAATTAATATTAAGCAAATTTATTATGATGCAAAAGATGATTTCCAACCACCAAGTGTATATAAAACAGCACCTATTGATGGTAAATTAGAATTTGAAGATTCTTCAAAAATGTGGTTAACTGTTGTAACTGATAATGATCAAGCATTTCCTACGAATTGGATTAGATCTGGTACAGACTCTAGATCTCAAATTTCAGATGGTGGTAACTGGGTTGATGCTCCAACATGTAGCGCAGATTTATGGTTCAGAAATGATTGCTACTATGATGATTATGGTAATGATAATTCTGGAGAATCTAAAAATAATGATCCAGACCAATTATTTGAAAGTATTTTAGATGGAGGTATTGCACCATTTAAGGTTTGTGGTTTCCAAACTTATGGTATGCCTTTAGGTTCGCCTGGTTCTACAAATACGGATATTTATTCTCATAATGGTAGATTTAAAGTTCAAGATGTACAAAAGTCAAGTACAGTAATGAATTTAAATGATGTTGATATTGTATTTACTTCTGATAAAGCTAACTGGACAAGATGTGTTGTATTTGAAATTAATGATAATCAAACTCAAACAATTGGTGGTGCTGATGTAATGGAATTAAGAGAATCACCATCAGTAGATAAAGAAGGTAATGCGAGTAGTACTGAAAATGGTAGAGGTTGGTTCCCAGGTTATGCTATTGATGTAACAACTGGAGAAAGATTAAACATGGCGTTTTCTGAAAACTCTTGGTTAGCTGGTGAACAAGGTGATGATATGATATGGAATCCAACAGATAGATTAACTGATAATGTTGGTAACCCTTTACTTGGTGGAATGCATTTTATTTATGTATTTGGAACAAATGATGACATGCCTGTTTATGATGAAGGAAACTTTATCTTTGATAAACTAAGTGGAACAGCTCAAATTTCTGATTATAAAAATGTATTTAAATCTTGTCAATGGATTGTTGAACCAATGTTAGCTGAAAATCATACTTTATTAGAAACTGATGCTAGAATAAAAATGAGAGTTAATAAACCTTATGCTATTAATACTGAGAATCCAGGTGATAACCTTGGACGTCCAATGTATAAGTTTGTGATTGATGAAAATTCAGGTGTTCAAACAAATAATAATGAACAAGCAATTTCAGCTTTAGATTTAATCAATATTGTGCCTAATCCATATTATGCTTATAATAGCTATGAAACTGGTAAATTGGACACAAGAGTTAAGATTACTAATTTACCAGAAATTTGTAATGTTACTATTTACAATATGCAAGGTGCATTAATTAGACAATTCTCTAAAGATGATGCTTTAACTTCTCTTGATTGGGATTTAAAAAATCATAGAGGTATTCCTATTGCTGGTGGTATGTATATTATTCATATAGATGTTGAAGGTGTAGGAGAAAAAGTACTTAAATGGTTCGGTGCTTTAAGAGCTCCAGATTTAGATAACTTATAATATTCAAAAAATATTAATTAAGAAATTACAATTATGAAAATAAATAATATTTTAAGTAAAACAGTCATAGCTGCAGTTACCCTAAGTTTATCTTTTGGTGCTTATGCAGGTAATGAAGATAGAGTTGGTTCTGCTGGAGCAACAGAATTATTAATCAATCCTTGGGCAAGAGGATCTGCATTTGCAGATGCTGGAATTGCAAATGGTATTGGTTTGGGTGCTACTTTTACTAATATTGCAGGATTAGCATTTACTAAAAAAACGGAGATTGCTTTTGATAGAACATCTTGGTTGGGTGGTACTGGAATTAGTGTTAATGCAGCAGGTATTGCACAACGTATTTCTGAAAGTACAGTTTTAGCTGTTTCTGTAATGTCAATGAATTTTGGTGATATTGATATCACAACTGTTGAGTTACCTGAAGGTGGAGTAGGAACATTTACACCATCAAATACAGTAATTAATGTTGGATTTGCACATGAGTTTTCTAACTCTATATATGGTGGTATTAATTTTAAAATAATTAATGAGTCAATTGCAAATGTTAAAGGAACTGGTTTTGCTTTTGATGCAGGTATTAGATATGTATCAGGTGAAAAAGATCAAATCAAATTTGGAATTACATTGAAAAATGTTGGTCCAACTATGAGTATGAGTGGAGATGGTTTATCTATGTCGATTCTTTATCCTGAAACTGGTCAATTAGCTACGCTTCAACAAAGATCTGCTGAATTTGAAATGCCTTCTTTATTAGCAATTGGTGCATCTTATGATTTTCATATAAATGAAACTAATATGTTAACTATGGCATTAGGGTTTAGTGCAAACTCATTTTCTAATGATCAATATAGAATAGGTGCTGATTATGCAATGGATATTGAGAAAGCATCTTTTCATTTAATTGCAGGATATGTTTATGAAAATGGAATTTTTTCTCCTGAATTAGCATATGGAGGTAGATTAACTGCATTAAGTGGTTTTTCTGCTGGTTTAGCTGTTGACGCTAAAATGGGTGAAAATAAAAATTTATTAGGTATTCAATATACTTATAGAAATGCAAAACCATTTAATGGGATTCATACTATAGGATTAACAATAAATTTAAAATAATATTTTAATTTAAAATAATCATTATATTTGTATAGCAAAAGAGCTCATTGAGCTCTTTTGCTATTTTTAATTGATACACATTATGTCTAAAATAAGTTACTATACAGTTGAGGGTTTACAAAAGCTTAAAGACGAATATAAACAGTTAGAAACTGTAGAAAGACCATTCATTATTGTTCAGATTGCTGATGCAAGAGATAAAGGAGATTTGTCTGAAAATGCGGAGTATCATGCAGCTAAAGAAGAGCAAGGTTTACTTGAAACTAGAATAGCTAAATTATCTATCATTATTTCAAATGCAAGATTAATGGATGATTCTAAAGTAGATACATCTAAAGTTTTAATCTTATCAAAAGTTAAAATTAAAAATTTAGCTAATAATTTTGAAGTAGAATATCAATTAGTAGCACCTAATGAAGCTGATTTAAAAGCTAAAAAATTATCAATGGAATCACCTTATGGTGAAGCGCTTCTTGGTAAAAGTGTTGGTGATATTGCTACTATTCAAGCACCAAATGGTACTATGGAATTTGAAATTATTAATATTTCAAGATAATGGCGAGTATATTTACAAAAATAATTAATAGAGAAATTCCTGCATACATTGTTGCGGAAGATGACAATTATATTGCGTTTTTAGATGTGGCTCCTTTACAAAAAGGACACACACTTGTTATTCCTAAAAATGAGACTGATTTTATTTTTGACGTTTCAGATGAAGAATTAACGGGTTTAATATTATTTTCTAAGCAAGTAGCAAAGGCTATCAATGCTTCTATTGACTGTAATAGAGTTGGAATGTCTGTGATTGGATTAGAAGTTCCTCATGCGCATATACATCTTATTCCAATTAATAAGATGGAAGATATGATGTTCAATAATTCTAGATTAAAATTATCTAATGAAGATTTTTTAGAAATTCAATCTAAAATTGTCAATCAATAAAAATATTTAATTAATTTTGTACCATAATTGAGTGTTATACTTTTTTATGCCTGAGTGGCGGAATTGGTAGACGCGCACGACTCAAACTCGTGTGTCGCAAGACGTGTCGGTTCGATCCCGACCTCAGGTACAAAACGCCTTGTTAATCTTTTGATTTTCAAGGCTTTTTTCTTTCCTAATTTTAGTATATCGTAATTGTCTTCTGCTTTCTATATTGAACATTGTTTTTTGAGCTTTGTTGAGTGCTATACTTGATACTTTATCTAGGTTCGATAAAGTATAACCTACTTTTTCAGAAAAATTAGTATTATTTTTGACTTAGTTAGCAACCCTAATCAATCATTGCGCCTAAAATCGTTTGTTTCTTTTGTGTAAATGTTATATATCTAAATAAATATGTAACTTTAGATTATGATATTTTTGAATATAGACGTTAAAGCTGTGTTACTTTCTGTCCTTCTGAGTTTATTCTTGGGACAGACTTTCGCACAAAGTGAAACTGCTGAAAAATCCAGTGTTTATCTGGAATTAGGTGGAGTAGCTGGTCTTTGGTCTCTGAATTATGATAGAGAGATTTGGGAAATTAATGAAAGCTTGAGGTTAAATGGAAAAGTAGGATTAGGTATGTTTTCCGAATTTAATGGAGCCGGTTTTCCGGATGTAATTGTCCCAGTTTCTGGAATGATCCTTTGGGGTAAACGTCATAAGGTAGAAGCAGGTGGTGGTGTAACTTATGTTAACTGGACATTGAGACATATCTTGGTGGATGGTACTGTTGGTTTTAACCGTAAATCTGATTTATTAGGACATCTTATTCTTGGGTATCGCTTTCAAAAATCGGAGGGCGGATTAATGTTTCGTATTAACTACACACCTATTATAATTAATTACAGTAATAAGCCTTTTGAACATTGGGCTGGGGGTAGCATAGGCTATACGTTTAAAACAAAAACAAAAAGTAAACTGGGGAGTTAATCTTAGTTGTACTTACAAAATAGTAAACCATTTAACAAATAAATATTGTATTATGAAAATAACAGTAAAGCATTCCATTTTAGCGATTTTAGTAATTGTATTTATTACAAGTAGTTGTAAGAAAGAGGTGGAGGAGGAAATCTCTAGTGAAATTGGAGGATGTATGGATATAAATTCTCCACTTTATAGTTCAGTGGCAACCTTTGATGATGGAACATGTGAATTTCTCTATGTAACAGATTATGAGGTTATGAATTATGAAGATGTCGATTGGGACCTACTGATTAATGTGGATGCAGATCTATATATCAAGGTGAAAAGAGAGGGCGCTTCCAGTTGGGAATTTTCATCTAACACTATAGATAATGCTGATCCGAATACAGTACAGACATGGTCTGCACCGAATCAATTTCAGTTAATGAATGAAACGTATGTATGGGAACTTTATGATGCAGATAATCCACCTTTTGATGAAGATGATGTAATGACTTCAGGAACCTTTAATCCTGTTACATCTGGTGCTAACGGAATAGTGGTATCTGAATCTTCTGATGGCCTTACAACTGTTAAAATCCATTATAGTTTACATTAATAAATGAACCATTTTTAACTTATGAAAAAATTATTCTTATTTTCACTCATATCCTTCTTTTTCCTTTGTAGTGGTTGTTCTAAGGTCACAGAAATGATTATTTTGAAGGGCGAATTTCAGGTTCTTGAAGCTAAAATTAACGGAGGATCCCTGAATCAACTGGATCAATTGTTCCCTCAATTTGAAACTAAGGGACGGTATTTAATTTACATGATGGATGATGGGGTGATGAAGGCAGAATATTACATTGGAGATGATTTGGATTTTGTGTCCTGGGGTGAATGGGAATTATTGAAGCCCAATCAAATTTTCATGAAGATAGATGATTATATAAACGGTACTTTCCTGATGAGAATAAATGGTAATAACCATTACACAATGTATTGTGATAGTAATGACATTGCTTTCTATAATATAGGAGTAAGTTCAATGGAATTAGAGTTGGAGCGACATTAAGGATTATTGATTAATTCCACATCAAGTACCCATTCTCCTTCAAGTACAAGGTCTGTAAAAATTAGTTCATCAGCTACGAGCTCTAAACGAATTTTGAATGATTCACTTTTAATGTATCCATCAAGTGCACCACCTTCAGGCACAAGGTGAAGAACAGAACCTATACTGTTGTCTACGTTGAAATGGTGTGCTAATTTTATCTCTGGAAGTATATCTGTAGAAATGTAGACTTCAATATCCTTAAGAAAGTTAAAAGTATGACCTTGTGGTGAAGTAATCCTTAAGATAAAGTCTCTCAAGTTAATATCGCGAATCAATCCGATATGTGGATTGGTATTCTCCGAAGTAGTCAAAAAGTCCAAAGGAATATCCACAAATGGGATTTGAAAAGGTAAGTTTAATCCTATAACTGAAGGGATTTCAAACTTAATAGGTTCAGTTATAACAAATCGGGTTTGCTCATATGGTATCGTTTCCGGTATTTCATCCTTCTTACAAGAGCTAAAGGTTACACAAACAATACCAATTAATAAAAATACTTTAGAGCACATAATATACAGATTAGACGAGTAAGGTAGCAATTATTTTTATTCTTAGGGATAGGAAGTGCGATATTTGTCCTGTTGGGTTTACAAAACCTCTTTCCTTTTGTAGAACGGTTTTCTTTTTTTGTTTACTTTAGTAATGTGCAAAATAAATTATATCAAATAGCCTTAAGTTTAATTCCTAAAATTGGTCCGATAAAAGCCAAAACTTTAGTGTCTCATATTGGATCTGCTGAACAAATTTTTAAAGAAGATAAAAACACCTTAGGAAAAATAGCAGGAGTAGGATCCTTTTTTTTAAAAGACTTTAATCCCAAAGAACATTTACAAAGAGCAGAACATGAATTAAATTTCATGGAAAGGAATAATGTAAACTGTTTATATTATAAAGATGAAGGCTATCCATATAAACTAAGAGAGGCTGTTGATTCACCTATCGTTTTGTTTACTAAAGGTAATATAGACTTTACCAGAAAAAATATTGCTATTGTTGGTACACGAAAAGCTACTAATTATGGAAAATCTTTAGTCCAGAGCTTTATAAGTGATTTAAAAGAATATAATGTTAATGTTATAAGTGGATTAGCTTACGGTATAGATATAGAAGCACACAAAGCCGCATTGAATAATAACATACCTACTGTTGGTGTATTCGCAAGAGGATTAGATGCTATTTATCCTGCGCCGCATAGACCAATTGCTAATGAAATGTTAGAATCGGGTGGATGGGTAACTGAATTTTTATCAGAAACCCCTGGAGATGCCTCTTTTTTTGTGAAAAGGAATAGAATTGTAGCCGGTATTTGTGATACAACCGTTGTTGTTGAATCTGCACAAAAAGGTGGTTCGTTAATTACTGCAGGTTTAGCAAATGATTATAACCGAGATGTATTTGCATTTCCAGGAGATACAACAAGAGAATACTCTAAAGGATGTAATATGTTAATTCAAAAGAATAGGGCACATCTATTAACTTCTGCACAAGACATGATTGATATTTTAGGGTGGGAAACACCTTTAAAACAAAATGTGTTTCAAACCAATTTGTTTTTAGAATTAACAGAAGACGAGCAAAAGGTTATTGATATCTTAAAAGATAAAGGTGCGTTACATGTTGACCCTTTAACGAACTTAGCAAATGTATCAATATCAGTGATGTCAGTCAATTTATTTAATTTGGAAATGAAAGGTGCTATTAGGGCATTAGCTGGAAAACGATATGAGGCTATTTAACCATTAGTTTTATTCCAAATAAATTTCCGAATGAACTGTAAGAAATGATTTACTTAGTTCATTTTGAATTTTAATTGGTATTATACGCAAACTACTCCTTTTTTCTTCACCACACCAACAACAAATGAAGAGTGTACATTTCCAATATTTGCAATTTTAGCTAGTTTATTCGTTAAAAAATCACGGTAATCATCCATGTTTTTTAATATCACTTTTAGTAAATAATCGTGCTCGCCAGATACGTGATGACATTCAATGACTTCTTTTAAAGATTGTACTTTGGTTTCAAAATTTAGTAAATAATCTTTTGTGTGTTCTTTTAAAGATACACTTGTATAGACCATTAAATCTTTCCCTATTTTTTTCGCATCAACATTTGCTGAGTAGCCCTCAATTATTCCAGATCTTTCCAATTTTTTAATACGTTCATGTACTGGTGTATTTGTTAAATTTAATTGGGCAGCTATTTGCTTAATACTTTGATTTGAATTCAATTGCAGGATTTCTAAAATCTGTTTATCTATACTATCAATTTTATGCATGGTGTCTTATTCTGATTTTTTATGAAATATACATCAAAAATATGTATTTATTCTGTATTTATTACTGTTTGTAGTGTAAAATTCTGTCTGAGTATTTATTTGTAGCATTATTGTCTTAATTATTTTATGTTTGTAGTAATAATACACACGAAATTTAAAAACAATTATATATTATGGACGATAAAACATTGAATCCCGAAAGTTTAATGATGTCTTATGGTTATAAACCAGAGTTATCAGAAGGTGCAGTAAAATGCCCAATTTTTCAAACATCTACTTATGTATTTGAAAACGCTGAGCAAGGAAAAGCGTATTTCGAATTAGCTTATGGCTTAAGAGAAGCAAATGAAGGTGAAGAAATGGGATTAATCTATTCAAGATTAAATAATCCAAATTTAGAGATTCTTGAAAACCGTTTAACATTATGGGATAAAGCTGAAGGTTGTGCAGTTTTTGAATCAGGAATGGCGGCAATTTCAACCATTTTAATGGAGTTTTTAGTACCAGGTGATTTGTTATTATATTCTAACCCGACTTATGGAGGAACATCTCATTTTATTAAACATGTCTTAGTAAAATACGGTATTCATATTTTACCTTTTAGCTCAGCTGATTCAAAACAAGATATTGAAACAAGATTAGAGAAGTCAGGATTGAAAGATAAATTAGCAATGATTTATATGGAAACACCTGCCAATCCAACAAATGCTTTAATTGATATTGAAATGTGTAGTAACATTTGTAAATCATTATCAACTGAAGACAAAGAAGTTGTTTTAACTGTTGATAATACATTTTTAGGTCCTATCTGGCAAAATCCTTTAGAGCACGGAGCTGATTTATTAATTTATTCTGCTACTAAATTTATTGGTGGTCATTCTGATTTAATTGCTGGTGCAGTTTTAGGATCAAATGATATGATGGCAAGAGTAAAGGGAATGAGAACTTTCTTAGGGAATCAAACAAGTCCTAATACAGCTTGGTTATTAATGAGAAGTTTAGAAACTTTAAAATTAAGAATGGACAAACAAGAATCAAATGCTAAATTAGTAGCTGAATATGTTGTGAACCATTCTAAAATTGAAAAAATTCATTATTTAGGTATGTTACAAGACAATCCACAACAACAAGCTATTTTTGATAAACAATGTAAAGGAACAGGTGCTGTTATTGCATTTGACATTAAGGGTGGAGAAAAAGAAGCGTTTACATTCTTGAATAATTTAAAACTAATCAAATTAGCGGTTAGTTTAGGTGGAACTGAATCTTTAGCTGAACATCCTGCATCAATGACACATGCAGGTGTGGATCCAGTAGAAAGAGCACATCATGGTTTAACCGATAAATTAGTAAGAATCTCTATAGGTGTTGAAAATCCTGCAGATCTTATTGCTGACATCAAACAAGCATTAGAAGCTTAAGCATATATTTAGTAATAAATAAAAAGGAGAATTTCATATATTGAAATTCTCCTTTTTTTGTAATTATATGGATGTCTTTTTACTATTTTATTTGAAAAGACAGTGTTATTCTCTTTAATTATCCAAACATAAACTCCTGGCTCTAGTTAAAGTATTTCGAAAATTAGTTTAGCATTTCGGGTATTATCAAAATAGGTTTTAAATATAATGGCACGGTTATCTGTTAAATCCTGTGTAAACGGAATGGCCATTAATTTGTTAATTGAAATGATGATTTCTTTTGGAGAATCTTGAATAGTACACAGGTTATTAAATAGCTCAGAATCATTCATAAGCGAATTAATAATGACGTGTTTTCCTTGTTGTAAGGCATTAATTAATTTTAACTTAACTCCCGTTTGCTGAAATGTGAATAGCAAATTGACATGAGCAGTTTGTAATTCATTTTCCATATCTTCCTCAGATGGATTTTCAATTAAAAGTACATTGCTACTATTCTGAATTTTATCTTTTAAGTGTTGCGTTGGATTTTTTCCAGCAATCTTAATTAGATAGTCACATTTAGGAGCAATTTCATTCAATATAAAATTTACAGCATCAATGTTTTCAGAAACACTTAAATTACCTTGGAATAAGCAGAATTTAGGTGTGTCTTCTACTTGACTATTGAGCGTTCTTAATTTTTGATTAAAAAATGGTGGAATATGAATGGTTTTTGAATACTCACTAAAATGGTTAACGTCCATTTTTGAAATAGATAATAGATAGTCAGCTAACTTAAGTTTAGATTCAAATTGTTTCAGTTTTTTTGCTTCTCTATTTAAATACAGTTGCTTAAAAAAGCCGGGTTCAATTTTTGCTAATCCTTCATAGTAATCATGCTCAATATTGTGCGTACGCACAATTTTTTTTCTGTTTTTTAGTTCAGGATGATTTAAGAAATAACAACTATGTATACCTTCAAATAATATGGGGTGATCATCCTTTTTTAAATTGCTTAACAACTTAGTTGTAGATCTACTGCTTATTATATAAGGTAATTTGCTAAATAACAATTTACTTAACTGTGTTTTTCTTTTATAATAAATTACAGAATGACAGTACTTGTTTAATTCCTTAGTTGGTTCATTATGACCATTATAATAAAAGCAATGACAAATAATTTTAACGCCTAATTGGTGCAAACTTTTTAACTTATAAAACACATCAATTATACCACCATAATTAGCAGGATAAGGCACATCAAAAAGTACGATATGTAAAGTTTTATTTGTCATTAAATTTAAGTAACGAAATTAATAGAATTTTATGTGTTTTTGGTATTTATGCAATTATTTATTTTTTAGAGTTAGATATCTCTCTTGACATTTAAAAATTAAAATGATATAGGATTGAAAATTAGGTTTGATTGTAACTATTCAAATAATAAAACTTATATTTATCGGACTAAATTTTTTATTAGAAACCGAAATTATTAATTCAAGAAAAATGAAAAATATATTCTCACTTTTACTGTTAGTTTTTACATTCTCTTGCTCTGTTGCACAACATGGACAATGGAATACTAAAAATAAAAAAGCTATTAAATATGCTAATCAGGCTATTGAAAAATCAAGAACGTTTGATCAATATGGACGTTTTAATTACAAAGGTGCGATAGTGTTATGTGATAAGGCAATTGAAAAAGATCCAAACTTTATGGATGCTTATCTGATGAAAGCAGACTTTGCTAAGTCAAGTGGTAATTTAAAATTAGCTTCAAAATCTTACAGAGATGGAATAGCAGTAAATCCTAATTTCACAAAAACAGGATTTGTTTATTTAGAGGCGGCACAACTTGAAATTAAAATAGCTGAATATAATGAAGCTTTAGCACATGCAAAACATTATAAAACCATTCGTGGTGCAAATCCAAAAATGATGTCTGAAGCGGATTGGATTATTAAGAATTGTGAATTTGCTATACATGCAATTAAAAACCCAGTACCATTTAAACCAATTAATATTGGAAGTGGTGTAAATACATCAGACCCAGAATATTTCCCAACTTTAACTGTAGATCAAAGTCAATTATTATTTACACGTAGAGTATCAGATTCAAGATTAAAAGCCGGGGCACAAGAAGATTTTTTTGTAAGTCAAGGCGATCATAACTATTGGAAAGTAGGACAGCCAATGCCAAAAAATATTAACACATCATATAATGAAGGCGCACCAACTTATGCACCAGACGGTAGAACCTTAATCTTTGTAGGTTGTGTTGATGATAGTCGTAGATATGGTGGAGATAGAAGAGGATATGGAAGTTGCGACTTTTTTGTAACTAAGAAAATTGGCGGAAAATGGATGGATCCTATCAACTTGCCTGGTATGGTAAATACTGCGAATTGGGAAACACAACCGTCATTGTCAAGTGATGGAAAAACGTTATATTTTATTAGAGGAAAAGTTAGAAGTAGTGGTGGAAAGAATAAAAGAAACGGTGATATTTATGTGTCTAAAGTTCAAAAAGATGGAAGTTGGGGGCTAGCCGAAAAATTATCATCAACTATTAATACTCCTTTTTCTGAAGCTTCAGTATTCATACATCCTGACGGAAAAACATTATATTTTTCGTCAAACGGACATGTAGGAATGGGTGGATATGATTTATATATGTCTCAATTATTACCTGATGGGAATTGGACGCAACCAAAAAATTTAGGTTACCCAATTAATACTGAAAATGATGAGAATTCATTACTAGTTTTTGCTGATGGTAAATTAGCTATTTTTGCTTCTGACCGACCAGGTGGATTCGGGAGTTTAGATTTATATAGTTTTGAGTTACCAAAAGATGTTAGACCAACTAAAACCATTTATTTAGAAGGTGTAGTATTTAATTCAAAAACTAATGTAAAATTAAATGCAAAATTTAGTTTGTTAGATATCGAAACCGGAATTGAAATGGTGCATTCAGAATCTGATTATATAACAGGTGAGTTTGTGGTGACTTTGCCAACACATAAAGAATATGCTTTAATCGTTAATAAAAACGGCTATAATCCATTTTCATTAAACTTTAATTTAACTGTTCCTGAAAATTCAGATAAACCTTACCATATTGATGTGCCTTTAATTCCAATAAATGATTTAGGACGTGAAGTGTCATTAAAAAATGTATTTTTTGATTTAGATTCATATAATATAAGGTCAAAATCATATATTGAATTAGACAATTTAGTAGCACATTTAAATAACAACCCAAAAATGATAATTGAGCTACAAGGTCATACAGATGCACAAGGTCATGCAGCTAATAACCTTGAGCTTTCTAAAAATAGAGCAAAGGCAGTAATGAATTACTTAATAAGTAAAGGAATTAATGAATCTAGATTAGATTCGGAAGGTTATGGTGAATCAAAACCTGCAACTATTAAAAATAAAGACGGTAATGATGTGATTTTAACTGAAACTTATATCAATTCATTACCTTTAAGCGAACAAAAAGCTGCTCATCAGGAAAATAGAAGAACTATTTACGTTGTTAAGTCCTTATAAAAACTAGCATTATAATGAAATCAATTTATCATTTTTTTAGACTAATTAGAATACTTAACTTAGTAGTGATTGGGGTAACAATGACTGTTGTTGAAGTGTTTTTATTACGCTATAATTCTATTCCTCCTCAAGGTTATTTTGAATCGTTTTGTTTTACGTCTTATTATTCACATGAATTAAATGGGTTTTATTTACTGTTAATTTCAACGCTTTTAATCGCTGCAGCAGGTAATATTATCAATGACTATTTTGATGTGAAAGCAGATAGAGTTAATAAACCAAAAAAATTAATTATTGGAAAGTATATTAAAAGGCGTTGGGCTATGGTAATGCATTGGTCTTTTAACCTAATGGGATTTATATTGGCTTTATATATTGGTTATGAATTACAAAATATTTGGATTCCAATTGTGTCCTTTTTAAGTATTAACTTATTGTGGTTTTATTCGGCTTATTTTAAACGAAAACCTTTGATTGGTAATGTAATGGTGGCTTTATTATTGGGTGTTATTCCTATTTATGTTTTGATTTTTAATGAACCAAATTTTTTCACGCTAAATGATTACTTAATAGTACCAATATTTTACATTTCAATACTTGCTTTTTTAATGAATTTAGTTAGAGAATTAGTTAAGGATATACAAGATGTAAGAGGGGATTTAAGATTGAATGCTCAAACCTTTCCTATTAAATATGGAATCAAAAAAACGAAATATTTGATAGTTTACAATAGTATAGTTTTATTATTTATTATGTTATGTTTTATTGGGTACGGTTTTGAAGTCGGGTCGAATGTGAACCTTGAAATGATTTTCTTTAATGAAACATTCTTTTATTTATTGTTTGTGTCTTTAGGCTTTTATACCCTTTCGTTAATATTAACGGTGATGTCAAATAAAATTAAAACATACAAAATCGCATCATTACTGTTAAAACTGTCAATGATTTTAGTATTGTTAACGCCTTTGTTTTTGTAAATTAGTTGTTAATTTTAGTATTGATTTGATGTCTAAGCAAAAATATTTCCAAATTTTAGGTATTACGCCAACTACAGATAAGTCTGTTATTAAAAAAGCCTACCGTAAATTAGCATTTAAATATCATCCAGATGTTAATAATTCACCAGAAGCACAATCAAAATTTATTGAGATAACTGATGCTTATGATATTTTATTGGGTGTTAAAAAATTACCAAAGCGAAATAGAAGCGCAAAGCCTAATACAACTTATAGCGCAAATGTTAAAACTAATAAGTCAACAAGAGAAGCACGTATAAAAGCGGCGAAAGCTAGATATGCAAAAGCCAAACAAAAAGAGTTAGAAGAAGAGGCAACGTATTATTTAAAACTCATTAGTGGTTCGAAATGGCGAATTTTGAAACTATTTAGTGTTGTGAGTAGTATTTTAGCTCTGTTTTTAGTTTTAGACTTTATATTACCTACTCAAAATGAATTATTTGTAGTAGAAAATATAACTACAAATGAAGTATATGGTCAGGTCAGTTTTGATTTTAAAAATAAGATGTATTATTTTGATTATTTAAAAGCAAGTCTAATTCAAAACTACCCTTTAATTGAAGTACATTTTACACCAATATTTAATGATTTTAAATCATTCTCTTACGTTGGTGGACCACGAGCCAGTCAGTTTGTTAAACCTATGTTTTGCTACATATATTTTTTCCCACTTGTAATTATTTTACTGTCACTTCCTCTATTTACAGTCTTGTATAAAAGGCCGACACCAATTTTTTCAATACTGCATAAAATTAGTTACTATGTTTCGTCAATTTTATTTTTAATTATTTGTCTGTCTAATTGGCGAATTTTTCAAATCTTTTTATAATAATAAGTACCTTTGACTTAAAGTTCAACGACATGAAATATATAATTACTGTAAGTCTACTATTTTTCTCAGCTAGTATATTTGCAACTCAACATCACGATATTTATAAAATTTATAATGCAAAAGGAAAAGAAGTTTCTTTTGAAAAAATGATGAAGGCTACTAAAAACAAGTCTCATGTTTTTATGGGAGAGTATCATAATAATGCTGTTTCTCATTGGTTACAAGTTGAAATAATGACAGCACTTTACGCCATTCATAAAAAAGGATTAATTATGGGAGCTGAAATGTTTGAAGCCGATAATCAATATATTTTAGATGAATATTTAAATGGACAAATCTCAGCAAAAAACTATAAAAAGGAAATGAGATTATGGCCAAACTATACAACAGATTATAAGCCATTAATTGAATTTGCAAAATCTAATGAATTAGAATTTGTTGCAAGTAATATTCCCCGTAGATATGCTAATATGGTATACAAAAAAGGATTACTAGCATTGAATGATTTAACAGCATTAGCTAAGTCATTTATAGTACCACTAGATCAATTTAAATTTGATTCTACTGTAGCTTGTTATAAAAATATTTATGAAATGGAACATGGTGGAGAAGGTATGGCAACGGCTCAAGCAATAAAAGATGCAACAATGGCTTATTTTATTTATAAATATACAAAACCAAACTCTGTATTTTTACACTTTCAAGGTGCTTATCATTCTGATAATTATCAAGGTATTATTTATTATTTAAAGCAAAAGGTTGAATTGGATAAAATATTGACAATTTCTACAGTTTCTCAAACTAATATTGACAATTTAGAAGAAGAGCATAAAGGGGTTGCTGACTTTATAATTTGTGTGAGAGAAAATATGACGTCAACACATTAGGTAAATAACAACTAGTAGGAATAATATTGCAATGATTGTTAAATCAGTATTGAATTAGATAAAAGATTAAAAAATGGCAAATTTAAATTATAATATTGAAACAGAAATTCCATTAATGGAAGAGTTTTACTCTATTCAAGGAGAAGGATTTCATACTGGAAGAGCTGCGTACTTTATTCGTTTTGCAGGTTGTAATGTTGGCTGTACTTGGTGTGATGTTAAAGACAGTTGGGACCCTAATATTCATCCTTTAGTTTCTATTGAATCAATTGTAGAAAGAGTGGTTGAATCGGGAACAGACTTTGTTGTTATTACTGGTGGTGAACCCACAATGTATAACTTACAACCCCTTTGTGATGCATTGCATAATGCTGAGATGTATATTGCAATTGAAACTTCAGGAGCATATCCAATTGTTGGAGAAGTGGATTGGGTTTGTTTATCGCCAAAGAAATTTAAAATGCCATTAGAAGGTAATTATGAATTGGCTAACGAATTAAAGATGATCGCTTTTAATAAGCACGATTTAAAATGGGCTAAAGAATTAGAACCAAAAGTAAATTTAGCTTGCCAATTATATATTCAACCAGAATGGGATAAAAAATCTGAAATATTACCTGTAGTAATTGATTTTATTAAGAATAATATAGATTGGAATATATCCTTACAAACGCATAAGTTTTTAGATGTTAGATAAAATGCTATCTTTACTAAACCAACTAAATAAAAATAATATGAAAAAAGTAATATTCGGTGCTATGTTATCTTTAGTAATTATAGCTTGTGGAGAAACAACATCAATAGAAGAGTCAACTTCAGTAAATACTGAAGAAGTTATAGAAACGGAAGTAAAAACTGAAGAAGAAAAGGAAACAGAAGCAGATATTGAACTAGCTGAAGACCTAGGTGGACTGTTAAATGCTCTTTAAACAAGTGAATACATAAGTATTTGAATGTTTAGAAGTGAATAACAAAATTATTTCACACCAATAAAATATTAAAATAAGAAAGCACTTAGGTTTTTAAAATTTAAGTACATAAAATTAAAAAAGAGCTCTGAATTTCAGGGCTCTTTTTGTTTTTAGGTTAGTTTATTGACATTCTATCAAAAAAAAGTATTCTTTTATTTGCTTATTCATAGATTAGCGTTAATTTTACCATTCAATTATTGAATACATAAAACTAAATATAAAATTCAAATGAATTTACACGAATATCAAGGAAAATCGATTTTAGCTAGCTTTGGAGTTGCAATTCAAAGAGGTGTTGTTGCAGATTCTGCTGCAGAAGCAGTAGTGAAAGCAAAAGAATTAAGTGCAGAAACAGGGACTGAATGGTTTGTTGTTAAAGCACAAATTCACGCTGGAGGTAGAGGAAAAGGTACAGTAACTGAAACAGGATCACATGGTGTTGTTTTAGCAAAAGGAATTGACAAAGTAGAAGGTGTTGTTTCTGGAATATTAGGTGGTCACTTAGTAACTGCTCAAACTTCTGAAACTGGAAAATTAGTAAGTAAAGTATTGATAGCTGAAGATGTTTATTACCCAGGTGCTTCTGAGCCTTCTGAGTTTTACGTATCAGTTTTATTAGATAGAGCAAAAGAAAGAAATACAATTATGTATTCTACTGAAGGTGGAATGGATATTGAAACTGTTGCTGAAAACACACCACATTTAATCTATAAAGAAGAAATTGACCCTAGAGTTGGTTTACAAGGTTTTCAAGCAAGAAGAATTGCTTTTAACTTAGGATTATCTGGTGTTGCACATAAAGGAATGGTTAAATTCATTTATTCTTTATATGCTGCTTATGATGGTTGTGATGCTGCAATGTTTGAAATTAACCCAGTATTAAAAACGTCTGATGATAAAATTATCGCTGTAGATGCTAAAGTAACTTTAGATGCTAGTGCATTATACAGACATAAAGAATATGCAGCAATGCGTGATAAGACTGAAGAAGATCCAATGGAAGTTGAAGCTGATGAAGCAGGACTTAACTATGTAAACTTAGACGGTAACGTTGGGTGTATGGTTAACGGTGCTGGTTTAGCAATGGCAACTATGGATATTATTAAATTATCTGGTGGTAATCCTGCTAACTTCTTAGACGTTGGTGGTACTGCAGATGCTGAAAGAGTTGAAAAAGCATTCAGATTAATACTAAAAGATGAAAATGTAAAAGCTATTTTAGTTAACATTTTTGGTGGTATTGTTAGATGTGATAGAGTTGCTCAAGGTATTGTTGATGCTTATAAGAACATGGGATCTATTCCAGTTCCAATTATCGTTAGATTACAAGGTACTAATGCTGTAGAAGCAAAAGCATTAATTGACGAATCTGGATTAAATGTACACTCAGCAGTATTATTACAAGAAGCTGCAGATTTAGTAAAAAAAGTATTAGCTTAATTAGCTAACTTAATATATTTAAAACCTCATTCGTCTTAATGACTTATGAGGTTTTATTTTTAGATAGTGTCAGTTCGTCCCGATAGCTATCGGGAATTTCGATATTTTTGTCGAAATGTATCGAGAACAGAACGAATATAAAAGTATAGAGAAATGATTATATATAAAACAGAAGAGGAAATTGAGTTGATGAGACAAGCTGCGTTAGTAGTTTCTAAAACTTTAGGAGAAATTGCAAAAATTATTAAGCCAGGTGTAACAGGATTACAATTAGATAAATTGGCAGAAGAACACATTCGTGATATGGGTGCAGTTCCTGGTTTTTTAGGTTTATATGATTTCCCTAATACGTTATGTATCTCTCCTAATGCTGAAATCGTTCATGGTATCCCTAATAATAAACCATATAAAAATGGTGATATTGTCTCTGTAGATTGTGGTTCTATCTTAAATGGATTTTATGGTGATCATGCTTATACTTTTGAAGTAGGTGAAGTGGCGCCAGAAATAAAACAATTATTAAAAGTAACTAAGGAATGTTTATACTTAGGAATTGAAGCAACCAAAGTAGGAAATAGAATGAGTGACATTGGTTGGGCTATTCAAAACCATGCAGAAAACAATGGCTATGGTGTAGTTAGAGAACTTGTAGGACACGGACTAGGTAGAACAATGCATGAAGATCCTCAAGTACCTAATTATGGTAAAAGAGGGAGAGGGAAAAAAATTCAAAATGGATTAACAATTGCAATTGAGCCAATGATTAACATGGGAACTGCAAAAATTAATCAATTAGATGATGGATGGACAATTTTAACTGGTGACAATAAACCGTCAGCACACTTTGAACATGATGTGGCTGTTGTAGATGGTAAACCAGTAATTCTTTCTACATTCGATTATATTTATGAAGCATTAGGTACTAAATAAATGGATAAGTCACTAAAAATTGTATTGTCAACTTTGGCAGTATATGTTGTTTTAAGTATTCAATTTTTAGTTGAGAAAGGTGTATTCATTATACCGTATGAATTTAACCCAATAGTTATTTGGACGGTTAGTGGATTGATACTTTTGACAAGTGTAAAACAGCCTAGTTTTAAAAATAATTTACTTTATTTTATTGGCATTTCAGTGTATTGTATTTTGTCTGAAAGAACATTAAATATAATTTATAACCAAACGGATAGCACTAGTTTTTTTATTGACATTATTCAAAACCCATTTACTAGATTAATCTCAATTCTAGGGTTGTTATTTTCAGTTTTAACAATAGCTTATAGATATGTAAAGTATAAATACGGTATTTATCTTTTAGGATTAGCTGCACTAAGTGGTGTGTTTGGATTAATTAATTTTCACTACACTTATATTACCCTTTTCACTTTATATACAGTATGTTTTTTATTGACAGTGAATTTAAATAAAAATGTAAAAGTGAATACGCAATTTTCATCTGTGGTTAACCAGTTATTTTTATTTTCAATACTTGAAGGCATCTTTTCTTTTATAATCTAACACGTGAGAAATTAAATAATTTAGGATTAATAATATAAAATTATGTAATAGTTGACTTTGTAATACTTAAGGTATGTGCAATGAATCAGCCTATTACAAAAGTTGGAGAAAAAGAGGGTGAGCTATTATCTAACTCTATTTCTAAGTCAGATAATCAAGTTTCACAAATAATTATTTTTAAAAGAGAATTAAATGTAAGATAAGTATAAAAAAAAGTTTTGAATTAATTGAAAAAGTGTATATTTGCACTCGTTCTATGAACAATCGGAGAGATGACTGAGTGGCCGAAAGTACTTGTTTGCTAAATAAGCGTACCTCACAAGGGTACCCAGGGTTCGAATCCCTGTCTCTCCGCAACTTAAATTAAGACCTAGCTTTTTAGCTAGGTCTTTTTTGTTTTTAAGGAATTTGATGAGCTTGCTCAATCGAATTTATTAATAACCCCATCTCAACCTAAGAAAAATACGCTATAAATAATTATCAGGCGCATTGGATGAGTTTTAGTTCTTTTAAGTTATTATAACGTTGTTGTTATTAGAGTTTTAACAACCCATTGGTATTTCAAATTCAATTATCTTTTCAGTAATGCTATTATCGTTATGTGTGATTATTATCTTAATGAATATTTTACTTATAGCAATTCCACTTGGGTATTCATTTACGCTCTTAATTTCAGATATTAATTTAGCCCATCTTTCTCCATATTGTTTTTCTACAGCATCTTGAAATTCTGTTATTTTAATTGGTATAAACTTTTCCCAGTCACTTTTAGAATACTTCAAAGTTTTAAATCCATTTTCTTTATCAATAAATGGAATTTTTTCCCAATCAGAATTATAATGTTTCCAGTTAATCAAATCACGGTGAGATCCATCATCCATGATTGTAATACTATTTTGGAATCGCTGTAATATTTCTATATTTTTAAATTCGTTTGGTTTTATTTTAATAATTTTATTTTCAGGACTGTCTGGTAAATTAATATATAATTTAACAGTGTCTTTGTGTCTGCGAGAGAGAATGCTCTCGCTATTCCATAATTGAATATGTTCAAATTCAACTATGAAATTTTTAAACTTTATTTTTGTTTTTTTCTTAAGAACCTCAGAGGTAAGAAACCCACTAAAAACATAACCTGTAACAGTATTTTGATTTATATCATTTCCGCTTACTTCATACCACTCTCCATTTATAGTATTTCCATTATCAATTATGCTAATATATTTTCCGGTTTTTAGATGCAATTTTATTTTTTCAGCATAATCAAATTTCCCAATGCGAGTTGATTTTGTATCCGGATTTTCTCTTATTATCAAACCATTTTCTGCTTTAATAAATAATGACTCTTGAGCAAACAAAAAATTTAGTTGAAGGATAATAATTAAGAATAGTAGCTTTTTCATATTAATGCTAACGTTTAGATTATGGTTAGTAAGGATTAAAAGTAATAAAAATTTGGTTCCGATAGCTCTAGGAAAGGTACATAGTAAAAACTTTTTATTTTGTTTTAACACCAAATTAAACATTTGACGGTATTTTCTGAAATGTGCAATCTCCTGAATTTCGTGATAGCTAGCTATGTTTTTTATCTTTGTTTAACTCCTTATATTTCAATTAACATAACTATTTAAAATACAGTTATTCCCATCCTCCATTTTTACTGCGTTGCCAGACTTTCTTTCTTAACTTCGATTTATCTATATAGCCTTCTTCAACCAATTGAAGAAATTCTTCAACATCCAGACAAGGAAAAGCTGCATAATCCCAATTCCTTTTCGGATAATAATTAGAGTCATTAATTACTATACATCCAACACGATAGGCAGTCAATTGTAAACTGTCCTCATCATATAAATTTATTTCATTTGTTTGTTGTGTAGAATAGGCAGCTGTAATATCAACGCCCTCTCTAACAATTCTCCATTGAGCTTTTCCTTCGCTACCTATATAACCAATTCCTTTCATGTTTACCGTGATATCTTTACGTTCACCTGGGGAGTTAAAAAGATAAACATACCCAATATATGCTTCAGGGATAGAGATTGTATAGGTGGGTTTATATTTTTCAATTCTATGAGTAACTATCCATAGGGTTTGGATAGATATTAAGAAAATAATACTAAATCTTAGACTTTTATGAAGGTTAAATGTACCTTTTAGTATGAATTTTCTTACCAGTAGGTGGATTGAAAAAATGATCAATCCAATACATTGAAATGCAATAACAATGTATATCCCCAGACTATATATGGTTTCATACACCCCAATATAAAGACAATAAGCTAAACTGAAAATATAAAGCAGTACAAGTACTTTAGGCCAATGAATACTTTTCATTTATAAATAGTTTTTTTAGTGGACATCAATTCCATTAAAGTATATTTCTGTAATTGATGTATCTGAATATTTATCTCCTTTATAAACTTCTAAAATTTCAAAACGAAGTACTAAATCTGAGCCGTCAGTATTATGTCCAAAAGTCCCAATTTTAAATTCTTGGTCTGTTTTAGAGTCCTCAAGATTTAATATCCCAAATTCAGTTCCGTTTATATAAAGTTTTAAGGATTTAACTCGGTTGTTGTTTTTCCAAATAGATTCTGACTTTTGATATCCATTAGATATATTTATTGATGTAATTCTTGGACTATTATTCTCAAAATGATATTCAATAAATTCTCCAATTCCATCATCATTTTTGCCTTCTATCCAAGCAGTTTTATAGCTTAAATCATTTGCAGATTTTGCAAAGTAATTATTAGTTTTTGTTGAATCTAGTTCAGAAGAAGCAATTACTTTATAATTTCCGCCACTACAATACCAACTACAGCCACCATTAATAACATCCCAAACACTTTCAACTACCTCTCCATATTTATGAATTAAGGTATCTAATTCTTTTTTTTCCGAATCGGTTAATTCTTCTTTTATTAGTAGTTCAGTTTGTCTATTAATTTCGTTTTCAGTTTTTTTACTTAAATCGATAGGGAAAATTGATTCTGGCTCAAATATTTTTAATTCTTCCTGACTAAACATATTTAAGGTTATTATGAGAATGAATATGACTGATAAGGTGTTTTTCATTTTGTGTTTTAATTTTTGGAAACGATAGGAGTAGGGTATGCGTTTAGTTCAAATTTAATAATTCTATTGGGCTTTTAATCGTTTTTATTATCTTATTGTAATACTAAGCAAACTAATAGATAAGTTGCAGTTATTTAATTTTTTACCATCTACAACTATACTACCTGCTTTTATTTGTAACTAATCTCCCTCTTTAATAATTCAACTATTTTTCCATTTATTTTTCCAATTCTATTTATCCAATTCCCTCTATTGTCAAATTTATATTCATAACTAATTTTATATTGAGCAGTAGATACAGATGATATGTTATTATTCAGATAGGAATATGATTTGTTTTCTGTTTTTAATTCGTTATTATAATAATATTCTCTAGTATATTTAGTTAGTTGAAACGCTTTATTAAATATTTTATAATATGTTACTGGTTTTAAATCATCATTTGGATAACTGATTGTTTCCTTCATTTCATAGTCATTAGTTATTACAATAGTTCCTTTATGATCAAGGTTATTATGTCGAAAGGCTTCATAGTTTGAAGCATTATCATCTAAATATGAGTATCTAATAATATTACTGTTGTTTTGATTTATAGATTTATTTTTCTCATCACTTGAAATTTCAATTATTTCTATAAGTTTTTTTCTTTTATAATTATATCGGATTTCTCCCATTTTTTGTAAATCCAAAATTCCTGTTTCTAAATTTTTAAAAACTCGATATTCAAGAATCCTATCTATTTGTTTATTGTTTTTTATGAATATATCTCTTTCATTGGTTAATGATTTTTTATTAGTAAAATCTGAATACCTTTTCTCAATCACTTTATTAATTTTTCCATAAAGTTCTTCTTTTGCTTGTGAGTTTACAACTTTAATAATATTAGAAGTTTTACAGCTAGAAGCTAATAATACTAATATGAATAAATAATGAAGTTTGTTTTTCATAATTGCTGGCAACGTTTAGTATATGAAGCGTAGCATCCCGCAGGGTGCTATGATTTCATATACAGTGTTGTGGTTAGTTTTTCTTTATTTCGTTCATTCGATTTAATGCAATTTAGGTTTTGTTGTGCTTCGTCTTATCACTTTTTCCACCGCGTTCGAATAGCAATTGCAGATATAATCAATGGAGCGATAACGAGTAATAACAAAGTAAGTCCATAGTTCTCAAAATTTTTATAGCCAGTTTCTGAAATATCAATACATACTGGGTAAATTAAGACTAATGTCACCACGATTGATAGACAATTTACGAACCAGAATTTATCCTTAGGAACACTTTTTTTCAAAACAGTTTTTATTGAAATAATCAAGTTTGCAATCCACAGTATTATGGGTAAGATGCTCCATGTATAAATCAATAAAGAAGCATTTGAATAAGAAAGGTAGCTAATCCCAGCAAAAGCCAGATCAGATGAAATTATAGCAATGATCAATATGAGTACTTTCTTTTTCATAAATTAACCATAACGTTTACCTATGTTTAGTACGGATTTACAAAGAGCAAAACTCTCAATTACGCACATAGCCTAAAGTTAACATTTTGTTTTTAAATTATTCTTTTTTAAACACCAAATTTAAGTTTAGGCGGACTTTCTATGGAATTGAGAACTCTAAATTATGCACTGAACTCCGTATTAAATATAGAAATTGTTGTAAGTATGTGTTTTATTCAATAATTTTATCTATCACAACTATATTTAAGTCAGTTAATCGTTTATTAATTTCATTGGCTTTTTCATTTATTCCTTTTGAGGTAAACTTTAAGTTTTCAAAAAGAGAATTATTTGGTTCAACAACTATTTCGGTCCAAGAAATGTCGCTTTTAAATGATTCAATACTCTTTGCTATTGTTATTCCATTTTCGAATAGGAAAGTTCCTCTTTTATTTCCATAGTGTGTGGTCAACTTACATTTTTTTGAAGCAAAATTGATTGTTGCCATTCCTAAACTACAAAATTCTTTACCAACGGCTAAATGTTTTTTAAGATTTGAACAAGCTCCAATTTGAGTCATTATCCTTTCAGCCGTTGTTAAGTCATATTTGATTATTAAAGACATTCCAACATCATATTTAATCGAAAACGATTGTTTCCAAACTGTTAATTGTATTTCATTACAACTTCCATCAAAGTGCTCATCAAAAGCATGACATAATACTTCAAAAGGTAAACAATCGAGTGTGTTTTCTGAAAAGCATTTCTCAAAATACAACTTAGGTCTCATTCTAATATGCTCACCACTCGAAAGTGCTTGTATATTATCAGATGTAAATTCTTTACTCATATGTTTTTCTCTATTACTTACAACGTTAAGGCTAAGATACGGATTTGCGGCGAAGCGCAAATATGGATTTTAGCCATTGTTAGCGCGCGTTATTTTTAATGATTTTGTTTGTAACAACTTCACCACTTTTCAACTGAATAGATAGAACATAGACACCAGAACAGAGTGATAAAAGTCCTATTCTGCCGTCATAAATTGAAACTTTTATTTCTTTTCCAGTCATATCAAAAAGCTTAATTACCTCAATATATTCTGCAGATTGCAAAGTAATGAAGTCGGATGTTGGATTAGGATAAATGCTAATTTCATTTTCTAAAGATATTATAGAACCAGTTGAGAGTGTGCCGATTTCAAAGGTGGTATCAGTATTTGCAATAATTGTATCAAAACTTCCAGCACATGATGTCCCTTGATGGTATTCTATATTAACTATGTAATTACCTATTGGTAAGACACCTAAGGAGAACGTGTCAATGGAGTTACATAAAGTAGAGCCTCCAAATCCACAATATTCAGGATAAATGTTAATCACAGTACCCGACTGAATTATATCTTCATTTACAAGGCCAACAGCACAATTACCATAGTAAGAAAAGTCAGATATAACGAATACTGTATCCGTTGCTGTTGGATTACTCGGCTGGATTGTGATGTTATTTACACCTTGCCCAAATGTTAATTGATTACCTGCGCAAGCAATGATAAATAATAGTACAATTGAATTTCTCATATTCTTGTTTTTATGAACGCTAACAGCCGAATAAAGTTAATATTAACTATACTCGCATTATATGTTTAGTCCAAATTTACAAACTAAAATTGAATTACAGACCTGTGTAGATACAGTTAAAATAAATAGAAAATAAAACGCCATTATTTCCTAATTTTACGCGCTGTAAACACTTAAACGTAAAGTACTATTTAGTTTTACGTTTTTTAGAATAACGGAACCACAGTATACCACTTAGGCAGATAAAAAAAAAGCCTCCACTACCAATATAAAGGCGTTTTTTCCAAATAGCTTCTTGTTCTTTTTCAAACAAAAAATGTGCGTACCGTTGGGAGTCATTTAAAGGGGTAGGAGATTCTATATGCCAATTTGTTTTATCATACCTATTAGAATCAATGTGAATAAGCGACATTGAAATGAGTGTATCTACTCTATTTTTTACTTTGTCATAATGTAATGAATCCACCATTAATCCATTGCTGTCATAAAGCTTTATTTGACTACCTTTTGATGACAATCCAAAATTAAAATCACCAATCACTAAAGCGGAATCAACTGAATGTGTTACTAAAAAATTAGTCTTATTTTTTGCTAAAATAACATATTGATTAGGGCTAAGGTTGTAGTCGTTCTTAATTGTAAATCCATTTGAATGTTTGTTTTTAGTCACTACAAATTGATTTATATTAATAGTATTACTCGAACAGTTATATAATTCAATCCAATCGTCTGTAGAATCTGGTTTTGCTTGATAAGCACTAATTTCATTAATAATTAGACTATCAAAGTGTGCACTTCTTTGTTTTGGCTTAAGAATAGGTTCTAATACTAAATCAGCAGTTGGAATTAGCGTTAATGATTCCGTTTTTTCAGTTCTTCCTTTCCAACCTACAAATTCATAATCATGCTTTGGCGTAACAGTTATGTTAACAGGAATGTTTTCATAATATATCCCTTTTAAATGTGTTGTAATATTTAAAGTGTTAAACTTAATTTTGCAATTGTTTAATTTTGGTTTTATAATTTCAATTGTAACCTCATCTCCTAAATTAAATTTTGCTTTTAAATGCTGACGCATATATTTTGGTCTCTCTTTCACAAAAGTATTAACTATGTTTAGGTGAAAGTCCCAGTTTTTCATACTAGACCCCCATCTTTCAAGATGATTAGGCATTTCATTTTCAATTACGGCTGCCATTTCTTTTAATTTTTCTGAAGCAACTTCAGGACTTAAAACGGTATTAAAATAATCACAAATCGTATTTATATAGTGGTACTGAAGCGTTTTATTAGTTAACAATTTTCTAATAATAAAAGTAGACCAAGCTGGGTCTGGCCAAGATTCATAATTTACAGAAGTGAATTTTTTGATTGTATTTCTTTTATAGCCTGTATAGCTATTATTGGCTAATCCCATGTCTAAATCGTAAAATACCCAACGCCACTTTGCTGAATCGTTACGTGCTCTAAAATACCTTATGTTTCCACCAGCATCTCTATTGTCAGAATAGGTTTCGGCAATGTTATATCTAATAAAATCATCAATATCCATAAATTCAGATAAGCGCTTTACATCTTCATCTTTTGATAAATCATGTGATCTTAAATAACTCAATAAGTATTTGTAGTTTTTTGAATAGCCATGCCTTCTAACTCCATTTTGACGTAAAATATCTACATTGTCTTTATCTACATCAAAATTTTGAGCTAAATAATGTTCACTAATTTTTTCTCTAATATTTTGAATACCCCAATACTTTCCGTTTAAAAAAACTATGGCTGGTTCGTATGCTTGAATCGCTATACCAGTAGGGGCTACTAGTTGAGTCATAAATGCATCACGTAAATGCGTTCTTAAAAAATCTCCACCTGAATTACGTAAGATAAAAGACTTGTATTTCTTATGTTTTCGCTCATCAAATAGTTTATAATTAAATCTTGATTTACCATATTTTTTACGTGCAATTAATGCGATTGATTTTTGAGGTAAAGCCCTACTAAAACCACCAAATAAACTCATGCCTGCTTGTTGATTAAAACAATAGTCTCCGTTTTTGTCAAACATTTCTACATTACAATTACGCTCCCAACCTTTCCAAAAATTTGCACCAAGGTATGGCTCAATAGTGTCAGCACAACAGCCTTTTACATAAATCCCTCTAGAATAGTCCCAGAAATTGCCTGGGTTTGACGTAATTGAAATGATTGGTAAAGAATAGGCTCTGTCACAAAAATAGGATTGTGTTATGACATCAGTTTTTTTACCATCTATATAAGTAATAGCTCTAATAACACTAACGCTATTCACTTTAATTGGTTTTGAATATTTGTAAGAATAAGTGCTAGGTACTGAACCATCTAATGTGTAATAAATGATTGAATTAGATTCTGATTGTAAAGACACTGTGATTTGTTCTGAATAAACCCCACCTATTGGATTAAAAGCAATAGCTACCGACTCAATTTGAGCCCAAGTCGTTATTAAACTAAATATAAATAATATGGAAAGTAAATATCTCACTCATCAAAAGTAATTTAATAATTGACAACTTTTACACTTTGGGTTTTCGATTTATTAAAAGGGTATGTTTAACAATTATTTGATTTTGAAAATTTGACTACATTTGAGCCAAATAAAAACAAATGAATACATTATTATTGGGAATAGAATTAACAGAATGGATAGGTTATTTAGCAATGGCTGTTTTGTTGGTGTCGTTTATGATGAAAAACGTAACTAAACTTAGAATTATTAATAGTGTGGGTTGCGCATTATTTGTAATTTATGGTTTGTTAATTTCACAATATCCAATTGTAATTACTAATGTCGCTATTATAATAATTAACTTTTATTATTTATTTCTTAAGAAGAAGTAAACTAATCTATCAGTTGAATATTTCAACGTCTAGACCCTTTTTTACGTCTAATATGTATATATTGGTACTATGCAAAAAATTATAGGATTTGTTTTTGGATTGTTCATCTCAGTTTCAGTTTTTGGACAAGAACTTGAGCAGCCTAATGGAATTTATAATTTCGTACCAAATGCAGGGCAATGGCCAACAGGCGTTTTATATAAGGCAGATGTTAATGCCGGTAAAATATGGTTAGAAGATAAAGGAATTTTATATCAGTTTAACGATTATTCTCAATTACATCATGCAGATGTTTCACACAAACATAAAGATGAACCGATTGTAAAACAACATTTAATATATGCCGAATTTATTGATGCCAACTTAAATTTTACAACGACACAATTAAATCCTACTCAAGCGTATTTTAATTACTTTTTGGGAAATGACAAAAGTAAATGGGCATCTAATTTACGTGGTTACAACACGATTAAATATAATGACTTATATAATAATATAGATTTAGTTTTTTTTGAGAAAGCACAAGATCTAAAGTATGAATATCATGTAAAACCAAATGGTGATTATCAAGATATAAAAATTAAGTATAGAGGTCAAAATAAAATTAAATTGCAGAAAAATGGAGATGTAATTATTTACACGCCTCTAGGTCAAATTACAGAAAAAAAACCATTTGTTTACCAAATTAAAAATGGTAAAATTGTTGAAATAGAATCTGGGTTTAGGATTACAAAGAATATACTATCTTATAATTTAGGCGCATTTGACAAGACGATTGAGTTAATAATTGATCCGATTTTAGTGTTTGCAACCTATAATGGTGCACAATCCGATAACTTTGGAATGACTGCAACTTATGCTCATGACGGTTCTGCTTATACAGGAGGTACGCTTTATGGTAATCAATATCCAACACCTGCACCGGCTTGGAATACAACATCTAATTTAACAGTGTTTTCAACAAATGTAGCAACGACTGACGTTTTTATTACAAAATATTCAGCAGATGGAACAACAATGCTTTGGACTACTTTTATTGGTGGAGGCGACAATATACAAGGTACTGAAACGGTTCACAGTTTAATTTGTGATACACTAAATAATGTCTATTTATATGGTGCAACATCAAGTATTGATTTTCCAATTGTTAATGGCGTACAAACTAATCATGGCGGTGGAACAACACTGTCAATTGCATTTAATGGAAGTAATTTTGGGAATGTAGGAACTGATATTTATGTGGCTAAGTTTAGTGAAAATGGAATGAACTTATTAGGTTCTACTTATGTTGGCGGAAATCAAAATGATGGGGTTAATTATAAAGTAACGTCTGGAACTTATTCAAGTGTTGCGGCGTATGATTCACTAACCTCTAATTATGGCGATCAGTTTAGAGGTGAAATCATGTTAGACTCATTAAATAATATTATGGTAGCCTCTTGTACACGTTCAACTGATTTTCCAACTTCAAATAGTTTTCAACCTACTTTAGCTGGTCAACAAGATGGCGTTCTATTCAAGCTTTCTGCTGATTTTTCATCATTTTTATGGTCAACTTATTATGGTGGAACAGAAAATGACGCTTGCTATTCAGTAAAAATTGATTCATCATATAATATTATTGTAGCAGGTGGAACTTCATCAAATGATTTACCAAATACTACAGGCGGCTTAAACCCAAATTATTTAGGTGGTAAAACGGATGGGTTTGTAGCCAAAATTAGTCCTGATGGTAGTACCATTACACAATCTACTTATATAGGAACGTCTAGCTATGATCAAAACATTTTTGTTGAAATTGACAGGTGGGATAATATATATGTGGTTGGTGTGACTGATGGAACTATGCCAGTTATTAATGCAACATATTCAATATCAAATAGCGGACAATACATTACTAAACTAAATCCAGACTTAACAAGTGTAGTGTATCAAACTACTTTTGGAAATGGAAATGGGCAACCAAATATTTCTCCAGCAGCTTTTTTAGTAGATGTTTGTGGAAACGTTTATGTATCTGGCTGGGGCGCAAATATTTTACAAAGTGTTGGATTAACTGGCATGCCGGTTACAGCTAATGCATTTCAACCTTCATCTGGAAATGGGTTTAATTTTTACCTATTTGTACTTGAACGAGATGCAGAAAGTTTATTATATGGCAGTTATATTGGAGATGTAAATGCGCAAGAACATGTTGATGGTGGAACTTCACGATTTGATAAATTTGGAATAGTTTACCAATCAGTTTGTGGTGGTTGTGGCGGTTCATCTACCTTTCCCACTACACCGGGTGCTTTTTCAGCTCAAAATAATAGCTCAAATTGTAACAATTTAGTTTTTAAATTTGATTTTGAATTAATACCAAATGCAGACTTTACAGTAAGTAATTTAGTAGGTTGTGCACCATTAACGTTAACTTTTGATAATGAAAGTAATGATACAATTAATTCAGTTTGGAATTTTCCTAGTGTACCTGGTGTAACTCAAATTTCTGGAGGTGTAAATCCTGTTATTGAATTTTCTTTACCAGGAACGTATGAAGTGTTTTTGAATATTACGGATACCATTTGTAATTTACAAGATACCGCTAAAAAAATTATTACGGTTTATCCAACTATGGCATTAGAAGTGTCAAACGATACTATTTTATGTAATAATGCCAATACACCTTTTGATATTATTGCCAATTCAAACGGATCAGCAACTAGTTTTACTTGGGCAACGGATATTGGTTTTACAAACGTTATAAATACAGGTGCTTTGGATTCCGTAATCAATGTTAATCCAAATGCTACAACTACCTATTATGTAACAGTAACAAACGGTTGGACTTTATGTGATTTAATAGATTCTGTTCAAGTGTTTTTCTTAGATGATGCTATAACTTTGATAGATGATACTATAATTTGTAGAGGAGATACTTTAAACCTTTTTGCAGATTATTCTTTTGGGAGTGTAACCACTTTTGATTGGTCACCAAATACATACATCTATCAAGAAAATCAAAATATTGCGTTTGCTACCCCTATTAATTCACAGTACTATTACTTATCGGCAACGATTAATGGATGCCCTTTCTATGATTCTGTATTTGTGACTGTTGATTATATTGATCCACTAACAGTTTATGCAACTGCAACACCTGAAAATGTTCCAGAGGGTGGAAGTACAACATTAATGGCGTTTCCAAATTCGTCAATTTACAATTACACTTGGTTTCCACCAAACTCAGTTACGAATCCAACTAGTCAAACCACTACAGCAACCATTAATGAAGATATTGATTTTACAGTATTTGTAAACAAGGGTGTTTGTACTGTTCCTGCCTTAGTAAGCGTTAATAAATTGGAATTTGTTTGTGGAGATGTTTATATTTTTGTACCCAATGCCTTTACACCTAATAATGACAATAACAATGACAAAGTATTTGTACGTGGTCAGAATATTGAAACTATGAAATTTATGATTTTTGACCGTTGGGGTGAACTTGTTTTTGAAACAACTGATCAAAGTATTGGTTGGAATGGAACGTTTAAAGATGAAGCCTTAGATCCTGATGTATATGTTTATCATCTTAAAGTAATATGTTTTGACGGACAGGAGAATTTAATTAAAGGGAACATAACACTATTGCGTTAGATTGTATCGAGAACAGAATGGTAAAAAGAAAAGTATAGTGTCAGTTCGAGTGTTACTTTTTACGGTAGTAAAAAGGAATGTATCGAGAACAAAACGGTAATGATAAGATAAAATATAATAATTGAAAAAAGTACTATCCATATTGCTAATCATAATCTCATTCCACTCGAATGGGCAGGATATCCATTTTTCACAATTTTACATGAATCCTATTTATCTAAATCCGGCTTTAACTGGAAATTTTGATGGAGACTGGCGTTTTTCAGGGAATCAAAAAAGTCAATGGGGTTCTGTTTCAAGACCTTTTAATACATTGGCTTTATCGGCTGAAAATAAAGAAGAATTACTATTGCCTGCTTTGTATCATGCATTAAACTTTTATCATGATGCCGCTGGTGATGGTAACTATAAAACTACGGAGTTTAATTTAACAAATAGCTATCAATATTATTTAAACTCAGACTCAACTCAAAGTATTACTGCTGGTTTACAACTTGGTGTAAATCACAAAAGAATTGACATTTCTAAACTGAATTTTGACACACAATTTAATGGCTATACGTTTGATGAAAATTTAGGAACAGGTGAGGTTTTTGATACAGAAAGTATAACTAATTTTAATTTAGCTTTAGGTGTAATTTATACATATAAGCCTGAAAATAGAAAAGAATTAGTTGCAGGGTTAGGTTGGTTTAATATGACGTCCCCTAACCAAAGTTTTTTAAGTAATACAGAAGTTAAACGAAACAAAAGAGTCGTAATTCATGCAAAAGCTAATTATCCATTAAACTATCAATTAGATTTACAACCTGGAATTTTTGCTCAATTTCAAGGCGAATACAAAGAGTTAGTCATTGGAACTAACTTAAAATATATTTATAAAGACTTGAAAGGAGAATATATAGCACCTTATGCAGGTATTTGGTATAGAAACCAAGATGCAACTTATATTGTGGCAGGTTTATATTATAACAATTGGATAGGCGGCATAAGTTATGATATTAACGTGTCTGAGTTATCTCCAGCTTCTAACGTTAGAGGTGGTTTTGAATTTTCGTTACAATACATTTTACATGTATTCAAACCCTTAGATGTTAAACATAGAATTTGCCCTGATTATTTATAAATGAGACGTATTAAAATCACATTCCTTTTTTTAGTGTTGTTAATTTCAAAATTAGCAATTAGCCAAACCTATACTCAATTAGTAGACTTTGCAGATGAAAAAATAACTGAAAGAGATTTTTATTATGCAATTCAATATTATAAAAAAGCAATGGCAATTGATTCAGCTTCAGTTGAAATAAATTGGAAGATGGCTGAAGCACAAAGGCATTATAAAAATTATGTATTAGCTGAGTATTATTATAAAAAAGTATACGATAAAGAAGCTGCTAAAATCTATCCTAAAAGTATTTATTGGTTGTCAAGTATGCAACATTACAATGGGAAATATAAAGAGTCTGGAAGGAGATGGAAAGTAGCGAAAAAAATATTTAAGCGTAAACGAAAAGAATACCCCTATAAAAAATCAATGCAAGAATTTAAATCTTGTTTATGGGCAACTAAAGCGGTTTTAGATACAACCAATTATTTAGTTAAACCGATTGAAAATAAAATTATAAATTCTCAAGATTCTGAATTAGCACCTTTTATCTTTGGCGATAATTTTTACTTTACATCCTTAAAAGCAGATTCAATAAAACCCAATGAAGAGTTAATCACGGAGGTGTATTCTTTACAAATTTATGCTTCAGCATTAACAGAGGATACATTTGGAACGCCAGTTCAATTAAAAGGGATTTATGAACCGGGAAGCCATTCAGCAAATGGTTGTTTTAGTCCAGATGGTAAACGTTTTTATTTTTCTAGATGTAATGAAAATTTTCAATGTAAAATTTTTATAGGTAAAGTAAAAGACAATCAAATTACTGATATTGATAGTTTGGGTACAATTATTAATCAAACAAATAAGATTACTACAATGCCAAATGTGGCTATGATTGATGGACAAGAAGTATTGTTCTTTTCATCTAATAGAGACAAAACATTTGGCGGTTTAGACATTTGGTTTTCGATAGTAACAAATGGAAATCAATATAGTAAACCAAGAAATTTAGGACGTCAAATTAATAGTTTAGATGATGAAATTACGCCTTTTTATGATGTTGAAACTAGTCGTTTATATTTTAGTTCATCTTGGCATCCAGGTTTTGGAGGACATGATATTTTTTATAGTGAGAAAGCGAAAGATAACTTAAGGTTTTCTACACCTATTAATGTTGGATTGCCAATTAATTCATCACAAAATGACACCTATTTTATAGTAGATAATCCACACGATAAATTCTACTTCTCGTCAAATAGAATTGGTTCAAATTCAGCAAAAACACCAACCTGTTGTAATGACATTTTTGTGGCTGAATTGCCAAAAGATGAAGAGCCACCACCATTGTATGCCTCTTTATTTGATTTGAATAAAAAATTACCAGTCACCTTATATTTTCACAATGACGAACCAAACCCAAGGACGAGAGATACACTGACCAATTTAACTTATATGGAATCTTATACTAGTTATATTGAAATGGTGCCAAAATATAAAAGAGAATATGCTAGAGGATTACCAAGGGAAGAATATGAAGAAGCAAGAGAAGATATAGGTGATTTCTTTATTGAATATGTGGAACAGGGTGTGTCTGATTTAAATGAATTTACCAGGCTGTTATTAATTGAATTAGACAAAGGGTATAAAATAAAAGTAACGGTAAAAGGGTTTGCAAGTCCATTGGCTAAAACAGATTATAATGTGAACTTAACAAAACGTAGAATTAATTCATTGGTGAATTATTTAGGTGTTCATGATAGTAAATTGTTTTTACCTTATTTAAATCATAGGGCAACAAATGGAGGTAGTTTAACATTTGTGCAAATACCGTTTGGTGAGTATACAGCCAATAAATTAATTTCAGACAATGTGAATGACAAACAGAATTCTGTGTACAGTAGAAAGGCTGCTTTAGAGCGTAAAATTGAAATCCAATCGGTTAGTCTATTGATTAATGATTCTACGTATGCCGAAATGCATTTTGATTCTGAAATTCATGACTTTGGTAAATCAAAAAAAGGAGAAGATTTAGTACATACTTTTAAATTTACAAATTCTGGAAATGACACATTACGAATTAACCACGTTGAGGTGGAATGTAATTGTACTGTAGCTGAGGTGTCTAAAAAAATACTTTTACCAGGTGAAAGTGCCAGTATCGGTGTTGTACTTTCTACTGATGCATTCAACGGTTTAACAGTTAGAAACATTATTATTCATACCAATACAAAAGCGGGTAAAAAAGTGTTGAGCTTAACAACTGAGACGTTTTAGAGAGGTATTAATATGATTTACTAATAAATGTAAAGCCAACAATTCTTGTCTATCTTCTTTTAAATAAAGCAAAATCACGATTTGTAAACTTTAAAGAAAACTCTAATCCACCACTTCTATAATAACTCCCAAATTCAGCAATAGTAATATCATAAGACATACCAAAATTAAAGTTTTTAAATTGAAAATTTACTGTTGGTGCAATCGCACTTTTATGTCTGTATATTATACCAGCTGATAAATAAACGTCTCTATTCATACCTGTGATTTTACCACCCGACCTTAATCTATATCGAACTAACGCACCAACTAAGGTTTCATTATGTGGCCCTTGGTTATACCAATTTATAAAAGCTTCAACCCCTAATTTGGTACCGTCAAAATCTTTTATAATTGAAGAGTGTATCACTACTTTTCCAAACATTTCTTCAGTTGAACCTAGTCTATAGCTTAGTGTTGGTGTATTGGCGTGGAAATAGGCTAGTCCAACTCTAAAGTCTAGTGAGTTATCTCTTGAAAAACCAATTTTATTATTTCCATATCTATAAAATAGTCCAGCAGAAATATCACTATACATAAAGGTCGTTAAGTTATTAGATTCTCCACTTGGATTAGTTGAATTGAATACTTCACCATCAAATTGATTCGCAAAATATAAATTATTAAAATCACCAAATTTTTGACCAAAACCAAGTTGTAAACCACCAGAAAGTTGTTGCTTATTATCTAAGGGAACTATTCCAGAAACAGAAAGTAATACTTGTCTTGTTCCAAATTTACTATCTCCACCAATGTCATTATAAAATTGTAAACCCAATCCCATATGAGCGCCATTACCTCTACGTGGTTTTAATAGATTCAAATCAGCTGCAATAGAGGTCGTATAGAATTTTGTTCCGGAACTAACCCATTGACTTTTTTGATTGATTGCAACTCTTTCCCACCCATTAAATACACCAGTCGCTGCTGGGTTAATTAGCATAGGAACTTGGTTTGCTTGCGTAAAATGAATGTCTTGCGCTTTTACAGTATTAGATAATGTAAAAACAAACACAGTTATTATTAATTTTAGTAGTTTCATTATCTAATTAATGTAATGTTTCCTGATTTTTTTAATTGTTCTCCAGTTGTTAAGCTATAGCTAATAACATAGGTGTAAATTCCAGAATTAACTAGTTTACTTTTGTAACTCCCATCCCAAAATTCAGATGATGAATTAGTTTGAAATACTAAATTCCCCCATCTATCAATTATGATTAAGTCAAATAAACTTACATCATATCCTATAAAATAATTAAGCATGTCATTAACCCCATCACTATTAGGTGAAAAAGCATTTGGAATATGAACACCTGTTACACCACTTGGATCAATAATTATAGGGTCGTCTGGATTTAATACTAATTTGAAATGTGCCACAATTGTATCACTTGCTGAAAAATCTAAGGTATCATCAATACTGTTTGGGTTTGAAAACGTATGGTTGTTAGCTGACCAATAATCAAATTCATAATTGGCATTTGCATCTGCCTTTAACAAGGTGTTAATTCCACCATATTGAATAGATGACCAAGGGTAGAAAGGAACCCATTCTGAATTTACTTTTACGATACCAGAATTGGGCGGATCAACATTTACAACCACATCAAATGGTCCAGTTAAATCATAACAATCAATTAGTCCTGTAGAAATAGCTGCACATCTAGCATTTATGTAATCTCTTAATGTTTGAACATTATCATTCCATTGTGTTAGTGTTCCACCCCATTTATCAACTTGTGCTTGCATTTCAGGTTGAATATCATTTATCATACTGTCTAAGTTGTGAATCATTTGATCACAAGAAAATATACCGTTTGATAAATCAATATATCTTGAAATATATTGTTGATTAAAGGATTCATTATCTGTTAGTTTATTTAAAATTGCCATATGTCCTTCTGGATCTGCAGACGTATTACCTGCTAAGCCTTCAACATTACAAGGGTCTGCATCTGGCTCAGTTGATGGTACACCAGTATAATTAATATAATGCCCGAAAGTAGCATCCATATCCCATAAAGCGTATCTAAATTTTTGTTTATCACCTTCAGGAGCAGGAACATGTCCATGCCACCATGCAGTATTCCATACTAGCCAATCAGAACTAACAATGTATGAGTTTAACACAGCATAATCAATTAAACTACCCACGTTTAAACGGTCATCTACCCATTGATAATTGGCATCAACGGCCATGTCATTAGCATTAACATAATTAACTAATTCAGTCCAATGATCTGTGTTTCCATATTCAGTCCATGTACTTCCCCAAGTTTTTATAAAATCAACTTCACTACCGGGTTGATTGTAATAATACTTTGTAAAGTCAGAATCATCCACCTTTTCACGTAATTCATAAACGCCCCAATATGATCCATTCACATACATTACACATGATCGATTTGTTCTTTCATCCATTCTTAACTTACCAAGTTGAGAAATAGTGTGAACATAAGCATCTCTAATGTGAGCTCCATTTTCAAATGAAACATTGTCATTTGCTGCAGGTTTTAAAATTAGCCTTTGGAATTTTTTTCTTGACTTATTTGTAAATATTTTATGCTTAACTGCATAATTATAACCATACTGATCTTTCATAATGAAATCAATACCTCTTTGATCATAAGACCAAGAATCATTACCATGCTTATTATAATAACCCTCACCTTCATCAGCTAATGAACCATCAGATTCAAATAGTTCAAATGCCCCATCAAAGTTAGAAGAAAATGAACCAGGTGCATTATTGTTTATAAAATCGGTGATTTGATCTCCACAAATCGAAACGACTGGTATTGTATGTGTAGTATTAATAAAGTAGGAATTTGTTTCCGTGAATGATTGTGGTGTATTTGGATCTAAAGATATTCCAATTGCTCTTAATACAGTTGTTGCAGTAATAGAAATAGGACCAGAATAGACTGTAGATGCATTTGTTGGTGTTGATCCATCTGTTGTATAATGAAGTGTTGCAGTGGCGTCCGTAGTTGTTACCGTTATATTTTGAGTACTTGGATAAAATCCTGCTGCGATACTAAATATTGGTTTGGCTGAATAATAATTTATGCCATTTGTATTGTTAGTATTGAGTGTTGGGTTTAAAAACAAACTCCAAGTAGAGGCACCATCCGTAGTTCTACCATAAGAATGGTCAGGTTTTGTTACTTTTTTTATTTTTAAACTATCTACATTATTTCCACCAGGTTCAGTCAAAATAATCCATTCTCCTTTTGTTTGAGTGACTCCAAAACTAGGATGTATTTCTGTTCCACTAACAACACCTCTTCCAGAATAGTATACGGTTAAGTAATTTCCTGCAGCAATATTTCCTGATGGAATTGCCCATTTAGTTAAGTTTGAAGACTTGTCAGATAAAAAATACCCTGTTAAATCTATAGCTGATGTCCCAGCATTATAAAACTCTACCCAATCTTCATTTTCACCAAACGCATCAGTAGGTCCACTAATGTTTGAGAAAGAATATTCGTTAATAACTATTTGAGAATTAGAATCATAACTTATAAAGGCTATAATCCCGATAAGGATTAATTTTTTCATATAACAATTGAGTTTTGTAAAAATAACAGAGATGCAGATTTTGTTAAAAAAATTTGCAATCCATGTTATAATTGCTAAATTTACGTTAATAATATATTAAATACTAATCATTTTATGAAAAATTTTGGAATCCTATTATTGTTATCGACATTAATATTCTCGTGCAATAAAGTTGAAGGTGAAGGTGGTACGTCATCAATCATTGGGTCGTTAACAGTAAATGAATTTAAAAATTCTGGAATTTTAAAAGCAACTTATCCTGGTGCTGATGAAGATGTTTTTATTATCTATGGTAAAGACAATACGACATACAATGATAAAGTGTCTACATCTTATGATGGGACTTATAGAATTGATAATTTAGTGAAAGGTACATATAAATTATTTTCTTATTCTGAAGATACTACTGCTAGTGGTGTAATTGAAGTTTTAGTTGAGGTTAATGTTTTAAAAAACGGAGAAGTAGTTGTTGCGCCAGAGTTAATCATTAAAAATTAATAATTTGAAAGGTCTACTATTAATAATATCCTTAATTGTTTCAATTTTTGGATATTCGCAAATTAATGACGCCCATCTTTGGACGGGCACTGGTTTATCTTTGGAATTAAATAAAAAGTTTTCTGTAGCGTATAAAATGCAAACTCGTTTTTATAATAACGCAAGTAGTTTACGAGTGTATTTAAATCAAATAGGAGGTACTTATAAAGTTGTAAGTGGACTAAAATTAGGTTTGAAATATAGATATTCAAGAAAAAAGAAAGATTACTATTTTGTAAATGAGAATAGAATTATTTTAGATGCTTCTTATGGATATAAAATAAAAGAATTAAATACGAAAATTACAACTAGAGTTAGATATCAACATGCGTTTGATAGATTAACTACAATAAATGAAACGATTACGCCAAACACGTCTGATGTACTTAGATTTAGACTTTTGGCTAAGTATAAAAATCCAGATTTTAAACGTGTACAACCTTTTGTTGGTTATGAGTATTTTAAATCTTTAAATGCCGAGCCTATTAATTTTGCAGTTAATGCTTATAGACTATTAGCGGGAATAAATTTTGATTTACCGTTTAAACATGAAGTTAAATTAAATTATATTTATCAAAAGTCTAATAAGTCAATACCAGAAGTTGATCATATTTATGCTATTCAATATACTTATAGCTTAGATGATTTATTTGGTAAACAAAAAAAGAGATATAATTTAAAATTTTAGTAACACGCAATAAATTTTAAATCATCTACTGTATTAGTTATTCTATTCGGTAAATGAAAATTAGATACGTAATTATAAAAAAAATCCAGCCGTTAAGCTGGATTTTTTTTGTTATAGTATTTGTTTTAAAGACTACTGATTAACTAATCATAGTTAAATCAACTTGCTTCTTAGCAACACTTACACTTGCAATTTTTACTACAATTTTGTCCCCTACATTGAATTTCTTTTCAGTGTTAGTTCCTACAATTGAATATGATTTTTGGTCAAAAAAGTAATGGTCATCATCTAATGATTTTAAACTAACCATACCTTCACAATTCAAGTCATCCATTTCTACATACATTCCCCAGTCTGTTATACCAACAATTGTTCCTTCAAATGATTCTCCTACTTTGTCTTTTAAATAATAAGCTTGGAAATATTTCTGTGAATCTCTTTCTGCATTTATAGCACGTCTTTCAGTTTTAGAAATATGATCTGCAACCTCAGCTAAACCTTTATGTTGTTTATTTTTACTGTTTAATGTTTCTAGTAATATTCTATGAACCATTAAATCTGCATAACGTCTAATTGGTGAAGTAAAGTGAGCATAGTATCTGAAACCTAAACCGTAATGTCCAATGTTTTTAGTATCATAAATTGCTTTAGACATAGTTCTAATGGCCATAGATTGAATCATTGGGAATTCAGCTTCATCCTTCATTTCTTCAAACAACTCATTCATCTTACCTGCAATTTCATCAGGATGACCATAAGTAAAGTCTTTATTGAATTTAGATAAAAATATTCTAAACATCTCAACTTTTTTCTCGTCCGGTTTGTCGTGAACTCTATAGATATTTGGAATTGTATTCTTACGTTTTGTAACATCACCCACAAATTTTGCAACTTGTTTGTTAGTTAAAAGCATAAACTCTTCAACTAATTTATTAGCATCTTTAGTTGTCTTTTTAAATGTTCCAATAGGACTTCCATTTTCATCTAATTCAAATCTAATTTCTGAACTTACAATTTCTAAAGCCCCAGCTCCAATACGTGCTTTACGCATGATTTTTGCTAATCTATCTAAATCTAAAATTTCTTTAGCTAAATCTCCTTCACCCGTTTCAATTCTTTCTTGGGCGTCTTCATAAGCAAAACGTCTGTCAGATAAAATGGCTGTTTTACCAAACCATTCGTTTTGAATTTCAGCTTTATCATTTAATTCAAATACAGCCGAGAAAGTCAATTTCTCTTCATTTGGTCTCAGTGAACAAACCCCATTTGATAAATGCTCAGGAAGCATAGGAATAACTCTATCTACCATGTAAACAGAATTACCTCTAAGTAAAGCTTCAGCATCTAAAGCTGAACCAGGTGTAACATAATGTCCTACATCTGCGATATGAATCCCAACCTCAATGTTACCATTTTTAAGGTATTCAATTGATAAGGCATCATCAAAATCTTTAGCATCAACCGGATCAATTGTAAATGTTAATATGTCTCTAAAATCTCTTCTCTTGTCTATTTCTGATTGTGCTAATGCTAAATTAATACGATTAGCTTCATTCATTACTTCATCAGGAAAATCAATTGGAATTCCATTAGATAATAAAATGGCTTTCATTTCAGTATCATTAGATTCTGTTTTTCCTAAAACTTCAATAATTTCTCCAAAAGGATTTTTAGCTTTCTCTGGCCAATCTCCAATTTTAGCAACAGCTTTATAGCCATTCTTAGCGCCTTTAATTTTTGATAAAGGGATAAACAAATTGATGTCTAATTTGAAATTATCAGGAATTAAAAAAGCGAATTTATCAGAGATTTCTAAAGTACCTACAATTAATTTGTTGGCAGAGTCAATGATTTTTACAACTTCACCTTCTGGTTTACCTGTTTTTGAAAATAATTTGACTTCAACTAAGTCACCATTTAATGCTCTATTTCTATTTTTTTGGGCAATGTAAATATCATCTTCTTCACCCTCCATCACTACGTATCCGGCACCTCTTTTTGTTGTTTCAATTATACCTTGTAAAATAGCTCGCGTTTCAATACTTTGAAATTTACCATGTGATACTTCCTTGATGGCACCATTATGAGCCATATCCGTTAATATCCCATATACCATTTTACGGTTTTGAGCATCATCTACTTCTAAAAAACTTGCAATTTGTTTGTAATTAAATTTACCTTTTGGGTTTGATTGAAAAATCCCAACAATCTGTTCTGATAGGATTGATTTCAAATTTACTCTTTGTTTTTTGTTTCCGTCAGCGTGACGAAATTTTCTTTTTTTTGTCATTTATTAATTTATTCAGTATAAAATTAGGTAAAATTTAGGATTAAACTTAAATTTGTTAGGTTAAATATACAATACCATGAATAAAACAGTAGAAAACGCATTAAACGAACAAGTAAAAAAAGAGGCAGAATCTTCACAATTATATCTTTCAATGGCTGTTTGGGCAGAAACACAAGGGTTAGGTGGTATTTCTGAGTTTTTATACACAAGTTCTGATGAAGAGAGACAACACATGCTTAAATTAGTGAAATTCATTAATGAAAGAGGTGGAGTTGCAATTATTAACGAGCTTGAAAAACCTTTTTTTGAATTTAAATCAATTGAAGATGTTTTTACAAGATTACTTAATCATGAAGTTATGATTACTGATTCTATTAATGAATTAGTTCATATATGTTTACAAGAAAAAGATTATACAACACATAATTTTATTCAATGGTTTGTTTCTGAGCAATTAGAAGAGGAAGCTTTGGCAAGAACAATCATGGACAAAATTAAAATGATTGGTTCAGATAAAGGTGGTTTATACTTATTTGATAGAGATATTAATAAAATACAAATTGTTAATACAACAATGGTTTAATTTTTTTGCTAGATGACAAAATAATAGCTTATCTTTTGAAATGAATTAAGACTCCAATAGGTAGTGTTCTGTATTATATTTACCTAATTTGGTAAAGGAATGGTTTTAAAAATTGGATACTTTAGACGTTATAAAATGAAAATAGTAACACTCATAATTTTTATTGTATTTGTAACAATTGCAAATGCACAACAAAAAAGTATTAAGTTTAATTCTTATTCAATTGAAGATGGATTGTCTCAAAGTTACGTTACAGATATTGTTCAAGATCAATTTGGTTATATTTGGGTAGCAACTCAAGATGGACTAAATAAGTATAATGGTTATGAATTTGATGTATTTAAGCATAAATTGAACGACAATGGTTCGTTACCAAATAGTTATATACATTCGTTAACGATAAATAAGCAAGGTTTAATTTGGTTTGGAACAAATAGAGGATTAGGAGCTATTGACCCCAAAAACCATACAATTGTAAAATTAAACCGTACAAATTTTCCGGAATTAAAAGGCTATTTGTTTTCAGAATTAGCTTTTGATGCCTCTGACAAGTTGTGGGCTTTGTCGGATAAACATGGCATCAATGTTATTGATATTGAGCATAAAAAAATTGAAATAATTAATGAAATTAATGAGTCATCTGACTTTACTACATTATTTGTTGACAAGAAAAATACGCTCTGGATAGGTACAAAAAGTGGTAAAATAATTTACTCAAAAGCACCTTATAAGTTCTTTGAGGAAATTGATAATTCAAAAATTGATGTCATAAAAAATATCAATTCATTTTATGAAAACAATGATTCGCTTATTTATGTATGTACAGAAAGTGGCGTTTTTAAAATTAATAAAGAAAAGGAACTTTCTTCGCTTAGTGAATTTTTAGAATTAAAATATCAAAACATCACTTCTATTTATCAAGAAAATAAATATAAAATATGGATTGGGACTAAAGAACAGGGTGTTTATTTACTAAATACAAAAGAGAATGATTTATTTCATTATACAAAAAATCCATATAATCCGTACAGTATAATTGATAATCATGTTAACGGTATTTTTGCAGATAATTCTGGATGTATTTGGATTGCTACAGAAAAAGGTATTTCTAAATTTGATAAATTTAAACAAGGTTTTACAACCACTACAATAGGTAGTAATCCTGATAAAGGATTAATCGATTATCATGTGTGGTCTTTTACTGAAGATAGCATAGGTAATATCTACGTTGGTACAAAAAAGGCATTAACAATTTATCACTCAAAAAAAAATGTGTTTTCTCATTATAAAAGAGCAGATGGTAAAATGCATTATTTATTGAGTATGTATGTAGAAAATACAAATAAAATTTGGTGTGGATTTGAAGATGGATTATATGTGTTAACTATTAATTCTAAAAGTGATTATTCATATAAAAAAGTTGAGTTTAAAGAAAGTCGTGAAAATGAAAAAGTAAGAGTGTATCAGATTATAAAGGCTGATGAAAATCGCTTATGGATTGGAACAAAGACTGGATTATCTATTTTGAATAAAAATGATTTTACTTTTGATTTTTATTCGCATACAGATGATAATAGAAGTATAGGAGATGGTGCTGTTAAAGTTGTTTATCGAGATATAACAGGTAAAATATGGTTAGTCACATCAAATCAGGGTGTTTATAATATTATTGAAACGAGTGAGAATACATTTTACTTTAAGCATTATCCTATAAAAGGGTACAGTGAAGCAAATGGTCATATCACATCAATATTACAAACTGAAAAAGGGTTTTTATGGTTAGGGACCTATGGAGAAGGAATTAAAAAACTAAATTTAAAAACTAAAGAAACTGAAAGTTATACTGAGGATGAAGGCTTAGCAAATAACGTGGTATATGGTTTATTGTCAGATGATGATAAAAATATATGGATAAGTACAAATAAAGGTTTGTCTAAGTTTGATACGAAAAACAAACAATTTAATAATTACACAACTACTGACGGTCTTCAATCAAATGAGTTTAATACAAACGCCTATTTTAAATCATCTGATAATTACTTATACTTTGGAGGTATCAATGGATATACTAAATTTAAATCTTTAGATATTAAAATTAATCCGACTAAACCTAAAGTGATTATTTCTAAAATTATAACTTATAATCGTGAAAATAACAATTTAAAAAAGGAGGTAGTGTATTCGAATATTGACAGTTTGATTTCAATACAATTGATATACTTAGAAAATGATTTGTCTTTCGAATTTTTCAGTGTATTATATTCTAATCCAGAAAAGAATGAGTTTAAATACATTTTAGAAGGATATGATGAGAGTTATATAAAATTACAAGGTGATAATAAGGTTCATTATATGAATTTACAACCAGGAGATTATTGCTTTAAGGTATTTGGTAAAAACCCAGATGGTGTTTGGTCTACTTACCCAACGATTGTTAATATTGAAATTACGCCTCCGTTTTGGTCTACTTGGTGGTTTAGGATAATTGGATTAATTATAATTGGATTAATTATTTTGTTTATCGCAAGAAAAAGAACTGAACGTATCAGAAGGCAAAAGATTAGACTTGAATTAGAGGTAGTAAAAAGAACAAGGAAAATATCGTCACAAAACAAACAAATTAAAGAACAAAATAAGCAAGTTGAACTACAAAAGGCTAAAATTGAACATCAGAAAGAGATGCTTCAAAAGGAAAAAAATAAGGTTGAAGGCATACTTTTAAACGTATTACCTGAGGGAACAGCATCTGACCTTATTAATAATGGTAAATCAAAAGCAAGATATTATAAACGTGTATCAGTAATGTTTACTGATTTTGTTGGGTTTTCTAAAATTGCAGAGAATATGAATCCTCAAGAACTAGTTGGAGAACTAGATGAGTATTTCACAAAGTTTGATGAGATAATAGGTAATTTTGACTTAGAAAAAATTAAAACAATTGGAGATGCTTATATGTGTGCAGGTGGCGTTCCAATTAGGAATAAAAGTAATGCGATAGAAGTTGTTTTGGCTGGATTAAAGATTCAAGATTACATGCTTGTTCGTGAACAGCAAGCAAAACAGAAGGGTAAAGAAAGTTGGAAAATTAGATTAGGAATAAATACTGGAGAAGTCACAGCAGGAGTGATTGGGCAAAAACGATTTGCTTATGATATTTGGGGAGCGACAGTAAACCAAGCCCAAAGAATGGAAATACATGGGGAACCTGGAGAATTAAATATTTCAGGAAATACTTACGATATTATTGGACCTTACTTTAATTGTACATATAGAGGGAAAATTCAAACAAAGCATGATGGTATTATGCTAGATATGTATTTTGTAAATGGTATTAAGCCAGAATTGTCTGTAAATGGTGAGGGAAGAGATCCAAATAAAAAATTCTGGAAAATTGTAGATTTACATTTATACAGTTCAATTAACTATATAAAAGCAGAAAGACACATTCTAAACCTTTTAGAAACTGAGTTGTCACCAAACTTACATTACCATAGTATTAATCATACTAAAGACGTTACAGAAGCAGTTGAACGTATCGCTTTAAAGGAAGGAATTACAGATGAAGGTTTATTTTTATTAAAATCGGCAGCTACTTATCATGATGCAGGGTTTGCTGAGCAGTATGATAAAAATGAAGAAATTGGAATGCGAATGGCTAGAGAAATATTACCTAAGTATGGCTATTCACAAGAGCAGATAGATGTTATTGATGGCTTGATAAAATCTACTGAAATACCTCAAAGTCCAAATACATTACTAGAACAAATAATGTGTGATGCTGATTTGGATTACCTAGGACGTGATGATTTTCATGATATTGCTAGTTTGTTAAGACGAGAATTACGTGAGCATGGTAAAATAGATTCTGATAGAATGTGGGATGAAATTCAAGTGAAATTTTTAACTGAGCATACGTATTTTACAAAATCATCAATTAATTCAAGAAGGGATAAAAAAATGAAGCATCTTGAAGAAATTAAAGAAAAGTTGAAGACGTATAAATATAAAGATTAATGATGGAATTCACTTATCAATTAGAATCAAACGATTTTTTACAATATCAACTCTTTACAGCTTCACAATCAAAAAGTATTGCTAAAAAGAAAATGTATGGTTGGCTAATTTTTACATTAGCAGCATCTATTTTTGCGTTATATTGTTATTTTAATAATAGTACTGCTTTAGCCATTTACTTTGGTGCAATAGCAGCCATTTGGGGTGTGTTTTATCCAAGATACTTTAGTTGGAAATACGCTAAACAGTATGCCGCTTTTATTAATAAAAATTATAAAAATAGATTTGGACAGTCAACAACGGTTACATTATCAAAAAATCATATAATCGCAACTGATGATTCTGGAGAAGGTAAAATGAAACTAAGTGAAATTGTTGGGGTGAATGAAACTAATCAATACCTTTTCATTACGTTTAACTCTGGCGCATCATTAATTATTCCTAAAAGAGAATTAGCTAATCTTGAAGAATTAAAGAATAGTTTAACGAATATTGGATTAAGTATCAATAATGAGCTATCTTGGCGTTGGAACTAAAATTCAATCTTATGAAAATAGTATGTATTATTAGTGTTATAGCATTAATTTTTTCTTGTCAACGTAAAGCAGCATGTTCTTGTACAGGTAATTCAACATCTGAAACATTTCACATTGAATATGATGATAACGCTCCACACCCAATAGATCAATGTCAAACTATTGAAAATAATTCAACAGATAATTTTAATTGTGTCTTTAGAGGGTGAAACTAATCAACACCTTTTCATCACATTTAACTCTGGCGCATCATTAATTATTCCTAAAAGGGAATTAGCTAATGTTCAAGAATTCAAGAATAGTTTGGCGAATATTGGATTAAGTATCAATAATGAGCTATCTTGGCGTTAAATTAATTATAAAAACACAACAATATGGAATGGTATTTAAAAGTAATAAGAAATTACGCTACATTTAAAGGGCGCGCAAGACGAAAAGAATATTGGATGTTTATTCTTTTTAATTTTATTATTGGAATTGTGTTATCAATTATTGATAATGTTTTGGGATTGACTTATAATTATTTTGAATATAGTTCTGGTGGAATGTTAAATTCACTGTATAACCTTTTTGTTTTTATACCTGCATTATCTGTAATGGTAAGAAGATTGCATGATGTAAATAAAAGTGGTTGGTTAATCGGAATAATGTATATCGGTATTGGGGTTTTAATGTTAAGCGTATTTTCAATGATAACAATTACGAACTACTCTGCTGCAATGGTTTTTATTCCTTCATTAATTATGATTGCTTATTGTATATATCTATTTGTTTTAACTGTTACTGAAGGTGATTCAGGACCAAACCAGTATGGAGAAGATCCTAAGGCTTTAGTTGATTTGAATATTGAAAACGACTATACTTCATAAAATCAGGTAAATAAAGTTTACATAGCTTATTTTAAAAGCATAAAAAAAGCCCAGTTAATACTGGGCTTTTTTAATTTATATAGTGAATTGAATGGTTTAAAAATTCAATGTCGTTTCAATTCCAACCTCTACTTTATCAGCATTAGTTAATAAAGCAGCTTCTAATATTGAGTTTAAAGGAATAGCAGGTGTGTCTACCGAACCAATAATTTCTACAGGCGCATCTAGGTATTTAAAGCATTCTTTTTGAATCTTACCCGCTAAAGCTAAAGTAAATGTGGCTTCAATAGATTCTTCGGTAACTAACATAGCTCTATTGTGTTTTTTAACAGCAGTAAAAATAGCCGTTTCATCAATAGGACTTAACGTTCTTAAATCTAAAATCTCAACACGACCTTTATATTTTTCAGCAGCTTCTAAACTCCAATATACACCTCTACCATAAGTAATAATTACCATAGTTTCTGAATTGGCTATTTTATCAGCATCAGCTTCAATCACTGTTCTTGCTTTTCCAAAAGGAATTACATAATCTTCATCTGGTTCAATTGTAATAGCACCTTCAGTTCCTTTAATTTTTGACCAGTATAAACCTTTATGTTCAAAAATCACGACTGGATTTGGATCGTAGTAAGCTGATTTTAACAACCCTTTTAAATCTGCTCCAGTTGATGGATAAGCTACTTTTACACCTCTAATATTTGTCACTACAGACTCCACAGATGAAGAATGATAAGGACCACCAGAACCATACGCACCAATTGGCACTCTAATTACTGCAGATGCAGGCCATTTTCCATTACTTAAGTAATAAGAACGACTTAATTCAGTAAATAATTGGTTTAGGCCAGGCCAAATGTAATCGGCAAACTGAACTTCAACAATTGGTTTTAAACCAACAGCTGCCATTCCAACCGTACTACCAATAATAAATGCTTCTTGAATCGGTGTGTTAAATACACGGTCATCACCAAATTTTTGAGCTAATGTAGCCGCTTCTCTAAATACACCACCTAATCTGGCACCAACATCTTGACCATATAAAATGGCTTCCTTATGTTTCTCCATAATTTCAGTCATGGCAAATAAAGCAGAATCAACCATTACTGTTGGTTTCTTACCTTTTGGTTCACGTTCTCCACGTTCTTCAGTAATTGGAGAAGGTGCAAAGTAATGATCAGTAATACTTTCTGGTGTTGGCTCTTCAGCATTAAAGGCTCTGTCAAATTGGGTATTTATAGTAGATACAACTTTTGCTTGTGTTGCTTTTAATTCAGCTTCACTAAAACCAACTTTTCCAGCTAACTTTAATAATTTTGGAAAAGGATCTCTTAAAGCCGACTCGTCTAAATCATGTCTGTACCATTCTTTACGTACACCACTTGTATGGTGACCTAATAAAGGTACTTTTGCATGAATTAAAAAAGGACGTCTTTCTTTTCTTATAATTTCTATAACTTCTTGAACCGTTTGATAACATTCTTCAAAATCAGTTCCGTCAATTGTTCTAACTTCTAAACCTTTAAAACCTCTTGCGTAATGTGTAATGTCATTCGCTCTAATTTCATCTGCGTGAGCTGAAATATCCCATTCATTATCCTGAATTAGATAAATAATTGGCATTTGTTTTAAAGTCGCCATGTGAAATGCTTCTGAAACTTCTCCTTCAGTACAACTTGCATCACCTAATGAACAAACCACAACTGGGTTTTCTCCGCCAAAATCTTCTGCTAAACCAATTTTTTCTTTGTGTTGAATACCCATTGCAATTCCAGTTGTTGGAATCGCTTGCATACCCGTTGCACTACTTTGGTGAATAATTTTTGGCTTATCATCATCCCTTAAACTCGCGTGAGAATAATAAGTTCTACCACCAGAAAATGGATCATCTTTTTTAGCAAAAACTTGTAACATAATGTCATAAGGCGACATACCAATACTCAATAAAATTGAATCATCACGGTAATAAGGTGATACCCAATCCTGAGGTTTTAATTGCATTCCAACAGCAATTTGAATCGCTTCATGACCTCTACTAGTTGCATGAACATATTTAGACGTTACTTTCGCATTAGCCTCATATTTTTCAGCCATTGTTTTAGCAGTACTCATGAACTCAAAAGCTTTACCAATTGTCTTCTTTGAAGTTTTTATGTTGTTTTTTTTCTTTTTTGTTGAGGTCTCAGACATGTTACAAATAATTTTGAATCGCTAAGATACAGTTTATGTTTCTTAGAATAAGATATTTTAGTTATTTACATCTCATTTTAAATAGTTTAAATCCCTAGATTCATATAATCATGATGTTATTATTGTTATTTATTTATAAAATTCATTACAAAACCCATTATTTTCTAATAAAAGAATTAAATTTAGGGACTGAATAAACATACATTATGAAAAAAATATTAATTACATTATTTATTGGGTTAACAGCCTTAAGTGTTTCGGCTCAAAAAGAACTAACTTTAGAGGATGCGGTAATGAATCAATACAGAGCCTATTATCCTGAAAATACCACAATGGTGAAATGGATACCAAACACAGCTAACTATTCTTTTTTATCTGCAGATTATCAAACTTTAAAAAAAGGGAATGTAAAAAATAATAAGATATCTGATGTCATCACAGCAAGTGAAGTGGCTAAATTAACTGGAGAAGAATTAAGATGGTTGAATATCTCAGAATGGAAAAGTAAAAATGAATTTTACATCAAGGCAGGTAATTCAAACTATGTGATTAATGTGTCTTCAAAAACAGCGACTAAAATTAACACAGTAGATGAAAATGCAGAAAACGGAGATTTTAATACTGCTTCTGGGAATACTGCTTACACAATAAAAAACAATTTATATGTGGCAACAGCAACTGAACAAATTCAAATCACAGCTTTTAATGATGCTACAGTAAGTGGTCAAGCGATTGCAAGAAGTGAATTTGGAATTTCTGGTGGTATATTTTGGTCTAAAAATGGAACCCAATTGGCATTTTATCAAAAAGACGAAAGTCAAGTAGCTGACTATCCTTTATTAGATGTTAACGCTACACCAGGGAAATTAAACTCAATTAAATACCCAATGGCTGGTCAAACTTCTGAAAAGTCAAGTGTTGGTATTTATAATCTTGAAACTAAAGCAACAGTTTACATTACACCAAAAGGACATCCTGAAGACTACTTAACAAATGTAGCTTGGGGACCAAAAGCAGAATTTATTTATATTGCTGAGGTAAACAGAGATCAAAACCATATGCAATTACAAAAATATGATGCAAATGGTAATTTCATTAAAACTTTATTTGAAGAAAAACATGATACGTGGTCTGAACCAGAACATGGTGTTTACTTTGTAAATGACAATCAATTTGTTTGGGTGAATGAAATTAAAACAGGTTTCCCTAACTTATATTTATATAATTCAAATGGTGAATTAGTAAAGCAATTAACGGATCACAACTGGTCAGTTCAAAACATTGAAGGACATGATGTAAAAGGAAATATTTACTACAAAGGAACTGGAGACAGCCCATTAGAAACAAACTACTTTAAAGTGAATTACAAAACTGACTTTCAATGTAGCTTAACATTAATTGGAGGGTCACATACGGCATCATTTAGTTCGGATTTTAAATATATGTTTGACAAGTATTCAAGTACAACTGTACCAAATCAAGAAGTTATTTATGACATTGTGAAACGTAAAAAAGTAAAAACAGTTTTAACGGCTGACAATCCTTATACTGATGTGACTATGGGGACTTGTGATTACGGAACTATTAAAGCAGCAGATAACACAACTGATTTACATTATAGATTAATCAAACCATCAAATTTTGATGTCACTAAAAAATACCCAGTATTGGTATATGTTTACGGTGGACCGCATGCACAAATGGTTAAAAATAACTGGTTAGGTGGCGCAAGTTTATGGATGTATTGGATGGCTGAACAAGGTTATTTAGTGTATACGGTTGACAATAGAGGGTCTGGAAATAGAGGATTTGAATTTGAAAACGTAATTCACAGAAATTTAGGTGACAATGAAATGGATGATCAATTAAAAGGTGTTGATTTCTTAAAATCTAAATCTTATGTGGATGCAAATAGAATTGCAGTTCACGGTTGGAGTTATGGTGGGTTTATGACGACATCTTTAATGTTACGTCATCCAGGAGTTTTTACAACAGGAATTGCAGGTGGACCAGTTACAGATTGGAAATACTATGAAATTATGTATGGTGAACGTTATATGGACAGACCAGAACAAAATGAAGCAGGTTATAAAAAAGCTGCACTTAAAAATTATGTAAATGATTTAGAAGGGAAGTTATTATTAATTCATGGAACATCTGATGATGTAGTAGTCATGCAACATAACTTAAGTTTAGTACAGGCTTTTGTTGAAGCAGGTAAACAAATGGACTTTTTCCCTTATCCAATGCACAAGCATAATGTACGTGGAAAAGACAGGGTTCACTTAATGCAAAAAGTATTAGATTACGTTATTTTGAATAATAAATAATTATGGAAATATAACTTAAAAAAAAGCGTACCATTTTATTTTAAATGGTACGCTTTTTTGTTCCGTAAAATATTAACTATAAATCTCACTCATACTCAAATAACACAGTCGTTTTAAACGACTAATGACTATCTAATTGCTACACAGTTTACACAAACCAGTCGCTTGTATTTCTAAGTGTTCAATTTTGTACCCAGGTAAACTCACATTAGGAAATTTATCAATTTCAACACAAAAAATTAAATGACAACTATTACATTTAAAATGAATGTGTTGGTGATGATGTGTGTCGCTACTACATTCATTTTTACAAATGGCATAATTTGTTTCATTACCGCTAAGTGTAATTTCGTGAATAATTCCTTTTTCAATAAATAGTTTAATGGTTCTATAGAGTGTGACTCTATTAAAATCAGTCAATTCATTTTCAATAACTGACAATGGAATTGCATTTTCATAACTTTTAAAAATAGCTAAAACGTCCTTTCTAAAAGGCGTTTCACTTAATTTTTTTTGCTTTAGTATAGTCATTGGTTAAAATTAATTGCAACATTGTTGCATTTATAAAAATGTTATTTATATATTTGCAACACTGTTACAAATATAAACTTTATTTTATGAAAACATTTATCAGCTTCCTTTTAATTTTTATTTCAATTGTGTCTTATGGACAATCCTTTAAAGGTATTATTTTAGATTTTGATACCAAATTACCGGTTCCTAATGTTGAAGTTTATTTTATAGACTTTAAAACAAGTGCCATTACAGACGAAACAGGAAATTTTGAATTCAGTGTTAATAAGACAAACAAGATCAGATTAATATTATCGTTGATTGGTTATGATAGTATGGATGAGGTGATAGATTTTGAATTGATGAATGAAAAAATATTCTATCTTATAAAAAGCCATACGAATTTAGAAGAAGTTATAGTATCTGGATTTTTAGGAAAACTACAAGGTGATAATACAATTATTGTTGAGCATAAAAAAATGAGCGAATTACAACAGACTTTACCATTAACTTTAATGGAGGCTGTTAGTGAAATACCTGGTGTAAATCAAACAACTACTGGTGGTGGAATTGGGAAGCCAGTAATTAGAGGGCTTTCTGGAAATAGAATTGTAACATATGCACAAGGTATTAGAATTGAAAATCAACAATGGGGAGATGAACATGGTTTAGGAGTAGGTGAAGTAGGAATAGAAAGTGTAGAGGTAATTAAAGGACCTGCATCACTTTTATACGGTTCAGATGCGATTGGTGGAGTACTTTATTTTATTGATGAACGTTATGCCAGTCAGAATTCGATAGAAGGATTTCTCGAAACTAAATTTTTATCTAACACACTAGGGTCAATTAATAATGCAGGTCTTAAAGTAAATAAAGGTAAATTGAAATTGAATGTGTTTGGCTCGTTTTCAACTCAAGCAGATTATCAAATCCCAAATTTTAATCGGGTGTTTAATACACGCTTTAATGAAAGTAATATTAAAATATCTTTAGGGTTTAATACCAAAAATTGGATTTCAAATATTCGTTACAGTTTCCTTCAAAACAATTTTGGAATAATTGAAGATGCGGCATATTCAAAGTCTACTGATAAGGGATTAGTACTTCCATTACAGTCTATAAATAATCAAAACTTTAGTTTTGAAAATACTTTGTTTACTGGTAAATCAAAATTAAATTTAACATTAGGTTATACGAGTAATTATAGAAAGGAATTTGAAGATGAGGTTGACCACCATGCGTTAGGTTTAAAATTAAATACATTATCTTATAATTTGAAATGGGATTCGCCAGTTTTGTATAAGAAACTTGATTTTGTTATTGGTTCTCAAGGTATGTACCAAACTAATTTAAATAATGGAGAAGAAGTTTTAATTCCAGATGCAACAACTATTGATGTAGGTACGTTTATGTTAGCCAACTTAAACTTTAATAAATTGAAATTACAAGGTGGTGTACGCGTTGATTTCAGAGGTGTTAATACTAAAGAAATGCACATAGAGCATCATCATGAAAGTGAAGATGAGGAAGAAGAAATGATTATTCCAGCCTTTAATAGTGATTTTAGAGGAGCTACATTTTCAGGAGGCGCTGTTTATAGAATTAAGAACGTTAAACTGAGAGCTAATGTCTCAAGTGGTTTTCGGGCTCCTAATTCTACAGAATTACTTTCAAATGGAGTACATCATGGTACTAACCGCTACATAAAAGGAGATGATAATTTGATAAATGAAAATGCGATTCAAATTGATTTCTCGTTTAATTATCAAAGTGAGCATTTTGAATTTTCTGCTAATCCATTTTATAATGCCATTCAAAACTATATATTCCTTTCCCCAACAGTTTTGATAATTGAGGAAAGTACTGTTTTTCAATATGTACAAACTAATTCATTCTTGTATGGAGGAGAAATTGGTTTACACTATCACCCTCATAAAATACATTGGCTGCATTTAGAAAGTAGTATGTCTACTGTAATGGCAGAAGATAGAGAGGGAAATACCTTACCGTTAGTTCCACAAACAAAATTAAGTTCGACTATAAAATCTGAATTTTCTAATACCAATATTTTTCAAATAAAAAGTATGTTTGTTCAACACATCTATAAATTTAATCAAAATAGAATAGGGGCATTTGAAACATCATCAGTTGACTATAGTTTAATCAATATTGGTCTTAATCTTGAAATTAAAACTAAAAAAATTCCGATAACGGTTACAACAAGTATTAAAAATGTATTGAATGTGAGTTATGTCGATCACCTATCACAGTTAAAAGTGTTAGAAATTCCAAATCAGGGAATTAGTTTTAATTTAGGATTGAAGTTGAAGTTTAATTAGTATACATTCTTAATTAATTGATAGTATAGCCTGAAGTATCATGAATGATTAACTAATTTTTAATAGCTTACTTTAACATGCAACTTATTGCATATATTTGCTTTTGTTTGAGAAGTAAGATGTAAATCATTCAAATTTATAAATTGAAATTTCAAATCTAAAAAGTTACACTTACAACTTGAATTTAGGAATAATAAATATGAAATATACCATTTTTTTAATAATTACGTTTTTAACATATAAAGCAAAAGCACAAGTGTATAATCTTTCAGATTTTTTTGTGTACAATGAAGTTTTAGCTCAAAAAACAGATTCAATTTTTCAAACTTTGAACGATACATCAAGAATTGGTCAAATGATAATTCCTGCTGCGGGTAGATATGGTAAGTCTGATGAATACATAAATGACTTAATTAAAAAAAAATACATTGGTGGTGTTTTATTATTGAATGGGACAAAAGAAGGTTTTAAATCAAAAATTAAATCATATAATAACATAAATAAGAACTTGCCTCTTATTTTTTCAGCTGATGCAGAACCATCTTTAATAGGTTATAAAATTAAAGGTACAAAACCAGTGAAAAAAGCAAATGAAATGATTTCGAGAGATGAAGTTAAAAAATACGCGAAAATTATATGTGATGAGTTAAAATATATAGGGATTAATTATAATTATGCACCAGTAGTTGACATGTCTCCAAACAAAGTTATAAGTAATAGGAGTTTTGGTAACAATGCGGATACAGCTAAAGTTTGGGCAAATATTTTTATTAAAGAAACTCAAAAACAAAATATTGTAGCAACTGCTAAGCACTTCCCAGGACATGGTTACGTAGTTGGAGATACCCATAAAAAATTAGTGTATATTGACGGTGAAATGAAAGAGGTTAATAACTACGTGCCTTTAATTAATAGCGGATTAATTTCAATAATGGTAGCGCATATTGCTATAAAAAATAATACAAGATTTAATACGAATAATCTGCCTTCTACTTGTTCAAGAAATATTGTGACTGATTTATTAAAAAATGAAATGAAATTTAATGGCTTAGTTATTACAGACGCATTAAACATGGGAGGTGTTGTGTCTATTCCTAATTGTGAATTAAAAGCAGCAAAAGCAGGTTGTGACATTCTATTAATGCCTTTAAATGAAAAAAAAGTAATAGTCGACATTTTAAATGAAATAGCAATAAATGAGCAATTCAAGCAACAGATATATGCTTCAGTAAAAAAGATAATTAGATTAAAAATTTGTTTAGGATTAATTTGAAGTCTTAAACATTGATAAAATAAAATCTCACAAATTGAATAAGAAAAGTGAGGTATTACTTTTTTATTTAAACGAATAAGATTATATTCGCAAACTCTTAAATTAAAAAACTAAAGCAGCAATGGCAGTTATTGGAAAAATACAAAAAAATTCACTTCTTTTATTATTAGTAATAGGGGGAGCAATGTTAGCATTTATATTTACAGACTTACTAAGTAATGTAGGTACTGGTGAAGAACAAACTGAAACAGCAAATATAGCTGGTGAATGGAATGATAATGATGAAGCTAAACTAACAGAATTAAACACTAGTTTTCTTAGTAGAGCAAAACAAACATTTTATTCTAACCAAGATAATCAAGGAAAAGAATTTACTGGAGAACAAACGGCAAAAGATCAAGCGTTTAATGAATTAGTTCGTAGAAAGTTAATGAATAAAGAATTAAATGCTTTAGGATTAACAGTTTCTGCAGAAGAATTAAATGATATGGTTTTAGGTAGTCATATTCATCCTTGGGTTGCAAGTGAAAGAAGTTTTCAAAATTCATTAGGTGAGTTTTCTAAAGATTCAGTTTTAAAATACATTAACTTTTTAGAATTAGAACCAGATGGTATTGATACAGCTGTATATACAAATTGGACTAACGCAAAAAAAGGTTGGAAAAGATTTGAAGTTGAAATGGCTGATGCTAGAAAAGCGGATAAATATGTTACACTTATTAAAAAGGGTGTTTATGTAAATTCTTTAGAAGCTAAAAACCAATACAATGGTGCTCAAGAAAAGAGAAATATTAGCTTTGTTATTAAAAGATATGCTGATATCAAACCTGAAGACGTTGAATTTACTGATGAAGATTTATTAGCTTATTTTAATGCACATAAAAATGATAATAAATATGAAGTTAAGGATGAACAAGCAATAATTGATTTTGTTGAATTTCCAGTAGTTGCAACTCAATATGATTTAGATGATGCAATAGCATCTTTAGAAGGAACGAAAGCATTATTTGTAAAAGCAGAAAACAACTTAGGTTTCATGTATAATAAAAGTGATGAAGCTTTTTATTATGATACAGTAGTATTTAAAATGGGTACTGATAAGTTAATTTTGGAAGCAGGTAATTATACTTACCCTTCTGTAGCGGATGAAGCAATTCAGACAGCAAAGAGTGGTACTGTTGTTGGTCCTTTTATAGCATTAAATTCAAAGAATGAAACTATTTCATTTATTGCAAAAGTTGGTGATTTTGATCCAAATGGAAATGAAGAGCAAGCTTGGGTAAGACACATTTTAGTATCAAATACTGGAAGATCAGAAGCAGCAGCTAAAAAAAGAGCTGATAGTGTTGTTACAGTAATTAAGGCAAATAACAATTTTACTGAAATGGTAACTAAAGTTTCTGAAGATCCAGGATCTATAAGTGCTGGTGGTGAATATAAATGGTTTCCAAAAGGTAGAATGGTAGAAGCATTTGAAAATGCATCTTTCAATGGAGCAAAAGGAAAATTACAAGTTGTAAAAACAACTTATGGTTACCATATTGTTGAGGTTCTTGATAGAAGAATAGCAAAGGCAAGAATTATTTTACCAGTTGTTAAAAACATCAAACCAAGTATTGCAACTAAGCAAGCAATTGAAGATTTAGCATACGAATTTATTGCAGATGTAAATGACAATCAAACAGATTCAGCATTTAATACAGTTGCAGTTGATAAAGGATTAGCTATTAAAAAATCTAATTTATCAATGAAATATACTTCAGCTAATGGTTTTGATAAGGTTGAATCAATTAAGAAATTTTGTTTTGCTAAAGATGCTGCTAATAATGATGTTTCTGATCCAATTTTAGATAAAGGATTTTATAAAGTAGCAATCATTAAAAATACAATGGCGCAAGGTGTTCCAAATTTTGAAGGTGTTAAGAATCAAATGAAGCTTGCAGCGAAAAAAGATAAACAAGCTAAATATTATATGGAGCAAATGGCGAAAACTTCTGATGAGTCTAACTTACAAGAACTAGTGGCTAAATTTCCAGAATTAAAAATACAAAATGCTATTTTAACTTATAACATTAACACTATTACTGGTGGTGGTGGAAATGAGCCTGAAGCAGTTGGAACAATATTTTCATTACCAAATGATAAAGCAGGTTCAATGTTAAATCCAATTAAAGGAGTTACTGGAGTTTACGTTGTTATAGTTGATGAGATTATAGCTGCACCCGAAACAACTGATTTTACTGCTGATAAATTAAGCTTAACTAATATTAGAGCATCTGGTGTTGATCAAGCGGTAATTAAAGCGCTTAGAGACAAAGCAAACGTAATTGATAACAGAGCAAAAATAGATATTCAAGGAAGATAGTACTTTGAATAATAAGAATATTTTAAAACGCTTTCATTAATTTGAAAGCGTTTTTTGTTTAACTTAGTATTATGAAATTTAAAACTCCCGCTCAGTCAGAAGCTATATCAACAAAAATTGTATTACCAAATGATACTAATCCATTAGGAAACTTATTTGGTGGAAGGCTGCTGGCTTGGATGGATGAAATTGCATATATCTCAGCTAATCGTCATAGTAGACGTGTGGCAGTAACTGCTTCTATTAATAATGTGTCTTTTAATAAGCCCATTAAATTAGGAGAAACAATTACATTGATTGCTAAAGTATCTCGCGCGTTTTCAAGTTCAATGGAGGTTATAATTGATGTGTCTGTAGAAAACAGAATAAATGGTGAGCAAACATCAAGTAATCAAGCTATTTACACCTTTGTAGCTGTAGATCAATTTGGAACACCAATTCAAGTACCTGAACTTAAACCAGAAACGAAAATTGAGATTGAGCGGTTTGAAGGTGCATTACGTAGAAAACAATTAAGCTTAATATTAGCTGGAAAATTAAAACCTTCAGAAGCAACAGAGTTAAAAGCATTGTTTGAAGCCAAAGAAAAGGCTTAAATGTTATTTTTATTAACAGTTTTGAATAACTTATCCAAAACTGTTAATAAAATCGTTCCTAATAAGTAGGAATCAAAATCGGATCTCGTTAATTTCGTTCTTTCTTATTAAAACATAATATTCGTGGCTAAAACATTAAAAAAAGTGGCAGAAACGCCTTTGATGAAACAATACAACCAAATTAAAGGTAAATACCCTGATGCGTTGTTATTGTTTAGAGTAGGTGATTTTTACGAAACGTTTCGTGAAGATGCAGTTCAGGCTTCTAAAATTTTAGGTATTGTTTTAACGAAACGTAAAAATGGAACTGCTTCTGAAATTGCTTTGGCTGGTTTTCCTCATCACTCTTTAGATACATATTTACCTAAATTAGTTCGTGCAGGATTACGTGTTGCAATTTGTGATCAATTGGAAGATCCTAAAATGACAAAGTCTATTGTTAAAAGAGGAGTGACTGAATTAGTTACACCTGGTGTTTCATATAATGATAAAGTTTTAGAAGGAACAAAAAATAACTTTTTAGCAGCTATTAACTTTACAAAAGTTGGCTTAGGTGTGTCTTTTTTGGATGTATCAACAGGTGAGTTTTTAATTGCTGAAGGGTCTGTAGAATATATTGATAAGTTAATTCAAGGTTTTCAACCAGCTGAAATATTATTTGAAAAAAGTAAACAAAAATTATATAGCGAATCGTTTAGTGATAAAGCATATACTTATAAATTAGACGATTGGGTTTTTACACTTGATTACGCAAGGGAAACATTATTGAAACACTTTGAAGTTAAGTCTTTGAAAGGTTTTGGAATTGATAAAATGCAATCTGGTATTGTGGCTGCTTCAGCTATTTTACATTATTTATCAGAAACGCAACACAATAAAACAAGTCACATAAAAAATATTTCTAGAATTGAAGAAGATAAGTATGTGTGGCTTGATAGATTTACAGTCCGAAACTTAGAGTTGCTATATTCAACAAATGAAGATGCTACAACGTTGATTGATGTATTAGATAAAACAATTACACCACCTGGGAGTAGAATGCTTAAAAGGTGGATGATTTTACCTTTAAAAGAAATCTCTTTGATACAAGAGCGGTTAGATATAGTTGAATTCTACTTGAATAACTCAGAGTTTAAAGACAATATTCGTTTTCAATTGAATGAAGTTGGAGATTTAGAAAGAATTATTTCTAAAGTGGCTACGACTCGAATTAACCCGAAAGAAGTCGTTCAATTAAAAAGAGCATTAACTGCAATTGACCCCATTAAAAAGGCCTGTGCGGATTCAGATTCCAAACCTTTACAATTGTTAGGTGATCAACTTAATCCTTGTGAAGCGTTGCGTAAGCGTATTGAAATTGAAATTAAAGATGAGCCTGCTATTGCCATTGGTAAAGGTGAAATAATTGCAAGTGGTGTTAATGCCGAATTAGATGATTTAAGAGTTATTTTAAAAACTGGAAAAGGTTATTTAGAAGATTTAAAAAATAGAGAAGTTGAACGTACTGGTATTACTTCATTAAAAATTGCTCATAATAATGTACATGGTTTTTATTTAGAAGTTAGAAATAGTCATAAAGATAAAGTTCCTGCTGAATGGATAAGACGTCAAACATTGGTTAATGCTGAACGTTATATTACAGAAGAGTTAAAAGAGTATGAAGTTAAAATTTTAGGTGCAGAAGATAAAATTTTGCAATTAGAAAGTAAATTATTTTCTGATTTAGTGTTTGCAATGGCAGATTATATTGTACCGGTTCAACACAATGCTCACTTATTAGCCAAATTAGATTGCTTACATTCGTTTGCTCAAGTTGCATTGGATAATGAGTATTGTAAACCAGAGATTAATGATAGTTTAATACTTGATATTAAGGATGGTCGTCACCCAGTAATTGAAAATCAATTAGCGATTGGTGATCAATATATAGCCAATGATTTAATGCTAGATAATAATGGCCAACAAATCATAATGATTACTGGTCCAAATATGTCTGGTAAGTCTGCTCTGTTACGTCAAACGGCGATAATAGTACTGATGGCTCAAATGGGTTGTTATGTTCCTGCAAAAGCTGCTAAGGTTGGTATGGTTGATAAAATATTTACTAGAGTAGGGGCTTCTGATAATATTTCAAGTGGTGAATCAACTTTCATGGTAGAAATGAATGAGACGGCAAGTATCTTGAATAACTTATCGGAACGTAGTCTGATTATTTTAGATGAAATTGGACGTGGTACATCTACTTATGATGGTATTTCTATTGCTTGGTCTATTACCGAATATTTACATCAAAATAAAATTGCAAATCCTAAAACATTATTCGCTACACATTATCACGAATTAAATGAAATGACTAATTCTTTTGACCGTATTAAAAACTTTAATGTATCTGTTAAAGAACTAAAGAATAAAATCATTTTTATGCGTAAGTTGGTTGAAGGTGGATCAGCGCATAGTTTTGGTATTCATGTGGCAAAAATGGCGGGTATGCCAAAGCCTGTTTTAGATAAAGCAAATGCAATTCTAAAGAAATTGGAAAAATCTCATTCTGGGGATTTAAAATCTGATGTGCAAGAATTGGTAGCAGAAGAAAATATGCAGCTTAGCTTTTTTAAATTAGATGATCCTGTTTTAATGCAAATTAAAGAAGAAATTGAAGCTATTGATATCAATACCTTAACACCAGTTGAAGCGTTAATGAAGTTGAATGAAATTAAGAAATTCGTTGGGGCTAAGTAAGTTTTGTAACTTATTTTATTCAACATTCTAATAATTAGGGTTACTATTAAACAGGTTACTGTTCCTACATTTAGAAAGTAATTCTTTTCAATTTTGCTCTAACTCATATTATGAGAGGAGAATTTTTAAACTAATTCAATAAAAAGAGCCTTTAATAGATATCATTTTGTATGAAAATTATCCAATAATCATACCTGCTATTGTCGCTGATATCAAGGACGCTAAAGTACCTCCTAATAATGCTTTCATACCAAGTTTAGATAATGTTTTACGCTGTCCAGGTGCTAAAGATCCTATACCTCCAATTTGAATTCCTATTGACGCAAAATTTGCAAATCCACATAACATATAGGTTGCCATGATTACTGATTTATTATAATTTAAATGAGTTGCATTTGCAGCATCTTTTAGATCTGCTAATTGAATGTAACCGATAAATTCACTTGCTGCTAGTTTAATACCTAATAATTGTCCCATCATGACTATATCTTCTTTGGCTATACCAATTAACCACATCAATGGCGCGAAAATAGTTCCTAATATTGCCTCTAATGACAATTTTGCATAAGGTGTATTTACAACCATCCATTCGTTAATTGTAGTGAGGTCACCGAAATAGCCTAAAATCCCATTTATCATGGCTATAAACGCAACAAAAACAAGAAGCATAGCACCAACATTAACTGCTAACTTTAATCCTTCAGTAGTTCCATTTGCAATAGCATCTAAGAAATTTGATCCTATTTTATCAGCTGAAACTTCAACATTTGTATCCACTTTTTCTGTTTGTGGAAATAGTATTTTAGAAATGATAATTGCTCCTGGTGCTGCCATAACAGATGCAGCAAGTAAATGTTTAGCAAATGTTAATCTCAAAGCAGGGTCATCACCACCTAAAAAACCAATATAAGCAGCTAAAACAGCTCCAGCAACTGTTGCCATTCCACCAACCATAACTAAAAGTATTTCAGATTTAGTCATTTTTTCTAAGTAAGCTTTAATCAATAAAGGCGCTTCTGTTTGACCAAGGAAAATGTTCCCAGCAACAGATAAACTCTCTGCTCCTGATATTCCTAATATTTTTGTAAGTACTAAAGCCATTAATTTTACTACTTTTTGAATTATCCCTAAATAAAAGAAGATAGAAGTTAATGCAGAGAAGAATAAAATTGTAGGTAACACTTGAAAAGCAAAAATAAATCCATAAGAATCTATTTCCATTAATCCACCAAATAAAAACTCACTTCCAGCTCGCGTATAATCTAGAACATTAATAAAAACTTTTCCAACACTTTCAAAAATAGTTTGAATAAACGGAACTTTTAATACGCCAATTGCTATAATTAACTGAAATGCTAAACCAATACCTACAGTTTTCCATTTTATTCCTTTTTTATTATTACTAAATAAGTAGGCAATTAATAGTAAAGATACCATTCCTAAAACCCCTCTCCATAATGAATTAAATGAAAATCCTTCACTAGGTTTTATTCCATTTATATCATCAACAACTTGAAAAGTTTCTTGATTTAGGTCTTGTCCAAAAGAAAATGATGCTATAAATAGGGCTAAAATAATTAGTATTTTTTTCATAATTTTTTTTGGAATGAAAAGTTTAATTCTCTTTTTTTTTATTAATTGCGTCTCTAAGTGCTGAAGCTTTTTCATAGTCTTCATTCTCAATAGCTTCTTGTAATTTTTCTTCTAAGTCTTCAATTGATATAATATCTGATTCTATTGGTTTTTTATTTTCAATAAAATCTTCATTATCTTTAATTTCAGTTCCATCTTCATCTAATTGAATTCCTGCAGAATCCAAAATATGTTCAAAAGTAAATACTGGACATTTAGACCTTAATCCAATTGCTATAGCATCAGAAGTTCTTGCGTCAATTTCAAATGTTTTATTGTCTTCATTTTTACAAATTATTTTTGAATAAAAAACACCTTCCATTAAATTGAAAATTACAATTTCCGTAATTTTAACTTTAAAAGTATCTGTAAAGGTTTTAAATAAATCATGAGTAAGTGGTCTAGAAGGTTTCATATCTTCTAATTCAATTGCAATTGATTGCGCTTCAAATCCGCCAATTATGATTGGTAGTCTTCTCTTTCCTTCTTTTTCTGCCAATACTAAAGCATAAGCTCCAGACTGAGTTTGACTATACGAAAGGCCGACTATTTTTAATTCAATTTTTTCCATAAAAACAAAAAAGGAGATTATAAAAATATAATCTCCTCACAATATAATAATAATTTAATTATTTGCTTTGAATTTTTTAATTGCTTCATTCAATTTTGGTAAAACTTCAAAAGCATCTCCTATAATTCCATAATCAGCAGCCTTAAAGAAAGGTGCCTCAGAATCAGTGTTAATTACTACGATTACTTTACTTCCATTTACACCAGCTAAATGCTGGATAGCACCAGAAATTCCAGCTGCAATATATAAGTTTGGTCTAACTACATAACCTGTTTGACCAACATGTTCATGATGAGGTCTCCATCCAATATCAGCAACTGGTCTTGAACAAGCTGTTGCTGCACCTAATGTAATTGCTAAATCTTCAACCATTCCCCAATTTTCAGGTCCTTTTAACCCTCTACCAGCTGAAACAACTATTTCTGCTTCAGTTAATAAGATATCTCCTTTTTGCTTAACAACTTCTTTTACTGTGATTAAAGATGTTCCACAATCAGCTGAAAAGTCTTCAATTGAAGCCGATCCACCATTACTTTCTGGAGATAAAGAATTTACTGTTAAACCAATCATTTTTATAGCTGAGTTTACTTTAACATTTCCAAATGCTTTTCCTGAAAATACATTTACTTTCACTGTATCACCTTCTGGTAATGCAATAGCACCTGCAACAAAACCTGCTTTTAAACCTGCAGATACTCTAGGAGCAACAGCTTTACCGATTAGATCATGAGACATTACAATTGTATCTGCTCCTGTTGTACTAACAGCAGCTTGAATTAATTTTGATAATTGAGAAGGATTATTCTCAGTTAAATCTCTTTTAATTAAAATTTTTGAGGCACCATAAGCACCTACTTTCTCTAACTCTGAATCAGAAATACTTCCATTTGTTAAAACAGTTGTTTCTCCAATTTTACTTCCGTAATAAACAGCTTCAAATCCACTTTTAGCAACTGAACCGTTTATTGTATCTATATATACTAATACTGACATATTAAATTTTGTTATTAAGATTAAATTACTTTAGCTTCATTATGTAATAATGCAACTAATTCATCCATATTATCTGCATCTATATATTTACATTCAGATTTTACATCTGGTAAACTATAAGATTCAAATGTTGTTAAATCATCACAAGCAACAGGTTCAACAACAGTCAAAGGTTTTGTTCTAGCTTGCATAATTCCTCTCATATTTGGAATTCTTTGTTCAGCCATTCCTTTTGCAGCTGAAAGTACAAATGGAGTGTTAACTTCTAATATTTCATTACCACCAACAATTTCTCTATGTATCGTAGCAGTGTTTCCATTCATTTCTAATTTTGTTGCTATAGAAATATATGGTAAATCCATGATTTCAGAAATCATACCTGCCATTTGAGAACCATTATAATTAATAGTTTCTTTTCCTGTAAATACAATGTCAAAATTATTTGCTTTAGCGTAATCTGCAATTTGAAAAGCAGTTGAATAAGCATCTGTTGAAGCCATATTAACTCTTACAGCATTGTCTGCTCCAATTGCTAATGCTTTTCTGATGATAGAATCATCTGAAGCTTCACCAACTGTTATAGTTGTTACTTCTCCTCCGTTTTGTTCTTTTAACTCTAAGGCTCTTACTAGTGCATACCACTCATCATAAGGGTTTACAATATATTGAACGCCATTTTCATCAAATTTCGTATCACCATCAGTAAAAGCTATTTTACTGGTTGTATCTGGTGCTTTACTGATACAAACTAATATTTTCATATCTTATATTTTTATGACCCATATGTTTTCAATAAATAAGTCGATTTTTTTAGTCTGTCAAATTTATTGTTTTTTAAGTCATTTTCATAGTAATTATACAGTTTTTTTATGTTTTTCATCAAATTTCTATTCATTAAGTACGATTGTTCAACTAAATAGATGATATACTGAGTTTTTATCAGCGCAGCGTTCTTGTTTCTTTTTATTAGTTATCTTTACATTCTAATTATTGCTTTTATGAAAAATTTTTTAATATATATATTTTGTCAACTATTGGTGACTAATTTATATGCACAACCAACTAACGATAGTTGTGTAAATGCATTAATAGTATGTTCGTTGTTAGTTACTGAAGGATCGACTAATCAAGCTAGCTTAGAAAATTGTAATACGCTAGGGGGGTGTGCTGATGATTTTCCAAATTTTGGAATTACTCCTTTAGCAACCGTTTGGTATAAATTTACAACTAATTCTACAGGAGGAATTGCTGTAATTGATTTTACAAATTTACAATTTAACACTGACCCAACTTATGGTCAAACTTTACAAGCTATGCTTTTTAATGTGCCTGTTCCTTGTCAAGGTGAAGACTTTACGCTGTTTAGTAATGTTGAAACTGGAGCCACTACTGATTTTACAATTACTTCTATTACTCTTTTGCCCAATACAACTTATTACTTAGTTGTTAATGGGGCTATTACAGGCGTTGCAACTGTTCCAGCATCTGCTACTTTTGATTTAGCTATTTCAGGTAGCGCTATTAATGTCCCAACCTTACCTACTGCTACTATTTCAGTGAGTAACACTGAGATTTGTCAAGGCGAAACAGAACCAATAACTGTAGATATTATTAATTGTTCTCAATCTATTTCAAATAATTGGTATTATAATAATTCTTTAAGTATAGATTCAATAGGTTTTAATACTTCAAGTTTACTTGAAGATGGTTATTTAAAACTGATTGTTTCTTGTGGTAATGAATGTGTTTATAATGTTACGACTGATAGTATTTATTTTGAGATTACACCGATTGAAGTAGATGCCGGTGAAGATAAATTAATTGAATTAGGTGAATCTGTTGTGTTGAATGGATCAGGAACGAGTAATCCAGTATGGACACCAGCAACATCTTTAATTCCTATTCAATCTTTTACACCAACTGCTAATCCTACTGTAACGACAACTTATTTTTTAACTGTAACCAATGAAAATTGTATGTTAACAGATGAGATGGTAGTCAAGATAAAAGAAATTATTACGATACCTAAAGGGTTTACCCCAAATGGAGATTTAGCAAATGATATTTGGGAAATAGTTAATATTAGTCAATACCCAAATAATTCCGTTATTATTTATGACAGAGCTGGGCAAGAAGTTTTTAAAACAATTGGGTATAATATTGGGAACAATTATTGGGATGGTACTAATAATGGAAAAGACTTACCCGTGTCAACTTATTTTTATGTAATTGATTTAAGAAATGGTAATGATGATTCTATTTTTAAAGGACCTATAACAATTATTAGATAATGAAGAAGATAGCTTTAATTTTTAGTTTTGGAATTGTTCAATTCATTTTTGGACAGCAGCAAGAACACTTAACTCAGTATCAGTTTAATCAATTTGCTTTTAATCCTGCTTTAGCTGGTAGTAAACCATGTGTTGATATTAGGAGTGGTTACAGATTTCAGTGGGTTGGTATTGAAGGCGCACCTGAAAATGGATTCGTTAATGCACATGCACCTTTGCGATTTGGAAATAAAAGACGTTCAGCTTATAGACCTTCACATGGAATTGGAGGACATTTGAAACGTGATGCTTTAGGACCGTTTTCAACAATAGAAACTCATGTAGCTTATGCATTTCATGTACCTATTAAAAAATCAATTAAATTGTCTTTAGGTTTATCATTTGGTTTAAAACAAATGGCCTTTGACAAGTCTAAATTCACAACGGTTGATCAAGATAATGCAGTGCCAAATTCAGTAAGTTTCATTGTATTTCCAGATATGATATTTGGCGCTTGGTTAACTACAAAAAATGAATATTTTGGATTTTCAATTCACAATTTAATAGGTAATAAATTAGATGAATTAGGTGCTACGGCGAAAAATCAAAGCCATTTTTATTTTACTGCTGGTAAAAAAATGAAGCTTGAAAAAGGATGGACAATTATACCATCTATTATGATGGCTAAGACAAAGAACACGCCCCTTGATTTTCATTTAAGCGCATTGTTTGACTTAAATAATAAAATAGCTTTTGGTATGGGCTTAAGGAGAACAGATGCCATAACTGCACAGGTTAGAGTTAAGTTTATGGATTTTATATCAATCGGTTATTCATTTGATTTCATTATCTCTAAATTACAAAAGAATATGTACCAATCTCATGAAATTACTATGGGTATCAATGGGTGTTCAAATTATGGTAGTACAAGTACAACTAATTGTCCGACCTTTGAATAACTTAGCCTATACTATTTTTCTGTTCTTAATTTTTAGTAGATGTAAAATTTCTGTAGTAAATTAAACTAGAGGCAATCACTAATAAATGTGGGACAAAACTAATAGATATAACATATAATATAGCCAAACCACTTTGTTCAGGAATGTAGATTGATAAACTAAATATCAACCCAACTAAAGTAGCTAATATGTAATTTTTTTTTCCCCATCTCCAGCTTTCTTTTGACGAAAACCTCTCTAAGTCCAAGGCGAAATCAAAGAATGAAAAGCCTAAGAAAAAAGATGATATTAATAAGGCAGCTATATAGTAAAAACTATCTCCTAAAATAAAAGAGAAAATCCAAAGTACAACTAAAATTAATAGCTCTACGGTTAATGCTATGGCTAAAATTCGAATTGTTCTATCCAGACTTCTAAACAATTGAGCCATATCAAATTCAGTTTTTATTCCAGTCATTTTTTCTTTTACTTTCTCAGCAAAATATGAATTTATAGGTGTTAATAAAACCAGAATTACAAATTCAAAAATTACGAAACTAATGACATGAATGGTTTTGGTCATGGCACTAATTAGCCAACCAATCAGCCACCAATCTTCCATAAATGACATCCAACCTGTAGCAGATTGTGCGCCTCTTAAAGGTAAATAAAATAAGAAAGATAAAAATATAGCCGGTAAAAAGTATAAAGCTAATTTTTGCTTAAATACAAAACTAATACTATCTCCTAATGCCTTAAATAATGAGGTAATGTTTTTCATTCTTATTTTTTTAGAACTCTAAAAGTATAGAATTTTAGGATAGTATATTTTTATTTTTTATTTTATTTGAAGAGGTATTCATATATAAGCGTTCAAATCATACTAGATTTTATGCCTTTTAGTAATTATTTTTAGTCTTAATAGTTACTAATTCATATGATTTTTCAATTTACTTATCATAGAATTTATTTAACGAATCTCATAAAACCAATAACTCCAAAAAAAACTGACTAAAAAATAGATAAAAAAATAAATTCATAGTACATTTAACCACCCATATAAATTTTGTCCATGTATATAATATTTGATACCGAAACCACAGGTTTACCAAAGAACTTTAAAGCGCCAATTACTGATACTGATAACTGGCCTAGGTGTATTCAAATTGCATGGCAATTACATGATGAATGGGGGACTTTAATTGAAAGTAAGGATTATTTAGTAAAGCCTGATGGATTTAATATTCCTTATGATGCGGAGCAAATTCATGGTATTTCTACTGAATTAGCTGAAGAGCAAGGTGTAGATTTAAAATTTGTTTTAGATGAATTTAATGTGGCTTTGGGTAAGGCAAAATTTGTTGTAGGTCAAAATGTAAGTTTTGATAACAATGTAATGGGGTGTGAATACCATAGGTTTAGTGTAGATACTGAACTTAATAATATGAAGGTATTGGACACCATGTCTGAGAGTACAGCTAATTTATGTCAAATAAAAGGAGGGAGAGCTGGTAAATTCAAATTTCCATCTTTAACTGAATTACATATTCATTTATTTGGTGAAGGTTTTGGAGAGGCTCACAATGCGACTGCAGATGTTGAAGCAACGACAAGGTGTTTTTTAGAATTAATTAGAATCGAAAATTATACACAAGAACAATTAGATTGTGATGATGATTATATTCAAAACTATTTAGATAAAAATCCTGAACAGATTCAATTTATTGGATTAACGCATTTAAATTTAAAAGAAGAAAGTAATAAAATAAAAAAAAGAACAGCCTCTAAGACTGAAAAAAAAGAGGTTGATATTACTGGGAATACTGCATTATTAAAAAATGCTAGATTCTCTCACCTACATAATCATTCTCAGTTTTCGATATTGCAATCAACTATTACTGTAAAAGGTTTAGTAAAACAAGCTGTTGAAAATAATTCAGAAGGGGTAGCATTAACCGATACTGGAAATATGATGGCTGCCTTTCATTTTGTACGTGAAGTCTTAAATCATAATAAAGGAGTTGAAGGTAGAAGACAAGAAGCGGAAGAGAATGGTACCGATTTTAATGAAAAACCATTAACGCCAATTGTTGGGTGTGAATTCAATATATGTGAAGATCACCTAAATAAAAAGGTAAAAGACAATGGATATCAAGTTGTAATTTTAGCTAAAAATGAAAAAGGATATCACAATTTAGCCAAAATGTCTTCCATTGCATTTACGCATGGTAAATACTATGTACCAAGAATTGATAGGGAGGTAGTTAAAAAATATAAAGAAGATTTAATTGTTTTAACGGGTAATATTTATGGAGAAGTACCTTCAAAAATATTGAACATTGGTGAAAAACAAGCTGAAGAAGCTTTTTTATGGTGGAAAACAGAATTTGGAGATGACTTTTATGCAGAAGTAATTCGACATGGTCAGGAAGATGAAGATAAAATTAATGAAACCTTAATTCAGTTTGCCGAAAAGCATGATGTTAAATTAGTGGCTTCAAATAATACATTTTATTTAGAACAAAAAGATGCTGAAGCGCATGACACATTATTATGTATTAAAGATGGTGAATTAAGAAATACACCAGTTGGAAGAGGAAGAGGATTTAGATACGGTTTGCCAAATGATCAATATTATTTTAAATCGGCGAATGAAATGAAAACCATTTTTGTGGACCTTCCTGATGCGATTTTAAATACATCTGAAATTGTAAATAAATGTGAACCTTACAAGTTAGAAAGAGATATTTTATTACCAGATTTTGATATTCCTGATGAATTTAAGGATGAAAAAGATAAAGAAGATGGTGGTAAAAGAGGAGAGAATAATTATTTACGTCATTTAAGTTATGAAGGTGCTTATAAACGTTGGGGAAAAGACTTGCCTGAAAGTACAATTGAGCGTTTAGATTTTGAATTATCAGTTATTGCAAATACAGGTTATCCAGGTTATTTCTTGATTGTACAAGATTTTTGTCACGCGTCTAGAGCTATGGGTGTTTCTGTTGGTCCTGGAAGGGGTTCTGCTGCTGGTTCTGCCGTAGCTTATGCAACTGAAATTACCAATGTTGATCCTATTAAGTATGATCTGCTTTTTGAGCGTTTCTTAAATCCAGAACGTATCTCCATGCCCGATATTGATATTGATTTTGATGATGAAGGCCGTGGACGTGTAATTGATTGGGTAATTAATAAATATGGCGCAAATCAAGTGGCTCAAATTATTACGTATGGAACTATGGCTGCAAAGTCATCTATTCGAGATACGGCAAGAGCTTTAGATTTACCATTACATGAAGCTGATTATTTAGCAAAATTAATTCCTGATATGAAATTGGCCAAAATTTTTGGCTTAGATGATGTTAGTTTAGCAGCAAAATTAAATGACAATCAAGAAGATATTGCGAGAGCTAATGAATTAAAAAGTCTTGCAAAAGGTGATGATTTAAAAGCTGAAGTAATTAATTTGGCTCGAAAGTTAGAGGGTTCAATGCGAAATACAGGTATTCATGCCTGTGGTGTAATTATTACCCCTGGTGATATTACGGATTATGTTCCTGTAGCTTTAGCTAAAGATTCTGAAATGTACTGTACTCAGTTTGATAACTCAGTGGCAGAGGATGCGGGATTACTAAAAATGGATTTCTTGGGGTTAAAGACCTTAACTTTAATTAAAGATGCCATTAAAATTATAAAAGAACATCATGATGTTGATTTAGTCGCAGATGATTTTCCTTTAGATGATGAAAAAACATATGAATTATTCCAAAAGGGAGAGACAGTTGGTGTATTCCAATATGAATCTGCTGGAATGCAAAAATATTTACGTGAATTAAAACCCACAAAGTTTTCTGACTTAATTGCCATGAATGCTTTGTATAGACCAGGTCCATTAGAGTATATTCCTTCTTTTATTCGTAGAGCTCACGGTATTGAAGAAGTAACCTATGATATTGATGCCAGTGCAGAGTATTTAGAAGAAACTTACGGTATTACAGTTTACCAAGAGCAAGTAATGCTTTTATCTCAAAAATTAGCCAATTTTACAAAAGGTGAGGCAGATACATTGCGTAAAGCAATGGGAAAGAAGAGTTTAGATTTGTTGGCTAAAATGAAGCCTAAATTCTTGGATAATGGTGTAGGGAATGGTCATGATAGAGCGGCATTAGAAAAAATGTGGGTGGATTGGGAAGCTTTTGCATCTTATGCATTTAATAAATCTCACTCTACTTGTTATGCGCTTGTTGCGTATCAAACAGCCTATTTAAAAGCACATTACCCTGCTGAGTATATGGCATCTGTATTGAGTAATAATATGAATGACATTAAATCGGTATCATTCTTTATGGAGGAGTGTAAACGTGCTGGAATTCCAGTATTGGGACCAGATGTTAATGAATCTCAATATAAATTTACAGTAAATAAAAAAGGGGCTGTTCGTTTTGGGTTAGGCGCTATTAAAGGTGTAGGATCAAAACCAGTAGAATCTATTATTAATGAAAGGAAAGAAAATGGAGATTATAAATCTATTTTTGACATGGCATCAAGAGTTGATTTACGCGCCTGTAACAAACGTGTATTTGAAGGTTTGGTTTTAGGAGGCGGATTTGATTCGTTTAGTAAAATTCATAGAGCTCAGTTTTTTACAGAAGACAGAAATGGGCGTTTGTTTTTAGAAACAGTTACTAAGTATGGTGCTAAGTTTCAGGAAAATAAAAACTCTTCACAAGTGTCTATGTTTGGTGGTGATTCTGAAGTTGATGTGCCGGAACCTATTCCACCTCTGGCGGATAAATGGCCATCATTAACTAAATTGAGTAAAGAAAAAGAAGTTGTAGGAATATATATATCAGGGCATCCATTAGATGATTTTAAATTAGAAATTGATTCGTTTTGTAAAGGCGAAGTTGCTGATTTAAATAAGTTAGAAGAGAATAATAATAAAGAATTAGTCTTAGCAGGTATTATCACTGATGCTGAACATAGAACTACCAAAAATGGAAAACCATTCGGAACTTATGAGTTAGAAGATTATTCTGATTCAAATAAGCAGTTTATATTCGGAGATAGTTATATGAAGTTTAGGCATATGTTTAACCCTGGAACATTTGTTTTAGTGACAGGGAAAATAGGTCCAAGAAAATGGGGTGAAGGCTTAGAGTTTTCTCCTTCTTCGATTGAACTGCTATCCAATTTAAAAGAAAAAAGAACTAAAGAAATTATTCTTTCTATTGAACAGTCTGACATTACCGATACCTTACTAGACGAATTGTATTTAGCAATTACAGAACACCCTGGAGAATGTAGAGTGAAATTTATGTTATTAGACCATAAATCAGAAACTAAGCTAAGTATGCCTTCACGAAATTTAAAGGTTGAAATTGGGAAAGGGTTAATTGATAAGCTAAAAAAATTAAATGTTTTTGAAATGAAATTGGGTTAAAACTAAGGGTAAACCCTGTTTTTAAGCTATTTTTTTAATGAGATATAATTATATCTTCATCTAATATTGTCTTGATTGTTTTCGCGTTAGCTTGAAGGCGACTAGCCTTTGATTTGTTAAACTGTAGAAACCTTTTAATTTATGAAGCGACCATAGAAGCTTTTGAAATTTTAAGGATTGTTATGTTTAGAATTAAAGCTTATAACCGAAGCGCGTTTAAACGCCCAAAAAATAATTATCTTTGTCCGTAATGAAATTAGAGGATTTAAAATCGGCAGTAGCAGATACGGAACAAGCAAAAGAGGTAATTAATATTTTATCTGAAAGCAATTCAAAAATCAGTCTTAAAGGGTTGTATGGTTCTTATTCGTCTGTATTTATGGATACAGTGATGTCCGATTTGAAAGGGAATCACTTAATTTTATTGAATAATAAAGAGGAAGCTGCTTATTTTTTAAATGATTTTCAGAGTTTAAATAAAAAGGCATCAAATATATTATTCTTTCCACATTCTTATAAAAAAGCGTATCAGTTAGAAGAAACTGACAATGCAAATGTGGTGTCGAGAGCTGAGGTTTTAGAACGTATTAATAGAGGAAATAATTCTATTATTGTAAGTTACCCAAAAGCTTTGGTAGAAAAAGTAATTACTAAAAAACAATTTGCCAAGACTATATTAGAGATTAAAATTGATACAGAATATTCAATTGATTTTATAAATGAATTATTAATTGAATATAATTTTGATAAAGTTGATTTTGTGTATGAGCCTGGTCAGTTTGCTGTACGTGGTGGTATTGTAGATGTTTTTTCTTATTCAAATGACAAACCATATCGTGTTGAGTTTTTTGGTGATGAAGTAGATACAATTAGAACGTTTGATCCAGTTAATCAATTGTCAATAGCTAAGCATAATAGGATGACTATTGTGCCTAATATTCAAAGTCAAGTGTCTACTGAGAAAAGAGCTAGTTTTATTGAGTTTTTACCTAAAAACACTGTATTATGGGTTAAAGATATTTTATTTACGAAAGGTATTTTAGAAAAAGAATATCAAAAAGCATTAAGTATTTATAATGATTTACCTGATACACCAGGAAAAGCAGCTCCACCTGCTGAATTGTTTTTTGAAAAATCTGTTTTTGATTTACAATTGGAATCTAAATCTGTAGTTGAGTTTGGAAGTTTAGAGGTTTTAGGTAGTAATAGCATTCATTTTAATGTTTCGCCACAACCAACATTTAATAAAAACTTTGATTTATTGCAAGCCGATTTGAAAAAAATGGGTCAAGTTGGTTTTTCTACAATGATTGTATCTAATCAACCTAAACAGATTGAACGTATTTATTCCATTTTTGAAGACTTACAAGCTGATGTAAATTTTACAACTTTAGATGTTGCTTTTCATGAAGGGTTTATTAATAATGATTTAAAAATTGCTTGTTACACTGATCATCAAATATTTGAACGTTACCATAGGTTTAAACTAAAAGATGGCTTTAGAAAAAACAAACAAGCTTTAACTTTAAAAGAAATATATAACCTAAATAAAGGTGATTTTGTAACGCATATTGACCATGGTATTGGTCGTTTTTCAGGTTTAGAAATTATTGATGTAAACGGAAAACCTCAAGAAACTATTCGTTTAGTGTATAGAGATAATGATGTATTATATGTGTCTATTCACAGTTTACACCGAATTTCAAAATACTCAGGTAAAGATGGTACTCAGCCTAAAATGAATAAAATTGGCTCACCACAATGGGACAAGATTAAAAAGAAAACAAAAGCAAAAGTTAAAGAAATTGCTTACGATTTAATTAAATTGTATGCGCAAAGAAAACAAGAAAAAGGCTTTGCTTTTGAGCCGGATACTTATTTGCAAAATGAATTAGAAGCTAGTTTTATTTTTGAAGATACACCGGATCAGTTAAAAGCAACTATTGATGTTAAAGCTGATATGGAATCGGATGCGCCAATGGATAGGTTAATTTGTGGTGATGTAGGGTTTGGGAAAACTGAAATTGCAATACGTGCAGCTTTTAAAGCGGTTACTGATAGTAAACAAGTAGCCATTCTAGTACCTACTACTATTTTGTCGTTACAACATTTTAAAACGTTTAAAGACAGGTTAAAGGACTTTCCTTGTAATATTGATTATATCAATAGATTTAAAAGTACAAAGCAAATTAATGAAACTGTTAAAAAGTTAGAAGAAGGTAAAATTGACATTCTAATTGGTACGCACGCCATTGTTGGTAAAAAAGTTAAATTTAAAGACCTTGGCTTAATCATTATTGATGAAGAACAAAAGTTTGGCGTAGGTGTTAAGGATAAATTAAAAACACTAAAAGCGACAGTAGATACTTTAACTTTAACTGCTACACCAATTCCAAGAACATTACAGTTTTCGTTAATGGGAGCTAGAGATTTGTCTATTATTAATACCCCACCACCTAATCGACAAGCTGTACAAACAGAAGTTGTTGGTTTTAATGAAGAATTAATTAGGGATGCCATTACTTACGAAACACAAAGAGGAGGTCAAGTGTTTTTTGTTCATAATCGCGTTCAGAATATTCATGAAGTTGCTGGGATGATTCAAAGACTTTGCCCAGGAATTAGAGTATGTGTAGGACATGGACAAATGGATGGTAAGAAGCTTGAAAATATCATGATGGATTTTATTAACCATGACTATGATGTTTTAGTAGCAACAACAATTATTGAATCTGGGATTGATGTAGCAAATGCTAATACTATGATTATTAACCAAGCTCAAAACTTTGGGCTAAGTGATTTACACCAAATGCGTGGACGTGTTGGACGTTCTAATAAAAAAGCATTTTGTTATTTAATTGCACCACCAATGCATAACTTACCTGAAGATTCTCGTAAGCGATTAGAGGCTATTACACATTTTTCTGATCTAGGTTCTGGATTCAATATTTCAATGCGTGATTTAGATATAAGGGGTGCTGGGGATTTATTAGGGGGAGAACAAACTGGGTTTATTTCTGACATAGGTTTTGAAATGTATCAAAAAATATTGAATGAAGCTTTAAAAGAATTGCGTGAAACTGAATTTAAAGACTTATTTGAAGAGGATGAAAATGTAGACGGCGCACAATTTGTGGATGATTGTATATTAGAAACCGATTTGGAATTACTATTACCTGACGATTATGTTAATCAAGTCTCGGAGAGATTATCTTTATATCAAATGTTAGACAATTGTAAAGATGAAGAAGAGTTAAGTAAATTCATAGTACAATTAGAAGATAGATTTGGAGAATTACCACCTCAAGCAATTGAATTATGTGAGTCAATTAAATTACGTTGGATTGCAAAGGAAATAGGGTTTGAAAAGTTAGTGATTAAAGGTAAAAAAATGATTGGTTATTTTGTTTATCAGCAAGATTCACCTTATTTTGAATCGCCTCAATTTACTAAAGTATTGAAGTTTGTTCAAACCAATCAAATTAATTGTAAAATGAATGAGCGAAACCAGAAACTGCGCTTAATTTTTTCTAATATAAACAGTATTGAAAAAGCGTTGGCTAGTTTAAGGTTGATTTAAGCACTATAAAGTTAGGTGTCAGTTCGAGTGAGTTATTTGTGTTCGATAGAAAAAAATTAATATCGAGATCAGATCGATATTAGATATCGTAAAAGTATTACTTAAAAAATTCTAGAACCTCTCGTTCAGCTCTTTCTTTATGTTCTAAATAATCGGTGGATAATACAATTTTAACAGATTTAAAGCGGTTATAAATTACCGAAAGCAAAGTGTAAATATCCCTATTTTCTTTTAAATGTAAACTAGGGTCAACTAATAAAATCTTACCGGTTAATGGTTGTACAAAAGAGTTAACGGCTAGGCCATTTGTAGCAGAATTAAATGTGTAATGAATGTCCTTTTTAGTTAATAAAGTTGCTATTTTTTGATGTAAAAAATGAACAGGTAATTCTTGTTGCGTTTCATTATGTTGCTCTGAAAAAGCTAAAAATTGATTTAACAAACTAACACCTCTATTGTCACTCAATTTAAAGTCAGTAGATTTAACAGAACTAACCACTATCATTTTTTGTTTCGCCCTGGTTAATAATACATTTAATCTATTTGCTCCAAAAGCTTGATTTAATGGCCCAAAATTCATTCTAAAATTACCTTCAGTATTAAAACCATAACCTATAGAAATTAATATAATATCGGTTTCAATACCTTGTGTGTTTTCTAAATTTCTAATCAATAAATTAGTATTATCAGGTAAATTTAAATGGTTAATTTCTTTTTTTATTTGTAATTCTTGTGATTTAGAAAAGGCGATAATACCAATGCTCTTAGTTCCAGTTTTTAATAAATCTGAATAGGTTTTGGCAATAGCCTTGGCTTCATTTATATTTACATTATCTTCAAATAACCCATTTTCTACAAAAATTGTTTCAATTGGATTTCGTTCAGAAACTGAAGGGAAATAACTCAATTCATTGTCGTAAAAATGATGATTTGAAAATTGAATCAATTTAGGATGTTCACTGCGATAATGCCACGTTAATAAATGGGATTTAAATACAGATTCTGCTTGGTTTAATAATGTAACCGTTTCGGTAGAACTACTAAAAAACTGGCTAGGAGGCATTTGCTTACTATCTCCAACTACGACAACTCGTTTCGCACGATATACTGCTGGAATAGAATCTTCCAAAGGGATTTGACTGGCCTCATCAAAAATAATTAAATCAAATAAATTAGCATCACAGGGTAAGTTTTCTGCAATACTTAAAGGATTCATAATCCATAAGGGTTGAATATCAAAAATAGAATAGTTGGTTTGCTCTGCTAATTGTTTAATAGGTAAATGCTGCTGCTGTTTAGACAGTTCATGAAAAATGGTACGCTTAGCAATTTTATAGTGCTGTTTTTTAATCTTTTCATCTTCTTTTAATTTTGAAGCTGGCGTATTTATCAATTCCTCAATGTCTTTCCATTTCTTTACCCATAACTCAGATATGGTTTCTATTTTAAGATTATTTTTTTCAGTTTTTTTCAGTTTCAATGCTTTAAAATTAGATTCAAAATGGTTTGAATTTAAATGCTTTAAAACGGTATTAAATTTCACCTCTTTATTATAATTAAAATACACAACTTCATCTGTCATTTTTTCTACTGTTTTACCACTAGATTTAATGTAGTTTAATAATTCAATAGGTAGATTAAGTGTTTTTTTAATTTCAGGTAAATGGTATTTGTAAAGTGAATTATGAGTTTTAACGTGATTTATTTTGGAAAGTAAATCGCTTATTTTTTGAATAGAATAATTACTAAATATGTATTTTACAATTTGATTACATTGTTGAATTTGAGGATGTAATTGATGCAGGTTTTCTATTAATTCTAAAGAATTATCTTGCGCCAATAAAAATAGGTATTCATTTGAACTAAGAGATGTTAACTTTTGTCTTAATTGTAATAAATGATTAATGTCAATGTCTGGATTTAGTAGATTTAAATTGTGTTTTAATTTTATTTTAAGGTCTTCTAATGTTGAGTTTAATTCGTGAAAATGTTTTAAATTATTAAGTGCTTTTAATTTTAATGCTTTAGACAGTTTACCGTTATAATTTTGAAATGCGAATTCAATTTTAGATTTTTTGAATAATTTAAACCATGATTTTGATTGATTTTGATTCAATTCCTCAATAAGTTCGTCAATTTCAGATAAATTTGGTTTTATTTCCCACTTTGAACATAGTTCTATACTTGTTTTAAGTTTATTTTGGGTTAATTCATACTTTTTGGTCCAATTATCAAATGATTTGTATTTTTTTGATTTAGGATCTAAAATATCTAATTGAAACGTATTAGCCATGTTTAACACACTAGCTGATAAGGAATGGTTTGAAAGCTGTTTCCAATTCCAATCTAAATTAAATTGCTTTAAAACAGTAGTTATTCGTTTTAAGTTAGCCTCAAGTTCTGTTAGTCGAACTTCAATTTTTTGTAGTGGATTAGCATCTAAAAAAACAGCTTTGTTAAAATGTAAAAACGGTAGTTCAGATACTGTTTTACACCCAAATTTTGAAGTTGAAATGGATTCAATATCACCAATAAACGCTAAGTAATTTTGCCACAATTTATAATTTGGGATACTATAATGTGCTGAATGTTCTATTTGGTTAATTTGATGTTCAGTTAAATAGGTCAATAATTCAAATATTGAAGTACCTAGGTTGTCATTATGAGCCAGTAATTCAGTTGAATATGTTGTAAAGTAATGGTCTAAACTTGAAGAATCAGTTATGTGGCTAGATGATTCACTAATTGAATTAAATTGCTTGAAAGCAGTTTTTAAATTAGCGTAAAATTCCTTTTTTTGAGTCTTTTCACCATTAAAATAAGCGATTAAATGACCTAGATTATCCGTTTTTAATTTAGAGTAGACAACATCTAAAGCTGATTTTTTTTCAGAAACAAACAAAACGGTTTTTCCTTCAATTAAATTTTGTTTAATTAGCTCAACAATTGTATGAGATTTACCAGTACCTGGTGGTCCTTGAATCACAAGGTTATTTGTCATTGCCTTACAAATTGCTTCAGTTTGCGATTGGTCTGAATGTGGTAAGTTTAATTGTAGTTGCTCAAATTCAGTATTATCTTCACCTAAAAGTGAACTTACCGAATCGTTTACTGAATTAACGATAACATCATAATCATGAGCTAGAATACTTTTTTTATAATTAAAATTACCTACTGCATTTGTGGTTATAATTTGCCAATTCTCTTCAGTATTGAATGCGTTGGTTAAGTTAACTTGATCTCCGTTAGATTCTAAATTAGTAAGTAATGATTTAATAAATAAATTTACATCATTGTTCTCAATTTTAAGATTGATATTAAACTGTTTTAAAAACTCATTAGCGATTACAGGATTAAGGTAATAGTTCTCATCCGTAAGGTCAAGTTCAAAGGATAAGCTAATTTTTTGTTTCTTAACAATTGTGGAAGGTTTGTAAATTAACGGAGAAATATAAAAAACATCTTTATTAAAGGCTTTCCACTTAATAAAATGAGACACTAATAATGTAGTTTTTAAACCATATTCTTTTTTGAAAAACTGCTGTTTTTTATATATTTTATCTGCATTTTCTAAAGATAAATCAATAAACCATAACTTTTTTTCGTTTGTATTTACCAAAGGGTTTCTACCCGTTAAATCTAACAACTGTTGTTTTAGTTGTTGCAATTGATTTGCTATGTTATTCTTATCCTTGATGTTTCAAAAGTAATGAAACTATTATTATAAAATATGTTTATCTTAATTCGTTATAATAATTTTTTAACAATTAAAAAAAGATTACTTTTATAAAAAAATCAATATTCTATGAAAAATATTTGGCAATTTCAACAATTTAATCAACAAGAAGAGTTAGTTAAATTAATTGAAGGTCTAGATATTTCTACATCCTTAGCAAAAATATTATTAGATAGAGATATTACAAATTTTGATGCAGCAAAATCATTTTTCAGACCTCAGTTAGAGCAATTGCATGATCCTTTTTTAATGAAAGGAATGGATGATGCGGTTAACAGAATTCAGGA